>WBZY01000317.1_pt1 | contig 13609 bp, 16 predicted proteins | sample 5204191 | NCBI WGS metagenome assembly WBZY01 (sample SAMN12344363, study PRJNA552823) | activated sludge metagenome | biome: Activated sludge suspended growth; feature: Anammox Sidestream; material: Wastewater; isolation source: activated sludge from anammox sidestream of wastewater treatment...
GGGCAGAGATCTTGGTGAGGCCCCACATACTTCCGAAGTTTGGATCATTGGGCGTCGCAAGAAGATGATAGTAGTAGTTCGGCTGGGCCGCCTCGACGAGGCCCGATTCCTTGTAATCGGCGATCGCTTGATCAATACCTTTGCCTTTTGGCAGTCTTACCCGCTCCCAGCCAATACTCGCAAATCTTTCAAGCGTTATGCCTCCTTTCTTTTGAATAAGGCCTCTTGTTGCGTCGTTCGATGTCCCAGCGCGGAACTTCACCAGGATCTCACCCCTAACACGCTGATCTGCTTGCGATTGTGCGGAGGCGAACACCGGCAAACATATGCTGAGGAAAAGCAATGCACGAAATGGATTCATACAGCCCGATCTACTCATAAGGCATTGGGAAAGAAAGGAACGGCAGAAGGACTCGTCAGATCGTGGCCGGAAGCCGCTCCGGCGTCAGTTTACTACAATAATACTCGTGTTATCCAAGAATGTTTGGTTGGGGAATCGAGCGGAGGATGATCCGACCGAGTAGCATCACGGATCGAGAGATTCGATCCGGAATAAGAAACTTGTTGGATGGGGCGGCTAGTGGGAATCGAACCCACGACATCCAGAACCACAATCTGGCGTTCTAACCGCTGAACTATAGCCGCCATCTGTTGACCTAAGACCTCAGATCTTCGCCCCCGGCACGACTTGAACGTGCGACCCACAGCTTAGAAGGCTGTTGCTCTATCCAACTGAGCTACGGGAGCACAAAAGAGCAATCACTTATACTAGCGACTGTAATTCTCTTAGTCAAACAATTCACGGGCCTCGGAGGGTGGACGGACGGATGCGGAAGCCGATGCGCAGTAGGGCTGAGGGGGCGGGAGTTGGGCCACGTTCATTGACGTGAACTCAAGCGGCCTCACCTTTCCGCTTCCGAACCGACACGAGCATTTGTTCGAGGACTTCAGACAGGTCGAGTTCACTGGTGTCGATCACAATGGCGTTTTCGGCGATCGTGAGCGGGGAATCTTTGCGAGATACGTCGCGCTCGTCGCGCTCGTTTATTTCCGCGAGTGTTTGTTCATAAGTTGAGTTGCGGCCCTTGGCACGATCCTCTTCGAAACGACGCCGGGCACGAGCCTCAGGTTTCGCGGTGAGGAAGAATTTAATATCTGCATTCGGGAACACGATGGTCCCAATATCCCGGCCCTCAAGTACACACCCGTTTCGCGAGCCGAACCCGATCTCGCGCTGATGCTCGACCATTGTTCGGCGTACCGCGGAATTGGTCGAAACCACTGATGCGGCCTGGGCTACCTCAAGCGAGCGGATATCGGAAGATACGTCCTCGCCGTCAAGAATGACCCTTAGCGACTCCGGGTCGCCGAGAAGGTCGATCCGCGCCTCACGGGCGACTTTCGCCACTTCCTCTTCATCGTCCAAGCTTAGGCTCCTTCGCATTGCCGCGAGCGCGACCGCCCGATACATGGCGCCCGTGTCCACGTAGAGCAGGCCGAGACCCTTTGCGAGCATTTTGCCGAGTGTCGATTTACCGGCACCCGAAGGGCCGTCAATGGCGATGATCATTCTTTTCCGAGGATCCTTCGATCCTTGAGCGGCAGGTTCTCAAAAACGAGCAAGTAGGAGCGTGAGATGAGATCTTCATACTCCTCTTCGCTCAAAGCATTTGGATCTTCAACCGCGACCCAATGGTAACGCGCGACGTACGGCGCCGGAATGATACCCCGGCGTTCCGTCAGCTCGGCAAATTTCTCAGGGGTACATTTGAATGAAACTTTACCGTCAGCCTGGTCCAGGCCCCTTGCGGCGAACATCTTGCCGCCGACCAAAAAGCAAAGGTCTTTACCCCATTTGATATCTTCAGTCGCGTGTGGGAACGAAAGACATAATTCCTTAAATTCTTCTATATCCATTGTTGCCAGGTGCGTTCATTGAATTGTTTGGGCAAAAGCGTGAACGCACAAACTGCACTGATCATCCGAACACATGCCGGACGGACCTGAGAGCCGAACGAACATCTTCGGACGAAACATCCTGATGAGTGACCATTCGGATCGTGCCGTACCAGCCACCGCAGAGAACGCCCGAGTTTTTCAGGCGGTCGCAGATCACTTCTGTACTCATTCCGGACGCGGAAATATCAAAGTTCACGATATTCGTCACAACCTTTTCTGGGTCGATCCGGATACCGGGTATCTCAGCAAGCCCCTCTGCAAGCGCCCGGGCATTGGAATGGTCGTCGCTCAGCCGCGAAGGGCTTTTCTCAATGGCCACAAGGCCCGCGGCGGCTATTACGCCCGCCTGCCGAATTCCGCCGCCGAGTCGCTTCCGCCACAGCCGGGCCTCGTCAATGAATGCACGGCTGCCTACGAGCATGGATCCCACCGGAGCGGCAAGCCCCTTGGAGAGGCAAAATTGCACCGAATCGGCATTCCGCGTCAGATCGGCAACTGTCGATCCCGTCGCGACGGCTGCGTTGAATACCCGGGCGCCGTCAATATGAACAGAAACGCCCAATTCATGAGCGCTTTCGCAAATCTCGCGGCAATCATCGGCCGACATGACGCTGCCGCCGCCCATATTATGCGTATTCTCGAGGCAGATCAGCCCGGTACGCGATTCGTGGCCATTTCCCGGACGATAAGCAGATAGGCATTCCTGCCACGACAGCTTGCCTCCCGCGTCCGCAGAGCGGATGTCCCGGAATGTCACGCCCGACAGGATCGCCGCCATCCCAAGCTCAAAATTGAAAACATGTGATCGCTGTTCGACGATCACTTCTTCACCGGGCCGCGTTAGGACCTTGATGGCCAGTTGGTTACCCATCGTGCCGCTTGCAACGAACAGGGCCGCTTCCTTCTCAAAGATCTCGGCTGATCTTTCCTCAAGCCGGTTTACGGTTGGATCCTCGCCGTAAACGTCATCACCGACCTCGGCGGCCGCCATCGCAGCGCGCATCTCCGAATTAGGCTTTGTGACAGTGTCGCTTCGGAGATCGATCATCGGGCGGCTGGAGTACTCAAGCAATTGTGCCACGAAGACGTCCTAATTAAAACCTGGACTAACGCGTTCGTTTGCTTCACGCTCAGCGGAACAACTATAATCGCCCAGACTTTTGGCTGCTTCTTCAGATCCACAACACTCAGGAGATGTTTCTTATATGCGAAAGGTATCGTTTTGGCTCGTAACTGTCTTGAGCTTTTTAACGTCGATCAGCACGGCCCAGCAGGTCGGGGCTCCCGGAATGCCGAGCGGGGAAGGGACCGTGGTATTGAAAGCGGCCCGGATAATTGACGGAACGGGGGCCGAGCCGATCAGGAATGGCGCGATCGTTGTCGAGGGCGACAAAATAGCGGCAATTGGGCCGGCGGGAACTATCACGGTGCCTGCCGGGGCAAAGGTCATTGATCTTGGCAACGCGACCCTTCTGCCGGGGTTTATCGACGCGCACACGCATATCATCGGCAGAGTACTGGGCGACCCGGAAGGACAGAATGCTTCGGTACGCGATCAGGATTCGTTCGGTGCGATCCTTGCCGTCCGAAATATGGAGCGAACTTTGCTAGCCGGATTTACCACGATCAGAAATCTGGGTGCCCCTCATTTTGACGATATTGCCATCCGGAAGGCGATGCATGAAGGCTGGATCAAAGGCCCGCGGATGAGCACCGCCGGCCACTCTTTCGGGATCACGGGTGGACACTGCGATGAGAATGGCTACAAGCCGGGGCTCGCCGATAACGATTACAGGACCGGCGTTGCCGATGGCGTCGACGAGGTTCGCAAGGCGGTCCGCTATCAGGTCAAATACGGGGCAGACGTGATCAAGGTATGTCCCACGGGCGGAGTACTTTCAGAGGGCGATGCGGTCGGTGCGACACAATATACCTACGAAGAATTGAAAGCGATCGTTGATGAGGCAGCAAAGCTCGAGCGGAGAGTGGCGGCCCACGCGCACGGCACCGAAGGGATCAAGCTGGCGGTCCGGGCGGGCGTTGCATCGATCGAGCACGGCTCGTTCCTTGATGAGGAAGGAGCGAAACTGATGGCCGAAAAGGGAACCTTCCTGGTCCCAACGTTGTCGGCGGGCGAGGCGGTTGAAAAGTTGGCTAAAAGCGGCGTGCTCAAAGGCCTTCGCGGCGAAAAGGCACTTGCCGCTGCGGCCGCAATGCGGCATGCCATAAAGCTCGCGGTTGCCCATCGAGTACCCATCGCTCTCGGAACCGATGCCGGAGTGATCCCGCATGGGTTGAACGGCCACGAATTTACTTTGATGGTCGAATGGGGTGGTTTGCGGCCAATGGACGCGATCGTTGCCGGCACCTTGAACGCCGCGAAACTCCTTGGAGCGGAGAAGTCCATCGGCTCGATCTCAGTGGGAAAGAAGGCCGATATTGTGGCAGTTGCCGGCGATCCGCTGGTCCAGATACGGACCATGGAGAACGCCGTTTTCGTGATGAAGAACGGATGGATCTACAAGGGCGGCAAATAAACAGGGCATTGTTTGGCTCGGCTTGTTCGCCGAGGCCTGCGGTTGCTAACGAGCTTTGATCGTTACGCCGCTGGTCCCGACAGGATCATTTTCCGTGTCAACATCGTGGGCTTTGCTCCCTGAATGTCAGCGACGCTCCGGTTCAACAAAAACGGGGCCTTGATGATATTTGAGCTTGCTGTTGCGGGTGAGATTCCTGGTCGCTTTTGTCTGGTAGTTCATCAAGATCAGGTCGTAGCGGCCGGTCACGGGATCCCGGCTGTCGAAGACAAGCCATTCGCCGTTCTTACTCCAACTGTGCCAGCCTTCATCCTGGCTGCCGCCGGTAAGTTTCCACTGCTTCCTGCCGTCTGGCGTCACCGCGTAGATACTCTGTTTCCCGGCCTGGTTTGATTGATAGCTGATGAGACCGTAACGCTCGTTCCAATGCGGCGGACCGACCTTGTATCCCGGGTCTTTCGCGAGAGGGTCGCTCATCGGGTAGGACGTGAGCTTTCTGCGATCCGTGCCGTTGGCTTTCATAATGTACATTTCTTCGATCTCGTTCCGGTTCGTCCGATCCTTTTTGTACACGTAAACGATCTTCTTTCCATCTGGCGAAAAGATAGGGTCACGGAAAGCCGCTGCAGGTTCATTGGTCAGTTGACGGAAGGCTCCGGTTTCACGATCGACGATAAAGAGTTGATAGCGGACGCGCGAATCGATCCTTCCTGCAACGACAATCTCTTTACCATTGCTGCGGCTTCCCATCCACGAATCTTCCAACTGGAGATTCGTAACCTTTCTGAGCCCTGTTCCATCGAGATCGGATTCGTAAAGGAAGTAACACCGGCGGCATGCATCGCGGTCGCTAACGAACAAGAGCTTGCCAGGGATCGAGTAGTAGGTCCACGCGACATCCTTGTGGCTGGTCACATTCGTTATGCCGGTTCCGTCGATCCCGATCGTATAGACCTCATAATCGTCAGCTTTCTGGTCCTGCAGAACATTGAACGCGACCTTCCACGAAGGGTCCTGGCCGGCTGCAGTAGTCATCAGTAGGCATTGGGCGATAATAATGGTGATGATGTTTCTCATACGAAATATTGCGGAAGTGCCGTCGTGCTAAAATAGTCGTCCTATGCTGGCAAAAGAAACGATCGACTTCCTGAAGAAGCTGGAAAAGAATAACAACCGCGAATGGTTCACGGCCAACAAGCAGCTGTTCGAGAACGCAAACAACAACATTATTGCCCTGGCCGACGATCTTATCGGCCGGATCGCTAAATTCGATCCCGAAGTAGCTGGCCTCGACCCGAAGTCATGTGTTTTTCGAATTTATCGCGACGTCCGATTTTCAAAGGACAAAAGTCCTTACAAGACCAACCTTGGTGCGTTCATCGCGCCGGGCGGGCGCAAGGCGATGTCGCCGGGATACTATTTTCATATTCAACCTCGTATGTTTTTCGCCGCCGCCGGGAAACATATGCCGGACGCAAGTGAACTCCTAAAGATCCGCACGGCAATAGCCGCAGACCCGAAGCAATTCTTGAAGATCGTCGGTGCCAAGAAGTTCCGCGACAGGTTCCCCGACCTTCACGGCGATCGACTGAGTCGGCCGCCGAAGGGCTTTGCTCCGGATAACGAAGCGATCGAGTATCTGAAGTTGAAGTCGTTCACCGTGGCTGAAGAGTTTCCCGAAAGCGATGCTCTTTCGGCGGCGTATCCGAAACTGCTCGCCGAGAGTTTCAAACAATCGTTCCCGCTTATCACGTTCCTCAGAAGGTCACTGATCTAGCAGACTTCTAGTATGATCCGCCTAATGGCATCTCGCATGTGATGCCCTAAGAACATTAGCAAGAGCGTCATTCAATTGGTGCTTCTCGGTCAACACAACCATGTGCGAGATACGAGGCATCGGGCCGCTTAGCTTTGCTTTTTCAATGTTTCCGTCAAAGGGCCGGTCGCCGAGGTCCAGGCCGATCCGTAGTTCCTTCGGTTTAATGTTCACCGCAGCGAATTCTCGCTTGTCGAGGAATGAGACATATGTCTTTTTCGGCAGCATGCTGGAACCTGGAAGCTGTCTTGACACAAAATCCGCAAAAGCCTCGAACAAAGTTCGCATCTCGGCTGCCTTTGCAAACTGATTATCAAGAAGATCGCCGGTGCTTGCATAGACCGGCTTTCCGCCGTTGGCGTGGATGCCGGCAAGTAGCGACGCGTTCATGTGCCCGAAGGAATGATCCGACTTTAGCCACGCGATTATTTCGTTCCGTTTCTTGCTCGGATGATCGTCGATCTTCTTCATCCAAGCGCCTAGATCGGAACCAGTATCGAGAGCCAGCCGGTCAATGAATTCTTTTTCAATTTCACCAGATGTTTTTTGTGCCATATGATTTTGGGGTTCCCACCCAACTAGACCTGTGCTTCGTCCGGTCCAACGACCTGAACGCGGGAGTTTATCGCCAGAGACCGAGGATCAATCCGATCAGACCGAAATATACGATCATATATCCGCAATTGATCGAGATATATCTAAATGACCGTTGCTCGAAAAGCGCGATGGTGATGAACATCGCTACAACCCAAACCGAAACGAGCATCCCTGCTGCAAGGCCCCATTTCCATGTCGTTTCCTCCGAGCCGAGAAAGAAGGCAAGATTGTACGACATGATCCAAGCGAGAAGGAACGCGATCCCGAAATTCTTGAGCGGATTCGCCTTTGCCAACTGTTCATCCGTTAGACCGTTCTCTGTCTGCCACGCCTTTGCGAATAGCAGCGGCGACCACCAGAACGCCCCGATGACGAGACTCATCACAGCACAAACGAAGACGGCGACGTGATTGATGTAAATGCTTTCCATGCGGGCGAAGATTAGCATCACAGCCGGCCGATGTATTGGAAAAAATTTACTTATCCGACGGGAACATAGTTCTGATAGTTAGTGTGAATTTTCGAGTACTCGTCAGGCGTGAATGCTGAAAAACGCTTGAAATCATTGATAAAATGCGACTGGTCGTAGTAGCCGCATTCCTGCGCGATCATATCCCATTCAATGCTGTCCACCGAATCTATTGTCCGGATGGCCTTTTGAAATCGCATTATTCGCACAAAAGCTTTTGGCGTAACACCCACGCTGCGCCGAAATATCTCAGTGAAATGTTTCTGCGAATAACCGATCCTTTCATTCATCCTTGCTATGCTGATCTGGCCGGGGTTTTTCATGATCTCGTTGATCGCGAACTCGACACACGGATTTATGTTCAGCTTCGAGGCGAACAGGCGGACCAGGAAGGTCTCGACAATTTGAAACCGCTGGTCAACGCCCGGCGTGTCCAATAATTGCTGCCTGAGGTGGGCAAATTCGCGTCCCCAGATCAGGTCGGCATCGATAACGGCGTCCGAGACCTCATTCATCGGAAAAGGAAAGAACGGTGCCGCCATTCCCTTCTTGAAGGCTATAACCATCATCGTTGCGCCGTTACCCGAAGGGATCGTGATCGGTTCGGTCCTCAATCCAGAGGCCCAGACGTTGTTACACGCCTGGATCTTCTTCAATGAGTTATTGTCGTAGATGTATTGAGGAGCGTCGTTGAAATCTATCAGGATCTCAACATCTCCATTGGGTAAGAACCGATCCACAGTATGCGCATGCTCGATTCGTTCGAAGTAGATGAATACCTCGATAAACTTGTTTAGCGGGAACGCCGGGTGGTGAGCCTGATAGATCATTCAGTCACGAATTGTCTAAATTGCGAACCAACTCCGCGTGGTGCCCAGCGGTAACCGCGTCTAAGCAGCAGGCCGGCCAACGAACGGGTTCGTCAGATACATAAGCAGTAGGACGAGTATGAAATACGGCACGATGACGGCGGCGCCGGGATAATCCTTCGCGATCCTTTGTCCGAAGAAGAGCGAAAGCAGTGCCAGCGCGGCGACCGCTGCCGCCCAGAAGATGATCACCGTCGAGGACGCGATCAGAAAATAAAATATACCGACGGCTGACAAAATTCCGGCCGCAATTTCCATGGCCGTAATCGTTGCGAGCAGGACCGGCACGAACGGTGCGAGCGGCGTTTTCGCAAAGTGGCCATTGAGCCATTCAAGGTTTCCCGCCCGATCGAAAACCTTATCAAGACCTGACTGGATGAAGAGCACGGCCACCATAGCTGCGGCAAAAAGTGCGGGCAGGTTGCGGGCTATTTCGTCAAAGCTCACGTTGGTTACTTGAAGTCCTCGTCTTCGGCTTTCTCGATCTTTTCCACGCGGCGTTCATGGCGGCCGCCCTCAAAACTGGCGTTGAACCAGGCCTTTACGATCTCTTTCGCCTGATCGTCGCCAATGAATCTTGCGGGCAAGGCGAGCACGTTGGCATTGTTGTGTTCGCGGGCGAGCCGTGCGATGTCCGGGCTCCATGCAACGGCGGCGCGGATCCCGTGGACCTTATTCGCGGCGATGGCCATACCGGTGCCCGAACCGCAAACGAGCAAGCCTTGGTCGAATTCACCTTTCGCAACCGCCCTTGCGGCCATCAGAGCAAAGTCCGGATAATCGACACTCGTTTCCGAATCAGTGCCCAGATCCTTGAACTCGATACCCAGCTCCGTGAGCGTTGATTTCAGCTTTTCCTTCTCCTCGAAACCCGCGTGGTCGGCGGCGAGTGCGATCGTTGTTGCCATAAAGTCCTTTAGCGGAATTCTACTCGCTCTACGCCGGTTATAAAAGTCTTCGAGAAAGCTTTAATAACCGCTCAACCATGGTGGCGGGTGTCACTCGCCGGCATTGGCTTAGTACGGGTGAAGAGCGGAAATTGTTGTTAGTCGTGATCGAAAGCCTTATAATTCCGATGAGACCTTGCTCGTTTGTCAGCTTGGCTTATGCAAATTTCTTATCGCCTGATCATTCTCGCCGTGTTGGCTCTTTCGCTGACGGCTTCTACCGCGTCGGCACAGGATTTTTTGCCGGAGTTGGTCAAGCGTATCAAGCCCTCTTCCGTCGCCATTGAGACATTTGATGGACGCGGAAACTCATTGTCCCGCGGTAGCGGTTTTTTCATTGCAGCCGACCGGATCATCACTAATCGCCACGTCATCGAGCGGGCGAGCAGGGTTGAGGTCCATCTCGTTGATGGCAAGCGGTTCCCGGCAAAAGGCGTTCTGGCCGTAGATGGCGAGGGCGATCTTGCCTTGCTCCAGGTCGATCTGCTGGCCGGGGTGGCGGCTGCGTTGCCGATCTCAAGAGGCGTCCCGCAGGAAGGCGAATCGATCGTTGTTGTCGGCAATCCGTTCGGGTTGGAGGGCAGTGTTTCAAATGGCATCGTTTCCGCTGTCCGCGAAATTTCCGGCTACGGAAAGATCATCCAGATCACGGCCCCTATCTCACCCGGTTCGTCTGGTTCGCCGGTCGTGAATATGTACGGCCAGGTGATCGGTGTTGCCACACTTCAGGCCGCCGAGGGCCAGAGTCTGAACTTCGCTGTTCCGGCCGAACGCATCTTGCAGCTTAAAGTATCCGAGCTGCAGACCGTTTCATCGCTGGCCGCCACGACGCAAAAGAACAAACGGGCAGCGGCTGAGAGTCTTTATTCGCAAGGCGTTGCGTTGCTTTCGCGTGATGACTTTCAACGGGCCTTGCCGTTCTTTGAGAAAGCGGCTGAAACGGATGGGACATACGCCGAAGCCTGGTATCAGGCCGGATTTTGCCTTGGCATGCTCGGCCGCCACACCGAGGCGTTAAAGGCTTCGAAACAGGCGGCGAAGCTGCGTCCTGAGTGGGCCGAGACCTATGTCAACATCGGCGCTTCGAACTATGCCCTGCAGCAATACAAAGAGGCAGCCGAAGCTTATCGGCAGGCGATCCGGCTCGACGACAGCAAGGCCGACACGCAGTATGCACTTGGCCTTACGCTTGAAAAGCTCGGCCGCACCGATGAAGAGGCCCTTGCGTATAAGCGTGCCCTCTTCCTTAACCCCGGCCACGCCGGCGCGATGGAAAAGCTTGGGCTTGCCTATATGAAAATGAAACGCTGGAAGGATGCCTTTGCCGCCTTTGACCAGCTAAAGATCTACAAGCCCGAGGCGAAGACCTATAACTATATCGGTGAATCGCTTTTCGAACTCGGCAAGACCGAAGAGGCAAGCGAAGCCTTTAATACCGCTGTCAACTACAGCCCCGATCTCGAAAAAGCCCGCTTCAACCTCGGTCGTGCTTACGTCAAACTCGGCAAAACCGACCTCGCCCAGGCCCAGTACGAGATCCTAAAAGCCGCCGGTTCCGAATGGGCCGACCGCCTTCTCGTCCTGATCGATCCTTAGCATACAACAGTCTCAGCCGCTACCGTGGTTACATCTGATATCGTGTTGTCCAATTGCTGAACTTCTTCGAAACAGCTCCTATGCTTGGCTGAGCTATACCTTTCCACGCGGATCGGGGGCTGGACATCCCTTACGCAATTAAATCAGTTCCGCTCGGGAACTCTCAAGCCGTTAACACAAACCGAGTAGAACTAGTAGGACATTAAAACCACATCCGACGGCGGCTCCGATTGCAGCCAACTGGATATTGAAGAGCTTGTTCTGCTTTTCAATCGGCTTTGATAGCTCCATAAAATATTCGACCATTGGCGGATCGAAGGATTTAAGGGTCTCGATTCGAGAACGGAGGTCCTTTTCAGCCCTTCTCGCATTGCCCACCTGAGCCTCCAGGTTATGGAGGTAAACGCTTTTGCGGTCAATCTCTTCGTCTAGTTCGTCCGCGACTTTTTCCAACTCGGTCGCCGATCGTCGCACGGCGTCAAGCAGAGCGTTTAGTTTTGACCGTTTATTTTGGAATTCAGGCGACGATTCGGTTTCTTGAGCGCCAAGAAACACCACACTACTAGTAACCGCTACAATAAAGAGTATGTTAACTAGAATCAGCTCCATTGTTTGTTGACTTCTCCATTTCAAGTGAGTGTGGGAATAAGCAAGAGTGTAGTATACAGATTTCAAGTTCGACGACAACGCCAACAGTTCTTGGCATTGCACTCTGTTACGCCGAGGTCTTCCACGGGCGTGGATCAAGAACCGCAGCCATCGGTTCTGACGTTTTGATGTTCGTCTAATCTCAAGTATTCTTTTCGCACAGGAGGAAAACGATGGAACGCAAGACGGCTGATGAGTATCCGCAGGAGCTGCTGGATTTTTTTCACGAGTACCAGCATGGCGAGATGGGACGGCGGGATTTTTTGAACAGCATCGGGAAGTTTGCTGTCGGGGGATTGACGGCGGCGGCGATATTTGAGAGCTTGACGCCAAATTTTGCGTGGGCGCAGACGGTCGCGAAAGACGACAAGGACATCAAGGTCGGTTACGAGACCGTTGAATCGCCAAATGGAAATGGCTCGATCAAAGGTTATCTCGTGCGTCCGGCAAAGGGCACGAAATTCCCGGCCGTGCTGGTGATACACGAAAATCGCGGGCTGAACCCGTATATCGAGGACGTCGCTCGGCGGCTGGGCAAGGCCGGCTATATGGCGTTCGCACCGGACGGTCTTACATCGGTCGGCGGTTACCCGGGCGACGAGCAAAAGGGCGTCGCACTTTTCCGCACGGTGGACGGCAAGAAAATGACCGAAGATTTTGTTGCGGCGGCCTTGTGGTTAAAGAATCGGCCGGACAGCACTAAGAAGCTTGGTGCGGTCGGGTTTTGTTTTGGCGGCGGGATGGTAAATCAGCTTGCGGTCAGGCTGGGCAAAGACCTGAACGCGGGCTCGGCCTTTTACGGGCGTCAGGCCGGAGCGGATGACGTGCCGAAGATACACGCCGTGTTGATGCTGCATTACGCCGGCAACGATAAGGGCGTGAACGCCGGAATCGAGGCATACAAGGCCGCTTTGAAGGCGAACGGGAAGAAGTATGAGGTGTTCATGTACGAAGGCAAACAGCACGGCTTTCATAACGACACTACGCCCCGTTACGACGCCGAGGCGGCAAAGCTCGCATGGGAACGCACGCTGGAGTTGTTCAAGAAGAATTTGAAATGATCCGGCCTTGGCAAAAAATTCCGGCTCGCTCGTCCAATGAATTGTGCGTCGAGGCTAAGTGCCTGTAAATGCACGCTTTTATTAATTCATAAAGGAGCCGGGAATACATAAATCAATGGCAGATCTTAGTAAAGACACGAACTTCAAGAATCCAAACCGTAACAAGTTGAACATCGTCTGCGTTTATCTGACGAACTATTTCAAGTCTGACGATCAAGGTGAGGTCGGCCAGGCAAAGAGCATTCTCAACAGCCATAATTTGCAGCTCGAGGTATGGCCGCAGAACGGGGCAAAGTATGAAGGGAATACGCTGGTGTACCCCGAACCTGTTCCGCATGACGCGTTTGACGACGCGGCGAACAAGGCCACGTATCTGGATCTGTTGACAAGGGCTCGGAATCTGGTCAATCCAAAAGTCAATTTCTCGGTTTATGCGACAGTGGTCTTCGGCCAATTCAAGCACCCGGGCATCGGGATCACGCCTCCCGGAATGCCGACGACAACCCCGCTTTGCATCATCTCGCCGAACGCTAATCCGGACAAAATGGACCTTCTGCACGAACTAGGTCACGCGTCGGGTCTGCACCATGAGGACGCGCTGAGCAAGAATTTTATGAACCAAACAAGCGGACGTTCTGAGATGATGAGATTTCAGGTGGAAAAGATGGCAAAATCGTGGTTCTCGGTTGCGTGACCTTCTAGCCGCCTTTCAATTTGGAGACGAATATCATGAGAATCGGCCTTGCAGTCGCGATCTTGTTACTGACCATCTCATCAGTTGCCTTTGGACAGTACAAAAAAGGTAGTGCCGAGGAGGAATTGGTCAGGCTGGATCGAGCGTGGACGTTTGCCGAATTGAAGGGCGACAAGAAGGCGGCAGCAGCACTGGTAGCGGATGATTTTGTTGGTACGACACAGCGGGGCGAGATACAGAACAAGGCACAGTATCTTGCCTCGGTCGTGCCGAACGCGGACATGGTCAAGGCGGACGATTACCGGATAAAGATCTACGGCAACACCGCGATAATGACCCACCGCACAACCGTTTCGGGCGTGCGAAATATCCAGTTTCGCTCGACCCATGTTTGGATGAAACGCCACGGCAAGTGG
>WBZY01001283.1_pt1 | contig 13605 bp, 15 predicted proteins | sample 5204191 | NCBI WGS metagenome assembly WBZY01 (sample SAMN12344363, study PRJNA552823) | activated sludge metagenome | biome: Activated sludge suspended growth; feature: Anammox Sidestream; material: Wastewater; isolation source: activated sludge from anammox sidestream of wastewater treatment...
CGGTGACCGCGTTCGTTGCAACGACTCCCGAAGAGATGAACTTCGCTCGCGCGCAGATTTCGTTTTACGCATCCACACCCTCCTATCGCCCCGTCATGGACTTGCACGGTTGGACTGGCGTCGCGGAGACCTTGTCCGCGCACGCGGCGAAAGGCGAATGGGCTGAGATGCCGATGCTGATCACGGATGAGATGTTGAACGAGTTTTGTTTGGTGACAGATGAAGATAAGTTAGCCGACGAGTTGAGGAAACGCTACGAGGGGATTGCGGATCGGCTGACGTTGTACACTCCCTTTGTGGTTGGGGAGAGGAATGAGTGGTGGAGGGGATTGGCGAAGAAATTCAAGTAGCTTCTCGCTGGCAAATCCCCAAATTTTCCCAAAAACAAGGAGTACAACTCCTTGTTTTTTGACAAAAACAAGGAGTTGATGTATAGTGCAAGTATGTTTACGCGCGTGTACGAACCCCTTGAGAACCATATCCAATCTGGCAAAGTATTGCTGATTTACGGACCCAGACGCGTTGGCAAGACAACTCTGCTTCAGAATTTCCTGAAAACTACCCCTTACAAATATAAATTAGACTCGGGCGATAATACGCGCGCGCAGGAAATTCTCAGTTCACAGGATTTCAAACAGATATTGTCCTATGTGGAGGGATATTCCCTGCTGGCAATTGACGAAGCGCAAAACATTCCCAATATCGGTATGGGATTGAAAATCATCGTTGACCAAATGCCCAATATTCGAGTCGTGGTCACAGGCTCGTCTTCGTTTGAACTCGCGGGCCAGGTTGGCGAACCGCTGACAGGACGGAAGCGCACGCTGACGTTATATCCGCTGGCGCAATCGGAATTATTATCTTTTCAAAATCGATTTGAATTGAAAGAACATCTCGAAGAATATCTTGTTTTCGGCGCGTATCCTGAGGTTGTATCCTCTGCGACAAAGAAGGAAAAAATCGACGTGATTGCTGAAATAGCCAATTCATATCTCGTCAAGGACATCCTGGCTTTTGATCGCGTCAAGAATTCAAAGACCCTGCTCGATCTTCTCAAATTGCTGGCGTTTCAGGTTGGCTCCGAAGTTTCACTGACAGAAATTGGAACACAGATCGGCGTGGATTATAAAACCATTCAACGTTATCTCGACCTGCTGGAAAAGGCGTTCGTGATTGTTCGGCTTGGAGGATTTAGCAGAAACCTGAGAAACGAAGTGACCAACAAGGCAAAATACTACTTTATGGACAACGGTATTCGTAATGCGCTGATCGCCCAGTTCAATGAAGCCGATAAACGCAACGACATCGGTCAATTGTGGGAAAATTTTATTTTTATCGAGCGATTGAAATATCGAACCTATCATTCCGTCTATGCCAATATGTATTTCTGGCGCACATACGATCAACAGGAAATAGACCTGGTAGAGGAACACGACGGAAATTTATTCGGATACGAAGCCAAATGGTCAACAGTTAAAACTGTATCTGCTCCGAAGAATTGGCTTGGTGGTTATCCTAATGCAAAGTTCGACGTAGTCACGCAAGAAAATTATCAAAACTTTGTTCTACCAGAATGAGGCATGATGAACTTCACCGACTACCAAACCAAATCCCGCGCCACCGCAAAATATCCCGTCATTGGGCATGGAGTGATCTACCCCACGCTGGGACTCGTCAACGAGGCGGGGGAAGTGGCGGGCAAGATCAAGAAAGTGTTCCGCGACAAGGACGGCGAGATCAGCGCGGAGACGCGCGAGGCGCTCAAAGCCGAACTCGGCGATGTGTTGTGGTACCTCTCGCAAGTCGCCACTGAGTTGGACCTGTCACTGGACGATATCGCCGAGGCGAATATCGCTAAATTGTTGGATCGGTTGGAGCGGGGAAAAATAAAGGGAGATGGTGACAACAGATAAGAGAATAGAGAGTAGAAAGTAGAGAGTGGTTTATTGTGCCAAGACTATTCTCTATTCTCCAATCTCTAATCTCTTCCTTCCATAATCACACAACTTTACAATCGGGCATTTTTCACACATCGCTTTGCGCGCGGTGCAGATTTCGCGCCCCAAGCGGATGATGTTCAAGTGCGCGGCGTAGTAGGTTTCAGGCGGAAACAAATCTTCCAGATGCGGATGCGCCTGCTCGACGGTCATCTTTTCAGGGCGGAGTCCGATGCGCCCCGTCACGCGATAGACGTGGGTGTCCACAGGGAAGGCGGGCATGCCCAGCGAAAAACATAACACGATGGCGGCGGTCTTCGGTCCCACGCCGTTGAATTTGGTCAGCCAATCCCGCGCGTCATCCACAGACATTGTTTTGAGAAACGACAGATCCATATTCCCGCGTTCTTCGGTGATGGCTTTCAACACCTGCTGGATGCGCGGACCCTTTTGATTCGCCAAGCCTGCGGGGCGAATCGTTTCGATCACATCTTTTGTCTTCGCATCGCGGACTTCTTCCCACGTTGGGAATTTTTCTCGCAATAAATTGAAGGCGCGGTCGCGGTTCACGTCGTTTGTGTTCTGCGAAAGGATGGTGCAAACCAGTTCGTGAACCGGGGGCATTGGGTCGCGCCAAATCGGCTCACCATAAAACTCGATCAGTTTCTCGTGGACTTTCACCGCGCGTTTCGCCAAAGGATTCATGCGTAGTCAGCCTCCTTAATGAGTCGCAACGTGTTGTTTATCACGTCACGATGTTTATCGGGGATGTATTCATCGAACATCGCCACGCTGAGACGGTACAACGTGAGCGCCGCCGCGCCCCGCGATTGATATTGCGAGGAGGTGGAATCGAGTCCCCATGCTGTGCGGAACGCGCTCACCCACTTCGAATCGCGTCCCACCGCATCCTGGATCAGATCAAAATAGCGATTCTCGCTGACGATCATCAAGCCTCTCTGCACCGCCACCGCCTCGAGCATGTTCTTCACCAATCCCCACACCGAATACAACACCGTTGACTCGTGTCCGCGCGCGAGGCCGTTCAAAATTTTGTGAACCTCCTCCGCGCAGTGCATCACCTGCTCGGCGGCGAACTCGTCCGCGGCGGATTGCAACGGGGAAAAATTAAATGCCTGCGCAGACTTCTGCAACTTCGCCAACTCGCCCGTTTTATCCAGCACGATCCTTATTCCACTTAATCCAGGCACAGCCCAAATCGCGCGGCGCGGATTCGTCAACGCGGCGCGTTCGTCATCGAGCAGGGCATATTTCAGGCTGACGAGTTTACCCTCCAAATATTTCAGCGTGTACTTGTCGTACTCGTCTTCGGGCAATTTGCTCACAAAGATATCGAAATCAACATCGCTGTATTTTGATTCTTGTCCGCGCGCGTAACTGCCCACGATGCCAACACCAACGACCTCGGGTGTGTCGATTTTTTTGAGAACAGATTGGATGAATGAGTCAGAGAGAGACATAATGCCGAAGTATACAGGTAGACACGGAAACACGTAACACGCAGTACGCAATAATCTCCAGTCTCTAGTCTCCAGTTCTCTAATCCTCTATGCCTCTATTTCCCCACCCCTCCACTTTCCACCCTCCACACCTCCGCCTCCTCCACAAACTCAGGCGCGAACAATTTCAGGTCGGTGGTTGTGAACAACACTTGCTCACTCTCGCCCACATATTTCAACAGGTCGGCGCGGCGTTGCAAATCCAACTCTGCCATCACTTCATCGAGCAGGATCACGGGCCACTCGCCTGTGCGTTCCTTCATCCAATTCACTTCGGCGAGTTTCAGCGCGAGCAGTGCGGTGCGGATCTGTCCGCGCGAGCCGTAATCGCCGAGGTCAACTGTATCGGCGATGAACCGTAACTCGTCGCGGTGCGGACCGATCGTCGTCACGCCGCGCGCGATCTCGTCGTTGCGAATCTCACGCAATCGTTCGCGGAATCCATTTTCAATGTCGTTCAACTTCAAACTCGAACGATCAACAATCGTGTCCATTTTCAAACCCATCTGCCCATTCGGTTGCGGGAGCGGATCGTACGCGGGCTCGTAGGAGAGGCGCAGAGTCTCAGTTCCGTGTGTCAGCTCGAAATGGACGCGCGAAGCGAGAGTCTGAATCTGCTGGACGGCTTCGATGCGCCACAAGATGATCTGCGATCCGAGTCGCGCCAACGCGTCATCCCAGACTTCGAGCTGGTCGCCTCTCCCCCCGCGTTCACTCAACGCTTTGAGCAGAGCGTTGCGCTGTGTGACGACCTGATTGTATTCGCTGAGCGCGCGCGCAAACGCAGGCGTGGATTGCGCCAGCGCGAGATTCAAATAACGGCGGCGGTCTTCGGGCGCGCCTTCGATGATCTGCGACATTTGCGGCACGAAGACGACCGCGTTGAAATGACCGACCACATCGTTGATCGGTTTCTTCACGCCATCGAGCAAGACCTCTTTGCGAAGACGCTGACCGTTCAACACGCCGACAGGTTCGAGGATCAGCCGCGCCTCGATGCGATGTTTGCGCGCGCCGCGTTGATACTCCGCGATGAGACGCGCAACGGCGGGCGAATCTTTTTTATCGGCTTCGGTGAAGTTGATGAGTTGACGGTCGGTGTTGGTTTGAAAAGACGTGAATGCCGCGAGGAAATAAATGGCTTCGAGCACGGTGGTCTTGCCTTGCGCGTTCGCGCCTGTGAGCAGAACGGCGCGTTGCGGGAAATCCAAATCAAGCCGTGTGAATTTGCGGAAGTTGGTGAGGGAGAGGTGGCGGAGGCGCATTGTAATAGAGAATTAGAGAAGTGGAGAATTGAGGTGGTAAAGAGTAATTGGTAATTGGAGATTGGAGACTGGAGACTGGAGACTATTACGTACTGCGTATTACGTATTTCCGTGTCTACCTGTTTACGTGTCTACTTGTTTCCGTTCACCAACACCAGCAAAGGCGACGAATAACCATCGGCACCTACGTAGTACGCAATACGCAGTACCCTACTCCGTACTTCGTATTGCGTATTAAACCTCTTGCTCCGCATCCACTTCCTGTTTCGGTTGCCAGACACGCGTGGCGCGTTCGGTGAAGAGGATGCCGTTCAGGTGATCAATCTCATGTTGAAAAATGCGCGCCAACCAGCCTTGCGCTTTGATCTTTACCGGCTTGCCATGACGGTTCAGCGCCTTCACATGCACTTCGGCGTGACGTTCCACCTCGCCCACCAAGCCGGGGATGGAGAGGCATCCTTCCACGCCCATCGTCATCTCTGGCGAGGCTTTCACGATTTCGGGATTGATCACCGCCCACACTTTCTTCGGCGCCTCCTCTTTCTCTTCATCTTCCTGCTTCTCGAAATATTCGATCACCACGATCCGTTCCAACAACCCGATCTGAGGCGCGGCGAGACCCACGCCCGGCGCTGCGCGCATGGTCTCCACCATGTCGTTTAGCAACGTTTGCAAATTTTTATCGAATTTTGTCACCGCATGAGCCTTGCGTTTTAGCACAGGGTCTGGGAGTGTAACGATATTACGCAGAGCCATTATTCTGATTCCTTTTGTTATCTTCTTCTCGTTTGAATTCTTCCGAACTCTTATGATACGTGGCAAGCCACTCCGCCATACGTTCGCGTTCTGCCGCCACAGCCGCCTGATTTTTCTTCACCACGCGCGCGTCGCGGCGGCGGTCGATATCCGATTGCACGCTGGCGGGGTCGAGCACATCTTCAAAGATAAGTTTATTTCCACCCACGGTGATATATACATGCCCGAAGTTGAAAATATTTCCAAGCAACCCGCGACGCTCATACTTGGTGCCGAGAATGTTTTCAAGCTGGGCGGCATTCCGCGATTCGGTGCCGAAGGGTTTACGATCGACGTCGATGATCTGGTCGCCGGTCACTTCGAACGTGTCGTTGCTCCAGTCCATGAGTTTATACCAAAACCAGCCCGCCAGCAGGAACATGGCGCCCAAGCAGAATAAAGCGTAGAGATCGATCGAGAGCCCGCCCGCCAGCGAGATGAACACATCCTGCGGCGAAATCAATAACTGATACAACCGCAGGAGGAACAAAATAAACACCCCGACGAACCCAACAATGGGAAGCCATGCATCCAACGCCAGCACCACCCAATGCTTTCGATAGATCACCCCTTCGCTCGTTTCGTAACGGAGTTTAAGAGTATTCGCCCCGAGCAATTTTAACCACCGTGCGCCGCGCGGTTGGGCGACCGACGATGTCGGCTGGTTTGAATCAGCCGCAGGTCGGGCAGGAACCGGGATCCCCAATCGTTTGCGGATGGCATCCTTCATCGCCTCTTTTTCCGTGGCGCTCGCCTGCTCCTTCGTCCTCTGCCAGTATTCCTCCACCATCTTCGCCGCCTGGGTCGGATGATTCACCAGAGCGAAATCGATCCTGCCCACGTACGTCCGCACGATCACATTTCCGTAATCGAGCCAGCGACCGAATTGATTCACCTCCACGCCCAATGAAACGATCATCGAAAGCGGCGCTTCCTGTCGGCTATCCAAAAGACCGATCACCTTTTCGAGCCAGACCACGCGCTGGTTGGTGACCACGTAATAATCGTTGCTCCAATCGAGGATGATCCAACCCAGCCAAAGGGCAAACGCAAAGAACGACAACAGTGCCGCCAGCCACACGATGGTATGCGGCAAAATAAAAAAATACGCGTACGAAAAAAATACAGGAACGAAAAACAGCGCAAGAGGGCGCAGGATTTTCGGATACATGGCAAGCACATGCTTGCGCGCTAGAAAATACACCACCTCATCGGGTCTCAGCCATTTGAAGCGCAACTGCCGCGCCAACTGACGGCTTCGCACTGCGATCTCAAGATTACCGCGAAGTTTCGGGTGCTCCTTGAACAGTTTGTCGAAATCGCTCTTCGACAGCACGAGCAACGAAGTATCCTCCAACGCCGTCACGGTGGCAGAACGTCGTCGGTTTCCCATGATCCCCATCTCGCCGAAATAATCGTTCTTCACCAGCAACGCCAACTGGTTTTCCCTGCCGTCAAGTTTTCGCACCACGCGCACCTTGCCCCCAAAGATCATATAAAAACCCTCCGCCGTCCCATCCTGCTTGAACACGATCTCGCCTTTTGCCACTTGCATCTCATCCATTTCATCCGCGATCGCCGCGAACTCCTCCTCCTCCAATCCAAAAAACAGGTGGATTTTTCTGAGAAATGCGATACGGGCAGATCGTTCGATGTTCACGATTTGATTCTATCAAATTTTATGGATGAAAACCGCCCCGCCTCATCCCGACTTTCAGCCTGCCTCGCCCGCGGATGCCTTTTCCCACCCCCATGATAAAATCCGCGCATGAAAAAATGGCATTTCTGGCTTGGCGTATTTATCAGCGTCCTCTTCATCTGGCTCGCCCTGCGCGGCTTGCAATTGGACGAGTTTTGGAACGCGGTTCAAAAAGCGAACTATGTCTGGCTGATCCCCGGCATCGGCGTGTACTTCGTGGGTGTCTGGGCGCGGGCGTGGAGGTGGCATTACCTCCTCAAACCTATCAAAGAGATTCCCACCAAGACCATGTTCCCCATCACGACCATCGGCTACATGGGCAACAACATTTATCCCGCGCGCGCGGGCGAGGTGTTACGCGCCGTCATCCTCAAACGCAAAGAGGGCGTATCGGTCTCCGCATCGTTAGCCACAATCATCGTGGAAAGAATCTTCGACGGCGTAGTGATGCTGGGATTCGTCTTCGTCAATTTACCCGAGTTGGCAAAACTCACGAGCGCGTCGGGCTTCGTCGGCAACATCCAACAAGTGGCGGTGATCGGCACGGGCATCTTCATCGGCGCGTTGATCGTGTTCCTCGCGGCGGCGATGTTCCCGCAAATGACGGCAAGGATCGGGCTGTGGTTCATTCAACGCCTCACCCCGAAAAAACTTCACGAACGCATTATCGGTCTCATGAACAAATTTCTCGACGGTCTCGCCTCCCTCCGCTCGCCGTGGAATGTGTTGATGGTCTTTCTCACCTCGGTCATCATTTGGCTGTTGGAAACGGGCAAATACTGGTTCGTGATGCACGCCTTCAATTTCACGGTCTCGTTCTTTGCGCTGATGCTGATGAACGGCATCGTCAACCTCGCCACCACCATCCCCTCCGCGCCGGGCTACATCGGCACCTTCGACGCGCCCGGCATCGCCGTCCTCACCGCCTATGGCGTGGATCAAGCGACCGCCGCCGGGTACACCCTCACGTTGCATGTCGCCTTGTGGCTTCCCATCACTTTGCTAGGCGCGTATTTTCTGGCAAAAGAGGGAATCCATTGGAGCGAGAGCATTCGCAACGAACTTGGGGAGAACGGGAATGAAAGTTGAGGTAGACCAGAGCGGCAAGGTCGGCGACACAAAAGTCCCAACCGTGCTGGCTTTTTCGAACGGGAAAGAATATGCAATTCTGATTCCTGCGACTGTAAAGCGCGAATGTTTATTGCGATTGCGAGCAACAACTCAGAGTGGAAAGACCCTTTATCTCAGGTTGTTTGCCGTAGGTCTATATTTTTTATTGAAAGACCATATCAGGGAATTTACCCAGATCACCATTGACTTGGAATACCCGGGACGAAATGCCGAAATCAAACTCTATCTCATGAATCTATTGAATCGAAGGCGAATATCCTATAACCCCGCAACCATTCGCTTTGCCCAAATCGGCAAGAAGTCCAATGCGCACAGCAAAGCGCTTGCTGTTTACCAAAAGATACAACGACCGAATAAGCAAATCGTTCTTGCGCAAATATTGGATGAGTTTAAAAAGCCGTGATCGGGATGTCTCCTTGCGGAGTTACACCCAGTTCAGCTGTCAGTGGTGTGCTGGCAGGTCCCTGGGTCACCCGATCACTGTTTGCATGATACACCTGCAAGGGATGCGAGTCAAGCGGGGATTTGCGATTTACAACGAAATCATCAGAAACGCTCTTTTTGCCTGAGTTATACTAGGGGTACTCGGTCCAGAATACAGGAACAAGGCACGGAAATGGCGCAACCAGACCTCCACAGCCGAAAAAGATTGAAGGTGTTGATCGCCGACGACGTCCAAGAGACGCGGCGCAATACCCGTCTCATGCTCGCCACGATTGACGATGTCGAGGTGGTCGCCATCGCGTCGAACGGCTTGCAGGCTGTCCAGTTTGCGAAGGAGCATCGCCCCGACGTTGTCCTGCTCGACATCAACATGCCCGAAATGGACGGGCTGACCGCCTACCGGGAAATCGCAAAAATCTATCCAGCAACGGGTTGTATCATCATCTCGGCGGAAAAAGACGCGGCGACCTTCCGCACAGCGATCTCGGTCGGCGTGCAGGAATATCTCGTCAAGCCGTTTACCGGGGATGAGTTGGAAGAAGCCATCGGCAAAGTGCGCGCGCGCGTGGAGCAGGCGCAACAACGGATCATGCAAGACACGCAAGTCCGCAAACAGCGCGAGGTCTTTCTCGTTCAACTTGCCACTGAATATGCAAAGACGCGCCGCACAGACGATCAGGCAATGGAAGTGTTCGAGCAGTTGGCGATGAATCCGCAGTGTGAAGCGCGTTGGCTGCAAACGCTCGCCATGATCTATGTGGTGCGGCAAAAATGGGGCAGGCTTAAAGTCCTTGCGGCAAAACTTGAGAAACGTGATAACAAATAAAACCGTCCCGCAGGTTTAAGCAAAGGGCAACCATTTTGCAAAGGAACCTGCGGGACGTTCTATGGAGAATCAATGAAAATCGCAATTATCGGAGCGGGGTATGGCGGGCTTGCCGCCGCGTATGATTTAAAAAAAGCGGGACATGAAGTCACCGTTTTTGAATCGGCAACTTATGTCGGCGGGCTGGCGAGCGGATTCAAAGAGCCGCATTGGGATTGGTCGGTCGAGAAGTTTTATCATCACTGGTTTCAATCGGACGCTTCGATGATGGGACTGATCCAAGAACTCGGCTTGCAGGATAAAGTCATCTTCCCGCGCCCGTTGACGGTGATGTACTTCAACGGGAAATTCTATCCGTTCGACTCGATCCTCAACGCGCTTCGTTTTCCCGGACTTGGATTTGGACTCAACAAGATCCGCTTCGGATTCGTCGGGCTGTTTCTTCGCCTCACGAACAACTGGCGCGCGTTGGAACAAGTGACCGCCGATGAGTGGATGTTGAAATGGGCGGGCAAGCAAGTCTACGAGCAGATGTGGAAGCCGTTGCTCGTTGGGAAGTTCGGTCCGTTTTATAAGGATGTCAACATGGCGTGGATGTGGGCGCGCATCAAAGCGCGGACGACGAGGCTGGGAACGTTCGAGGGCGGCTTTCAACAATTCGCCGACTCATTTGCGGAGAAACTGCGCGCGATGGGCGTGGAGATTCGGCTGGGGGCGCCGATCAAGTTCATTAAACAGAATCAGGCGTCGGGCGGTTTGAACGTGGATGTCGAGTCGTTCGATAAAGTGTTGGTCACCACCTCCCCATCTCTCATGGCAAAGATGTGCCCTGATCTTCCTGAACATTATTTGAAGGGACTGCTCGAGTTGAAGTCGATGGGCGCGGTGGTGATGGTGTTGTCGCTCAAACATCGGCTATCGGAACAGGGCTATTACTGGTTCAGCCTCCCCAAAGAGGCGGGCTTCCCATTGCTCGCGCTGGTGGAGCATACGAACTTTGTTTCAAAGGATCATTTCGGCGGCGATCACATCATTTATGCGGGCGATTATCTCGAATTGGGTCACGAATATTTTTCGTTGAGCGATGAAGAATTATTGGAGCGATTCATCCCCGCCTTCAAACGGATCAATCCCGCGTTTGAGAAAGATTGGGTGAAAAAAGTGTGGGTGAACAAAACCAATTACGCCCAGCCCGTGCCGCTTGTGAATCATTCAAAGAATATCCCTGCCATTCAAACTCCCATCGAGGGATTGTATTTCGCTTCGATGAGCCAGGTCTACCCATGGGATCGCGGCACGAATTTCGCGGTGGAGATCGGACGAAGAGCGGCGAGGATGATGTTTGGAAAGTGAGTATAATATCGCCATGACCACAAACCGCATTGCTGTTGACCCTGGAATTCTCGGCGGCAAACCTTGCATTCGCGGAACTCGCATTCCTGTGACGATGGTTCTCGAATTGATCGAGGATGGTTTGACGTTCCAACAGGTGATCGAGGACTATTACCCGCAATTGACAGACGACGATATTAAGGCTTGCTTGCAATATGCGCGCGCGGTCGTCGAAGGCGAAGACATCCATTTTGTGGATGAAAAACCACTTGCGGCATGAAGTTCCTAGCCGATGAATGTGTCTACAAAGTAACCGTTGACCTGCTTCGTTCGCGGGGGCATGATGTGCACACCGCCCAAGAGACAGGCTTGGCAGGGAAACCAGATGAAGATGTGCTCGCTTATGCAATCAAGCATGAGCGAGTTTTAATTACCATTGACATGGATTTCAGCAACATCAGGCATTATCCCCCGAAAACTCACAAGGGCATCATTGTGGCAAAGATGCGTCCGCGCAACGCCGAGCAGGTTCATCACGTGCTGGAACAATTGTTGAACACCCTTGAAGAAGATGCGTTGAACCAATCTCTTGTGATCGTGGATCAGAATAAATATCGCATCCGATGATTTCGCGGCACGCATTTCGCGGTGGAGATCGGACGAAGAGCGGCGAGGATGATGCTTGAAGGATAGAGGCGTATAATTATTGCTATGGCAAATTTGAAATCCAAAGATTTCCAAGTAGTGTATGGTCGCCGCAAAGGACAGCTCGGTTACTACGCTCATAGGCAATCGGCGTTATCTCCCGACATAAAACAGATGTTACGGTTTAGCGTAGCTGAGACTGACCAACGACAGATCGAGATCTATCAACGTCTGTCTCCAGCAGACCGCTTCCGTCAGGGATGCGCCATCAGTGATACCGCCCGCAATGTGGTGGCATATCGAATTCGTCAGGAGAACCCAAAACTATCGCTTGAGGAAGCCAATCGTATCGCCTTACAGCGGGCGTATCATTCATGAATAATCCTCCATTGGATATCACTGGTTTCCTCAAATTGGTGATCGAGGCACTGGAGTCCGCAAATGTTGATTATTTGATCGGAGGCGCTATCGCCACGTGGGCGTGGGGCGAACCGCGCGCAACGCAGGATTTGGATCTTGTTATCAATCTGCCTATTGAAGCCATCGGCAAATTCTCCAAAGAACTCGAAAAAAGGGATATGCTCGTTCCAGCCGAAGTCATGCTGGATACGGTTTTGGAAGACCGCGCAGATATTCCCATTAATGCGATCCATATTTATAGCGGACTCAAGGCAGATTTGTATCCGGTGCGTGAAGGAGATGAACTTCGCCGGAGCGCATTTGAAAGGCGGCAACGCGTGGATTATGGTCCGCCGATCGGAGAGGTATACATTCATTCACCCGAAGATCTGATTCTCTATAAACTCATTTACTTTGGGATCAGCCAGCAATCAAAACATTCCCGTGACATTGCCGCAATTTTGCGCGCAAAGAAAGATCAACTAGACCGCGAGTATTTGGGGGAATGGATAACTCGTCTAGGACTCGGCTCGCTTTGGGATGAGATTCTGTCGAGCATCGTGTGATATTCAGTTACGACAGCCGCACGCATTTCGCGGTGGAGATCGGACGGCGCGCGGCAAGGATGATGCTCACATAAAAAACTCCGGGCTAAAGCGCAAATAAATCTAGCTCTCTCGTTTCTGGCGGGAACATGTAACCCAAAGGCGCACAAAAGTTTTCTTTTTTGCTCGCTCTTCTTCGTGACCCTTCATCTCCTCTGTGATTCAATCTGTTTAAGGCTTTACCGCGAATTCCGCGAAAAAGCAAAAATTGTTTTTCTCAGAATTCGCCCGATTTGCGTAATTCGCGTTAAGATTCTCGCGCCTATTCTCTATGTCATTAAATCAGGTTGGAGTACAATACGAACTGTCTATTTTCCCCGCCACGGATTCGGCGGGTACCTACACACAAAGAAAACAGCTTGTAGCAATGAAAAAAACAATCTCAAACGCGCGAACGTCGCTCATTCATTTGTTGTCCAGCATCGTTCGAGAAAATTATGAAGATTTATTTAGCCTTGATCTTCGGATGAAAAAACTTGGGCGGGAATTATCAAGGGTAAGAGGAGAACAGGCAATTCTTCTCAAAGAAGAGATTAATACCGTCGAGTACCAACTGGCAAAAGCATCTATGATCGTGGTCGTGTTTACCGCCATGACAGTTGAGGCTTATATATACGATTACGCGGCGCGTCATTTTGGCGATGCCTTTGTAAAAGACCATTTAGATAAACTCGACACTGTGAGCAAGTGGATCATTATTCCCGAATTGGTGACCGGCAGAGAAATGCCTCGCCAAGATCGCTGGCACGCGTTTCTAAAAAAAATGATTGGGAAGAGAAACTCTCTTATTCACCATAAATCATCTAATGTGCCCCCATCGGCGCAGGATATGAAACGCTATTTGGAAAAACTACAGATAAACGAAAACGAGCTGGTCGAAATCGCCAAGCCAGGGCTTTCTTAAAGTCGCGGTTAACGATCTCTTTGGACACGGATTGCACGGAAGTCACGGATTTCTCCGTAACAAACGGAAGAAAATCCGTCCAATCCGTGAAATCCATGAACGA
>WBZY01001126.1_pt1 | contig 13597 bp, 14 predicted proteins | sample 5204191 | NCBI WGS metagenome assembly WBZY01 (sample SAMN12344363, study PRJNA552823) | activated sludge metagenome | biome: Activated sludge suspended growth; feature: Anammox Sidestream; material: Wastewater; isolation source: activated sludge from anammox sidestream of wastewater treatment...
CGACGTTGGCGACGTCCTGGTTGGCCGTGGTCATCTGCGCGAAGAACAGCGGATCGCGCCCGGCCTGTGCCATGAGGCTGCCGCGCCAGCTGTCGTGGGGCGCGGCGTCGACGCCGGTGTTGGCATGGCAGCTGCGGCAGTTCTGCGGCGGAAAAAGGCTGCTCGCATCGACGTCGCCGGGCTGGGTGCCGGGCACGAGGAAATCGCGCTGGGTGAGCGGCAACGGATCGGCCAGCGCCAGCAGCGCCCACAGGCCGCAGACCGCCGCACCCGCCCAGCGCCACCTTGCCGCCACCGCCATGGCCTGCCTCCCCTTGAGTTCGAGCGATGCTCGACGCTGTCGGCACGACCGGCCCTGACCTGGATCAAGCCGCAAGCGGCCGCTGCCTGAAAGCGTGAATCGCAACACAGTTCCCGCGCCGCGCGCAAGCCGGGACCGGGCTCGGCTTGCGTGCGCAGGGCCGGCCTCGGATCATGGCGCCTCATCGTCCAACGGATGTGTGGCCCCATGACGAACCCCAGCACCGCCGCCATGGCATGTCGCAACTTGCGCCTGCGCGACCACAGGCCCGCTTGGCTCGCGCTGTTGCTTGGCGCGCTGACATCGTTCCAGGCGGCCTGGGCATTGCCTGGCGACCCGCCGCAACCGCGCATGGCGCTCGAGGGCCAGGCGGTGGCCTGGGCCAGCGCCAAAAACGACCGCGGCGCAGTGGCCAAGTCGCTGCAGCTGGGCGCGCTCGAGCTCACGCTCAAGCGTTCGCCCGAGCGCCAGGCTGCGTTCGAGGCCTATCTCGCCCAGCTGCAGGACCCGACCTCGCCCAACTACCAGCGCTGGCTCACGCCCAGTCAGATCGGCGCCCGCTTCGGCGCGAGCGAGACCGATATCGCGCGCGTGGGCGACTGGCTGCGCAGCCGGGGCCTGCAAGTCGAATCGATCTCCAACAGCCGCACCCACATCCGTTTCAGCGGCACCGCCGGCGCGGTCAGCGCAGCCTTTGGCACGCGTCTGCACTGGTATCGGATCGCCGACGGCAGCAAGCGCATGGCACCGGCCGACGCGGTGACGGTTCCGCACGAGCTGGGTGACCTCATCGATGGCGTGACCGGGCTGAGCCCGACGCGCTTCACGCCGCTGGCACGCATGCAGCGCAAGCAGTCCACGCTCGACGTGGATGGCCATCCGGCGCTGTCCAACTGCCAGGGCACCGTCTGTTCGTACTTCGTCACACCGGGCGACTTCGCCAAGATCTACGGACAGTCGCGCGCGACCGCGCAGGGCCTGGATGGCCGTGGCCAGACCATCGCCGTGCTTGGCCGCGCCCGCGTGAACGAGGCCGACATCCAGGCCTTCGGCGCGCGCACCAACGTGACGATGAAGACGCCGATGGTGGTGATTCCGCCCGATGGCGCCGATCCCGGGCCACCGGCAACCACCTGTGGCACCACCGGCACGCCCAGCTGCGACGACCCGGATGAATCGTTCGGGGACCAGGGCGAGGCCACGCTCGATGTCACGCGCGCGGGCAGCGTGGCGCCCGGCGCCGACATCAAGCTCATCGTGAGCGGCGATCGCGACGACACCGACGGGCTGTGGTTCGCCCTCGAGCACGCGGTCGACTCCGAACCACTGGAGGCGCCGATCATCAGCATCAGCTTCGGCTCCTGCGAAGGCGCCAACTCGCAGGCAGCGGCCAATTGGCTCGACAGCATCTTCATGCAGGCCGCCATGCAGGGCCAATCGGTGTTCGTTTCCTCGGGCGACGCCGGCGCGGCCGATTGCGCCAAGTACTTCACCGCACCCGAACCCGGCCTCACCCGCAGCACCAACATCCTGTGCGCATCCAGCCACGTCACCTGCGTGGGCGGCACGAGCTTCGGCATCGGCACCGACACCCGCGAGTACTGGAACCCCGGCAACACCACCGGCCTCGTCTCGGCCAAGGGCTACGTCCCGGAGGGCGCGTGGAACGAGCCGGTCGATGATGAGGGCAAGAGTTACGTGGCCGCCACCGGCGGCGGCGTGAGCCGCTACATCCGCCGGCCGCCGTGGCAGGTGGCGCCGGGCGTACCCGGCGGCACACAGGGCCGCTACCTGCCCGATGTGTCCTTCGGCGCTTCGCAGAAGAACGGCTACTTCGGCTGCATGGCGGCATCGGGCGGCTCGTGCGTGCCGGGTGACGACAGCCGGTTCCATTTCGTGCTGTGGGGCGGCACCTCGGCCTCTGCACCGAGCATGGCCGGCGTCGCCGCGCTCATCAACCAGAAGGCGCAGGTCAAACAGGGCAATCTCAATCCACGCCTGTACTCGCTTGCGGCCAATGCCAATACGATCTACCACGACGTGACCGTGGCAAGCAGTGGCGTGACCAACTGCTCGGCCGGATCAGCGAGCCTGTGCAACAACAGCCTGCCGGGTCCGACCGGACTCACCGGCGGCGTCGAGGGCTATGTGGTCGGCCCGGGCTACGATCTCGCCACCGGCCTTGGCTCGATCGACATTTCCAACCTGCTCGATGCCTGGGTCGCGTCGGCCAACCGCTTTGCGTTGAGCGGCTCGTGGGGCGATCCGCTCGCCGACAGCCAGGGCCTGGTGATGGAAGTGTCGCCGGACCTGTTCGGCGCGAATCACGGCAACCTGTTCGCGGGCTGGTTCACCTTCGACATGGCCGGCCGGCAACGCTGGTACACGGTGCAGGGTGCGGTCGACGGCAGCAACGGTTCCACGATGTCGATCTACCAGACCCTGGGCGGGCGGTTCGACTCGGCCCAGGCCACCACCACCCAGGCGGTCGGCCAGGCCACCGTCACCTTCAGCGACTGCAACCGCGCCAGCCTGTCCTACGACTTCGACGATGGCCGCCGTGGCCTGATTCCGCTGCAGCGGCTGCTCGCCGACGTCAACTGCGGTGATCCACAGGCGGCACCCGCCAACTACACGCGCAACGGCGCCTGGCCCGATCCGGGTAACAGCGGGCAAGGCTTGATCCTGGACTTCAATCCACCGCAGGGCGTGCTGTTCGGCGCCTGGTATACCTTCCTGCCCAACGGCACCGCCGGCAGCGGCCCCGATGGCCAACACTGGTTCACCTTGCAAAGCCTGTCGGCCCCCAACCAGACCACGTTCAACTCGATCGGCATCTTTGACACGACGGGTGGCGTGTTCGATGCGCCCGCGTCGACCCAGACCGTGCAGGTGGGCACCGGCACGCTCAGCTTCAGCAGCTGCACGCGCGGGCGTTTCGACTACCACTTGACCAGCGGCAGCCATGCCGGCCGCAGCGGCACACTCGACATCCAACGCCTGACCCCCGCGCCACAGGGCTGCACACCCTGATCGCGAGTGCCACCGTGCCGTTGCACGCGGCCGCGCAGTAAAATGCGCGGCTCGTTTTCCGCTACGCAGGCACCGCCATGGGCAGAGGCCCCAGCATCGAGAACCGCAAGAACGCCGAGGACGCGCGCCGCGGCAAGATCTTCACCAAGCTGATCCGCGAGATCACGGTCGCCGCGCGCACCGGCGCCGACCCGGCGGGCAACCCGCGCCTGCGCGCGGCCATGGACAAGGCGCTCGCGGCCAACATGCCCAAGGACACGATGGAACGCGCGATCCGGCGTGGGTCGGGCGCCGACGGCGCCGACGACATGCAGGAACTGCGCTACGAAGGCTATGGTCCCTCCGGCATCGCGCTCATCATCGACGCGATGACCGACAACCCGGTGCGCACCGTGGCCGAGGTGCGCCATGCGCTCACCAAGCACGGTGGCAACCTCGGCACCAGCGGTTCGGTCGCGTTCCAGTTCAAGCGCGTGGGCGAGCTGGTGTTCGACACCCAGGCGGCAGGCAGCGAGGACCGCGTGCTCGAAACCGCGATCGAAGCGGGCGCCGACGATGTGGTCGCCGGTGGCGGCGTGAGCGAGGTGCTGTGCGCACCCGAGCAGTTCGAGACGGTCAAGGCCGCGTTGCACGCCGCCGGCTGCGTACCGATCAGGGCCGACATCGTGATGCGCCCCGAGAACCGCACCGCGGTGAGCGGTGAAGCCGCGCAGACGCTGCATGAGCTGCTCGACTGGCTCGACGCGCTCGACGACGTGCAGGAGGTCTACCACAACGCCGAGCTGGGCGACTGAGACGGCGTGGCGGCCATCGCCCGGGTGCTGCTTTCGCCAGGGCACGCTGGCATGCACAATGGGCGCGCTCGCGCCCTTCCACCGCTGCCGGGACCACGACGATGCCATCGATGCGCCACGCGCCACTAGCGATCCTGCTGAGCCTGGCGGCACTGCCTGCCACTGCCGCCAACCTCATCACCAATCCCAACTTCACCACCGACATCAGCGCCTGGTCGGCCATCGACTCGGGTACCACCTTGGCGTTCGATGCGAGCAAGGATGCCAACGACTCGCCGGCCTCCGGCTCGCTCGCCATTTCCTCAAACGGCAGCGGCGGACTGGCCGCGACCCAGTGCATCGCCTCGCCCGTGGGATCGGAGTTCTCGTTCGGCGCGAAGATCCTCGTTGGCGGGGCGATGATGTACGGCATGACCTGCGAGGCCTACGCCAGCAGCGACTGCAGCGGTTCGATGCTCGACAGTGCCGACGCCGCCGAGGGTGCCCCCGCTCCGAACGAATGGATTCCGTTCGACAGCGCCAGCCCGTTCCAGCTGCCAAACGGCACCAACAGCGTGCTGTGCCGCATCACCGCAATGCAGCCGGTGCGGCGTGCCACCGACACGCCACAGGGCACCTTGGTCTCGGTGTGGGCCGATGACGTCTACTTCGGCCCGGGCACCACGCCGATAAGCCTGCAGACCTTCATCGTCGACTGAGCACCGCCGCGCGCGGCCTGCTCACCACTGCGTGCGCGCGGGCAGCAGCTCGCGCAGTTCGGGCTCGGTCAGGTTGCGCCACTGGCCGAGCTTGAGCGCGCCGAGCCTGATGTTGACGATGCGCACGCGCCGCAGCTGGGTCACCCGATAGCCGAATGCCGCTGCCATGAGGCGGATCTGGCGGTTGAGTCCCTGGGTGAGCACGATGCGGAAGCCATACTTGGCGATGCGCGCGGTGCGGCAGGGTTTGGTCATCTGCCCATGCACGCGCACGCCGCGCGCCATGCCCGCGAGGAACTCCGGCGTGACCGGTCGATTGACCGCGACGAGGTATTCCTTTTCGTGGCGGTTCTCGGCGCGCAGGATTTCGTTGACGATGTCACCATTGCTGGTGAGCAGGATCAGTCCTTCCGAGTCCTTGTCGAGCCGGCCGATCGGGAAGATGCGCTGCTCATGGCCGACGAAGTCGACGATGTTGCCGCCCACCGCATGCTCGGTGGTGCAGGTGATGCCGACCGGCTTGTTGAGCGCGATGTAGACGTGGCGGCGTCCGCCCGGGCGCGGCTTGCGTGAGGACAGCGGCTGGCCGTCGACGAGCACCGCGTCGCCGTCGGCGAGCTGGGTGCCGATGTCGGCGACCACGCCATTGACCTGGACGCGTCGCGCGGCGATCAGGCGATCGGCCTCGCGCCGCGAGCAGTGGCCGCTGTCGGCGATGAACTTGTTCAAACGCATCGGCCCATTGTAACGGTACGGACGGCGCCGCCGACCCTGCGCGCTACCTGCCGGCGGCGAGCGGCCAGCGCGCGAGCACACGCTGCACGGGCGGGTCCTGCACGCAGCTGTCCACCAGCACGAACTCGCGCACCGGCCAGCGCAGCGGTGGTACCCGCGTGCCCGTCCACGCCGTGCGCAGGCCGCGCAGCAAGGTCACGTGCGGCGACCACGGCGGCCCGGCCGGCAGCGCCACGCCCGCCTCGCGCAAGGCATGACCGAGCGTGGCGTGCAGTTGCCCCAGCGCGACCGCTGGCTGCGACGGCCCCAGCCATAGCACCCGTGCGTGGCCGCCGAAACTGTCGACGCGATCGAGCTGCAAGTCGAACGGCGCGCCCTCCACGCGCGCCGCCGCCGCGACCACGCGCGCGAGCAGCGCCGCATCGGGCGCGCGCTGGTGGCCGAGGAAATGCAGCGTCAGGTGCAGGTGCGCGGGGTCGAGCCAGCGTCCGCCCGGCGCCCGCGTCTCGCGCAGGCCAGCGCACAGCGCCACGATCGCCGCACGCAGCGGCGCGTCAGGCTGCAGCGCCAGAAACAGGTTGTGGCCGCGGCTCGCAGCAGCACCGGCCATTCAGCACCCGCGCGCCCCGTTGCCGTGCGTGGTCGACGCGCGCGCACACGCGCCTGTGCTTGCACCAACCCTCGACCTGCGCGCAGGCGCCGGACCCGCCCCTGCCGCGGCGCGCCGGCTGTCCACGGGTCCGCGGATGCCGGTCAGGCCTCGGCCACCTCGACCGCGGGCAACGGCGAGTTGCCACCCTTGACCAGCAGCTTGGCGCGCAGCGCGGTGTCGATGGCGTCGGCGACTTCCGGGTGCTCCTTGAGGTACTGGCGGGTGTTGTCCTTGCCCTGGCCGATGCGGTCGCCGTTGTAGCTGTACCACGCGCCCGACTTGTCGACGAGGTTGTGGGCCACGCCCAGCTCGATCAGCTCACCCTCGCGCGAGGAGCCCTCGCCGTAGAGGATCTCGAACTCGGCCTGGCGGAACGGCGGTGCGACCTTGTTCTTGACCACCTTGACGCGCGTCTCCGAGCCGATCACTTCCTCACCGCGCTTGACCGAGCCGATGCGCCGGATGTCGAGCCGCACCGAGGCGTAGAACTTGAGCGCATTGCCACCCGTGGTGGTTTCCGGGTTGCCGAACATCACCCCGATCTTCATTCGAATCTGGTTGATGAAGATCACCAAAGTCCCTGATTTCTTGATGTTTGCGGTGAGCTTGCGCAAAGCCTGGCTCATGAGGCGCGCCTGCAGGCCGACGTGCGAGTCTCCCATCTCGCCCTCGATCTCGGCCTTGGGCGTGAGCGCGGCCACCGAGTCGATCACGACCACGTCGACCGCGTTGGAGCGCACCAGCATGTCGGCGATCTCCAGCGCCTGCTCGCCGGTGTCGGGCTGCGACACCAGCAGGTCGTCGACCTTCACGCCGAGCTTTTCGGCGTAGCTCGGATCGAGCGCGTGCTCGGCGTCGACGAAGGCGGCGGTGCCGCCGTTCTTCTGGCAGTTGGCGATCACCTGCAGCGTGAGGGTGGTCTTGCCCGAGGACTCCGGCCCGTAGATCTCCACCACGCGCCCGCGCGGCAGGCCACCCACGCCGAGCGCGATATCGAGCCCGAGCGAGCCGGTGGAGACGACATCGATCGCCTCGTCGGTCTTGTCGCCCATGCGCATGACCGCGCCCTTGCCGAACTGCTTCTCGATCTGGCTGAGCGCGGCAGCCAGCGCCTTGCGCTTGTTGTCGTCCATCGTGGGATCCTCGTCGGTGATGGCGGCGAGTGTGCCGCCGCGCCGTCTCAGCAGCGGAGACGGCGATGAGGCGAATTATCCCACAGCACCCGCAGCGCGCGATCGCCGATCGCTGCGTCAGCTCGTAAGAATCCGGCTCACGCCATCGAGCGCGGCGGCCACGGTCTGGCGCCGCACCGCCTCGCGGTCGCCAGCGAAGTGGAACACCTGCGCATGCGCATAGCCGCCGCGACGCTTCCAGCCGATCCACACCGTGCCGACCGGTTTGTCGGGCGTACCGCCACTCGGACCCGCCACACCGGTGACCGCCACGGCCACGCTCGCGCCGTAGCGCGCAAGCGCACCCGACACCATTTCGATCGCGGTTTCCTGGCTCACCGCGCCGCTGCGCTCCAGGGTCTGTGGATGGACACCCAAAAGCGCTTCCTTGGCCTCGTAGCTATAGGCGACCACGCCGCACTCGAACCAGGCGGAACTGCCCGGGATGTCGGTGAGCACCTTGGCCACCCAGCCGCCCGTGCACGACTCGGCAGTGACGATGCTCTGCCCGCGCGCCAGCAGTGCCTGCGCCACCGCATGCGCGCGCTGCTCCAGTTCGAGGTCGCCGATGTCGCTGGTCATGTCGGCGGGCGCGTTCACAGCATCGGCAGCCGCAGGCCCTGCTCGCGTGCACACGCGATCGCGATCTCGTAGCCGGCGTCGGCATGGCGCATCACGCCCGTGCCTGGATCGTTCCACAGCACGCGCGCGATGCGGCGGTCGGCATCGGCGCTGCCGTCGCACACGATCACCACGCCCGAATGCTGGCTGTAGCCCATGCCCACGCCGCCGCCGTGGTGCAAGCTCACCCAGGTCGCGCCACCGGCGGTGTTGAGCAGGGCATTGAGCAGCGGCCAGTCCGATACCGCGTCGCTGCCGTCGCGCATCGCCTCGGTTTCGCGGTTGGGCGAGGCCACCGAACCCGAATCCAGATGGTCGCGGCCGATCACGATCGGCGCCTTGAGTTCGCCCTTGCGCACCATCTCGTTGAATGCCAGCCCGAGCTTGTGGCGCAAGCCCAGGCCGACCCAGCAGATGCGCGCGGGCAGACCCTGGAAGCTGATGCGCTCGCGCGCCATGTCGAGCCAGCGATGCAGGTGCGCGTCGTCGGGGATCAGTTCCTTGACCTTGGCGTCGGTGCGGTAGATGTCCTCGGGATCGCCCGACAGCGCGACCCAGCGGAACGGGCCGATGCCGCGACAGAACAGCGGCCGCACGCAGGCCGGCACGAAACCCGGGAAGTCGAACGCGTTGGCGCAGCCCTCGTCCTTGGCCATCTGGCGGATGTTGTTGCCGTAGTCGATGGTGGGGATGCCTTGCGCATGGAAGGCGAGCATCGCCTCGACATGCACGCGCATCGACTTCTTGGCCGCATCGCGCACCTGTTCGGGCGCGGTCTTCTGCATCTCCAGCCATTGCGGCACGCTCCAGCCCAGCGGCAGGTAGCCATGCACCGGGTCGTGCGCGCTGGTCTGGTCGGTCACCGCGTCGGGCCGCACGCCGCGGCGCACGAGTTCGGGCAGGACCTGCGCGGCATTGCCCAGCAGCGCGATCGACTTGGCCGCACCGGCGCGGGTGTAGCGCTCGATGCGCGCGAGTGCGTCGTCGAGGTCGCTGGCCTGCTCGTCGACGTAGCGCGTCTTGAGGCGGAAGTCGATGCTCGACTGGCGGCATTCGATGGTGAGCGAACAGGCACCCGCGAGCGAGGCCGCCAGCGGCTGCGCCCCGCCCATGCCGCCCAGGCCCGCGGTGAGGATCCAGCGCCCGCTCCAGCTGCCGCCGTAGTGCTGGCGCGCGAGCTCGACGAAGGTCTCGTACGTGCCCTGCACGATGCCCTGCGAGCCGATGTAGATCCACGAGCCGGCCGTCATCTGGCCATACATCATGAGGCCCTTGCGGTCGAGCTCGTTGAAGTGCTCCCAGGTCGCCCAATGCGGCACGAGGTTGGAGTTGGCGATGAGCACGCGCGGCGCGTCACGGTGGGTCGGGAACACGCCCACCGGCTTGCCCGACTGCACCAGCAGCGTTTCCTCGTCGCCCAGCTCGCGCAGCGCGCGCAGGATCGCATCGAAGCACTCCCAGTTGCGCGCGGCGCGGCCGATGCCGCCGTACACCACCAGCTCGTGCGGGTTCTCGGCCACCTCGGGATCGAGGTTGTTCTGGATCATGCGGAACGGCGCCTCGGTCAGCCAGCTCTTGCAGCTGAGCGCACTGCCGCGCGGTGCGCGAATCGTGCGGGTGGTGTCGATGCGGCTGGGGGCATTCATGGCAGTGCTCCGGAAGACAGGCAGCGATTATAGGCGCTCGTGGACCGTGGCCGGGGCGTGCCGCGGTCGCCAACACAGTCAGCCTCGCGCACGACCCTGCATCCCACCGCCTGTACCTGCTGCAGCAGGCTCCCTGGGATGGCAGCAGTCCGACCCGGCACGCACGCATCGCGGTGTTCGCCGACGATGCGATCGGCGATGCGACCCCGCTGTACACGATCGAAGGGCCAACCACCGGCCTCGATCTGCCGCCACAACAGTACCTGTACGGCATTGGCCATGATCCCTGGTTGCACCGCCTCATGGTGAGCGGTACGCCGAACACCGGCAGCTTCGCTGCCAATCGTTTGGTTATCTTCACCGATACGGCGAGCGGCGACGCCACTCCGCTGCAGATCCTCGTCGGCACCAACACCGGCAGCAGCAACCTCGGCACACCATTCGCGGTGCCTGCCGACGTGATCTTCGCCAACGCGTTCGATCACCCGTGACGGCCTGATCGAAGATCGCACCCTGACGCCGCGGCACGTCCTTGCGGGCCGCTGCAGCCACGGCAGGCCGACGCCTCGTGCAGGCACCGCAGCCATGCCATCCACCGCGACCGGCACGCTCCACACGCTCCACGCGCTCCCCCCCGGCCAACGCCGTGTGACGGGCCCTTGCGCGGCCGACCGGCCGCGCAGGCACACGCAATCCGGGTTGCCGCGCCGCGACCACGACGGTCCCATGCGCCCTGTGCTGATCCCGCTTGGCGCCGGAGCGTCGGGCGCGTGAGGGTTTCGGGTGCGCTTGCGCGTATGGGTAGCAAAGCCCCAGACGGAGTCTGCCATGCACCCGAAACGACTGGCCTGCCTGCTGCCGCTTGTCATCACCTTCGCCACGCTGCCCGCGCGTGGCGAGCTCGCCATCGGCGGCTTCGGCAGCGATGCGATACCGTCACATCCGATCCGCGTGTTTGCCGCCGGCGCGCAAGGGTCGGACGCCCCGATGCGCGAACTCGCGGGTCCGGCCACGCAACTGGTCAGCCCGATATTCGGCGTGTACGAGCCCCACGAGCAGGTCATCTACGTGTCCGACTTCCATGGCCAAGCGCTGCGCGTGTACCCGGCCTTCGCCAACGGCGATGTGGCACCGCTGCGCGTGCTCAATCCCCCGATATTGGGCCAGACCCGCGCCAACGCACCGGTCCATGCCCATGGCGAGATCGGCCTGATCGCATACAACTGCTGCATCTACACCTGGCCGCTGCACGCCAGTGGCGATGCCGCACCGCGCCTGCGCGGCATCGTGTGGGGTGGCGGCAACGATCCGACCACGCAACTCAACAACCCCACCTCGTTGATCTACATTGCGGCCACCGACGAATACGCGGTGTCCGACTACGCACCTGGCCAACCGTCCGCCTCGCGCATCGTGTTCCATGCACGCACCGCCGACGGCTACGCCGCGCCAACCCGCATGCTCACCGGCGCGGGCGTCGCGTACTCGCGTGCGATCGCATGGGATGGCGAGACCCGGCGCCTGTTCGTGCTGCGCCAGTCGCCTGAGGTGAATGGCGTCCAGCCTGGCCTGATCGCGGTGTTCGCCGATGACGCCAGCGGCGAGGCCATGCCGCTGTATACGATCGAGGGCCCGGCCACCCTGCTGGACCAGCCCAGCGGCCATTTCTACTACGGCATCGCCCACGACCGCTGGTTGCACCGCCTGTGGGTGAGCATCGCGAGCAACGCCAACAACCCGGCCGACAACCGCGTGCTCGGCTTCGACGACCAGGCCAGCGGCAACGCGACACCGCTGCAGCAGCTCAGCGGCAGCCAGCTCAGCGGCAACGTCCTTGGCGCGCCGTTTGCGGTTCCCGCGATGGCATCCGACACGATCTTCGACGACGGGTTCGAGGGCAGCAACCGCGCGGGAGAGTGATCGGCACGCGCGCTGCGATGCGCGCACAGCCAAGCGGACCTGCCCGGCGCTGATCCCGGCGCGTGGCCCTGCTGCGCTCCTGCCCGGCATGCGCGCAGACGAAAGTGGCCGCCCGCGCCGCCGGCACGCAGCCGTGGCCACGCGCGTCAGCCGCGCGGGCTCACTCCAGCGCGGCCAGCAGCAGTTCGCGCAGCACCTGCTGCGTGCGCTGCGCGCGTTCGGGCAACCACTGGGTAGTGTCCTCGTCCATGTAGTTGAGCTGGGCCAGTTCGAGCTGAACCGCGTCGATGCCGCGTCCGGGCGCACCGTAGTGGCGCGTGATGTAGCCGCCCTTGAAGCGTCCGTTGACCACGTGGGTCGAACCCTGCTGCGCCGCGAGGATCGCGGTCAGGCGCTGCTGCAAGGCCGGCGAGCAGCTCGCGCCGCCGGCGGTGCCGAGGTTGTAGTCGGGCAAGGTGCCGTCAAACAGGAACGGCAACACGCTGCGGATCGAATGGCCGTCCCACAGCACCACGCGACCATGCAGCGCATGCAGGCGCGCGAGCTCCGCGGCAAGCGCGCTGTGGTAGGGCCGCCAGTAGAGCTCCAGGCGCTGCGCGATCTCGGCGGCGTCAGGTTCGGCACCAGGCAGGTACAGGGCCGCGCCGTTGAACTGCACCAGCGGACACAGGCCGGTGCTGTTCTGCCCCGGGTACAGCGATGCGCCGTCGGGCGGACGGTTGAGATCGACCACGTAGCGCGAATACCGCGGCACCAACACCGATGCGCCGAGTTCGCGCACGAATTCGTACAGCCGCGCCACGTGCCAATCGGTGTCGGGTACCGCGCGTGCGGCCGGCGTGAGGCGTGCGGCGATGTCGGCGGCAAGCGCGGTGCCATCGTGCGGCAGGCTCACGAGCAGCGGCCGCGTGCCGCGATGCAGGGTGCAGGTGTCCATGCGCGCATTGTAGTGGCAGCGGCGCGCCGGCTTCGTCGCGCTGCCGTCCTCGCCCAGCCGGTCAGTGGCCGGATGCGTCGCCTGGATCGCGCCTGGCCCTGGGCGTGAACCGCAACGGCCTCGCGCCATCGGCATCCGTCGGCGGCGCGGCCGCGCTGCCGCAGCCGCCGCAGGATGCGCAACCCGTGCTGCACGAGCCACCCTGGCTGCCGCGCGGTTGCCAGTCACGCGCGCGCCGGCGCAGCGCCTGCGGCAGCGCGGGACGGTCGAACCAGCCGAGCACGCGCGCGATGCAGCGGCGCGAGGTCTGCGGCAACAGGCGCCGGAACGCCGACCATGCGGCCCAAACCACGACCAGCGCGACGACCACGCCCTGCACGATCGCCGCGTTCATGTGAGCGCCAGCGTGAGCTGGTAGGTGATGAACGAGGCGAGGTAGGCGAGCGCGAACAGGTAGGCCGCGCTGATCCACACGTAGCGCCAGCCATTGGTCTCGCGCCGGATCACCGCCAGCGTGGACATGCACTGTGGCGCGAACACGTACCACGCCAGCAGCGACAGTGCGGTCGCGAGCGACCACTGCGCCGCGATCGTGGTGCCCAGCGCCATCGCCGCCGCCTCCTCGCTGGTGGCCGACAGCGCATACACGGTGGCCAGCGACGACACCGCCACCTCGCGCGCCGCCAGGCCGGGGATCAGCGCGATGCAGATCTGCCAGTTGAAGCCGATCGGCGCGAACAGGTGGGTCATCCAGCGGCCGATGTGGCCGGCATAGCTGTAGTCGATCGGCGGCAGCGTGGCGCCCTCGGGCGGCGCCGGAAAACTCGACAGGAACCACAGCAGGATCGTGAGCGAGAGCAGGATGCCGCCGACCCGGCGCAGGAAGATCAGCGCGCGCTCCCACAGCCCGAGCAGGATGCTGCGCGGGTCGGGCAGCCGGTACGAGGGCAACTCCATCACCAGCATGTGCTCGCTGCGATCGCGCTGCAGGCGCTTGATCACCCACGCCACCGCGAGCGCACTGAGGATGCCGGCCAGATACAGCACGAACAGCACGATACCCTGCAGGTTGAACACGCCCAGCACCT
>WBZY01001287.1_pt1 | contig 13575 bp, 10 predicted proteins | sample 5204191 | NCBI WGS metagenome assembly WBZY01 (sample SAMN12344363, study PRJNA552823) | activated sludge metagenome | biome: Activated sludge suspended growth; feature: Anammox Sidestream; material: Wastewater; isolation source: activated sludge from anammox sidestream of wastewater treatment...
CGCCGTCGCAACCGACGGAGAGGAACGAGCGATGGATGTCGGCGATGACGTCGGGCCGGGTCAGCGACACGACGTCGACGCAGTTCTCATGCCCGTCATAATCCGCCAGGGACAAGTCCCGCGCGTGGATGGACGTGCCCATCGCCCCGTCAAGGACGAGGACGCGCTCGTGCGCTGCGGCAAGAATTCTGGACTCCATCAAAACTCCCTTGTGCTTAAGAAATCGCCCGGAACCCCGCCCGGGATGGAGAGTCTACTGATTATCGGTCAGAAGAGGGGGGTCCGTCGCGGCCCGCACGGGACGGCGGACCCGTCACATGGACATCGACGACGGCATGAAGATTCGATTGAGATGCATGATCGTTGGTGATTATAATGCCTTCTCAATGTTTCGTCCACCGTGGCGGCGGTCCGCGCGGCCGGACGAATCCTTTCATAAACGCGGGGGCGACGACGATGGGGAACAAGCGACAGGTTCGGGCGGCTTGGGGGTTGGCGGCGGTGGCGACGGCGTTCGTTCCGTGGCTTTCGGGCGCGGCGCGGGCGGCGGTGGTGGGCGTGGAGGCCGACATCACGGCGCTGGACGGGGCCGACGGGGGAATTGCGCTGATCATCGACTACGACGGCAACGACAACCTCTACGCCAAGGTCGTCGTGGATCCCAACACCGGCGAGTTCGCCGGGGCGCGGATGGGGCACGGCAACGACCAGGCCGGTTGGCCGGGAATGACCGGCGGACCGTCGGTCTTCGGGTTTTCAGAGCGATTCCGTTCCGCACATATGATCTTCGAGTGGGATACGAACACGGGCAGGGTCGCCCTGCGACTGCTCAACCTGGACGGGGATTCGAATCGGCGTCTCGATTTCCTCCGCGGCGGGTGGGTCAACACTCCGGGCGGGTCGGACGTCGGGTTCGGCGGCGACACCAACAAGATCGCGCTGGATGAGTTCCAGTTCGTGGACACCAACGTCTGTGATGCTTTCGAGCGCGCCAACGGCGACATCGGCCGCATGTGGCGCATCGATCACGGCGCCGCGGAAGTGCAGGGCGGGACCGCCCGCGCGGACGGCGCGGCGATCGTGATCTGGGTGTGCGAGAACTGCGGCGTCGCCAGCGGCGTCGAGAAGCTCAACGCCAAGTGCAAGGAGCGCAACGGGAGCAACACGGTCACCGCCAAGGTCACCAAGGGACTTCCGGGCGAAACGATCCAGTTCTCGCTCGCCGGAGATTCTCGAAGCGGAAAGGAAACCTTTAATAACCGGGGCAAAGCGAAGTTCAAGTGGACCGACGTGGACAGCGGTCTGCAATTCGTCTTCGCGTCCTCCCCTTGCGGATACACGCTCGAGTCCCGGCCGACCTGCCCCTGACGGACGGGCGCAAGGAAACCCGCCACGGCGAAGGCGGGACACGTCGGCGTTCCTCTGCAACGCAGACCTGCTCGCTTGGCGGCGCGACGACGCTGTTCCGCTGGCGGCGCGACGACGCTGTTTCCTGGGCGCGCCGCGCAGAATGACAGCCGAATGACACAAGAAGGAGCCTCCCGCTCCGGTGACGGTGCGGATCGCGTGATCCACACCTCCGCCGGGCGCGGGAGGCCCCGCTTATCCTCGAACTGCGTGCGCGAGAACTCGCCGGCTAGCCGGAGCGCTCTCGCACGGCGCCGACGCCCGTGTCACGGACAATCGACGTTTTCGGTCAGCCCGCACGACGGGACCGACGCCGTTCCGTCCTGCGAAGGACGCTCCTTGACCACGACCTTGCCGCGGCGGTTAGCGGCCTTGGTCGTGCATTCCCCGGTCGGCGAGACGATGCCGTAAACCGCACCCGGCGTTCCTCGCTTCATGCTGAAAACTGTCAGACTTCGTATTGTTGGATCGCGGAACTTCCGACTGCGCCGCACCCATTCGTGAACGTGATGCCTCACGCCGGAAATGCCCCGCAGATGAAAAAAACTTCATGCTTCTCCGGCGAGTCCTTCCCGCGGGGCGAAACGGTTCCCGGGCAAAGCCCGGATCGCCCCCTTGAGTTGCAATGAGGTCAGCAACGCGAGCGTCCTGCCCGGATCCAGCCCGGCTTGGGCGTGGATCGCCTCGACGCTTGCGCCTTCCCCCGCCACCGCTGCGAGAATCCGCGCCTCATCCTCGGAAAGCCGTGACCACGGCAGCGCCGCCGGTGGCGCCGGCGTCGGCGCGCCATCCGCCTTCGGACCCTCCAGATCAAGCTCCTTCTTAAGCACCCGCCCGACCTCCTCCAGACCGTCCAGCACGTCCTCGACCGTGGTCACCAGTTGCGCCGATCCGTCGCGGATCAGGCGGTTCACGCCCGCGCTGTACTCGCCCTGGTCCACGCGCCCGGGGATCGCGAAGACCTCCCGGTTGTAATCCGCAGCCAGGCGGGCCGTGATCAACGCGCCGCTTCGTTCGCTCGCCTCGACGATCAGCACGCCCAGCGTCAGCCCGACGATGATCCGGTTGCGCGGCGGGAAATGATGCGCGTCCGGCGCGGTGTCCATCGGAAGCTCGCTGATCAGCGCCCCCTGCGCGACGATCCGATCCGCCAGATCCTTGTGCTCGGGCGGGTAGACGTGCTTCAGCCCGTTGCCGAGCACGGCGAGCGTCCGTCCGCCCGCCGCCAGCGCCCCCAGATGCGCCGCGCCGTCAATCCCCCGCGCCATCCCCGAAACGATCGTCAGTCCCGCGCGGGCAAGTCCCTCCGCGAAGCGCCGCGCCTGCTCGACGCCGTAGTGCGAACACTTCCGCGCCCCGACGATCGCCACACCCAGCGCATCCTCAACCTGGACGGTCCCGCGCACGTAAACGCACGTCGGCGGGTCGCTGATGCGACGCAGAAGCCAGGGATAATCCGGGTCGTACCGACAGAGAATCCGCGCCCCGCCCCGTGCGGCCTCCGCGATCTCCTGCTCAGCCGACGCGTCCTCCCGCGCGGCGCGGACCGCCGCCGCCACCCGCCGCCCGACGCCCTCCACCCGCTCAAGCTCCCCGGGCGACGCCGCCAGCACGGCGTCCACCGACCCGAAGTGATCGAGCAACCGCTGCGTGCGGATCGGCCCGACGTCCTTCGTCAGGTGCAACCGCAGCATCTTCCGCCCAAGTTCCGAGGCGGTCCCCCCCGACGGAGGCGTCGATTGTGCTTCCATCACGTTTCCTCTTGCCGCTCCGCGACCGGCCCCGCATGCGGACACGCCCGGGCGAGCCGCGCGGCTCAGCGCCTCGCGCGCCCGGACTCGACCGAAAAGAGTACGAACAACGCACCGCGGATGCAAGAAACTTCCCGACGGCGGCGCCCGATCGGCAGGTACGGCGCGGGTCATTCGTGAGCGGACGGAAACGCCGCGGCGAGTCGATCAAGGCGGGTCCACTGCTCGCGGATCTGCGACTCGATGCGCGTCACGTCCACGCAGGAACCGGCGTAGCGGCGCTGACACTCCGCGTAACGCTGCGGGGGCGTGCCGTCGGGACGGGCGTTGATGCGGTAGCGGTCGCCGTCGAAGACCTCATACAGGGGGAACAAGCCGCAGCGCACCGCCAGGTCGATCAACGCGACGCTCTCCTGCGGTTCGGACTTCCACCCCGTCGGGCAGGGCGACAGCAGCAGCAGAAACCGGAACCCTTTCATTCCCAGCGCCAGGCGCACCTTGCGCAGGAAGTCGTCGCGATGCGCGATCGAGAGGGTGGCGGCATAAGGGATGCGGTGCGCGGCCAGGATGGCGACGATGTCCTTCTTGCGCTCCGTTTTGCCCCTCGGCGTGGTCGAAGTGGCGACGCCCTCGGGGGTGGCGCTGCTGCGTTGGCCGCCGGTGTTGCCGTAAATCTCGTTGTCGTAGCAGAGGTAAAGGATGTTTTCGTTGCGCTCGGCCGCGGCGGAGAGCGTGGCGACGCCGATGTCGTAGGTTCCGCCGTCCCCCGCCCAGCAGATCACCGGCGCGTCCTCGCCGTTGAGTTCGCCGACCAGCGCCAGCCCGGTGGCCACCGCGGCGGCGCTGGCGAAGGTCGTCGCCGCCACGGGCGCGCCGTAGGCGCTGGTCGGAAAGGCGCCCGCCGTCACGATCCCGCAACACGCCGGGATCGCCAGCAGCGGACGGCGCTGCGGACCCAGCGCCTGCTCGAGCAGTTGCAGCCCGATCGACATGCCGCAGCCGGCACAATTCGTGTTTCCCGCACGGAGCAGCGCGTCGCACCGATCCTCTTGTTGGGTCACCGCCATCGCGGTCATGCGCCTACCTCCTGCCAGACCGGCTCTTCCGAATGCTCGCGCTCATGCAGGTCGTCGGTGATCTTCGCCAGCACCTCCGGCGTCACATCTCCGCCCGCCAGTCCGACGATGTAGTCCTGCACAAGGATGTCGCCGCGGCCCTGGAGCGTCGCCGCCACCTCGCCCCAGAACACGCCGCCTGATCCCGGCGAGTGATTCCGGTCCAGCACCCCCACGTGGCGGACGCCCTTCAGCGCCGCCCGCAGCGCCTCGCGCGGGAAAGGCCTGAACATCTTCAACCGGACCAGACCCACCGGGTCGCCCCGCTCCCGCCGCGCTTCGACGAGCCGGCGCGCCGTCCGCGCCACCGTGTTGCACGCGACCAGCACATCGACCGCGCCATCAACGTGATCCGTGCGAAGCGCCCCGTCCGGACGGCGGCCGAAAACCGCCTCAAACTCGTCCAGCGCTTCCTCCAGCACCTGCGGCACGCGCTCCATCGCGTCCTGGATGCGCCGTCGCTGATGTTCGGACTCGCGCGGCCAGGTCAACCCGCCGATCGTCGCCGGGCGTTCGACGCGCAACCGGTGCGGGACGTGGCACGACGGCAGAAACCGGTCCACCTGCGCCTGATCCGGAAGCTCGACCCCCATCAACGTGTGTGAGACGACGAAGCCGTCCATCGCGACGCACGCCGGCAGCATCACGCGCGGATCCTCCGCGACGCGGAACGCCAGCAGGATCGTGTCCACCAGATCCTGATGCGACTCCGTGTAAAACTGGATCCACGCCGCGTCGCGGAACATCAGGCTGTCGCCCTGATCCACCCAGATGTTCCACGGCGGTCCGAGCGTCCGGTTCACCGCGACGAGCACGATCGGAAGCCGCAGATACCCGGCGGCGAAGATGTTCTCGACCATGTACGCCAGTCCGTTGGCGGAGCTGGCGGTGAAGGCGCGGGCGCCGTTCATCGACGCGCCGAGGCAGACCGCCATCGCGCTGTGCTCACTCTCGACCGGCACGACGCGCCCGCGGGAGAAGTTGAACGCCCGGAGAAACTCAATGATCTCCGTCTGCGGCGTGATCGGGTAAGCCCCGGCGGCGCAGCCCCGCGCCGACCGGTTCGCCTCGCCGCAGGCCGCCAGAACATGCCCCGCCGCATGATTCCCCGTCACCAGCGCCTTCATGCGTCCGCTCCTTCCGTCATCCGCCCGCTTTCGGTTCGGCGGGTTTCCGGTCGGGGTGTGCCGGCGGGAACCGCTTCACCACCAGCGACGTGACATCGACGATCTCGACGTTCTCGCTCGCAAAGAGCGTCGCCTCGACGATCGCGTGGACGCCCGCCTCGCGTGCGATCTCCGGCCAGACCTCCTTCAGGTGCGCGAGAATGTTTGTGATCGGCGCTTCGCCGGCGAGTTGGCGGTGCGCCCGCTCCTGCATCGCGGCGCCCTGGGCCTCCAACTCCTTGACCCGGGCGTCCTGTCCCGCCGCCCGCGCCTCGTCGCGCTGGCGGATCAGCTCCTTCATCACGTCGTCATGCTGCTTCGAGCGGTGATACGCGACCATCACGTCGGCGCGCTGAAACGTCCCGATGCGGAAGAGGGCGGGCTTCCGCGCGACGTCCTGACCGGCGCCCGCCGGCGCGCCGCCGAACATCACCAGCGCGCCCGCCGCGCACGCCGTGGCGAACACGCCGGTCATTCCCAGAAGATGACGGTTCATTGCCTTCCCTTTCGATCAGAGTTCGGTCAGATACACGACGCCGCGCGGGCATACCGACGCGCACACGCCGCATCCTTTGCACTGGCCGTAATCAAAGAAAAACTCCTCGCCGCGCCGCACCAGCACGCCTTCCGGACAATACTGCACGCACCGGTCGCATTGATTGCACACCCCGCAACTGAAGCACCGCGCGGCTTCGTCCGTCGCAACGTGGAACACCGGATCATCGGGAAGCCCGCGGCGGACCTCCGTGAAGGTGTGCCTGCGGGCTGAGACCGGCGTCACCCGCCCGTGAGCGCCCGGCGCGGGGGTGAAGACGTGCATCGTGACGTGCTCGGGCGTCGCCACGGGCGCGGGTTCCGGCGGGAAAAGATCCTCCCCCGTCAGCGCCCGATGAATGTGCAGCGCTGCCCGCCGACCGCTCCCGATCGCCGCCGCGACCGTCCCCTCGTTCGTGGCGAAGTCTCCGCCCAGAAAGACCGGCGCGGAAGCGAGACCGACCAGCGCCGCTCCCTCGCGGATCGCGGATCCTTCCGGAAGGATGCGCAGATCGGCGGACTGCCCCAGCGCCAGGATGACGCGATCGCCCCGCAGGTCGAAATCTCCGTCCTCGCTGACGTCGGGCACGACGCCGCGACGGCCGTCCGCGCCCGGTTCACCAAGCCGCATCCGCCGGCACGTCAGCAGCGCCGCGCTCCCCGCCCGCCGAACCCGGACCGGCGCCGCAAGCTCCTCCAGACGGACGCCCTCCTCCAGCGCTTCGTCGATCTCCTCGCCGATCGCGGGCATCTCGGCGCGCGTCCGGCGGTAGACGATGCGCACCTCCGCCGCGCCGACGCGCGCCGCCGTCCGCGCCGCATCCACCGCCGTGTTCCCCCCGCCGATGACCAGCACGTGCTCGCCGTCAAACCGGACCCCGCCGCGGCGCGCTTCGTCGAGGAACGCCAGCCCATCAAGGACGACTCCGTCTCCGCCTTCGCCGAGGTCGATCCGCTCCGCCGCCTGAAGCCCGCACGCCACGAAGACCGCGGCGAAGCGCGTCGTCAGCTCAGCCAGGGACGTAAGCGTGACACGCTCATGACAGACCGTGACCCCGTAGTCGAGGATGTGACGGATTTCCTCGTCCAGCACGTCCCGCGGCAGGCGGTACTCCGGAATCCCGGTGCGCAGCAATCCGCCCAGCTCCGCGCCGGCCTCGATCAGCGTGATCGGATAACCGAGACGCGCGAGATGATACGTCGCGGAAAGCCCGGCCGGACCGGACCCGACGACCGCCACGGCTTCGACCCGCGGCGCCGTCGCCGCCGGGGGCCGCGTTCCGTGGTCCGCCGCGTAACGCTCCAGGTCGCGGATGTTGACGGCCTCGTCGAAGAGCTTCCGGTTGCAGGCGTTCATGCAAGGCGCCGGGCACACCCGACCGCACACGCCGGGCAGCGGCGTCGTCTCCAGCAGGATCTCCAGCGCCGCCGTCGGATCGCCGCGCTGGATCGCCTCGACGAACCCGCGCACGTCGTTGCCCGCCGGACACCCGTGATTGCACGGCGGGGTCAGCGTCCGCCGATGCGGCTGTCGCGACGCCCAGCTTCCGGTCCGCAGTCGCGGCGCCTCGCCGACGGCGTCATCCAGAACATCCAGCGGCGTCGCCGCAGCGCGCCGGGGCGGCGCCGCCGTCGCGCCGGGCAACATCGCCTGACGGACGGCGTCAAAGGCGCGACGCGCCGCTCGCACGTTGGACTCGCCGAAGCGCAGGTCCGCCAGCGCCGCGATCGCCTCCTCGACCGGCAAGTCGAACATCCGCGCCGCCGCGCCGAGCAAGGTCGTGTTGACGATCGGAACCGCGCGCGTTCCGAGCCGCTCCTCGACCGCGATCGAGGTCGCGTCCACGCACGCCACCCTTCGTCCGGGCAGCAACGCCTCGAACGCCTCGGGTGGCTCGGGCGTGTTCAGCAGAATCCACCCGCCGGGCTTGAGTCCTTCGACGATCGCCGGACCGATCAGCGTGCGGTCGAGCACGATGACGTGATCCGGCGTCTTCACCTGGTTGTGATTCGTGATCTCCGCGTCGCTGATGCGGACGAACGCCTGAACCGGCGCTCCGGACCGCTCCGCCGCGTACACCCCGAACGCCTGCACGTACGCGCCGCGCCGGAAAAACACCGTGGCGATCAGCTTCGCCAGCGTCACCCCGCCCTGACCGCCCCGGCCGTAGAGCGTCATCTCCACCACGCCCGGACCCTCCCTGAAAAGGCGAACCCCCGTCTGTGCGGCCCGCGATGCGGCGCGCGACCGGCCCTGCAAGGTCTGCCTGTCATGTAGCCGGGGCAAGCCGCGTACCAGAACCCCCGGTTGCGGCACGTCGCTTTCGCGTCCTCCGGCAAGATCCGCCAGAAATGCAGCGTCCGCCGCGATTATCCGGGCGCCATCGCGGGCGCGAGGGCGTTCGCCGGGCGCGAAATCGTACTCTTGTGAATTGAGGGCGTTTGCGGCACGACGGGCGCGGCGACTCCGCGCTTCGTTTACCTCAGACGCTGCGCGAAACGGCGCGGTGGAAACGGAGGGCTTCCCGCGACGACGCGACGAGCGGGGGTGGAGGGGGACGCGAGGGTTCGGATGATTTCGAGGGCGGACGGGAGACGACAGCCGTGATTACATCGGTATCCGACTGGGTGGCGTTCCTTCATGCATGCGACGCGCTGACGGGGATTCCCTTTGTGTTGTCCGGCGCGGCGATGATGCTGCTCGGGTGGCGGATGTGGAAGTTCGCCGTGGTGCTGACGTTCGCGTTGATCGGTTTGATGGTGGGCGTGGCGCTGGCGCAGACGCCGTCGCAGGCTGCGCTTTACGGCGTCGGCGGCGCCGTGGCGCTGGGGTTGGCGAGCTTTCCGCCCGTGCATCAGTCGATCGCGGTGCTCGGCGGGCTGATCAGCGCAGGGCTGGTGCGGATGTTCCTCGAGTCGGTCGGGCTGGAGGGCGTGCCGCTGTGGATCGCGGTCGCGCTGACGCTGCTGGTCGTGACCCCGCTGTGCGCGATCAACCGCAAGCAAGTCATCATCCTCATCACCGCGTTTCAAGGCGCGGTGTTGATGATCTCCGGACTGGCGATCCTCGTGCGCGCCGAACCGGCGCTGCGCGGCACGTATGAGCAGATGTCCGAGTACAGCGCGATCGTCGGTCCTTTCGTGTTGCTGGTGCCCACCGTGGTGAGCGTGTTCCTCCAGATGGCGGACGTGCGGCAGCGCGAGCGCGGAAACTAGGGTTGGGCGAGGGCGGGGGGCGCACGCGAAGCGCCCGGCTCCTCGTCCAGACAGCGCGCGACGCCGCAGCGCACGAGATCCCCGGTCCGCAAGAGATCGACGAGCGCCGTCCCCTGTCCGCCAGCCGGTGCTTCGGGTATACTCCGACCCTCGTCGCCGGGCGCGGACCGGCGGGCGTCAAAGGCGGAGAGGAAAGGGGCGCACAAAGCCTTGGGGGCGAAGGGACCGCTGCGACAACGACTGCGGGAGACGCTCTCGGCGATGACCGCCGATGAGCATGACGCGGGGGCGCGCCGCGCTTGTCACCGCTTGTTCGATCTGTCGGAGTTCGTGCGCGCCGAGGTCGTGATGGTCTTTCTGTCCCTTCCGACCGAGATCGACACGACGCCGCTGGTTCTGCGCTGCTGGCAGGACCGCAAACGCGTCACCGCCCCGAAGGTGTCCTGGGAGCAGCGGCGGATGCTCCCCGTCGAGATTCAATCCTTGTCGGATGACCTGGTCGCCGGGGAGTTCGGTCTGCGCGAGCCGATCAGCGGCACGCCCTTTCCCCTGTCGATGATCGACCTGGTCATCGTGCCCGGACTGGGTTTCGATGAATACGGGAACCGTCTCGGCCGCGGGAGAGGGTTTTACGACCGGTTCCTCGCCAACCCGGAGTTCACCGGCGTTGCCTGCGGGCTGGCCTACGAAATCCAGGTCGTCCCCAACCTTCCCGTCGGACCGACCGATCGACCCGTGAATCTCCTCGTAACCGACGCGCGCATCCGACGGTTCGACGACGCCGCCCACCAGCCGATCCCCGGCGCGGCAACCGGACCGAAGGACTGACGCCCGACCCCGAGCGCGTCCTGGAACCCTGACGCTTTTGCGCCGCGCCGCAAACACGTCTGACCCGAAGCCTTGCGGCAATTTCGCGCTGAAGATGACGCACAGGGGCGCGTCCGGTGGCACGCCGCTTGCAGCACAATGACATGCCGGAGGACGCTCCTGCGGGACGTTCATGAGTTCAACCGCGGCAAACTGGAAAGATCGCCACGCCGACCGGATTCGCACCGCCGCGCAGGCCGTCGCGGACATCCGCCCCGGGCAGCGCGTGTTCATCGGGTCCGGCGCGGGCGAACCCCAGGGGCTCGTCGAGGCGCTCGCGGCGCGCACCGACCTCAGCGACACGGAGATCGTCCACATTCTCACCCTCGGGATCGCGCCTTACGCGGAACCGCGCCTCGGGCACTGCTTCCGGCACAACTCCTACTTCATCGGACCCAACGTCCGGCAGGCGATCAACGAAGGCCGCGCGGATTACACGCCGATCTTCCTGTCGGAGATCCCCGCGCTGTTCCGCACCGGGCGCGTCGTCGTGGACGCCGCGCTCATCTCCGTCAGCCCGCCCGATGACCACGGGTATTGCAGCTACGGCGTCTCCACCGACATCGTGAAGTCCGCGGCCGAGTCGGCGCGCTTCGTCGTCGCCGAGGTGAACGAGCGCATGCCGCGCGGGCTGGGCGACTGCTTCATTCATGTGCGCGACCTGGACGTGCTCGTCCCCTCGGACCGCCCGGTGCTCGAGGCGAAGCACGGCGAACCTGACGAACTCTCCGCGCGGATCGCGCGCCACGTCGCGGGACTCGTCGAGGACGGGGCGACGCTCCAACTCGGCATCGGCACGATCCCCGACGCCGTCCTCACGTACCTGACCGGGTTCCGGGATCTCGGCATTCACACCGAGATGTTCAGCGACGGCGTCATCCCGCTGGTCGAGAAGGGCGTGATCACCAACGCGCGGAAATCGCTGCACCGCGGGAAGATCGTCGCCGGGTTCGTCCTCGGGACGAAGAAGGTCTACGACTTCGTGGACAACAACCCGCTGGTCGAGTTTCACCCGACGGAATACGTCAACGACCCCTTCATCGTCGCCCGCAACGACCGCATGATCTCGATCAACTCCGCGATCGAAGTCGACCTCACCGGGCAGGTCTGCGCGGATTCGCTGGGCACGATGTTCTACAGCGGCATCGGCGGGCAGGTGGACTTCACCCGCGGCGCCGCGCGATCCGCCGGCGGCAAACCGATCATCGCCCTGCCCGCCACCGCCGAGGGCGAGACGATCTCGCGCATCGTCCCCACGCTCAAACCCGGCGCCGGCGTCGTCACCAGCCGCGGCGACGTGCATTATGTCGTGACCGAATACGGCGTGGCCTACCTTCACGGCAAGACGATCCGCGAGCGGGCGCTCGCCCTCATCCAGGTGGCGCACCCGAAGTTCCGACCGTGGCTCTTCAGCGAGGCCAAGGCGCGGCGCATGATCTACCTCGACCAGATCGAACCGCCGATCCGCACCACGGTGTACCCGGACGCGCTCGAGCGGACGGTGAAGCTCAAGGACGGCGCCGAAGCGTTTCTGCGTCCGCTGAAGCTGACGGATGAGCCGCTCGTGCGCGATCTGTTCTACCAGCTTTCGCCGCAGTCGATCCACTACCGCTTCTTCCACATGATCAAGACTCTCCCGCACGAGAAGCTTCAGGATCTGCTCCGCGTCGATTATGAGAACGACATGGCGCTCGTCGTCCTGACGTCGCGGCGCGCGGACGACGCACAGATCGTCGCCATCGCGCATTATCACCGCGATCCCGCCACGAACTTCGCCGACGCCGCGTTCCTGGTCCGCGACGACCGGCAGGGCAAAGGCGTGGGCACGGCGCTGATGCGGGCGCTGGTGGACGCGGCGCGGGCGACCGGTCTGGCGGGCTTCACCGCCGACGTCCTCGTCGACAATCACGGCATGCTCCGCATCTTCCACCGCTGCGGATTCCCGGTGCAAAGCCGCCTGCGCGACGGCGCCTACCGCCTGACGATCCCCTTCACCCGCCCGCAGGACGCCCCCCGGACCGCCGATCGCCCGTCCCCCGATCGCCCGTCCCCCGATCCCCCGTCCCCCGATCCCCCGTCCGTCACCCTCCCCGAAACCGCGCCGCACGCTCCCGATCCCGGAACCTGGCGCGAAGCCCCCCCCGGCGGCGCGTAAACGCCGCCGCGTCAGGAAAGGCAACAGGCAACCGCCTACCGAGCCGCGCCCGTCAGGAAGCGTTCCCCACGAAACCGAACCGCGCCCGTCAGGAAGCGTTCCCCACGAAACCGAACCGCGCCCGTCAGGAAGCGTTCCCCACGAAACCGAGCCGCGCCCGTCAGGAAGCGTTCCCCTGAGTCCCCATCTGCCTCCGGTTGCGGGGTGTCGGAATCGCATGAACTTATGAGTTGGCGCGATCTGAATCTCCATCGGACTCCGGCGCAACACGTTTCGCCTGGCTCCGTTGCAACACGCTTCACGCTTCGCCTGACTCCGGTGCAACACGCTTCGCCGACGGCCCCGCAGGATCGTCCGGCGCATTCGCCTCAACCCCGAAGAACACGCGCGAGCGCCTGAAGAACACGCGCGAGCGCCTGAAGAACACGCGCGAAGGTCCGTTGTTGTGTTTCAATCCCGAAGGAGGCGCAGGATTCTCGGATGCGTTGGTCTCAATCCCGAAGGGATTGCGGCCTCCAGCCCAAGGTTGGTCGCCGAAGGCGGCCTACCTTGGGTTCGCGACAATCCGCGCCTCGACCAACCCCAACGGGGTTGCAGCGGGTTGAAGGGGTTGCGATGGGTTGAAACGGTTGCGCCGGGTCGAAGGAGTTGCGCCAGATGAAACGGTTGCGGCGGGTTGAACGGGTTGCGATGGGTTGGAAGAGTTGCACCGGGTCGAACGGGTTGCGCCGAGTTGAACGGGTTGCGCCAGATGAAACGGTTGCGCCGCGTGGTGCAACCCCTTCGGGGTTGGGCGCGCTTGTCTTCGTCTTCCGTGGGCTGCGCCCACGGCTATTCATGTTGATCCCCTTCGGGGATCGGCGTCGTAATCCCCGGCGGTCAGACGTCATATTCTCCGGCGGTTGGCGTCGTATTCCCCGAAGGGGAATTACGTGGATAGCCGTGGGTGAAACCCACGGTGGCGTGCGGGATCCAAACGCGACCCCGGAGGGGTCGAACCAACCTGGGTGGATCGCGCGGTGCAACCCCTACCTTCTTGACAATTGTCACATCGCTGGGGTTGAGGATCGAGCGGTTCCGGTTTCCCAGGGTAGGTCGCCTGCGGCGACCTACCCTGGGCTGGAGGCCGCAACCCCGTTGGGGTCGAAGAAACGCGACGCGCCGTGCCGGCTTCGAGGCGGGCCGAGGAATGTTGCGCGCCGTGCTGCCTTTGAGGCGGGTCGAGGATCGTCGCGCGCCGCGGCGCACCGGAGTCAAGTGGGGACTCAGAAGAACGCTTCCTTACGGGCGCGGCTCGGTTATGTTTGCGGCAACCCCGACGCCTCGACCCCGTTGGGGTTGAGAAACCCCGCGCGCCGTGCCGC
>WBZY01001288.1_pt1 | contig 13569 bp, 13 predicted proteins | sample 5204191 | NCBI WGS metagenome assembly WBZY01 (sample SAMN12344363, study PRJNA552823) | activated sludge metagenome | biome: Activated sludge suspended growth; feature: Anammox Sidestream; material: Wastewater; isolation source: activated sludge from anammox sidestream of wastewater treatment...
AACGAGTCACACCGCGTAAAATTAAAACCATGTCCGAAAACACCAAACAACAAGTCCGTGAGTTTTACGACCAGATCGGCTGGTCGCAGGTCGGCGAGGGCGTTTATCAAAACGCCCGTTACGAAGACCTGCGTCCCGTCTCGCGCGAGTACATCCACAAGACGCGCCTGCGGACGATGAACGGACTGATCCCCGACGGGAAGTTCCTGCTCGACGCGGGTTCGGGCCCCGTGCAGTACGAGGAGTACAAAGTCTACTCGCAGGGATACGAGAAGCGCGTCTGCCTCGACATCTCCATCCAGGCGCTGCGCGAAGCGCGGACTCGAATCGGCGGCCACGGGCTGTTCGTCGTCGGCGACCTCGCCAACCTCCCGTTCAGGAATGACGCGTTCGACGGGGCCGTGTCCATGCACGCCATCCATCACCTGCCACTGGAGGAACATCCGCGCGCCTACGCGGAGATCCACCGCACGCTCGCGCCCGGGCGGACGGCGGCCATCGTCAACGGCTGGCACGATCCGCTCATCAGCCGCATGGCCGAGCCGTTGATCGGATGGATGCGGAAACTGGCGGGACGTTCGGCCAAGAAGAAAAAAGAATGGACGATTCAGGACAACCCCGACGGGACCTTCGTGGAGAAGATGACGCCCGCCTGGCTCAAGCAGGAGATCGGCTCGCGGATGACCGTCGAGATCAAGCCCTGGCGCAGCATGAGCACGCGCATCTTGCGTTGGTTCGTCCGTCCGTTCGGCGGGCGGACCTTCCTGCGCGTCGTCTTCTGGCTCGAAGACGCCTTCCCGAATTTTTTCGCCGAGAACGGACAATATCCGTTGATCGTGGTAAAAAAATGACAGCCGCCGCTATGAAAATAAAAAGGATTCTGCAGGTTCTACTTGCGGCTTTCCCGAAGTAGAACTTCGGGATTTCAAATTTTCATCATTCGGGGTGAACCCGTTCATGGATACTTTGTTGCAAACACTTTAACAGTTTGTCGCTGCAAGCGAAGCAGTCTCCCGACTCGTGAGGAGAACGCTCTGACGCCTTCGGCGTTTCGCAATGACATGAGGAGAAATTATGGACTGGAAAAATCAAGTCGTGCTCGTCACCGGCGGGACGGGATCGTTCGGCAAGAAATTCGCCGAGATCCTGCTGAAAGAACAAGCGCCGAGGAAGATCATCATCTTCAGCCGCGACGAGTTGAAACAGCACGAAATGCAGGTGATGGGCTTCAACCAGCCCAGCCTGCGTTACTTCATCGGCGACGTGCGCGACCGCGAACGCCTGCGCCGCGCCATGCACGGCGTGGACATCGTCGTCCACGCGGCCGCGCTCAAACAGGTCCCAGCCTGCGAGTACAATCCGATGGAGGCCGTCAAGACCAACATCATGGGGACGAGCAACGTCCTCGAAGCCGCGCTTGACGCGGGCGTCAAGAAAGTCCTCGCCCTCAGCACCGACAAAGCCGTCAGCCCGGCAAACCTCTACGGCGGGACCAAACTCGTCGCCGAGAAACTCGTCATCCAGTCGAACAACTACGCGGCGGGATCGTCCACGCGCTACGCCTGCGTCCGCTACGGAAATGTCGTCGGCTCGCGCGGCTCGGTCGTGCCGCTCTTCCTCAAGCAGCGCGCCAGCGGCAAGATCACCATCACCGACGAACGCATGACCCGCTTCTGGCTCTCGCTCGATCAGGGCGTGCGCTTCGTCATTAAGTGCATCGAACAGATGGAAGGCGGCGAGGTCTTCATCCCGAAAATCCCCAGCACCAAAGTCATTGACCTCGCCCGCGCCATCGCGCCCGAAGCGGACATCGAGATCATCGGCATCCGTCCCGGCGAAAAACTGCACGAAGACCTGCTGTCCGAAGACGAGGCCCGCAACGCGGTCGAACGCGACGGCATGTACATCATCAAACCGCCCGAGACGCTCTGGGACCGCGACCGTCATTACGGCGGCGAGCCCCTCCCCGAAGGCTTCTCCTACACCAGCGACGCCAACACCGAATGGCTCGACCTCGAGGGCATCAAGACCTACATCGCGCCATTTGAAGAACTGTTCAAACAGGGTAAACTTGAGGGGTGAGAGTGTCAGGTTCCACGTTTCACGTTCCAAGTGTGCCTGACACCCGAGACGCGAAACTTGAAACCCGGAACTTGAAATATGAAACTCTTAATCACCGGCTCCAGCGGACTACTCGGACTCAACCTCGCCCTCGAAGCCGCGGCCTCGCATGAGGTCGTCGGGCTGGATCGGGGACGGCTCAAATCGCCTCCCTTTCGGACGCTTCGACGCGACCTGCTGGACGACGGGGCGGTGGACTCCATCCTCGACGAGGCGCGTCCCGACTGGCTGATCCACTGCGCCGCCCTCGCGGACCTCGACGCGTGCGAGGCGGAACCCGAGCTGGCGCGGCGCCTGAACACGGACGTCCCGTCGGCGCTGGCGAAGGCTTGTCGGGAGCGCGGCATCCGCATGGTTCAGGTCTCGACCGACGCGGTCTTCGACGGGATGAAAGCGGGGTTCTACACCGAGGAGGACGATCCGCTCCCGGTCAGCATCTACGCCCGCGCCAAACTGGACGCGGAACAGTCCGTGCTGGAATCCAACCCGGATGCCATCGTCGCTCGGGTCAACTTCTACGGCTGGTCGCTCGGGGGACGGCGGTCGCTGGCCGAGTTCTTCTTCAACAACCTGACGAACAACAAATCCATGAGCGGCTACACCGACGTGATCTTCTGCCCGATGCACGCCGCGCACTTGTCACAGACGCTTTTGAAGATGCTGGCAAAGGGACTGCGCGGGCTGTATCACGCGGTGGGGCCGCAGCCGATGAGCAAGTATCAATTTGGGGTGGAGATCGCGCGCCGGTTCACGCTGAACGACGCCGAGATCTCGCCGAAATCCATCAGTACGTCCAGTTTGATGGCGCGCCGCGCCCACAATTTATACCTATCTACCAATAAGTTATCCACAGACCTGGACGAGCCTCTCCCCAGTTTTTCCGCAGGCCTCGACCTGTTTTATACACAGTTCAAAGAAGGTTTTCCACAGAAAATACGAAGTTTTACACAGGCGTAACGCGCTTTGCCAGGCTGCGCACAGGTTATCCACAGGCTTTTCAGCCGAGTTATCCACAGAAAACGGGAAGTTATCCACAGGTTGGTAAATTGGCGCATTGGATTTCGGGGAAAGGCTGCTAATTCACCAACTATCACAAGGAGGCATCATGGACATCAAAATCGGCAACCGATTGATCGGTCTCAACCACCCCACCTACTTCATCGCGGACATCGCCGCCAACCACGACGGCGACTTGGAACGCGCGAAACTACTCATCCGTCTCGCAAAAGAAGCGGGGGCGAACGCGGCGAAGTTCCAGAATTTCGACGCGCCGAAGATCGTCTCGGATTACGGCTTCTCGCACATGAACGCGCAGGTTTCGCATCAAGCCACGTGGAAGAAATCCGTGACCGAGGTCTACCGCGCCGCGTCGATTCCCTTCGAGTGGACGATGACCCTGATGGAGGAATGTCAGGAAGCGGGCATTGATTATTTCTCATCGCCGTACGATTTCGCCGCGATTGACTTTCTCGATCAATATGTGCCTGTTTACAAGGCAGGTTCGGGCGAGATTGACTGGATCGAGGCGCTGGAGCGCATGGCAAGCAAGGGCAAACCGTTCTTCGTCGCGACGGGCGCATCCACGATTGGCGAAGTGCAGAGGGCCGTCCATGCCATTCTCAAGATCAACAAACAACTCGTGCTGATGCAGTGCAACACCAACTACACCGCCAGCCCGAAGAACTACGATCACTTGCATCTTAACGTGCTGAAGACCTATGCGACCATGTTCCCCGATGTGATTCTGGGACTCTCCGACCACACCCACGCAGTCGCTCCCGTTCTTGGCGCAGTGACGCTTGGCGCGCGCGTCGTCGAGCGTCACTTCACTGACAGCAACGACCGCGAAGGTCCCGACCACAAGTTTGCGATGGACCCCGACAAGTGGGCGCGCATGGTCGAAGAGACGCGTCTGCTCGAACGTTCGCTTGGCTCCGCCGATAAATTCATCGCGGGCAACGAGCAGGAGACGCAGGTTGTCCAGCGTCGCTGCCTGCGCGCGGCGCGGGACATCAAGGCTGGCGAGGTCTTCACGCGTGACATGATTGACGTGTTGCGTCCCGCCACACCCGGCGCGATCAAACCGCATGAGATTCCGAATGTGATCGGCACGAAAGCGTTACATGATTTCAAATATGGTCAAGAGTTGAGATGGACTGATCTGGGAGCGTAATTACACCCATTAACACAAAGAACACGAAGGAGACAAAGGTTAATGCGTAGCGCAACGCGGCTCTTTCTTTTTGACCATCACGAGCGATGGTCGAAAGCAATGCAACGCACTCCTTTCGACTCACCTTCGTTGCCTTTGTGTGCCTTTGTGTTTAAAAGATTTTCATGAAAGTCATTTACTTCTCTTTCGACTACTCTCCTCACGACCATCGGTTTCTTTCCGCGCTATCCGAAACCGGGCATGAGGTCTTCTTTATCCGCCTCCAGCGCGGACCGAGACAGGTGGAGGATCGCCCCGTCCCTGCGAAGATTGAACAGGTTCAATGGGCGGGCGGGCGGGACGAATTCCGCTGGCGTGACCTGCCAAAACTGGTCATGGACTTCCGCCGCGTGGTCAAGCGCATCCAACCCGACCTCATCCACGCGGGACCGATCCAGACTTGCGCGTTCATCGCAGCGCTTTCAGGCTTTCGCCCGATTCTGACCATGTCGTGGGGCTTTGACTTGATGGACGATGTCCACAAGAGCAAATGGATGGAACGTATTACGTATTACGTATTACGTAACTCGACATACTTTACAAGTGACGCTAATGTGACAAGAGATAAAGCGGTGAAATATGGAATGAACCCCGAGCGAACCGTCGTCTTTCCCTGGGGCGTTGACCTTCAACATTTCACGCCGATCTCCAATCGCCAATTGTCAGTTACCAATTACCGATTTACCATCTTCTGCAACCGTTCCTGGGAACCGCGCTACGGAGTGGACGTCCTCGCCCGCGCCTTTGTGAAAGTCGCGCAGCAGAATCCAGACGTGGACTTGATGCTCCTCAACGGCGGATCCCAGGCGCAGACCATCCGTCAGATCCTGCAACGCGGTGGAACGCTGGACCGCGTCGTCATGCCAGGGACGATCTCACAGAAGGAGTTGCCGCGTTTTTACAACATGACCGACCTCTACGTCTCGCCCTCGCACGTGGACGGTTCGTCCGTCTCGCTGATGGAGGCGCTGGCGTGCGGACTTCCGTGCCTCGTCTCGGACATCCCCGCCAACAAGGAATGGGTCGCGGACGGCGTCAACGGCTGGCTCTTTCCCGACGGGGACGCGGACGCGCTCGCCGCGAAGATCCTGGCCGCGCTCGCTCAAAGGGAGAAACTGCCCGCGCTGGGCGAGTCCGCCCGAAGGTCCGCGGAGAAGCGAGCCGATTGGAAGAAAAATTTCGGTCAGTTACTCGTCGCGTACGAGCAGACCGTCAAACTCGGAAGGAAATAGTCATGCTCAATCATAAACAACTACTCGACGGTTTCCGCCAAACCAGCGTCAAGCCCGGCGACACGATCCTCGTCCACACCTCGTACAAATCTCTCGGCGGCGTGGAGGGCGGCGCGGACACCGTCATTGACGTGATGCGCGAACTGGCGGGGGAGCGCGGCACGGTGTTGTTTCCCGCTTTTAATTTTCAGTCGTGGACGGAGACGCATTACTTCGACGTGCTGGAGACGCCCTCGAAGATGGGGACGATCACCGAGCTGGCCCGCCTCCGCCCCGACGCGAAGCGGACCCCGCATCCCATCTATTCGTTCTCCGTCTGGGGCGCCCGCGCGGACGAGTTCGCCGCGGCCGAGGACGTGGAAGCATACGGACCGAACTCGGCCTTCGCGCTGTTCCACAAGATCAACGGGACGATCATCAGCATCGGACTGGACTTCAACAGCACGTTTTCGATGCACCATTACATCGAATACAATGTGGGCTGCGACTATCGCCGCGTGAAGGAGTTTTCGGGAATCTACGTGGGCTACGACCGAGCGCCGAGGATCAAGACCTACTCGATGTTCGTGCGCCTGAACGACCGCGTGAAGACGTACATCAACCCCGGCATGGATGAGTTGCTGGCGGCGGGCGTCATCAAGGAAATCCAGGTCGGCGCGGCAAAAGTGCATTTCGCCACGGCGAACGATTTTTACGATAATATGTCCGTTATCGTTCGCGAGCATCCTGAGAAGTTGCATTACATCGAAGAACCGAAGTATTGAGATGATTAGAAAGTAGATGAGTAGGGAGCAGTGGAGTAAAATATGAATGCCCCATGTCGCCGTTCCGGCTCAAAGGAGAAAGTCTAATGCCAATCGCTTTGCGAATCGGAGGCTATCGTTTTTACTTCTACTCTTACGATTGCGTCGAGCCGCGGCACATGCACGTGGATCGCGGCGGCATGAGCGCAAAATTCTGGCTTGATCCGATCGCGTTGGCAGAAAATCACGGTTATAGTCGAAAGGAATTGCGCGGCATCGAACGGATCATGGTTGAAAACTTGGAGACTTTGAGAAATGAATGGGACGCTTTCTGCAGTGGTAACGTTCGCTCTTCCTAGGGCGACCAAAGCGACGGTCACAGACGACACTCTCTCCGTTGACCTCGAAGACGGGCGCACGGTTTCGGTTCCCATTGGTTGGTATCCGCGCCTCGCGCACGGAACTCCTGCCGAACGCGCCAATGTCGAAATTTCTGGCGCGGGGTACGGCTTGACCTGGCCCGACCTCGACGAGGATATTGGCGTGGAAGGTCTGTTGCTTGGAAAACGTTCCACGGAACATCCCGACTCCTTCAAACGTTGGTTGGAAAAGCACGGAAAGGCTTGATGATGAAATCGTCCAGCAATCGGTGGCTGGACGATTTTGATAATACGCGCACGCATCATCCGTGGCAATATTCATAACCGATAAAGACGATATGAATCCCTCCTCCTCCCTCAAATCCATCCTCGCCGAATTCTTCCCCCTCCATCGCACTCTCGCCTCGGACGACCAGGACAAGACGCTGAGAATCATCGGCGCGTACATGCCCGATTCGTCCAACTACACTATCGAGACGTACGCGCCCCTCGAAAAAGCGTGGACGTGGCAGGTTCCCGAACGCTACGCCGTCCACGAGGCATATTTGGAAATCGAGGGCGGCGAGCGGATCGTGGACTTCAAGGACAATCCGCTGCACATCGTCTCGTATTCCCTGCCGGTGGACGCGGCGCTGACCTTCGATGAACTCCAGCCGCATTTGTACTTCAACGAGAAACGCCCGCACGCCATCCCGTGGGTGTTCAAATATTACGAGCGGGACTGGGGCTTCTGCCTCCCGAAAAATCTCTTCGACAAACTGCCGCGCGACAAAACATACCGCGCCGTCATCCGCTCCGAATTCGCGACCGACCCGGCGCGTGGATTCAAAGTCGCGACGGCCGTCGTCCATCCCGAGGGCGGAGCGAATCCCGCCGCGGGCGAGATCCTCGTCCTGGCGCACACCTGCCATCCCATGCAGGCTAACGACGACGGCTCGGGCGTCGTCAGCGCCATCGAATTGGCGCGGCGTCTCGCCGAGAATCCGTTGCCCGCAGGTTCGATGAGCGTCCGCTTCTGGTTCGGGCCCGAGACCATCGGCACGATTGTCTGGCTCTCGCGCAATGAAGACATCATCCAAAATCTGCGCGGCGGAATCTTTTTGGAGATGACCGGCAGCCGCAACAAGATCGCCTGGCATCACACCCGCCAGCACAATCACCTGCTCGACCGAATTACCAATTACCAATTACGCAATACGGCTCACGACGAGCGCGACTTTGCCGCCGCGCCCGCCAACGACGAACGCGTCGTCAACGGGCCGGGCGTCAACGTGCCGTGCATCTCGCTCAACCGCTGGCCCTACGACGAGTACCACACCAGCGACGACAATCTCGACATCATCCACGAAGACATGCTCCTCGACGCGGCGGACGCGGCCGAGCGCATCGTCCGCGTCTACGCGACGAACTACATCCCGAAACGGACTTTCCGCGGCCCCGTCTTCCTCAGCGGCAACGGCCTGTGGGTGGACTGGCGCGAGGACTGGGCGCTCAACCGCGCCATCGAAAAGATCATGATGCGCTTCGAGGGTCAGCACACCGTCTTCGACATCGCCGAACAGGTCGGCCTCGATTACTGGACGGTGCGCGGCTACGTGGAAAAATTCCGCGCCAGGGGATTCGTCACGCCGCTTCCGATCCCGTCCGAGGCCGAAGCGAAGTAAAATAGGCGCGTACATATCGAATTGGAGGAACCATGGCTGTCGTATATCTGATCCTTGCCCTGCTCATCGCCGTCGTCGCGGTTATTTTCGCGTGGCAAAACCCGGTTGTCGTGAGCATCACCTTCTTTGCATGGAAGATTGATAGCGCCCCGCTTTCGCTCGTCATCATCGCGACTCTCCTGATCGGCATCATCGTCGGCTGGCTGTTCGCCGCGCCGTCGCTGGTCAAAAACTCCTTCCGCGCATCGGGGAATCGGAAGCGCATCGGCGCGCTCGAAAAGGAACTGGAAGACCACAGGACCAGGCTGAGCGAACTGCTGAAGCCCGCGCCCGCCGCGCCGGCCTCTCCCGTCCCGCCCGCCAACAACTCCGACACCGACCCGCTCGGACATTCGTGACCCGCGTCGTCGCCATCATCCAGGGACGGATGACCTCGTCCCGGCTGCCGGGAAAAATCCTCGCGGACATCGCCGGACAGCCCATGCTGGCCCGCGTCTACGCGCGGAGCGCGCGCGCGCGGACTCTCTCCGAGACGGTCTTCGCCACGACGACCGACGCGTCCGACGACCCGGTCGCGGAGTACTGCGACTGGAGCGGAATCCCCCTCGCGCGCGGCTCTCTCTACGATGTGCTGGACCGCTACTACCAGTCCGCGAAAGAAGCGAGGGCGGAGGTCGTCGTCCGCGTCACCGCGGATTGTCCGGTCATTGATCCCGGCTTGATCGACGACGCCGTGACCCTCGTCACCCGTCACTCGCCACCCGAATTCGACTTCGCCGCGAACCGACTTCCGCCGCCGTGGACGCGCACTTATCCCATCGGCCTCGACGCCGAAGTCTGTACCTTCGCCGCATTGGAACGCGCCTGGAAGGAAGCGAAAGAGCCGCAGCACCGCGAGCACGTCATGCCGTTTTTCTATGAAGGCGTGGAACTGACAACTGAAAACCGAACACTGCAAACTGGAATCTCTCCCCGTGGATTCCACATCGCCCTCCTTCACCATCCCACCGACTTCGGCGATTACCGCTGGACGGTGGACACGCCCGAGGACTTGGAATTTATGCGCCAGATCTACAGTCGCTTCGACGGACGGGATGACTTTACCTGGAAGGACGTCCTCGACCTCGTCCACACCGAACCCGACCTGATGAAGATCAACGCGGGCGTGCGGCACAAGACACTCAAAGATATTGATAAACGAGCGATAAAGTGACCAGCGCCGCAAGATTCATCTTGCCCCTGTGGGAGACAGCATAAATGTCGCGGTACTGATAACTGATCACTGATGACTTTACTCACCTTCTTCTCCGCCCCCAAACCCTTTACCGATCCGCATATCGCGACGATCCAGCGCAACGCCATCCGATCGTGGACGTTGCTCGAGGATTCCGAAGTCATCCTGCTTGGCGGCGAATCGGGACTGGCTGAGATCGCGAGGGAATTGGACGTCAAACACTTCCCGAACGTCAGGGTCAACGACAGCGGCGTGCCGTTGATCTCGTCCATGTTTGAGATTGCGCGGGAAAATTCAAACAGCGACCTGCTCTGCATCGTCAACGCGGACATGATTCTCATGCCCGATTTTGTCGAAGCGGCGAGACAGGCTGCCAAACTCAAAAATAAATTCGTCCTCCTCAGCCAGCGCTGGGATTTGGATGTGACTCAGCCTCTTGACTTCTCCGCCGACTGGGCATCCCGTCTTCGTTCTTCCGTCCTCCGTCAAGGTTCTTTGCACCGTCCCGCGGGAAGCGATTTCTTCCTCTTCCCCCGATCCTGCTACGCCGACGTCCCCGATTTCGTCATCGGCCGCGCGGGCTGGGACAATTGGATGATCTACAAGGCGCGCAAGGAAGGCTGGCCGGTGATTGACTGCACGCCGTCGGTGACGATCGTCCACCAGAACCACGATTACAGCCACCTGCCCGGCGGGAAGCCGCACTATGACCACCCCGACACGAACGAGAACATCCGCCTCGCGGGCGGACGGGCGAACATCCGCTACACCATCCTGGATTCCACGCGTCAACTCGACGGCGGCAAACTCGTCCGCCCGAAGACGACATCCCTGCGTTTCCAGCGCGGCGTGGAACTGTTCCTGCGAAAAATCTTTTTCTTTTTGCCGGAAGCGACCGTCGAACGCCTCGTCCGCCCGAAGCGATGGCAGAAGAAATTAAAGAAGATGTTCAAATGAAATTGCAGGGGCGGACCAACATGTCCGCCCGAAGCGATGGCAGAAGAAATTAAAGAAGATGTTCAAATGAAATTGCAGGGGCGGACCAACGTGTCCGCCCGAAGCGATGGCAGAAGAAATTAAAGAAGATGTTCAAATGAAATTGTAGGGGCGGACCAACGTGTCCGCCCGAAGCGATGGCAGAAGAAATTAAAGAAGATGTTCAAATGAAATTGTAGGGGCGGACCAACGTGTCCGCCCAGGGCAGACACACAGGTCTGCCCCGACAAGGAACATGAATGAGAAAAGGCCAAAATCCCGCCAAGTTCGTCAAAGACGTAGCCCGTCCCGAGCGGATCACCGCCGCGCTGCTCAACTACATCCCCTTCCTAAGCGGATTCTACGCTGAGACCCTCGACGTGCTGAAAGTCTCGCTCGAGTCCATGCGCAGGGACGCGGGCCTGCCGTTCGACCTGATGGTCTTCGACAACGGCTCGTGCGCCGAGGTTCGCGACTTCCTCGTCCAGGAAAAGGAAGAGGGGCGCATCCAGTATTTGATCCTCTCCGAGAAGAACATGGGCAAAGGCGGCGCGTGGAATGTGGCGCTGGCGGGCGCGCCGGGCGAGATCATCGCCTACACCGACGCGGACGTGCTGTTCTCCCCGAACTGGCTCAAACGCTCTGTGGAGATCCTCGAAACCTTTCCGAACGTCGGTATGGTCACCGCGCGCCCGTTCCGCACCCCGCCCGAGTTTTACGAGTCAACCTTGACGTGGGCGCGGGAGAATGCCATACTGGACGAAGGTCAATTCATCCCGTGGGAAACCTTCCTCGAATTCAATCTGTCCCTCGGCCAAACAGAGGAGGAGAATAAAAAAGTCTATGCCGAGACAAGGGACTGGCGCATCCAATACAAAGACGTGACCGCGTTCGCGGGCGCGAGTCACTGGCAGTTCACCGCCTACAAATCCACGCTCCAGCGCTTCCTGCCCTTCGGCATGGACAAGCCGATGGGACAGGTCCGCCAACTGGACAGGCGCATGAACGACGCGGGCCTCCTGCGCCTGATGGTCAGCGACCCGCTGGCGATGAATATGTCCAATACGCTGGGATATTTGAGGGGAGAGTTGAAGGCGCAAAACGTGAAACGTAGGCCAGGTTTGGCGCGGCGCGTGTTGGAGTCGAGTCCCGTCAAGAAGGCTCTGCTGGCGGTCTACAACAAAATTTTCAGTTGGTATTATTCATAACGGAGGGGAAATGACGCTGACATTCACTTTTGCGGGCGATGAAGCCGGCGACACAAGCATTGATTTCAAAAAAGGGGCGTCCCGTTATTTCGTCATTGCGGTTGTAGCAACGCAAGACGCCGATGAGCTTCGCGCGGTCCTGGGTGATTTGCGCGAACTGGAGAATCTTTCCGATGGATTTGAATTTCATTTCAACGCCCTGACTTCCAAGAAACTGCGTGAGAAAACGCTATCCGCTCTCAAAGCTGCCGACTTCAAATCCTGGGCTCTTATCGTAGATAAAACCGCGCTGTCCCAACCGCTTCGCGCCCTGACGGGCATGGAACTATATCTTTATATGGTCACAGAACTTGTCAGTCGCATCCCTGTGAATGTTCGTGAGAAAGGCACTTTGATTCTGGACGAAGTCGGATCATCCAAGGCGGCATTGGCCGGGTTGAAGCGAATGTTAAAGGCGCATGGCATCCGGCATGGTTTTAGCCGCATCCTCTTCCGCCGTTCCCGCAGCGAGGACTTGATCCAGGTTGCGGATTTGGTGGCAGGCGCGATCTTACGTCGCGACGCGAAGAACGATCACGAAGCGTTTGGTTACGTCAAGGACAAATTAGTGGATGTGTTTGAGTATTAAAGCAACCCGTCTCGCTAGCCTTGTCCATCACCATAGATGGGGGCAGGCGGCCACAGTCGGCCACTTTTCGCGAGACGGGAGAAGCCTTTCGACTTTTACGTTTATATTATACTGATTTCTGCTCTCAATTTCAAGCCAATTTTTGCGCTCTCACGGCTTTCTCAAAGCCAAGGGATGCTCATCGCGAAAGCCATACGCGGCTTGGATGATCTGGCGGCGTCCATTAAACAAACAGGCGGAGGCTTCGACCTCCGCCAGTCATTTACTCCACCGAGATCAGGAACGGATAGTGCGGCTGGCCGCCCTCCTGCACTTCGATCTCCTGCGATGGATATTTCTCGCGCGCCGCGTCCGCGATCCGCAGGGCTTCGGCGCGGTTGATGTCTTCGCCGTAATAAAACGTGATCAACTCGCGGTTGGCCGCGTCCGCTTTTTCGAGGAACTTCATGACGGCGTCTTCCACAGAGGGGGACGAAAGCGCCAGTTTCCCGTCCAGCAGCGCGATGACCTGTCCCGACTCGACGCTCACGCCGTCTATCTCCACCGTGCGCGTCGCGACCGTGATCTCGCCCGTCAACACCGAGGCGAGGGACTTGGTCATCCTCTCGGCCACCGCGTCCACCTCCCCGTCCGGGTTGTGGGCGAGCATGGCCGTGAGTCCCTGCGGCACGGTTCGGCTCGGCACCACGGCCACCGATTTCACCGTCACCTCTTTGGCCTGGTTCGCGGCGAGAATGATATTTTTGTTGTTCGGCAGGATGATGACCTTGTCGGTCGGCAGGTTTTCGAACGCCGCGAGAATCTCCTGCGTGGACGGGTTCATGGTCTGACCGCCCTCCACGACCGCGGCCGCCCCCAGCGAGGCGAAGATGCGGCTCAGCCCGCGTCCCGGCGAGACGACCACCACCGCGATCTGTCCCGGCTCGATTGTCGGAAATTCGATCTTTTCGTTCTTCGATTTCTGGATGTCGTCCATCTGCGCCAGCAGGTTTTCCATCGCCACTTTGGTGATGGTGCCGATGCCCATGATGTAATCAATCGGCTCGTAGCGCTTTTCGAGCGGCACGTGGATGTGCATGCGGTACATGCCCTCGCCTTCGCCCACCTGGATGGAGGTGCCCATCGTTTCGAGTCTGCCGTAAAAGCCCTGCAGGTCGAGCGCGCCATCCGGG
>WBZY01000597.1_pt1 | contig 13555 bp, 15 predicted proteins | sample 5204191 | NCBI WGS metagenome assembly WBZY01 (sample SAMN12344363, study PRJNA552823) | activated sludge metagenome | biome: Activated sludge suspended growth; feature: Anammox Sidestream; material: Wastewater; isolation source: activated sludge from anammox sidestream of wastewater treatment...
CCCCCAAGCGGCTGGACTCCCATCGTTGTCTCTTTTGCCGATACCATTTATACCCTCGCGCAAAAATATGCCACCACCGAAGACGCTTTAAAGAACGCCAACTGCCTTGCCTCGGTGAACTTACAACTCGGCGCAACTCTCTATGTTCCGCCGGTGGCATCGACCGCCGTCGTTGTCACGTGCAGTCCGCCATTTAACTGGGTGAAGAGACACGTCGTGCAACCCGGCGAAAATTTATACCGCATCGCCCTCGCGTATGGGTTGACCTACCCGCAGTTACAACAAGGCAATTGCATGGGCGCTTCCATTACTATTTATGTTGGGCAGTTATTATGGGTTCCCAACATCCCCACACTCACCCCGCTCCCCGGCGCAACGGCGACCATTCGCCTCTCCACCTCTACCGCCTCGCCAACCCCGACCCAAACCTTCGTCTCCACTGCCACCCAAATGCCTACTCTCACCGCAACATTTATGCCAACGGCATCGCCTCAACCGACGATCACAAACACCGTTCCTCCCGCGCCCACAGTCACGCCATCTCTCACCCCATTCCCTTCGCCATCGCCCTCCCCATGAACTTCAGCCGACAGATCATACTCGCGACACTGTTGCTCGCCGGGTGTGGGACAACCGCATCGCCGTCGCCGACCCAACCTTCCTCGTTTTTCGATTTGGTGACGCCCGCGCCCAATCCATCCGCGACCCCGACTCCCTTTCAGCCGTTGCCGCTCGGCGCGACAAGTTTTTTCATTCCCGCGAACGACCCGCTTCTTCTCACCAGTGCGGCTGATTCAGCCCTTGCCACATCATCCCTGCCCCCGGAGACTCCCACCCTGCTCCCCACCATCGACGCAGTTGTGTTGAACAACACCATTGCGCCACAACCGACCTTCGACAGTCAGATCTTCAACAATGGGCAAAATACGATCAATTTTTTGCTGATCGGCTCCGATCGCCGTTCTCTTACCGGTTCGACGCGCACCGACACCATGGTCATTGCGATCCTGCACCCCACCGAGGGACAGGTCTCGCTTATTTCCATTCCGCGAGATCTGTGGGTTTCGATCCCGGGCTTTGAAAACAACCGCATCAACACGGCGTATCAGGTTGGGAAATCCACCGACTACCCCGGCGGCGGACCCGGCTTGCTCAAGGAAACCATTCAGTACAACCTCGGCATCCGCATCGATCACACTGCCCTCGTAGACTTCAACGGCTTTTCCGATATCGTCAACACCCTGGGCGGCGTGGATGTGCCCGTCTCATGCGCCTACACCGATTGGCGGCTGATCGACCCAAGTTACGACCCTGAAAATGAAAACAACTGGTACTTGCACACCGCCGAGCCCGGCGTCATTCACATGGATGGCGACCTTGCCCTGTGGTATGCCCGCTCGCGCCAAAAATCGAATGATTTCGACCGCGGGCGCAGGCAACAGGAAGTCCTGCGAGCGTTGTTCACCCAAGCCTTGCAAGCCGGAACGCTGACCCGCATCCCTGAACTGTACGAAAACCTGAAGGATTCGGTTGAGACCGATCTGGGCTTGGGAGATCTTCTACAACTCTCAGTCTACACTCCCAAGATGACGAATGCCGATATCCGCAGTTACTACATTCGCCCGCCTTACGTTAGCTCATGGATCACCGACGGAGGAGCGTACGTGTTGTTGCCAGACAAAGACCGGCTCTCGCAATTGATTACCGAAGCGCTCTCCCCTCCGGTGAAGGTCGCAGAGAGGCAGGCAGTCACAATCGAGGTGATGAACGGCACCTCCATCCCCGGTTATGAAACGCTCGCGGCGACGCGTCTCAATTACGCCGGCTACGAAACCCGCATCATCCCCTCCGACCGGCAGGACTATGGCTCGTCGGTCTTGATCGATAAGACCATTGTGCAGGATACCGCCTTTAGCGCCCCGATCCTCAGCGTGATGGGATTACCGCCAAACAGCCTGATCTCCGGCGCAGACCCAAACAGCGGCTCGAACTTCCTTTTGATTTTAGGGTACGATTACGAACCATGCTTCAAACCAGAGAGTTTGGGGCAATAAACGCTTTGATAGACGCTTCCCTATTTCCGAGACAATCCATTCCATAACCAGGAGACATTACCATGACCGATAAACAAGCCATACTACCGGAAGGCGCAAACCCCATGGGACCTTATTCGCCGGGCATCGTCAGCGGCGGATTTTTGTTCGTGGCCGGGCAGGTGGGGCGCGCACCCGATGGAACCATCGGCGCGACCATCGAAGAGCAAACCCGTTTCACGCTGGAAAATATGCGCGCTGTCTTGCATGCCGCAGGGTGTGACTTCAAGGATGTTGTGAAGGCGAACGTTTACATCACCAAGCCGGAGTACCTGCAAGCGTTCAACCCGATCTACATGGAATATTTCCCCGTGCCGCGTCCCGCGCGCGCCACCGTGGTCGCCGCCCTGGTGGATGAACAATTTCTGATCGAGATCGAAGCCATCGCAAAGTTGCCGTAAAGCGGCGCATCGAGAAGGCGGTTGCCCAAAGCGACCGCCTTCTTTTTTTCTCAGGATGATAAGATACCAAACATGGATGCAAATCGTTTTGCTACACACAGCCTCAACGACCCGCGCATCTTGCGAATCTTGTCTGCGGCGTTGAATGCGGTTGACCCATACATTGCGGTAAAAAGTCATTTGCCGAGTGTGGCGGGCGATGTGTACGGTCTCGCCGTTGGAAAAGCCGCCGTTCCGATGATGACCGCCCTAGCCGAATCGATTCCGCTTGCGGGCGCGCTCGTCATTAGCAAGCACGCTTCATCCGCTTCGACTGCGGTCTTCGTCTCCGCTATCGCTTCGCTCAGACCTCCGCTCAGCGCGGAAATGAGCCAGTTTCCCCTCCTCCTCAGCGGACATCCCATCCCCGACGCGCGATCCGTCCACGCGGGCGAATGCGCGCTTGAGTTTGTCTCCTCTTTAAAAGAAGAAGACACACTCATCTGTTTGATCTCAGGCGGAGGCTCGGCGTTGATGACCGCGCCAGTGATTCCGCTGGAGGAGTTGCAAACGCTCACCGCCGTGTTATTAGCATCGGGCGCGACTATTAACGAGATCAACACCATCCGCCGCCACTTGGACCGAGTCAAAGGCGGAGGACTGGCGCGTGCCACGAAAGCCAACATCATCAGCCTGATCCTCTCGGATGTGATCGGCAATCCGCTCGAGGCTATCGCCTCAGGTCCCACCGCCCCCGACCCAACAACACGCGAAGATGCTCGCGCAATTTTGGAAAAATACGCGCTTATCCAACCAACAATTCTCCAATTCTCTAATTCTCTTTTTGAAACCAACAAGCCCAATCGCCCAACATTCTCCCGCGCGCAAAACCTTATCATCGGCGACAACAAACTCGCCGCGCAAGCCGCGCTGGAACAAGCGCAGCGCGAAGGATTTGATTCGGAAATACTCACGAACGAATTGCAAGGCGAAGCGCGTGAAGTTGGCGTGATGCTGGCAACCAAACTGCGCGACGAAGCGACGAAACGACGGCGTCCGTTTTGCTTGATCGCGGGCGGAGAAACAACTGTGACCATTCGCGGCAACGGCAAAGGCGGACGAAACCAAGAACTCGCATTAGCCGCCGTGAATGAATTGCGCGATCTATCCAATGTGATGTTGATCGCAGTAGCAACCGATGGCGAGGATGGTCCCACCGATGCGGCGGGCGCGGTTGCCACAGGGGAATCGGCTGAAAGGGCGAAGAGGCTGGGGTTAAGCGAGGCAGACAGCCTGTCGAGAAATGACGCGTTTCCGTTCTTCGAGTCGCTCGGTGATTTGATCCGCACACATCCGACAGGCACAAACGTCAACGATTTAGTTTTCTTATTTTGGGCGGGTGGGTAAATCGGAAAATCTTCATTGACAGGGTTCTAAGGGTGGGCTATGATTAGTTTGTTGCCCCAACATACTAACAATGAAGAAAACAACCGATCAAGCCTTCTTTCGAGAGACGAATTTATCTCTGGTTCTGAGGAACATTCATAATGACGCGCCTCTTTCGCGCGCCAAGTTGGCAGTGATGACCGAGTTGAACAAGTCGACTGTTTCAAGTTTGGTCGAGGATTTGCTTGCGCGCGGGTTGATCCATGAGATCGGAACGGGCACGATCGGCACCGGGCGCCCCGCCACCCTGCTGGAGATCAACCCCAAGGCTGGGGGAATTATCGGCGTGGAGTTGGGTGTTGATTTTGTGGCTGTGGCATTGATGGATTTTGTCGGCACAACGCTCTGGAGGCGCAAAGAAAAGGCGGACCCTTTCGAGGAGCAGACCAAAACCATCAAGCAAACGTTGGACCTGGTGGATGAGGCAATGACCCGTTGCCGCGCTTTAAACCTTCGTTTATTGGGCTTGGGGCTTGCCGCGCCGGGCACCGTGGACTTGAAGGAAGGGGTGATGGTTTTTTCGCCCAACTTGCGCTGGCATAATGTGCCATTGAGAAAAATTTTCTCCGAGCATACGGGGCTCAAGGCATATATTGAAAACGATGCGAATGCCGCTGGAGTAGCGGAGCATTTATTCGGCGTGATGAGGCAGACAAAAGATTTTCTTTTCATCTATGCCGGCGTTGGGGTGGGAGGCGGTCTCTTTTTGAACGGCAAGTTGTATCGCGGTCACAACGGGTACGCCGGTGAGATTGGTCACATCCCCACCCTGTCGGAGGGAACGGGTGAAGTGTGCCTGTGCGGCAACCCAAGTTGTTGGGAAACACGGGCGAACCAGCGCGCCCTGATTCGCCGCGTGGAGGCGGGTTTGAAGAATGGACGCTCCAGTCTTGCGCAAAACCTGATGTTGGAAAAAAACGAACCGGCGCTTTCTGTGGAACTCATCAAACAAGCCGCTGATGGCGGCGATGAGGTGGCGCGCGAATCGTTTGACGAGGTCGGCCGCGCGATGGGGCAGGGAATCGCCGGGCTGGTGAATATCTTCAACCCGGAGAAGGTGGTCATTGGCGGCACCTTGAGCGCGGCAAGCGGGCATTTGCTCCCCGCGCTGAAAGAAGCCATCTCGCAACGTGCTTTGAACGATGTGTTGAAGAAGACGGATGTGATCCCATCTGTGTTTGGAGACGATGCCAGTTTGTTTGGCGCGGTCGCGATTGTTGTGGAAGATATCATGTGGAATCCATCGAGTGTTGAAAGGAGGTGATGTTGAGGCGTGAGGAAGAACTTGAGCGTATCCGTGTCGATCAATCGTGTTTCCAATTTAGATTAGGAGAAGAAGTATGAATAAGAAACTGTTTTACCTATTGAGCGCGTTGATGATCGTTTCCATCGCGCTGTCATCCTGCGCGCCCGCGGCAACCGAAGCGCCCCCAGCCGCAACGGAGGCGCCCGCAACGGAAGCGCCTGCGACCGAAGCGCCCGCCACCGAAGCGCCCGCCGCGGCCGATGAAGTGGAAGTGTTCTCATGGTGGACCGGCGGCGGCGAAGCGGCTGGTCTCGAAGCCATGATCAAAGTGTTCAACGGCACAGACCCGAACATCGAATTTATCAATGCGGCTGTAGCCGGCGGCGCAGGCACGAACGCGCGCGCGGTCCTTGCGACTCGCTTGCAGGCTGGCGATCCGCCCGATTCGTGGCAGGGTCATGCGGGTCAGGAACTGATCGGCACTTATGTTGCCGCCGGTCAGATCGAACCGCTGAACGATCTGTATAAAGCCGAAGGCTGGCTCGATGTGATGCCCGAAACGTTGATCCCATTGATCTCGCAGGATGGCAATATCTATTCCGTGCCGGTCAACATTCACCGCGCGAATGTGCTGTGGTACAACCCGGGCTTGCTCGAAGCCAACGGCGTGGCAGTGCCGACCACCATGGATGAATGGTTCGCGGCTATGGATACCCTGCAAGCGGCAGGCGTTCAGCCTCTCGCGCTCGGCGAACAATGGACGAAGATGCACCTGTTCGAAACCGTCCTGCTCGGCACGCTTGGTCCCGATGCCTACAACGGTCTGTGGGATGGCTCCACCGATTGGGCTAGCCCAGAAGTAAAGACCGCTTTGGAGAATTACGCCAAAGTGTTGAGCTATGCCAATAGCGATTCCGCTTCGTTGACGTGGCAGGATGCCTCGCAACTTGTGGTGAACGGCGAAGCCGCGTTCAATGTGATGGGCGACTGGGCGGCTGGCTACTTCATTGAGTTGGGCAAGACCGCCAACACCGATTACGGTTGGGCGGCGACTCCGGGCGCGAACGGCGTCTTCCAGTTCCTCTCCGATTCCTTCGTCCTTGCGGTTGGCGCGCCTCATCACGATGCCGCGCTCGAATGGTTGAAGGTGGCAGGCTCAAAGGAAGGTCAGGAAGCGTTCAACCCGGTCAAGGGTTCCATCTGCGCCCGCACCGATTGCGATAAATCGCTGTTCGGCGAATATCTGCAATCTGCCATGGACGATTGGTCCTCCAACACCGTGGTCGGCTCGTTGACTCACGGCGTGGTTGCCAACGACTCGTGGAAGACCGAGATCGATACGGCGCTCGGGCTGTTCCTCGCCAGCGGCGATGTGGACGCGTTCCAGTCCGCGCTCGCTGCGGCTTGCGCCAGTTCTGGTCCCTGCAAGTAGGTCTAGTGTTAGAATTGCTGAGGCTCCACGCGGAGCCTCAGCAATTTTTTATCGCCACCAAGGAATGGATGCGCTATGACAAAAGACAAAGACCGCGTTCTGAACATCATCCTTGTTTCCCCGTCCATTTTGGCGGTATTGATCTTCGTCTATGGATTCATCGCCTGGTCGGTGCGGGTCTCGTTGAGCAAATGGAAAGGCTTGAACCCGGACTATACATGGAACAGCATCAACAATTATATTGAACTGTTCAAAGACCCGCGCTTTGCCGTGGATGTGAAGAACACATTGATCTTTACGGGGGTATTCGTGATCGGCAGTCTGACGCTTGGATTTTTACTTGCCGTCATGCTCGATCAGGGTTTGAGGGGCGAAGGGTTCTTCCGCAGTCTGTTCCTTTTTCCGATGGCAATTTCTTATATCGTGACCGGCGTCGTCTGGCGCTGGTTGATGAATCCCGCCATGGGTTCGCGCATGAGCGGGTTTAATTTGTTATTTACAAATCTCGGGTTGGATTCTCTGGTCAACGCGTGGCATACCACTCCGCAGTGGGGCATGGCGGCGATCGCGCTCGCGGCGATCTGGCAGATGTCTGGTTACACCATGGCGTTATACCTTGCCGGGTTGCGCGCCATCCCGCAGGAACTCAAAGAAGCCGCGCGCATCGATGGAGCCAGCGAAGCGCAGATCTATCGCCACATCATGATTCCCCTTCTCGCACCCGTGACGCTTTCCGCCCTCATCATTCTGGGTCACATGTCGTTGAAAGTGTTCGACCTCATCGTGGCGATTGCCGGGAAACAACTCCAACTCGACGTTCCCGCCATTTATATGTGGCAGGCAACCTTCGACGGTCTCTTCTATGGGCGCGGCGCGGCGATCGGTATTATCCTGCTTCTCAGTGTGGCGATCCTCATCATTCCCTACATCCGATACACCCTCAAAACGGAGGCGCAATCATGAAATCTCTACGCCTTTCCAAAAACTGGTTGTACCTTCCGTTGATCGGTATGGCGATCTTTTACCTGATCCCCATGTATGTGATGATCATCACCGGCTTCAAGGCATTCGATGAAATTAGCCTGAAGACCATGTGGGACCTGCCGCGCGGCATCGCCTTCGATAACTATATTGAAGCGTTTGCAAAATTATCACCCTCGCTGTGGAACAGTTTTTTGATGGTGATCCCAGCCACTCTCATGTCGTCCGCGCTTGGGTCATTGAACGGGTTCGTCCTCGCCAAATGGAAATTTCGCGGCGCAGACGTGATCTTCCCGTTTATTTTGTTCGGCATGTTCATTCCGTATCAAAGCATTCTCATTCCACTTGTGCAGTTCATGAACGCGGCGGGCATCACCGGCTTGCCCGGGCTGGCAATGGCGCACATCATTTACGGCATTCCCATCACTACGCTTACATTCCGAAATTATTACGCCAGTCTGCCGCAAGAACTCCTCGAAGCCGCCAAAATAGACGGCGCGAGCATGTTGGGAATTTACCGATACATCCTCCTGCCGATCTCGCTCCCAAGTTTTGTGGTGGTGTTGATCTGGCAGTTCACCTCCGCGTGGAACGACTTCCTCTTCGCGGTGGTGCTGACCGGCAACACCGAATGGCCCATTACAGTCGCATTGAACAACATGGCAGGCAGTCAGATCATCGCGTGGAATGTGCAAATGGCAGGCTCGCTTCTCGCCGCGTTGCCGACGCTGTTGGTCTATATCTTCCTCGGCAGATATTTCCTGCGCGGCTTGCTGGCTGGCTCGCTCAAAGGCTAAACATAACCCCGAAAAACAGAAGACCGCGCAAGGGATAAGGTTTAACCAAAGTCGCTTGAAAAGGCAAAACACTGGAGCGCGAATGCCGTGAAGAATCGAATTCCGCGAATTTTCCAAGTTTTATTCGCGCTATTCGCCTATTGGCGCAATTCGCGTTGAAATAATTGACTTCTGGCATATGTGTCTCTTGCTTAGCCACAGAGAATTTGCGACCTTCTCTCTGCGGTCTCGGTGTTCTCTGTGGCAAAGAGGGTTTTTGCACACTTGTTTCGCCACTCCCTTTTTGTTTGACATTTAATCCCGCCTCGTCTACACTTCCGCCATGCTTGCTCGCGTATTCTCGTGCGCCGTGATCGGGTTGGAAGGCGTCATCGTCGAAGTCGAAGTGGATTATTCGAACGGCTTGCCTGCGGTCATCATCGTCGGCTTGCCCGATGCGGCTGTGCAAGAGAGCCGCGAGCGCGTGCAGACCGCCGTGAAAAATGCGGGTTTGCATTTTCCTCGTCATCGCATCGTTGTTAATTTATCGCCCGCGTCGATTCGCAAAGAAGGCCCCGCGTATGATTTGCCCATCGCGCTCGGCGTGATCATTCTTTCAGGTCACCTGCCGCACGAGGTTGTCGAGAACACGCTCATCGTCGGCGAACTTTCGCTCGATGGAGTCGTGCGCCACACGCGCGGCATTTTACCGATGGCGGCAACCGCGCGCGCCAACGGATACAAGCGGATGTTCGTGCCCGAGGCGGACGCGGGCGAAGCGGCTTTGATTCCCGACTTGGAAGTGTTCCCCGTGCGGACGCTTGCGGATCTTTACAACCATCTAGCGGGTCGCAGTTACCTTCAGCCTTATCAACCCTCGAGCAGTGACGCCCTCGAGCCGTTGTACACGCCCACAGATTTTTCCGAGATCAAAGGACAAGACCACGTGAAGCGCGCGCTCGAAGTCGCCGCGGCTGGCGGGCATAATGTGCTGATGGTCGGTTCACCAGGCGCGGGAAAAACTTTGCTTGCGCGCGCCATGCCTGGCATTCTGCCTGAAATGTCCATCGAAGAATCGTTGGATGTAACGCGCATCTATTCGGTTGCCGATCAACTCCCCGCAGGGACTCCGCTCATCAGGCATCGTCCGTTCCGTTCGCCGCATCACACCATTTCACACGCGGGTTTGGTCGGCGGCGGGAACATCCCCAAGCCCGGAGAAATATCGCTTGCGCACAGGGGCGTTTTGTTTTTAGACGAGTTTCCCGAATTTGGAAGCCGCGTCCTCGAAGTGATGCGTCAGCCGATGGAAGATAAAGTCGTCACCATCAGCCGCGCCAAAGGTTCGCTCACTTTTTCCGCAAACTTTCAATTGATCGCGGCGATGAACCCCTGCCCGTGCGGCTACTACGGCGACTCGCAAAAGCCCTGCACCTGCGCACAGGGCGTGGTGACCAAATATCAAAAACGGATTTCAGGTCCCATGCTGGATCGGATTGACATCCACATCGAAGTCCCGCGCGTGGATTATGAAAAACTCAGCGGAGATCGTTTGGGTGAGTCAAGCGAGTCGATTCGCGCGCGCGTGCAAGCCGCGAGAGATATTCAACAAAAACGCTTTTCAAACAGCAACTCGGAAATAATTTGCAACGCCGATATGCGCGTGGGGGAGATTCGTCAGTTCTGCAAATTACAGGATGAAGGTCAGAGCCTGATGCGCGCGGCGATGAGTCAGATGAACCTGTCGGCGCGTGCGTATCATCGTATTTTGAAGTTAGCGCGAACGATTGCTGATCTTGCGGGGAGCGAAGAGATTCAATCCGCGCATTTGGCGGAGGCGTTGCAGTACCGTCCGAAGTTAATGCAGGGCGTGGGGTGAGGGGATGAGTTACAAGGTCAACGATCTGTTGCCTATGAAGCAGGTATAATCTAATTCAATAACAGGAGATACTATGCTGACTAGTGTTCAAGGAGTGTATCGTAAGGGCAGGATTCAATTGACTCAAAAGCCGAAGAATATCAGCGATGAGACCGTCGTCATCGTGACGTTTCTCGATTCCAAGCCAATTGACTTGCGCAAGCACGGCGTTACCAAGGCGAAGGCTCGCAAGTTACGCGCAAAGTTGGCAACTTTTGCAGAAGATTGGGAAAGCCCTGAAATGAGCGCGTATGACAACTACCCAACCAAAGCCTGAACGCGGTGACGTGGTTTTGGTCTTGTTCCCGCATTCCGACCTGCGGACGGCGAAACCGCGCCCTGCGCTGGTCGTCCAGGCAGATGAGTTGGGAACAGGGTTGCCGCAAGTTATCGTGGCGATGATCACGAGTAAAACTTTTCGCGCCAAACATCCCAGCCGCGTATTTGTTGAGTTGGCATCTTCGGATGGAGAAAAATCAGGCTTGTTGACCGATTCGGTAGTGATGACGGACAATTTAGCGACCATCGCTTACAACGTTATAGATCGTGGTATCGGCAAATTGCCAATGAAAGCAGTGGACAAGGCATTGAAGCACACGCTTGGTTTGTGACACAGCATTCATACAAAAACGGTCTCGCGGACGTTGCGCCGGAGACCGTTTTCATTTTGCCTTCCCATCCCAATCATCCCAAGCAGGTCAATCGCATCGAACAAGTGGTATACTTTTTTCAGGAGATCAAAATGCCTGTCGTCGCAAGATTTTACGGTATTCTTATCAAAATGTACTTCAGCCAAAGTGAACATGGAGTTCCTCACTTCCATGCTGTGTACGGAGAGTACAATGCTGTGTTCAACATCGCCACTTTGGAGATGATGGAAGGCGACCTGCCGAATCGTGCCCGTAAATTAGTGAAAGAGTGGGCTTCGAATTACCAAGCGGATTTGCTTCATATGTGGCAGACCAACGAGTTCAAGCAACTGCCGGGATTGGAGTAGCCATGAACAACCCGAAAATCCGATCAGTATCCCCTGCGGATGATAAAAAATTGATCGTCACATTCGACAACGGGATGGAAAAAGTCTACGATTGCAAACCCTTGATCGAAAAATACGACGTCTTCAAGGTGTTGGAAAACGATGTTTTTTTCAAACAAGTGAAAGTGGATGCGGGCGGCTATGGCATTTCATGGGACGACAAGGTGGATTTGAGCGAAGACGAATTGTGGACGAATGCGGTTGAAGTTGTAACTGCCTGAATTGACGTACTTCAAAATGAAAACCCGCCTCGCTTAGACTTGGAGGCGGGTCGCTTTTCTCGGGCGTCTAACCCATTCGCGATTGCATTAGCGACCTGTGTTCGCACCTCGGCAGGACAGGGAGATTGTCGCTAACCGAGATGTTGTTTTCTAAACATAAAAAGTCACTCAAGAGTCGATCTCTATTTCTCCAGTAAAAAGTTGAAAAAATCACTCAAAGTATCCGCATCAACAATGCGTTTAACGTACAAATAAAAACCAGTAACAATTTCTCCTTGGGAAATCAACAAAACACAGTTTGTAGTTACAGAGTTTTCATATCGACAACTTATGGTTTGCAATTCAGATACGTTTATCAATTCAGGAGCAAAATACTCTGGAAAGGCGGTATCTGGCTTTAAGCCCGAGACGTTGATGATTTCCGCAAAATTTGGCATGACTTGATATCGGCTAATTGTGTTATCCAATAATACTTTGTCATCATTCCAGTAGCCAAACAAAGCAATACTTGCTTCTTCAGTTTGAAAATAATTATCATTATTAGGCAAAATGGAACTTTGAAATATATTTATTTGAAACCACCTAAAATCACTTGGGAAATCATTTTTACCTACCAAGCTTTTAATTATTTCGGAGTTTGGGTTTTCAACATCACGATCATATCTCGGCATATTAAAGGCAACTCGAATGCTTGTCTCGTGATAACCACTCCAAACCAACAATATTGACACAATTATAAAAACTACTTCTTTTAGCCTTTTCACTATGACAACTCCTGCCTAAGGCAAGTTTGTACTTAGGCTAGATTCTATCAATTCTTGTAACTCAGAGAAGTAAAAAGATGGCATGTAGAATGGCGTGGCTTCTTGGCTATTGGTTGCCTGAACAAGAACAGCAGAATCTATATTCAAAACAAATCCTTCAGGAGCACCCCTTGCCGGGTGGCCTATGTTCGTATAGGTGTTTTGGTAAATGGTTAAATGGACACTTGTAGTATTGTCATTTCCAGTTGCACGTATTAATTTTGCTAACTCATCGTCATAATCATCTGGTAATAGGTAAAATCCTGCTGCATCTGCCAACACATTAACACCAGCACCCGCAAGTGCTTTCATCATGATTTTCCAAGCCAACCTAAACTGCGGCCCGCCCGGAGCCAATATACCGCCCACTGCACTTATTGATGTGTTTGTCCAAAACGCTCTTGGTGAATTAAATTCATAAAAATCTAAAGCAAGTTCATTAGGATCTTCTATAGTAATATTGACAACAGGTCCAGGATCACAAGTATTCACCCAATAATTCTCTGTGCTGATTTGAACCCAGCAATTACTATCATCATCTTTACTTAGTATGTTTCCAAGGTCGTCATCATTTCCACCATTACGGCAATCAGGATCGTTATTGCACTGGACATCTCCTGGACCGCCATCTCCGCTTCCGCCAGGTTGTGGAGTAGGCGCATGACGGCAAGACTCTCCATCCTCGCATGTTTCCATGTGTCCCGTTGGATCGTTAAAGAGGATTGGGTTATTTCGAACGTAGCTCAGCCTATTCCAACTCTGCGGATTTGTCTGGTCAGGGATAATCGTATCCGGCTGAATGAACCTCCCCAGCGCGGGCGAATAAAAACGCGCCTTGTAATCCATAATCCCGCCCATGCCGTCGTCCAACTTTCTTTGTCCCGTGTAGGTGAAGTCCGTGCTGAGGATGGGAGAATTGGGAATCGTCCGCGCCGCGCCGAAGGGGAGATAGCGTTGTTGGGATGTTAATGTGCCAGATTGATTTGTGACTGCGACGGTTGAGCCGAGGTGGTCGGTCAGCAGGTATTGTAATCCCGTTCCATCGTTGACGGCAACCATCATCCCTGCGAGGGAGTAGTATTTCTTGGTTGAGCCATCTTTCACTTCGAATTGTCCGCCCATGAAGTAGGACGTGGTCGAGTCGGGCGATCCACTCGTCCCTGTGAAGTGGGCGGTGCTGACGCGGACTCCGTCCCCGTCATACGCAAACGACCAACTTTCGA
>WBZY01001289.1_pt1 | contig 13545 bp, 13 predicted proteins | sample 5204191 | NCBI WGS metagenome assembly WBZY01 (sample SAMN12344363, study PRJNA552823) | activated sludge metagenome | biome: Activated sludge suspended growth; feature: Anammox Sidestream; material: Wastewater; isolation source: activated sludge from anammox sidestream of wastewater treatment...
CAATCAGGGCTCGGCGTACGTCTTCACGCGCAATGGCGGGGTCTGGAGCCAGCAGGCGCAGCTCACCGCCTCGGACGGCGCGGCGTACGATAACTTCGGCGCCTCCGTCGCGCTGAACGCCGCGGGCGATACCGCCATCGTCGGGGCACACTTGGACAACGTCGGCGCGAACACCGACCAGGGCTCGGCGTATTTCTATCAGGCGTATCGCACGGACAACGACCTGGCGGTCTCGGCGACGCGCGGGTCGAGCGCTCCCCTCCACGCCAACGACGCCGTCCTGCTCACCGCCTCGGTCATGAACTACGGGCCGGCCGCGGCTTCCTCGGTCGGGCTGAACGTCCCTCTCCCCGCCGGGCTCACGTACGCATCCCATACCGCCACGCGCGGCTCATACGACCCGGTCAGCGGCTCCTGGAACGTGGGAAATTTGCCCGCTTACGTCTCCGCCACGTTGACCATTGCCGTCACGGTGTCGAATCCCGCGCCGAAGGTCACGATATATTTCACTTCCTCTCTGGTTGGGCGCGACACCAACGACGCCAACAATTCGTCCAAACTGGCGCTTCCCCCCGCTAAGACCGTCATCTATCGCTCCAACGGCGCCCAGGACGGCTGGGTCCTCGAATCCGGCGAGAACACCAACAAGGGCGGGACGCTCGACGCGAAGGCCACGACCTTCCGCCTCGGCGACGACGCGGCCAGGAAGCAATACCGCGCTATTCTGTCCTTCAACACCTCCGGCCTGCCCGATAACGCCGTCATCACCAAGGTCACGCTCAAGGTCAAGCGCCAGGGCGTGACCGGCGGCGGAAACCCGGTCAATACCTTCCAGGGTTTCCTCGCTGACGTGAAAAAAGGAGCGTTCGGGACTTCCGCCCTGCAGATCACCGACTACCAAACCGCCGCCAACAAGACCGTCGGCCCGGACGGCCCGACTCCCATCAGCGAATGGTACACGCTCGACCTGACCGGCGCCGGGAACTTCGTCAACAAACTGGCGTCCAACGGCGGCCTGACCCAGATCCGCCTGCGCTTCAACCTGGACGATAACAACAACGCCGCCGCCAACTATCTCAGCCTATTCAGCGGGAACGCGCCTCTCGCCTCCCGCCCGCAGTTGATCGTCGAGTACTACATCCCGTAGGGAGCCGTGGACCGCTCGCTCATTAAAGCGCGCCTCCTCCGCAAAAAGCGGCCCGGTTGAACGCTCGGAAGAATCTGCGCGACATCTAAACAAAGCCCGCCCCGAAACGTTCGGAGGCGGGCTTCGAATTGACGTGAGAAAGTCTTCGCGCTGCGGCTTGAGCGTCAAACGTCGGCTACTCGAACTCCAGGTCGAACTCCTCCCCCTCTTGAAATTCATCCAGCGGCTGGATGGCGATGTCGCTGAACAAGGTCGCCTGCTGCGCCTGCACGCGATAGCGCTTCACCAGTTCCAGCAGCGCGAGGAATGTGACGACGATCTCCAGACGCGTGGGTTTTTCACCCAGCAAGTTGCGGAAGGTCGCGCCGCGCTCCAAACGCAATCTTGTTGAAATCAACTCGATCTTCTCACGGATGGTGATCCTCGGCGCGGCGATCACCGTCCCGAGGGATTGCTTCTCCTGCTCCGCGGCGAATATCCGCTCGGCGGATTCGAGCAGGTCGGCGAGGGTGATGCCCGAAAGGTCGAGTTTGGCTTCCACCTTCGGCGGCGGAGCGACGCGCAGGAACGTCCGCAGGTTTTTGCTTTGACGCTCCTCCAGCCACATCCCAATCTCTTTGTAGCGTTTATACAGCCGCAATTGACGCGCCAGGTCGTCGGCGGGATTCTCCTCGCCCGCCTCACGCACGGGCGGACGCGGCAGCAGCGCCTCCGACTTGATCTGGATCAACTTCGCGGCGATCACCAGAAACGAGGAGATCTCGTCCGCCGTCACCTGCTCAAGCGAGTGGACGTAGGCGAGATATTGGTCGGTCACCTGCGCGAGCGAAACCGCGGTGATGTCCAACTCGGCGCGCTCGATCAGGTCGAGCAGAAGCGCGAGCGGCCCCTCGTAAACGGGGATCGCGACGGTGTAGGAGGATTGCGCGGCGGGAAGCATGGCGCACAGATTTTATCACGGTATAATTTCCGCATGTCCAAACTCACGCACATCGACTCGTCCGGCCGCGCCCGCATGGTGGACGTGGGCGACAAACCCGTCACCGAGCGGACGGCGACGGCCAAGGGCGAAGTCCGCATGAAGCGCGCCACGTTCGACTTGATCCGCGACGGGCAGATCAAGAAAGGGGACGTGTTGACCGTCGCGCAGATCGCGGGCATCGCCGCCGCCAAACGGACCTCGGACCTGATCCCGCTCTGCCATCCTCTGCCTCTCTCCAAAGTGGACGTGGACCTCGCCCTCGACGAATCCCTGCCGGGCGTGGTCGTCGCCGCGACGGTCAAGACTTCGGGGAAGACGGGCGTGGAAATGGAAGCGCTGACCGCCGTCTCCGTCGCCGCGCTGACGATCTACGACATGGCGAAAGCCGCCGAGAAGACGATGCGGATTCAAAATATCCGTCTCGTGGAAAAACGCGGCGGGCAAAGCGGGGATGTCGTCAACGAATAAAGTCACTTCCATGGTTTGACGATCAACGCGTTGTCGTTGTCCGCCGCGTGGCCGAGGTAGGGAAGCCCCCATGCCTCGGCGATTGTCTTCAGGAGGGAATAGAGCGTGTACGGCGTATCGTCCTCGAAGCCATATTTGACCTGCGGCGAGATCAGCACGGTCGCGATCCGTCCGCCCGCTTTCCGGGGGAGGCCGCAGCACGAAGCGTCGCTGGTCCCCTCGTCCCAGGTGAGGATGATGAGGAACGACTGGCTGTGCGCGCTGAAGTAATCCATGATGGGTTTCATCTGCACCCCCAGCCAGTTATCCATGACGCCGAGCCAGCAGTCGTGCGCGTTGTTGCAAAGATTCGGGGTGATGAAAACGAAGTTCGGGAGCGCGCCCGCCGCGAGGTCCGCGGGAAGATCCGTGAGGGGACGGACCGTCCGCTCGCAGCGCGCCGCGTCCAGTCGAATCGGGTCGAAGTACATGAACGGGTTATGCTTCTGGGCGTAGTTCCCCCAGTCGCCCACGAAGCAGGGACGCGGCATGTCCTCCTGGTAGGTTTTCCACGTCCGCCCGCTGGCCTCGATGAGGTCGGGCAGGCTGGGCGCGTCGACGAAGCAATCCTCGCAGTTGCGGTTCACGCCGAAGGTGTCGCCGCCGATCATGGCGAGGTAGTTCGGCAGGCTGGGATGACGTATCGCGTAATGCTGTGTGAGCAGCGTGTAATCGCCCGCGAGACGGTTGAAGATCGGCATGTCGCGGTTGCCGATGACATGCTCGAACTCCTTGTTCTCGAAGACGATGACGACGATGTGTTCGAAATTCGGGACGAGCGGCGCGGGCGTGGGGCTGGGCGTGACGGACGGGACGGCTGTGCTGGCAGCCGTCGGCGGAGGCGCGACGGTCGGCGCCAGCGCGGACGGCGTAACGGTCGGCGCGGGCGTCGGCGCGGCGCAAGCCGAAAGCAGGCACGCGGTTACAATCAGGAAAAAGGAACGAATCATTTTGCGTCTCCGTTATGAAACTGACATTCCCATTATCCTACATTGTTGTATCATGTGATGGGAAAGCCGCAAAGGCGAACAAAGAATGAAAGCGCGCGGGTTTCACAGAAAAACAATCCGTGCGATCCGCGAAATCCGCGTCCAACCATAAAATGCTTTTAAGGAGACAATCATGGAAATCCTGACCGTCCCCATCGAAAAACCCGAAACCGTCAACTTCATCCTCGGACAAGCACACTTCATCAAAACCGTCGAAGACCTCCACGAAGCGCTGGTCAACTCCGTACCGGGCATTAAATTCGGCCTGGCGTTTTGCGAAGCCTCGGGCAAATGTCTCGTGCGCTGGAGCGGCTCCGACGAAGCCATGATCGGACTCGCGAAAAAGAACGCGCTCGCCGTCGGCGCGGGACACTCGTTCATCATCTTCCTCGCCGAGGGATTCTTCCCCGTCAACGTGCTGAACGCGGTCAAAGCCGTGCCGGAAGTGGCGCGCGTCTACTGCGCCACCGCCAATCCCGCCGAAGTCCTCGTCGCGCAGACAGCGCAGGGCCGCGCCATCCTCGGCGTAGTGGACGGCTCCTCGCCCAAAGGCGTCGAAGGCGCGGAAGACATCGCCTGGCGCAAAGACCTCCTGCGGAAGATCGGCTACAAGATCGGATGACCGACAGACCGCGATGACTCGGACTTTACGACGACTCGTCCTGCTCGTTGGACTCATCCTCCTCGCGGCGCTTCTCGCGGACCTCGCGCGGGATTCGGCCTCCCCGGCCGCTCCCTCCCCCGCGCCGACTCTGACTCCCGTCCCCGCTTCGACGGCCGTCCCTGCCTCCCCCGCCCAAACCGACGCGCCCGTCCCGCCGTCCGCGCCGACCGTCACGAACACGCCCGCGCCCGATCCGTTCGGCACGCGCGTCGCCTTCACCGCCGAAGACGGACGCGAACTGGTCGGCTACTTCTATTCCTCGTGGATGCCCAACGCGCCGGTGGTCGTGTTGATGCACGAATTCGGCAACAATCAGGCCGCGTGGAAAGAGAGCAACATCATCGCGTGGATGCAAAATTACGGCGCGCTGGACTCGAGCGGGCAGGCCTACATCTACGCCGGCGGGCGTCTGCCAAACCTGCCCAAAGACCGCTCCTTCGCCGTGTTGACGTTTGACTTCCGCGGTCACGGCGAAAGCCAGCCGCCGCTGAGCGGGGACCTGTACCAAAACCGGGCGGGCTTCCTCATGGACGCCCGCGCCGCCTACGCCTTCGCACGGACGCTGCCCGGCGTGGACCCGGCCCGCGTCATCGGCATCGGCGCATCCGTCGGCGCGGACGCGGTCGTGGACGCCTGCGGCGAGATCTGCGCGGGCGCGTTCAGCGTCTCGCCGGGCGGCTGGCTCGGAATCCATTATCACGACGCGGCGGAGGCCGTCCTTGCCCGCGGGTATCCCGTCCGCTGCATGTATGCGGCCAAAGATGACCCGTCCCCGTCCACCTGCTGGAGCGTGAATCCAAACGACCTCTACCGGATCTACGAGTACCCCGGCGTCAAACACGGCATGACGTTCTTCGTCCCCCGTAAAATGGAGGTCGGTTTCGGCGATAACTTGATGGATTTCCTGCTCGCCGCCTCCCGCTAAATGGGCCGCGCGGACAATTTCCGCACGCGGGGAAACCCGTCCGCCTCATGCACATGAGAACGGAATAAACCCAAACGCCCGGTCTGCGTTTCAATTGTATAATCTCATCGACCCATCAACCAAGGAGTTTTCGAGAACCCATGAAAAATTACATGATTAAGAGCCTCGGAGTTCTGCTGCTCGCCGTCGCGCTCGCGGCTTGCGGAAGCAGTCCAACGCCCACGGCCCCGCCTGTCGACCTGCCCGCGCCGGTTGTAACCGCCGCCGTCCCGACAGCCCAACCCAATCTCTGCAACAATATATACTATCCAGTTAAAAATAAAGCGGTCTACAAATACACCAGCACCGGAAGTTCAGCCGGCGCCTATTCGTTTCAAAATGTCATCAGCCGGTCCACTCGGAAGGGTTTCACGGTCACCTCGAGGTTCAAGAAGGCTGTAAACAGGCTGCGCTGGGAATGTAAACCCGAAGGCCTGGCGGCAATGGGAATCGGCCTCACCGACATGGCCAGCAGCATGGCCCTCCGTCAATTTACCAACTTTACCGCCAGCAACGTCACCGGCGTCAGCCTGCCCGCCAACCTGGCCCCCGGCATGGAATGGGCATACGCGTTCGACCTGCAAGGCACAGAAAGAGTAAAGCCGGGCGAACCGGCCGGCAACATAGCCGGGCGCATCTCCATGACTTACAAGGCTGGAAACATAGGAAACGTGACTGTTCCCGCTGGCTCCTTCGACGCCCTTGCCATCGAGGTGAAAACATCTACCGAATTTCAAATTGTCCGCGCAAACGGACAGAACCAACAGATCGTGTCGTTCGCCACCTACACCATCTGGTACGCGCCCGGCGTAGGCTGGATCAAATCGAACGGCTCAGGAAACCTCAACAGCCAAAAATACTTCGAAACCATCGTACTGGACTCATACACAATCCCGTAACAATCAGGGAGCGGACCGCCGCTCCCTTTGCACAGCCGCATGACACACCCGCCCATCCCCTTCACCGATTTCAACGGCTCTGGCCCTTCCCTTCACTTCCTGCACGCCAATGGGTACCCTCCCGCCTGCTACCTCCCCCTGTTTGAGTATTTACGTCCCGGCCTTCACGTCGTTGGGATGCACCTTCGGCCTCTCTGGCCGGATGCGGACCCCGGCAAACTGCACGACTGGCTCCCCCTAACCGACGACTTCCTCCGCTTCCTCGCGGACCGGGAAACGGGGCCCGTCCTGGCGGCCGGCCACTCCGTCGGCGGGATCGTCGCCCTGCGCGCCGCGCTAAAAGAGCCAGGGCGCTTCCGCGGGCTTGTGTTGATAGACCCAGTCCTCTTTCCACCCTATTTCATCCTGCTTTGGAACTTGCTGCGTCTAACGGGATTGGATTGGAAAGCGCACCCCAAGATCCCCGCCGCGCTGAATCGCCGCCGTCATTTCGACGACCTGGAGACGGTCTATCGCGGCTACCGCCGGCGCGGCGTCTTCCGCCATTTGTCGGACGAAAACCTGCGCGCCTACATCGAAGGGATAACGCGTCCGCGCCCAGGCGGCGGCTACGAACTCGTCTATTCGCCGGAATGGGAAGCGCGCATCTACCGCACGGGCATCTGGCGCGACCTCGATCTCTGGCGCGGGCTAAAGACGCTGCAAACGCCAACCCTGATCCTGCGCGGCGCGCAGTCGGATACATTTTGGGCCAGGACCGCGGCCCGGGTCCGCCGCGCCAACCCGAAGATCCAGATCGAAACGCTCGAACGGACCACGCACCTCCTGCCGTTGGAAGAATCGGAAATTGCCGGCCGGCTTATAGTCGAGTTTGCGAATCAAATCCACCTTTGATCAAGGAGCATCCAATGCAGAACCGTCATCTCCTCCAGGCAAGTTTCATCGTGACGATCCTGGCGCTGACCCTCGCGGCTTGCGGACAGAAAACGCCGGTTCCCGTTACGATCATGTACTACCGCCGCGGTTATGTGGAGGGCGGCGAGGACGCCGCGTCGCGCAAAGCGCTCTCGATCGTCAAGGCGTTTCAAAAAAGATATCCGCATATCACCGTGACCCTCGTCGGGATTCCGTACACCCCCGAAGGCACCAATCAGTTGGAAGCGGCGCTGAACGCGCGCGAAGTTAACGTGTTCTCCGTCGCGCCCAGCATGCTGCCAGACCTGATTCGCCGCAGCCTCATTTCAAATGTCGAACCGTTCATGACGGCAGAGGACAAAAAAGATTACTACGAAAACGCCCTGCAGCTTGCAACGGTGGACGGCAAGGTGTACGCCTGGCCCCAATGGGTGACGGCGGTGGCGATGTTCGGCAATACGCGGCTGCTCGAGCAAAGAGGCGTGACCCCGCCGACCCTCGAGGATCCGTGGACCTGGCAGGAATTTGTGGAGGCCAGCCATAAACTCACATTTACCCAACCCGATGGGACTCATGTATATGGATTCTCCGCCGCCTCCGCGCCCGGACAGGAACTTTACCTGCCCGTTTTCTACATGGACGGCGGGCGGTTACGCAGCCCGGACGCGCACGTCTTCACCTTGCAGGAGCCGGAAGCCGTCTCTGCCCTGCAAAAACTGGCCGATCTGCGCCTGACGGAAAACGTGACCCCGCCCGACTTCGGCATGGCCGGGCAGACCGACGTACGGACCCAATTCAAGGCGGGGACGGTCGCCATGATCATGGAAACGCCCAGCTTCATCACCGAACTGGAAAGCGAGGCGATTCCCTTCGTCGTCTTCCCCAACCCGGTCGGCGAGACCGGCCAACTCGTAACGACGGGCGGCTTCGGTATGTTCAGCGTGGTCGAGGTCGACGATCCCAACGTCCTGGCGGCCTCTCACCTGTTTGCGCGCTATTTAACCGGCACGGAGGTGGCGCAGGACATCCCCGGCTATCAACTCGCTCCTAGTTTACGGCGCAGCAACACCATGTACGCCACCAATGAGCCGCGCCTGGTCATTTCGCGCCTCGTCGCCTATGGCGTCTACGAGCCGCCGGTCGACATCTCTAACGAGCTGACCAGGGAATTCACGCTCGCCCTGCAGTCCATCTTGTTGGGAGAAAAGACCGCCCAGCAAGCCATGGACGAGATCGCGCCTGTTTACCAGCAGGAATTGGACGCGCAGTTCAAATGAAACCTGTCCGCGGGCATATCGCGCGTAGAATCATCTTTGCGTATTCCGGCCTGGCGTCTGTCACGATCCTGGTTTCGGCAGGCGCCATCGGTGGAATCAGACTGCTGTACCAGAGGCTCGTCCTGGAGGCGCGCCAGCGGCAGGAAATGTCGCTGCTCAGCGCGCGCATCCGCTCTGAAGCGCTGCTGCTCGCCAATTCCGTCCAGCAATACGTCATTGACGCGGAAAGCGGGGAGGCGGAAAGGCTGGCCCTCGAAAAACATATTGTCATGCTCGAAGAACTGCTCCAGCAGGCGGTGGACGGGATAAATCCGGATAACGTGGATGAAAGCATCGCCGTCGGCCTGGCGCTTCAAAACATCATGTCCTTCAAGGTGCAAAGCCGCCGCATCCTGGATCTTTCCGACCAGGAGGGCGGGTTTGGGCCCGAGACAAAACGCCAGATGGACGCCCTGCTCCAGCATTACCAGCCCGAACTGATCAAATCGCTGGAGGATTTTGAGAAACTTGAAGGCAGCGCCGCAAAATCGTCATATGCCCAGGCCGACATCTATTCGCTTCACCTGACGATCTTTATCGCCATGCTCTCGGCCGCGGCGGTCGTCTTTGCAATCGGCATGTCGGTTTGGCTGGCAAAACGGCTCATCATTCCGCTGACCGCCCTGACCGAAAACGTGAAATTGCAGCCTGAGCTGTCCCTGCAAAGGCCCATTGAAATTTCCACCGACGACGAAATGGGCGCGTTGGCGCAGGCTCTTAATCAAATGAAAGCCGAGATCAACGCCTCGCGCGACAAACTGGAAGAATACGCGGACACTCTTGAAGAGCAGGTGGAAGAACGCACCCGCGAACTAAAACTGCTCGCCATCACCGATCCGCTGACGGGGATCTACAACCGCGGCCATTTCTTCGCGCTCGCCGAAAAGATATTGGACGAAACCAAACGATTGAACCATCCGTTCTCCGTGGCGCTCTTCGACCTCGACCACTTCAAGAACATCAACGACCGTTTCGGTCATGCCGCCGGGGATCTCGCCCTCAGACAAGTCGCGCGGACGATGCAATCCCAGATCCGCCAGATGGATTTTCTCGGGCGATACGGCGGCGAGGAATTCGTGGTGGCGTTGCCCTCCACCAAAATAAGCGAGGCTCTTCAGATCGGCCAGCGGATCGTTATCGCGGCAAGAAAAATGCAAGTCGAATATAATGGGCGCAGCATTCACGTTACCATCAGCGGCGGCGTCGCTTCCTATGCCTACGACGACGAGGATCTCGGACACATCCTCTCCAAAGCCGACAAGGCGCTCTACCTCGCCAAGAAACAGGGACGCGACCGGGTCGTCGCGCACAACTCAACGACAGGTTACATGGAGAAAACATGACAGAATACTCTTCCGCCGAACTGATGATCGTCAACGCCGCGCGGCTGCTGCGCGACGGCGACGTGGTCTTCGTGGGCGTGGGACAGCCCAATCTGGCCTGCAACCTCGCCAAGCGGACTCACGCTCCCAACCTCGTGATGATCTACGAAGCGGGCGTGATCGGCGCGGAACCCGCGCGGCTTCCCCTCTCCATCGGCGACCCAACCCTCGTCAGCGGCTCGCTCTCGGTGGTAAGCATGTACGACATCTTCAGCAACTACCTCCAGCGCGGCAACGTGGACGTAGGCTTCATGGGCGGCGCGCAGATAGACAAATTCGGCAACATCAACGCGACCGTCATTGGCGCGTACGAAAAACCGAAGGTCCGCCTGCCCGGTTCGGGCGGCTCGCAGGAGATCGCCGCCTGGGCCAACCGCTGTTATATTATGACGCCGCACCAGAAGCGGCGCTTCCCCGAACGCTGCGACTTCCGCACCTCGGTCGGCGCGCTGGACGGAGGCGGGGAACGTCAACGCATCGGCCTGCGCGGACGCGGCATGGAAGCCGTCGTGACCGACATCGGCATCCTCGAGCCGAACGAGAACGGCGAACTGGTCCTGGCCGCGCTCCACCCCGGCAAGACCGTTGACGACGCGCAAGCCAACACCGGCTGGGACTTGCAAACCGCCGCGCAAGTCAGAACGACCGAACCGGTCAGCGAGCGCGAGTTGACGATCCTGCGCGCAGAACTCGACCCGACGGGCATCTACATCAAAAGCAGCGGATGACCTTGCAAGGTTGAAAGCGGAAAACAAAAACGATTGCGATAAAATCGGACGCGACGATGGAACGTCACCTCTTCCTCACCGGTCAGACTGAATTGCACGGTTCGCTGGTCGCGCTGAATTCCATGCAAGCGCGCCTGCGCGGACAAAAGGCCACCGGCCTGATCGAAGTCAAAGTGGGGACGAGCCGCCAGATCGTGATCGTCTACGCCAACGGCGTCCAGGTCGGAACATACCTGCTGGAAAACGACAAGAGCCGCTCCTTCAACCTGACTGAACTTTCCGTGCTTTGGGGCGGCGCGCCGTTTTCCGTCTCGTCCGTCACCCTCCCCGACCGGGCCGGGCGCGCCGTCTGGCTGATCCTCGAATCGCGGCTGCACGAACGCGCCGAGGTCAACAATGAACAGGATTGGAACCAACTGCTCGCGCGCTGGAAACAGGAAGGCTTCAACGGCGCGGCGGAATTAACTTCCAAAACCGTTCAGGGATTCATCGTCCTCCAAATGGGACAGGTCGTGGAGACCGAGACCGTCTTCTTCAGCGGAAACGGATTCGAGTCCGCGCCGCCTCCCAACGTCGGCGTATACGGAGCCTGGCAGGTCGCCACTTACGCCGCCTCCCCTCTCTCAGGCGCGTGGAAATGCCTGAACCTGCGCGAGAGCGCGATCCGCTGGGCCAGCCGCGCGCTGGACCGCTACCGGGAGATCGCCGGATATAAATTCCTGCAAGTCACCAGCCGGGAGATCAAAGAGATCATCCGCCCCTGGGAATGGAAGATCGAGATCGCCAACGCCTCCATCACCGACGACCACTTCTTTGCCGGCCTCGAAGCCGCCGCGCACGCCTACCGCGCGCTGCTCATGGGACTGGGGACCCAGATGAGTTTCGTCGTCGGCGGCGCGCTGACCCAACGGATCCTGAACGAAGTCTACGAAGACCTCGAAGCCGACCAGCGTTCCGCGCTGGGCGCCCACCGACTGATCCCCGCCGCATTTTCATTTTGAGACCCCCCCATGAACATCAGCCTTGAAACCAGACCCGGCGTCAAACACTCCAAACGCGTATGGAATTGGGCGCTGGCCGCGGCGCTCGCGCTGGCGGCATTCGGTTGGGTCTATTACTACGAACCCCTGCAGACGGGGGCCTACTCCAGTTACTGGAACGACAAAATCACGGACGCAATCACGCTCCTGGCCGTATTCGCCGCCGCAGGACTCAGCCTGAATTTAACGCGCCACTACGCCCCATCCGAACCGCCGCGCCGCGTCTGGGCGACCTTCACCCTCGGCTGGTGGGCCTGGGCGGCCAGCGAATCCCTCGGCTTCATTTACGATTACTTCTACTGGTACAAGTCCTATCCCGACTACACAGTCCCCGAAATCACCGTCATGGACGCCTTCTGGCTGCTGGGATACTTCTTCTTCGGACTTTCTCTATACCATCAATTCCGCCTGATCTACCGCGCCAAAGGCGGACAAAAAATAGCCGCCTATCTATTATTCATCGCCGCCATCCTCCTGGCCGCCTTCGGGCTGACCAGATGGGCGCTGGACGCCGGGCTGGGAAGCGGAAACACATGGGAAGGAATGTATCTCGGAATCCTCTATCCCGTTCTCGACCTGCTGGAGGGCGCGGCCGCCCTCTGGCTCTTCTTCCTCTTCGGCCTCGGCTACCTCGGGCGTCCCTGGTGGGGACTGATTCTGTTCGCCTTCGCCGACGGAATCGCCACCTTCTTCTGGCTCGGCGGCTACAATTGGGTTTCAGACCAGACCTACTACACGCTCGACCTGCTCGCCAACCTGATCTACCTCGCGGGCTACGCCCTCACCGCGCTGGCCCTCCTCGCCGCGCACGAACATATCGAACGGGGCATCACCGCCGAAACGCAAAACGCGCCGCAACCCTGACGTTTTTCTCCCTTTACGAGATTCAAAAGTCAAAGTATATGAAGAGGGATGAACGCGATCATCCGCGCCGCTCTCTTCGACCTCGGGGGAACCCTGATGTATTCGCGCGAACCGTGGGAGCCCATCCTCGATCGCGGCTACCAGGCCCTCGCCCAATCCCTCTGCGAGCAGGGATTTGACCTCGACTGCGCCGACCTGCCCAAAACCGTCCGCTACCACCTCGACCGATACTTCGCCCGCCGCGACGAAGACCTCTTCGAGACCACCTACCTCGCCGTCCTGCGCGAACTGCTGATCGAGCGAGGCCATCCCAACATTGACGACAAAGTCATCCGCCGCGCGCTCGACGCCTTCTACGCGCACACGCAGCCCAACTGGACGCTGGAGGAAGACGCCGCCCTCATGCTCCGCACGCTCGAAGCGGGCGGCTACCGCCTCGGCCTCGTCTCCAACGCGGGCGACAACCAGGACGTCTTCCAGCTCGTCGAACGCTTCCGCATCGAGCCGTTCTTCGACTTCATCCTGACCTCGGCGGCCTGTTCCTACCGCAAACCGCATCCGCGCATCTTTGAACTCGCGATGGCGCACTGGAACATCCCCGCGCGCGAGATCGTGATGGTCGGCGACAGCCTCGAAGCGGACATCCGCGGCGCGCAGCGCCTCGGCATCTTCGCCGTCTGGATCAAGCGACGCGTCTCGAAGACCGCGAACCGCCGCGGCGTCCAGCCCGACGCGGAGATCGAATCGCTGGCCGAACTCCCCGCGCTGCTCCGTCGCGTCTCAAGTTGACGCCCCGCAAACCCATTTCGGGATGGTAGAATCGCCTTATGCCCGACCTCTTCGACCACGCCATGCAGGAACGCATGAAAACCGAAGCCCCGCTGGCGGCCCGTATGCGCCCGCGCACGCTGGACGAATTTGTGGGACAGGAGCACATCGTCGGCGAGGGCAAACTGCTGCGCCGCGCCATCGAAGCCGACCGACTCTTCTCGTCCATCATCCTCTTCGGCCCGCCAGGTTCAGGCAAGACCACCCTCGCGCAAGTCATCGCCAACACCACACGGAGTCACTTCGTCACCATCTCGGCAATTTTGGCGGGCAAAGCCGACCTGCGCGTCGTCGTGGATGAAGCCGTCGAGCGCCGCCGC
>WBZY01001291.1_pt1 | contig 13536 bp, 9 predicted proteins | sample 5204191 | NCBI WGS metagenome assembly WBZY01 (sample SAMN12344363, study PRJNA552823) | activated sludge metagenome | biome: Activated sludge suspended growth; feature: Anammox Sidestream; material: Wastewater; isolation source: activated sludge from anammox sidestream of wastewater treatment...
AGCCGTGCGTTGCGGCTGTTTCTCGTCGCGTACTGGTTCTACATCGACGGCGTCAACACGATCATCAAGATGGCCGTCGACTACGGCCTCGCGCTCGGCTTTCGCCAGTCGAGCCTGATCCAGGCGCTGCTGCTCGTGCAGTTCGTCGGCTTCCCGGCGGCGCTCGCCTTCGGCTGGCTCGGCGCACGCATCGGAGCCCGGGCCGGCATCCTGATCGCGCTTGCGGTGTACGCGGGTGTCACGCTGTACGCCTACCGGCTCGACACCGAGACGGAGTTCTTCACGCTCGCGATCGTGATCGGCTGCGTGCAGGGCGGCGTGCAGTCGCTGTCGCGGTCGTTCTACGGGCGGCTCGTACCGGCCGGCAAGGCCGGCGAATTCTTCGGCTTCTACAACATGATGGGCAAGGCGGCCGCGATCCTCGGGCCGCTGCTCGCGGGCAGCGTCGCGCTGCTGACGGCCGACTCGCGGCTCGCGATGCTGTCGATTTCGCTGCTGTTCGTCGTGGGCGGCGCGCTGCTGCTGCGGGTGCCCGCCGCGGGCGCTCAGGGCCAGGCGGCCGGGTCGACGCCGTAGAATTCGCACAGTTCGGCGTGCAGGCCCGGATGGGCCACACGGAACTCGCGGGCGCGTTCGAAGAACACTTCCGTCGCCGTCGCGAAGAACTCGGCGAGATCCTCGGCGCCGTAGGGATCGATCAGGCTGTCCTCGCCGCGATCGACCGCGTCGCAGAGCGCCTCGTACGCGGATTCGAGCGTCGCGTGCCAGCGCGCGGCGGACGGCGCGAGCGCGCCGCCGTCGGTCAGCGCGCCCTCGGCGAGATGATCGAGGTAGTGGGCGAACTCGTGCAGCACGACGTTGTAGCCGTCGTCGCCGGTGAATCCCGCCTCGATGTCCTCCCAGGACAGCACGATGCGCGAGACGTCGATCGCCTGTCCCGACAGCGCGCGGCGGCCCACCGTCACGAGGCCGAACTCGTCCTCGTCGCGGTCCTCGACGACGAACTCGCCGGGATAGACGAGCACGCTGTAGAGCGCATCGTAGGCGCGGCTGTCGCGGTGCGCGACGAGGAGCGCCGCCTGCGCCGCGATGACGAGCCGCATCTCGTCGGTCACCGTGAGGCCGTTGCAGCCGATGAAGCTCACGCGCGCGAGGAGACGCTGCGCTGCGTGCTCGACGGGCGCGCGGACCGGGGGCGGCACGCGCCGCCACAGCGGCACGCGCGCGAGCAGCGCGTGCCACTCCTCCGGAAACGGCTGGTCGAGCTCGCGCGCACGGCGCCGGGCGCGCGCGATCCGCCATGAGACGATGATGACGAGCGCGGCGCCGATGAGCGCGGGCGCAATCACGCCGGTGCCGCCGCGGGTGCGGGCGCCGGCGTCGGTGCGATGCGCAGGCGGCGCACGTCGCGCACGAAATCACGCACGGCCCCCCGGTCGCCGCCCGGCCCGAAGCGCAGCGCCGCGTAGCGCTGGGCAAACTCGCCGGCCTGTGCGGCGAGATCGGGGCGGGCGTGGCCGATGCGCGCCGCATAGGCCAGCGGCGCCTCGGCCGCACCGCGCGCGAGGCCGACGTGCGCATATTTTGCGCCGAGGGCGAGCCACGCGCGGCCGAGCGCATCGGGGCGCGCGGCACGCAGCGCGTTACGCGACTGCCAGCTCATCCACGCGAGCCATGCAACGAGGCCGATGCCGAGCAGGGCCCCGAGCTGCTGCCACCGCGGCGACTCGAATCCCAGGCGCTCGAGCAACGCGAATTGCGATGCCGCACCGAACTCGATGACGCGCCGGCGCCAGGCCGTATTGAGTGCGTCCCAGGCCTGCGCGAGTTCGCCGAGCCAGGGATTCTCGCGCGCGAGACGCCGCGCCACCGATGCGGCATCGGGCATCAGGTCATACAGGCCGCGCTGCAGCCGCTCGGGCGCGACGACACCGGTCGGGTCGATGCGTGTCCAGCCGCGGCCCTCGAGCCAGATCTCGACCCACGCATGGGCGTCGGATTGCTTCACGAGGAAATAGCGGCCGATCGGGTTCCATTCCCCGCCGAGGTAGCCCGTGACGACGCGCGCGGGCACACCGCCCGCGCGCATCAGCGTTGCGAACGCCGATGCGTAGTGGCCGCAGAAGCCGCGTCGCGTGCTGAACAGGAACTCGTCGACCGCATTGCCCGAGAGCTTCGGGGGCGTGAGCGTGTACTCGAATCCGCCGCGCGCAAAGTACGCGAGCGCGGCCTGCGCGAACGCCCGGGCATCCGGGTTCGCGGCCCGCAGCGCCGCCGCGAGCTCGAGCGTGCGCGGATTCTGCCCCTCGGGCAGCGCGAGGCTGTAGCGGCGGCCGAGTTTCGACAACGGTGCGTGGGTCACGGTCCGGGCGCGCGATGTCGCGGTATAGCTCACGACCTCGTCGACAGGCTCCGCGGTAACGAGCCGGCGGTCTTCTGTCAGCATCACACGCCGGTCGGGCGATGCGACCACCGATTCGAGCGCGAACCACCAGTTGCGGCCGTTCGGCTCGAGCGTGACGTGATAGCGATAGGTCGGGCCCTCGAACTGCACCTCTGGCTCGAGGAAGTACCGGCCACGGACATGCCGCCAGGTCGTGCCGTCGAAGTCCTGCAGGACCGGTCCACGCCAGTAGCGCTCCTGTGGAGGCGGCGGGGCGCCGTCGAAGGCGACGCGGAACGCGGGCGTGTCGGAATCGGTCAGCGCGTCGATCTGGCCCGGGCTCATCTCGTCCGAGAGTCCCGTGACGGCGCCGCCGGCGTTCGGCAGCGCCCAGAATCCGCCCTGCAGGCGCGGAAAGGTCACGAAAAAGAGCAGCGCGAGCGGCAGCGCGTAGACGAGCGTGCGGCCCGCGAGCGCGAGCGGGGGCCGCAGGCCCGCGAGTGCCTGCGGCGCGGCAATCACCGCGAGCGCCGCGCAGTTGATCCAGAGCTGCAGCGCATACAACGGCACGCGCAGCAGGCCCTGGCGATCGAGGCAGGCCGCGAGCAGCAGGAAGAGCGCAACGGCGAGCATCACGTAGTCGTCGCGACGCGCGCGGGTCTCGAGGAGCTTCAGGGCGCCCATGGCGACCAGGAGGGCCGTGCCGGCCGTGAGCCCGTTCAGCGTGCGGAATGTCGCGAGGACGCCGAGCGTGAGGACGATCGCGATCGCGGCCCGCAACCACGCGCCCGGCAGTGGCGCGCCGCGCACGGCGATCAGCACCCGTGCGGCGATGGCACCGGCGGCGATGCCGGTGATCCACGGCGGCAGCCGGTCGACGTGCAGCAGCATCGCGCTCGCGAACGCCGCGAGCGTCCACGCGAGGGGCCGCAGTCGAGCGGGCAGGCCCGGCATCATGCGGGCAACCGCGCGAGCGCCGCGAGGCATCGATGCCGATGCCGGGCGCCGCTGTCCATCCCGATCGCGACGCCCGGCAGGCGCAACGCCCAGGGTTCGCCGCGCTCTGCTGCATCGACGATCCACCGGCAGAGCTGCTCGAGGCGTGCCTCGTGCGGCAACGGCGCGAGGGCGTCGTAACTGAATTCGTGCTGCGAGCTGCCCTCGGCTGCGTACTCACCGACGAGCAGCGGCGCACCGCGCGCCCAGGCCTTCCATGCGATGCGCCGCGGCGCGTCGCCGTCGCGGTAGGCCCGCAGCGCCTGCCATTCGTCGTCGCCCGCCTCGGGCCGTTCGAGCGCGCCGCGCCGCGATCCAGCGGCGGCGTAGCGCGACAAGGTGCCGCGCGCGGCCGGGTAGACCACGCGCTCGAGCGGCAGGTGCAGCCAGGTCCACACGCGAAAGAAGCCGAACGGCCAGGTGCTCGCGACGCGGATCCTGCCGACCTCGTACACCCCGCGCCGCGGCGCCGGCAGCGACACCGTCGCGGCGGCCTGTTCGCCGCGCGATGCATCGACCGGAAGGCTCCGCGATTCGCCGCCCACGTCGCGCCACAGGAGCGCGCAGGCGACGCGGGTGGCGCAGCCCGCATCGAACACGATCTCGAGGCGGCTTTCGTCGCCCGCGAACGCCGGCTCGACGCGCGCGCCGACGATGCGCACGCCGAGAAGGTTCCTGTGGGCGAGATGCATCGCGACGAGCGTGAGGCCGCCGAGCAGGAACGTCACGAGGAGGGCGAGGCTGTTGGCGTAGTTGAGCCCGGCGAGCAGCATGCCGAAAAGCAGCACCGCGAAGCCGGCGCCTGCCTGGGTCGGGAGGATGTAGAGCCGCCGCCTGTGGATCCCGACCGGCAGCGCATCCTCGCCCTGCCGCCGCCTCACCCAGCCGGCGAAGCGGGCTTCGAGCGAGCGTCTCAGGCGCGTCAGGATCGCCACGGTCAGCGGCGCGTCAGGCCGGCACGGGGACCGATTCCACGACGCGATGCGCGAGGCGCAGGCCGTCGGCCGGATCGCTCGCATCGCGCCGGTCGAGGCGGTGGCCGGCGACCGCGCCAAAGACCGCCTGCACATCGTCCGGCAGCACGGCGTTGCGACCGCTGATCGCTGCCCACGCCTGGGCCGCGCGCAGCAAGCCCTGTCCCGCGCGCGGCGAGAGGCCGACGCGGATGTCGGCTTGCGCGCGCGTGTGCGCGATCAGGTCCTGGACGTAATCGAGCAACGCCTCCGACACGTACAGCTTGCGCACCGCCGCCTGCAGCGCGAGCAGGTGATCGGCGTCGAGCACGGGGGCGAGCTGCGGCAGCAGATCGCGGCGCTCGCCCTCGCGCAGCAGTGCGCGTTCGTGCGTGGCGTCCGGATAGCCGAGGTCGATGCGCATCAGGAAGCGGTCGAGCTGCGATTCGGGCAGCGCATAGGTGCCGGCCTGTTCGCGCGGATTCTGCGTCGCGACCACGAAGAACGGGTCGGGCAATCGATAGGTCGTGAGGTCGGTGCTGACCTGTCTTTCTTCCATCGCCTCGAGGAGCGCGCTCTGCGTCTTCGGGCTCGCGCGGTTCACTTCGTCGGCGAGCAGCAGCTGGGTGAACAGCGGCCCCTTGCGGAAATGGAACTGCTGCGTGTTCCGGTCGAACACCGACACACCGATGATGTCGGCAGGCAGCAGGTCGCTCGTGAACTGCACGCGCTGCCAGGCGAGGCCGAATACCTGCGCGAGCGCGTGCGCGAGCGTCGTCTTGCCGACCCCGGGAACGTCTTCGATCAGCAGGTGGCCGCGCGCGAGCAGGCACGCGACCGCGAGGCGCAGCGGTCCGCTCTTGCCGAGAATGATCGTCTCGAGCGTCGCGATCGCCTGCTGCAGCCGCTCGCTCACGGGCCCGCCAGCAGGCTGCGCACCCGCTCGAGCTGCGGCGCGAGTTGCGCGAGGTCGCGCTCGAAGGCCGCGATGCGCGCGCGCTCCTGCGCGACGACGTCGGCCGGGGCATGGCGCACGAAATTGTCGTTCGCGAGCTTGCCACGAGCCTTCTTCAGCTCGCCCTCGTTCTTCGCGATCAGCTTGGTGAGGCGGTCGACCTCGGCGCCTGCATCGATGAGCCCGGCCATCGGCACGTGCAGCTGCAGGTCCCCGGCGAGCGCGGTCGCCGAGGCCGGAGGACGCTCGCCGGCGGTCAGGATGTCGATGCGCTCGAGTCCCGCGAGGCGCGTGAGGCAGAGCCCGTGTCGCGCGAGGCGCTCGGCATCCGGCGCGCTGACGTGGCTCGCCAGCACCGGGATGCGTCGCGACGGGGCGATGTTCATCTCGCCGCGCACCTGTCTCAGCGCGAGGATCACGCGCTGCAGCCATGCCGCCTCCGCCTCGGCGGCCTCGTCGACGGGGAAATCCACGCGCTTCGGCCAGGGTGCGAGCATCACCGTGGCGCCGGCGCGGCCCGCGAGCGGCGCGATCCGCTGCCAGATCTCCTCGGTGATGAACGGCATGATCGGGTGCAGCGCGCGCAGCAGCGTCTCGAGCACCTCGAGCAGCGTGCGCCGGGCGCTGTCGCGGGCCGCCGCGCCCGCTTCACCTTGCAGCACCGGCTTCACGAGCTCGAGATACCAGTCGCAGAACTCGTACCAGGTGAACTCGTAGAGCGCGGTCGCGGCGAAGTCGAAGCGGTATTCCGCGAAGGCCGTGTCGACTGCCTCGATCGCGCGGCCGAGGCGCGAGCGGATCCAGCGGTCGGCCACGGAGAACTCCATGGCGTGTGCGGCCGCGTCCGCGCTGCCTGTCTCGCCCGGGCCCGCCACCATCGTGACGAAGCGCGCGGCGTTCCAGAGCTTGTTGCAGAAGTTGCGGTAGCCGGCGACGCGCCCCAGGTCGAAGCTGATGTCGCGGCTCTGCGTCGCGAGCGCGGCGAACGTGAAGCGCAGCGCATCGGTGCCGTACGCATCGATGCCCTGCGGAAAATGCCTGCGCGTCGCCTTCTCTATCGCGGGCGCGAGATGTGCCTGCATCAGCCCGCTCGTGCGCTTGGCGACCAGCGATTCGAGGTCGATGCCGTCGACGATGTCGAGCGGGTCGATCACGTTGCCCTTCGACTTCGACATCTTCTGGCCTTCGCCGTCGCGGATGAGGCCGTGGATGTACACGTCGCGAAACGGCGGCCGGCCGTCCATGAACTTCAGGCCGAACATGATCATGCGCGCGACCCAGAAGAAGATGATGTCGAAGCCGGTGACCAGCACGCTCGTCGGGTAGAACTTCGCGAGCTCCGCCGTACGATCCGGCCAGCCGAGCGTCGAGAACGGCCACAGCGCCGAGGAAAACCAGGTGTCGAGCACGTCCGGGTCGCGCGTGAGTGGCAGGTCGGCGCCGAGTCCGTGGCGGCGGCGCACGTCGGCCTCGTCGTGGCCGACGTACACCCGGCCCGCCTCGTCGTACCACGCGGGAATGCGGTGTCCCCACCAGAGCTGGCGGCTGACACACCAGTCCTTGATGTTGCGCATCCACTCGAAGTAGGTCTTCGACCAGTTTTCCGGCACGAAGCGGATCTCGCCGCGCTCGACCGCGTCGATCGCGGGCTTCGCGAGCGGCTCGATGCGGACATACCACTGGTCGGTGAGCAGGGGCTCGATCACCGCGTGCGTGCGGTCGCCGCGCGGTACCTTGAGCTTGTGCGGCTCGATGCGTTCGACGAGACCGGCGGCCTCGAGTTCGGCGACGACGCGCTTGCGGGCCTCGAAGCGGTCGAGCCCGCGGAAGCGCTCCGGCGCCGCGTCGTTGATCGCCGCCTGCGGCGTGAAGATGTTGATCTTCGGCAGGCCGTGGCGCTCGCCGACTTCATAGTCGTTGAAGTCGTGCGCCGGCGTGATCTTCACGCAACCGGAGCCGAAGGCCGGGTCGACGTAGCTGTCGGCGATGATCGGGATCCTGCGCCCGGTGAGGGGCAGTGCGATCTCGCGCCCGACGAGTGCACGGTAGCGCGCATCGTCGGGGTGCACGGCGACGGCCGTGTCGCCGAGCATCGTTTCGGGGCGTGTCGTCGCGACGACCAGGTGATCCGTGCCGTCCGCGAGCGGATAGCGCAGGTGCCAGAGGTGCCCGTCCTCCTCCTCCGAGAGCACCTCGAGGTCCGACACGGCCGTGAGCAGTACCGGGTCCCAGTTCACGAGCCGCTTGCCGCGGTAGATGAGGCCGTCGTCGTGCAGGCGCACGAACGCTTCGGTCACGGCGGCCGACAGCCCCGGGTCCATCGTGAAGCGGTCGCGCGACCAGTCGACCGACGCGCCGAGGCGGCGCAGCTGGCGCGCGATCGTGCCGCCCGACTGTGCCTTCCACTCCCACACCCGCCCGACGAAGGCATCGCGCGACATCGACGTGCGATGCTGGCCCTGCGCGGCGAGCTGGCGCTCCACCACCATCTGTGTCGCGATGCCCGCGTGGTCCGTGCCGGGCTGCCACAGCGTGTCCGCGCCGCGCATCCGGTGGTAGCGCGTGAGGGCATCCATGATCGTGTCCTGGAACGCATGCCCCATGTGCAGCGTGCCGGTGACGTTCGGCGGCGGAATCACGATGCAGAACGGGGTTCCGGCACCGCGGGGCGCGAACCAGCCGCTCGATTCCCATTGGGCGTAGAGCCGCTGCTCGATGTCGCGCGGCGAGAAGACCTTGTCCATCGGCCAAATTATAGCGAGGCGGCGCCGATCTGATGGCTGGCCGGAGCGAGGCCCTGTTCACGGTATCGCCGGAAGCGCTCGCGGCCCGCCGCGCGCCGGCCCGCATCGCCGTCGATGAACTCCGCGACCCGCGCCGCACGCAGCGCAATGGGCGGAATGTCCGGGGCGAGATTCACGACGATGTCGGGCGCGACCGCGGGCTCCTGGCCGCGCGACAGCGCGACGGGCGCGCTGTCTGCCACGCCCGTACCCGCGAGCCGCTCGTGGGGCACGAAGCTGCCGTCCGAGAACGTCCACAGGAGATCGTCGAAGCGCGCGAGTTCATCGTCGGCGGGGCACCACACGAGCACGGAGAGGCCGGACAGGTAGGCCTTCTCGGTCACGCGACACGCGAGCCGGAGGCGTACGTCGCCGTCGGCCGCGTCGGTGACGTAGAAGTCGACCTGTGGCACCGGCGGCTCAGTGCGCGGCGCGCCGGATCAGGAACTCGGACAGCAGGCTGATGGGCCGCCCGGTGCTGCCCTTCTGCGCGCCCGACAGGTACGCCGTGCCGGCGATATCCATGTGGGCCCACTTCAGTCCCTTGGTGAACTTGCCGAGGAATGCGCCCGCGGTGATGGCGCCTCCATCGCGGCCGGCGACATTGGCCATGTCGGCGAAATTGCTCTTCAGCTGCTCGGCGTAGTCCTCGGTGAGCGGCAGCTGCCAGGCGCGATCGTCGGCGCGGCGACCGCAGTCCACGAGTTCCTGCGCGAGCGCATCGTCGTTCGCCATGACGCCGCTGTGATGTGCGCCGAGCGCCACCACGCAGGCGCCCGTGAGCGTGGCGATGTCGATGACCGCCGCGGGTTTGAAGCGCCGCGCGTAGTGCAGGGCATCGCTCAGGATCAGGCGGCCCTCGGCATCGGTGTTCAGGATCTCGACGGTCTGGCCCGAGGCGCTCGTCACGATGTCGCCCGGCTTGGTCGCGCGCCCGCCCGGCATGTTCTCGCAGGTCGGCACGAGGCCGACGACGTTGAGCGGCAGCGCGAGTTCGCTGACGACTGTGAGCGCGGCGATCACGGTCGCGGCGCCGCTCATGTCGAATTTCATCTCGTCCATGGCCGGCGGGTCTTTCAGCGAGATGCCGCCCGTGTCGAACGTGATGCCTTTGCCGACGAGCACGACGGGCGCGCTGCCCGCCTTGCCGCCGCGGTGCTCGAGCACGATGAAGCGGGGCGGCTCGTCGCTGCCACGCGTGACCGCGAGAAAGCAGCCCATGCGCTCGCGGCGTATCGCTCGTTCGTCGAGCACGCGCACGCGCAGTGTCTTCGGGTGACGCTGCGCGAGCTTGCGGGCCGCGCCGGCGAGGTAGCTCGGCGTACAGACGTTCGACGGCAGGTTCGCGAGATCGCGCAAGGTGCCGAGACCGACACCGACTGCGGCGCCGTGCCCGAACCCGCGCTTCGCGGCGGCCGTGCCGCTCGCCGCGACCGGGCCGACGAGCAGGCGGGCGAGTGCCGCCGCTCGCGGCTTCCTGCCGCTCTTGAGATCGTTCACGCGGTAGAGTGCGGCCGCGGTGATTTCGGCCGTGGCCCGCGCGAGCCAATAGTCGTCGAGCTCGCTCGCGACAGGGCGCGCGAGCGCGAAAGCGGCGCTCGCGATGCGGGTCTTCGCGAGCGCGACGACGGCCGCATGGACCGCGCGCCGCCATGGCTTGCGGCCGAGATCGGCCCGCTTGCCCTGGCCGACCAGCAGCACGCGCGACGCACGCAGGCCGGGGAGGTCGGTGAGGAGCAGGGTGTCGCCGCTCCGGGCGGCAAAATCGCCACGCCGCGCGAGCGCCGCGATGCGACCACCGGCCGCCTTGTCGATCTGGCGTGTCTCGTCGGGCAGTTCGCCCCCCTCGAAGACGCCGGCGACGAGACAATCGGCCCTGAGACGGCTCGCATCCCCGTTCCAAACCTCGAATTTCATCATTGGGTCCCCCGGCAACGGCTCATTTCGCGCGATGCGCGCCGTTGTGACGTGAAGCAGACTGAATTACCTTAGCTCCGGTCCGCCGTCCCATCCCATTCTTGGTGATTTGGCACCGATTCTGGTGTTGCAAATGGGTGCGAAAGCGGTGCGCTAGTGTAACCGAAGTCGTGCAGGGCGGGCTTTGCGGCGTCTCGATCGCTACATCCTGAAGGAAGTCGTGCTGTCGTGGCTCGCGGTCACGGCCGTGCTGCTGGCCATCCTTCTCACGAACCAGGTCGCGGCAGTGCTCGAGCGTGCCGCCGACAACCAGTACCCGCGCTCCGCGGTGCTCACGCTGATCGGCCTGTCGACGGTGCAGAACCTGCCGGTCGTCGTGCCGATCGGCTTGCTGCTCGGTGTCGTGCTCGCCTTCGGCCGGCTGTGGCACGAGAGCGAGATGACCGCCGCGCAGGCCTGCGGCGTGGGGCCCGGGCGCATCTACGTGCCGATTGCGGGGCTCGCGATCCTCGTCACGGCGCTGCTCGCATGGCTCACGCTCGATCTCGCGCCCCGGGCGTCGGGGCACGCATATGCGCTGCGCAGCGAAGCGCTGCGCTCGGGCCAGTTCTCGCCGATCACCGCCGGCCAGTTCCGCTCGTTCGGCGGCGGCAGCGTGGTCATCTACGCCGAGCACGCCGCACCGGACGGCACGCTCGAGCGCGTGTTCATCAAGCGTGCGAATGCCGAGGCGGTGGAAGTCACGCTCGCGCAGCGCGCGCGCCACGCCATCTCGGCCGACGGCATGCTGCACACCCTCACGCTCTACGACGGCGAGCGCTTCGAAGGTGTGCCGGGCTCGTCGCGGTTTCGCATCGTGCGCTTCGCCGAACAGGTCGTGCCGGTGCGCGTGCCGGAACTCTCCGAGGGTCGGCGGCGCGTCGAAGCCGTGCCGACGCAGGCATTGATCGCGAGCCGCTCGCTCGCCGATCGCGCCGAGCTGCACTGGCGCATCGCGCTGCCGATCATGGCGATCACGCTGACGCTGCTCGCCGTGCCGCTGAGCCGCCTGCGTCCGCGGCAGAGCCGCTATGCGCGGGTCTGGCTCGCGGTGCTGATCTACTCGAATCTCGCGTCCGCAGGCCGCGTCTGGATCGAGCGCGGGGTCGTGCCGGAGCGGATCGGTCTCTGGTGGGTGCACGTCGCACTCGTGGCACTCGGCGTGCTCGTCATGGCGGCGCCGCGCGTGACGGCGCGCCTGCGGTACCGGGGCTGAGCGCCGCATGATCCTCGATCGATACATCCTGCGCACGGTGTTCGGCGGCGTGGCGCTCGCGTTGTCGGTGCTCGTCGCGCTCGGTACGCTCTTCACGTTCATCCAGCAGCAGGACGACATCGGCGTCGGGGCCTACCGCGCGCTCGACGCGATGTTCTACACCGTGCTCGGCATACCGCAGCAGGTCTTCCTGATGCTGCCGATTGCGGCGCTGATCGGCGCCCTGCTCGGCCTCGGTGCGCTCGCCCGCGGCAGCGAACTGACCGTCATGCGCGCATCCGGCCTGTCGATCGCGCGGGTCGCGCTGTCGGCGGCTCTCGCGGGGCTCGTGCTCATGCTGCTCGCGGCGGGGATCGGCGAGTACCTCGCGCCCCCGATGCAGCAGTTCGCGCGCCAGATGAAGGCCTTCAGCAAGTTCGACAACGTGAGCTTCGCAGGCCGCGGCGGCGCCTGGGTGCGGGATGGCGACCTGCTGCTGAACGTGGCCGGGCAGTCCGGCGCCACCGAGTTCGGAGGCATGCTCGTGTTCGAGCTGACGCGCGATCACGGGCTCGCCGCGATGGGTCGCGCCACGCGCGCCCGCGCGATGCCCGACGGGCAGTGGCAGCTCGAGGATTACGCCGAGTCGCGCTTCTCGGGCGATTATGTCAGCGGCCGCAACGCCTCGACGCGCATGCTGCCGTCGGGAATCGGCGGCGGCTTCCTCGGGCTCGCGATCAGCGACCCGAGGGATCTCGACCTGCGGTCGCTGTGGCGCGTGATGCGCGGGCTCGCCGGCAACGGCCTCGATGCGCGGACCTACGAGTTCGCATTCTGGTCGCGCGTGGCACGCACCGTCGCCGTCGTGTTCGCGGTGCTCCTCGCGGTGCCGTTCGTGTTCGGGCCACTGCGATCCTCCGGCACCGGCGCGCGCACCATGATCGGGCTCATCATCGGCATCGCCTTTTTCCTCGCGCAGCGCATGCTCGAGAGCGGCGCGATCGTGTTCGATGCGCCACCCATGCTGCTCGCCTGGGCGCCGACGCTGTGTCTCGCGCTGGCGGCCGTGATCCTGATCGCCCGCACGCGCTGACTTCACCTGACCTGTACCGCACACCGCGCGCAGACCTGCCGTCGTGGGACGCCATGAGTCCTTTTCAGGGCCGCGCGCGCCATGGACGGCGCGCCCGGAGCCTACAGGGACGTATTCACGGCGTCCCTGAAAAGGACTCATGGCGTCCCACGACGGCGAGGCCGCAGCACTCGGTGCGGTACGGGTCAGGTGAAGTCGGCGAGGGGGCGGAACAGGGCGTCGTACTTGTACCGCGGAATCTCGAACTCGCGGCCGGCGAGCCGTTGCGCGAGTGCCGCGGCTTCCTTCGCCGTGGCCGTGCCGGTACTGCGCGCGTCGCCGCGGATGTAGCGGTGATCGCCGTCGGCGCGCCCCCACAGGCCGATCTCGAGGCCATCGAAGGTCGTGAGCGCGACGTGCGGTGCGCCGCGATCGGGGTCGGCGGTGGGCGCCGCCTGCACATCCTCGACGTGGAGGCCGACGAGCATGGCAGCGACCGGCGTGACGCCGTCCGCTGAGCGCTGGGTCTTGCCCTTCGGCAGGTCGTACAGCATGAGCGCGGCCGTGGCCGCATCGCGCTTCGCCTGCCACGCCGGCCCTGCCTGCGGCTTCACGGCCACGGCCTTGATGCGGTCGGCGAGTATGTCGGCCAGCGCGGTATCGATCCACTGCTTCGGATCGGCAGCCACCGACAGCTCGGGCCCTGCGAGCAGGCTCTGTGCCGATCCCGGTACGCGCACGAAGCTGCCGACGCTGCCCGTATTCTTGCCGACGATCAGCGAGAAAGTCTTCGCGGGGGTCACGACGTCGACGCGCGTGCCGGTGGCCGTGGGGCCCGGATCCTCGACGCCGAGCTGCGGATAACTCGCGGGATTGCGTGTCTTCTGCTCGATCACCGCGAGCTTCGCCAGTCCGAGCAGGAGCTTGCGCAGCTTCGCGGTGTCTGCCGCGTAGGCGCGTTCCTCGACGACCCAGGCGTCACCCGCGCGCGCGAGCGTCACCGAGGCACCCTTCGCGGCGAGCCGGACGCTCGTCACGTCGTTGAGCCTCGCTTCGAGGTCGGGCAGGACGCGCGTCCCTGCGAGGCCGCCCTCCGGCGCGCCACTGCGCGACGACAGCCACAGTGCGAGCAGCGCCACCGCCAGTGCGACGACGGCGAGCGCCGCGAGACGTGATCGCGTCATCACGACCGGCCCGTCCGCTGCACCAGCTGGATCGCGGCCTGCCTCTTGCGCCGCCAGAC
>WBZY01001295.1_pt1 | contig 13495 bp, 12 predicted proteins | sample 5204191 | NCBI WGS metagenome assembly WBZY01 (sample SAMN12344363, study PRJNA552823) | activated sludge metagenome | biome: Activated sludge suspended growth; feature: Anammox Sidestream; material: Wastewater; isolation source: activated sludge from anammox sidestream of wastewater treatment...
GCCATGGCCGCGGCGCTGATGCTGGCCGGCCCCTGGATGCTGAAGCTGATAGTCGCGTACACACGCGAGCTCTTCGAGAGCATCCCCGGGCTCCTGCGCTGAGGTCGTGATGGTGACCGTGAACGCCAGTGAGCTTCTTGCATTCGTCGCGAGCTGGTTCTTTCCATTCGTGCGCATCGGGGCCTGCCTGATGGTGGCGCCGGTATTCGGCGCCGGCTACGTGCCCGCCCGCGTGCGTCTCGTGCTCGCGTTCGCGATCGCGATGCTCGTGGGGCCGCTCGTCCCCGTGCCGCAGGTCGATCTGCTGTCGATCGCAAGCGTCCTGATCACGGTGCAGCAGATCGTGATCGGTGTTGCGCTCGGTTTCGCGCTGCAGATCGTTTTCGATGCCGTCGGGCTTGCCGGCCAGCTGCTCGCCAACAGCATTGGGCTCTCCTTTGCATTCAACCAGGATCCATTGCGTGGCGTCAGCACGCCGGTGGTCGGGCAGCTGTACGTGTTGCTCGTGGTGCTCACCTTCCTCGCGCTCGACGGGCACCTTGCGCTCATCGAGACACTCGCCGACGGCCTGCGGACGCTGCCGCCGGGAGCGGGAGGCCTTGGCGCAAACGCGCTCTGGGCGCTTGTCCTCTGGAGCGGGCAGATCGTGTACGGTGCACTCGCCGTCGCGCTGCCCGGCATGACGGCAATGCTGATCGTCAACCTCGCCTTCGGCGTGATGAGCCGTGCGGCGCCCACACTCAACCTGTTCGCGGTCGGCTTTCCCGTCACCCTCGCGTTCGGACTCGTCGTCGTGCTCCTTTCGTTGCCTGCCGTGCAGTCCGGCTTCGTGCGACTCGCCGGCGAGGCGTTTGCAACGCTTGCGGCGTTGCTGCGCTAGGTCGCGCCATGGCAGAGCATTCCGCCCAGGAACGTACCGAGAGCGCCACACCGAAGCGCCTCGAGGAGGCGCGTCGGGAGGGTCGAGTACCTCGCTCGCAGGAGCTGACCACCAGTGTTGTGCTGCTCGCTGCCGCGAGCGCGCTGCTCCTCCTCGGCGATGGGGTGGGGCAATCCCTCGCCGCCGTGATGCGCGAGGGCCTCGAACGCACGCGGGCCGAGGCGCTCGACGAGTCGCAACTCGTGCCGGCACTGTCCGCAGCCCTCTACCATGCCGGGATCGCCTGCCTGCCGATCCTGGGCATCGTGATCCTGGCCGTCATCGCGGCACCCTTGACGATCGGCGGCTGGAACGTCTCCGGCAAGCCATTGGTGCCGGACTTCAAGCGCCTCGATCCACTGGCAGGATTCGGGCGCGTATTCTCGCTGCGGGGCGTCGTCGAACTGGCGAAGGCCCTCGCCAAGTTCGCGCTCGTCGCCACGGTCGCGGCCCTGCTGCTCTGGCGCAGTGCCGGCGATCTGCTCGCACTGGGGGGCGAGGCCACCGGGGCCGCGATCGGGCATGCGACCCGGCTCGTCGGCACGACACTCCTGGCGCTGGCGGGCGCATTGCTCGTCATCGCCGCCATCGATGTTCCGTACCAGCTCTGGCGGCACGCCCGCGAACTGAAGATGTCGCGCGAGGAAGTGCGCCAGGAAGCGAAGGAATCCGACGGATCACCGGAAGTGAAGGGGCGTATACGTCAGGTGCAGCAGGCGCTGGCGCGCGGCCGCATGCTGCAGGACGTGCCGACCGCGGATGTGATCGTCACCAACCCGACCCACTTTGCGGTTGCGCTGCGCTACGACGACAAGCGCGCGCGTGCACCGGTCGTGATCGCCAAGGGCACGGAGCTGATTGCAGCGCGCATCCGCGAAATCGCGGGCGCGCACGGAGTGGCCATCGTCGAGGCGCCACCACTGGCTCGCGCCCTCTATCGCAGCGTCGATATCGGCCACGAGATTCCGGCAGCCCTGTATGCCGCGGTCGCGCAGGTGCTCACTTATGTCTACCAGTTGCGCGCGGCGCGCCGCTCCGGGACGCCGCCGCCGACTGCTCCAGTGATTCGCTGATGATCGGGTGACCCGTACCATGGCTGACTCCACCACTTTCAGGATGCCTTCGCTCCGGACGCTTGCGCGGTCGGGACTTGGCGTGCCGGTCGGGCTGCTCGCCATTCTCGCGATGGTCGTGGTGCCATTGCCGCCGTTCGCGCTCGACGTGCTCTTCACGTTCAATATCGCGCTTTCGATCGTGGTGGTGATGGCCGTGTTCTACGTGGCGCGGCCGCTTGAATTCGGCGTGTTTCCGACCGTGCTGCTGCTCGCGACGCTGCTGCGCCTCGCGCTCAATGTCGCCTCGACACGCGTCGTGCTGATGCACGGTCATCAGGGCACCGGAGCGGCGGGTCACGTGATCGAATCCTTCGGCGAGTTCGTCATCGGTGGCAACTACGTGGTCGGTGTGGTCGTGTTCGTGATCCTCACGATCGTGAACTTCGTCGTCGTGACGAAGGGAGCGGGTCGCATCTCGGAGGTGAGCGCGCGCTTCACCCTCGACGCGATGCCCGGCAAGCAGATGGCGATCGATGCAGATCTCAACGCGGGTCTCGTCACGCAGGATGAAGCACGCAAGCGCCGCGCGGAAGTGCGTGCCGAGGCGGACTTCTACGGCTCGATGGACGGTGCCAGCAAGTTCGTGCGCGGCGATGCGACGGCGGGCATCCTCATTCTCCTCATCAACATGATCGGTGGGCTCGCGATCGGCACGATGATGCACGACATGTCGTTCGCCGATGCGGCGCGCAACTACGCGCTGCTCACGATCGGTGACGGACTCGTTGCGCAGTTGCCGGCACTGTTGCTGTCCACCGCGGTGGCTCTGATCGTGACGCGCATGTCGGGCGAGCAGGACATGGGCGGTGAAGTGGCGCGCCAGCTGTTCGGCCGCCCGAAAGCCCTGTGGATCGCGGCGGGTCTGCTCGGCGTCATGGGCATCGTGCCCGGGATGCCGAATGTGACGTTCCTCGCGATGGCCGCGCTATGCGCGGGACTGGCGTGGTGGCGCAGTCGCGTGGCCGCAAGCGCGACGCCAGCAGAACCTGCCCCGGCGCCCGTACCACCTCCCGAGGCACGCGAGATCACCTGGGATGACGTGCGGCCCGTGGATCCGATCGCGCTCGAGGTCGGCTATCGCCTCGTGCCGCTGGTCGATGCGCGGGAGTCAGGTGACCTGCTGGCGCGCATCCGCGGGGTGCGCCGCAAGCTCTCCCAGGAACTCGGTTTTCTCGTGCAGACGGTGCACATCCGCGACAACCTCGAGCTCGCACCGAATGCCTATCGCATCAATCTCACCGGGGTCACGGTGGGTGAGGGTGTCGTGCATGTGGATCGGGAACTGGCGATCAACCCCGGACGGGTCTTTGGCAGCGTGAGCGGGCTTGCGACGCGCGATCCCGCCTTCGGCATGGAGGCGGTCTGGATCGAGCCCGCCATGCGCGAGCATGCACAGACGCTCGGCTACACGGTGGTGGATGCCGCGACCGTCGTGGCAACCCACCTGTCGCATGTCGTGAGCCAGCACGCCCACGAACTGCTGGGTCACGAAGAGGTCCAGCAGCTCGTGAGCGGGCTCGCGAAGACGGCGCCGAAGCTCATCGAAGAGCTCATCCCGAAAGTCCTGCCGCTGAGCGTGGTGGTGAAGGTGCTGCAGGGGCTGCTGGCGGAGCGCGTTCCGATCCGCAATATCCGCGCGATTGTCGAAGCGCTGGCCGAACATGCGTTGCGCACGCAGGACCCGGCGGCGCTCCTCGCCCAGGTGCGGGTCGCGCTGGGGCGGCAGATCGTGCAGGACATCGCCGGTTTTGCCGAGGAGGTGCCTGTGATCACGATCGAACCCGATCTGGAACAGCTCTTGCAAGGTTCCGGGCAGAGCGGCGGAGCCGTGACGCCGGGCCTGGAACCGGGACTTGCGGAGCGGTTGCAGCGCCAGGTGCTCGAGGCGGCGCGACAGGTGGAGGCTGCGGGCGAGCCGGCCGTGCTTCTGACACCGCCGACGCTGCGCATGACGCTCGCACGCTTCCTGCGCGCCGGCATTCCAGGCCTGCATGTGCTCGCCTGGAACGAAATTCCCGACAGCCGCCGCGTGCGGCTGGTGACGGCAATCGGGCGATGAGTGCTTGTAAGGAAAGAGACCGGACATGAACATGAGACGCTACGTGGCGAAGGACATGCGGGAATGCCTGCGGCAGATCCGCGAAGCCCAGGGCCCCGACGCCGTCATTCTCTCGACGCGCAGGGTGGAGGGCGGAGTCGAAGTCGTCGCAGCCATGGACTTCGACCTCGCGCCAACTGATCTGGCCCCGGCCGATCCGGGTCCGGCCGATCCCGCTGCCGACAAGGGCGCTGCGATCGCCGCCCAGGTCGAAACGCCGGCCGTCAACGCCGAGATGCAGGCGGAGCTGCGCAGTCTCCGGCAGTTGCTCGAAAGCCAGCTCGCGACGCTGGCGTGGAACGACCTGACGCGCCGCGCGCCGGTCCAGGCGGAGGTGCTGCGCGAGCTGACGCAGCTCGGGCTCGCGAGTGATCTCGCGGCAGCGATCGTAGCGGACCTGCCCGCGCGTCTCGATCTCACGCGTGCGCAGCATCGCGCACGGGCGATCCTCACCCACAAACTGCCGGTCGCGGACGACCGCTGGTTGTCGCACGGAGGCCGTGTCGCCTTCGTAGGGCCGACGGGTGTCGGCAAATCGACCGCAATTGCCAAGCTGGCCGCCCGGTGGGTGCTGGAGAAGGGGCCGCAGGGACTCGCCCTCGTCTCGACCGACGGCGTGCGCTTCGGCGCTCAGGAGCAGATCCAGAACCTGGGCCGGCTGCTCGGCGTCCCCGCTTATGCAGTCGATCATCCCCGCGAGCTCGAACAACTGCTCGCCAAGCTCGCAGGCACGCAGCTCGTGCTCATCGACACCGCCGGCACGGGTCAGCGCGACCCGCGGCTTGCAGCCAAGCTCGCGGCACTCGGCGCGACTCACCGGGGTCTCGAAATGGCGCTGGTACTCGCCGCGAGTTCGCAGGCGGGCGCCGCGGAGGAAGTCATTGCACGTTTTGCAGCAGTGCCGCTTGCAGCCTGCATCGTCACCAAGATCGACGAGGCGGCGAGCCTCGGTGGCACGCTCTCGGCGTTGATCCGGGCGCGCCTGCCGGTCGTCTGGGTGAGTGAGGGGCAGCGCATCCCGGAAGACCTCGTGCCGGCGCGCGCGCATCAGCTCATCGTGCGCGCCGTGACGCTGGCCGAGCGCTCGCGCGCGACTGCCGACGAGGATCTGCTGCAGCGACGCTTCGGGGGGTTCGCCCATGCACTCGCCTGAGATGCGCAGAATTGCGCGCCCGAGACCCGTGCAGGTCATCGCTGTCACGGGTGGCAAGGGCGGCGTCGGCAAGACGAGCGTATCCGTGCATCTCGCGGCGGCCATGAGTGCGGCAGGCCGGCGCGTCGTGCTCTTCGACGGCGACCTGGGACTCGCGAATGTCGATGTCTTTCTCGGTCTGTCGCCGAAGCACACGATGGCGCACGTACTCGCCGGGGAGCGTTCGCTCGATGAGGTCGTTGTCGAGGCGCGGCAGGGCTTCAAGGTGATTCCCGGCGCGTCCGGAATCGCCACGCTTGCGAGCCTCGGCGCCGTGGAGCATCTCGCCCTGGTGCAGGGCTTCAGCGCGCTCGCCACGCAGCTCGATGCGCTGATCGTCGATACCGCGGCCGGAATCTCCCACGGCGTGCTGCAGTTCTCGCAGGCGGCCCGGGAGGTGCTCGTGGTCGTGTGCGACGAGCCGGCGTCGATGACCGATGCCTATGCACTCGTCAAGGTACTGAGTCGCAGCCATGGCGTGCGCCGATTCCGAGTCCTGGCCAACATGGTCCGTCACCCCGGAGCGGGAGAGGTGCTCTACCGCAACCTCGAGCGCGTGACCGCGCGCTTCCTGGACGTCGTGCTCGAGTTCGCGGGCGAGATCCCCGAGGATCCCTGCATGAAGCGTGCGATCCGTGAACAACGCACGGTTCTCGACAGCTTTCCCTCGAGCCCCGCCTCGCGGGCATTCAAGAAATTGGCCGGGGCGGTCGATAAGTGGCCGGTACCGGATGCACCGCGGGGCAACGTCGAGTTCTTCGTGGAGCGGCTGGTGACGCGCCGGGAGGCGACCCTGCGGGTCGTGCGGTGATGGCGGTGCGCGCATACGCGGAAGCGGCAGTACGCGGTGAGGCCGATGCGCTCGTCGCGCGGCACGCCGAGCTGGTCAAGCGCATCGCGTACCACATGGCCGGACGTCTGCCGGCGTCGGTCGAGGTCGACGACCTGATCCAGGCCGGCATGCTCGGCCTGCTCGAAGCGGCGGCGAATTTCTCGCCTGACCGCGGGGCGAGTTTCGAAACGTATGCGGGCATCCGCATACGGGGCGCCATGCTCGATGCGCTGCGCAAGCTCGACTGGGCGCCGCGATCCGTGCATCGGCGGGCGCGCGAGGTCACGGAAGCCGTGCGCGTGCTCGAGCACGAGCTTGGCAGGGAAGCGCGGGACATCGAGATTGCAGCGCGCATGCAGCTGCCGCTCGATGAGTATCACGCGATCGTGCAGGACGCAGCGAGCTGCCAGGTTGCGTGCCTCGACGACGCGACGGCGGATCGCGCGATGGATCCGGGGCCGGATCCCTTCAGGGACGCCGCGGACGAGGACTTCCGCAAGTCACTCGCGGCGGCGATCGATGGGTTGCCGGAACGGGAGAAGATGGTGATGTCGCTGTACTACGACGATGAACTGAACCTCAAGGAAATTGGCCTGGTGCTCGGCGTGACCGAGTCGCGCGTGTGCCAGCTGCACGGCCAGGCGCTGGTACGCCTGCGGGCGCGGCTTGCCGGGTCCGGGGTCTGACGGTCGGATCGTCGCGCGATGGACATACTCTCGCTGACAGGCTTCCTGCTCGCAGCGGTCGCCATCCTGGTCGGCGCGGTGCTCAAGGGTGCCGGCATCGCAGCGCTCGCGTCGTCGGCGGCGTTCATGATCGTGGTCGTGGGCACCGTCGCGGCGATCTTCGTGCAGACATCGCTGCCCGTGTTCAAGCACGCCTTGCACATCGCCGGGTGGGTATTCAATCCCCCGAAGCTCGACGCGCACGCGATGATCGGCAAGATCGTCGAATGGAGCAATGTCGCGCGCAAACAGGGCCTGCTCGGCCTCGAGCCGCTGATCGCGAAGGAGAGCGACCCGTTCCTGAAGAAGGGCCTGCAACTCGTCGTCGACGGTAGCGAGCCCGATGCGCTGCGCGGCACGATGGAAGTGGAGCTGTCTTCGCGCGAGCACGCGGACACGGCCGGCGCCAAGGTTTTCGAGGGCATGGGGATCTATGCACCCACGCTCGGCATCATCGGCGCGGTGCTCGGCCTCATGGCGGTCATGCAGAACCTCGCCGATCCCAGCAAGCTGGGTCACGGCATCGCGGCCGCCTTTACGGCCACCATCTACGGCATCGGGCTCGCGAATCTCGTCTTCCTGCCGATGGCTTCGAAACTGAAAAGCACGATTGCGGCGCAAACCCATGTGCGCGAGATGATCATCGAGGGCATGATCGGCATTGCGCAGGGAGAGAATCCACGCGCGATCGAATCGCGGCTGCAGAGCTTCATGCACGACTGATGGCACGCACATGAGCCGCAGGAAGAAAAAACACGAGGATCATACCAACCATGAAGCGTGGGCGATCCCGTACGGTGACCTCGTCACGCTGCTGCTCGCCTTCTTCGTGGTCATGTACGCGATGTCGTCGGTGAACGAGGGCAAGTACCGCATCCTGTCCGATTCGCTGGTGGCCGCGTTTCGCGGCACGCCGCGCACCATCGAGCCTGTGCAGGTCGGAACCAAGCAGGTGGGTTCGGGCGCCGATCTCAAGGTGTCGATCGTTGCGCAGCAGGCACTTGCGGGGCAGCCACGCCAGATGCTCGAGGCGGTGCCGATCGCGGACGATCGGCCGCACTTCAACGGCCCGCGTTCCGCGGTGCCCCCCACGGAGTCCGAGCAGCTGCTTGGCAAGGTGGCGGCCGATGTCGAGCGCGCCATGCAGGACCTCGTCGACAGCAAGCAGGTGGTCGTGCGCCGGTTCGTCGATCGGGTCGAAGTGGAGATCCGTACGGACATCCTCTTCGGCAGCGCTTCGGCAACGGTCTCGGAAGATGCCCGTTCGATCATCGAACGACTGACAGACGCACTTGCGCGCTTCCCGAATCCGGTGCGCGTGGAGGGGCATACGGATGACGTGCCCATCCGCACGCGCGCCTATCCTTCCAACTGGGAGCTGTCGGCAGCGCGTGCCGCGACCGTCGTGCACATCATGAGCACCCGTGGCATGGCACCACAACGCCTGGCCGTGCTCGGGTATGGCGAGTTCCGGCCGGTGGAGTCGAATGCAACCGCAGAAGGTCGCAATCAGAACCGCCGCGTTCTGCTCGTCGTGACCGGGCTGTCCGGCACCCCGCCAACACTCCGCACGGTGGCAGCTGCGCCGCCCTGATCAGGGTTGTCGATGGCATGTTTCCTGCATTGATGCCTGCAGGGCGGTGAGCGCGTCGGCGCGCCGACGCAGTGTGTGAGCCGCATCACAGGAGCAGCCGGCATGATCCTTTTCGACTACGTGTTCTGGGCGATGGCGCTTGCCATCGTCGTCCTGGGCGCCGCCACAGGAATACAGGCGATCAACCTGGCGCGCTTGCGTGAGTCCGCGCGACGCGACGTGCAGAGGCTTTTTGAGCAGATGGACCTGACGCTCGGTGAGCTGCGCGACGTATCGACGTCGCTGGCAGGCGGTCTGGCCGCGATCGGGGAGTTGCGCTCGCGCCAGGACGGCGGGCGTCGCGAGCCGGAACCTGCGCCGGTTGCGCACGCTGCGGCGCGCAGTTACGACATCGCGCTGCGTCTTGCGCGTAACGGTGCAAACCGCGAAGAGCTCATGTCCACATGCGGGATGAGCCGTCACGAGGCGGAGCTTGCGGTCCGCCTGCACGGACCTCGACGCATCGCAACGTGAAGGCTGGCACTCAAGGCCCGCGCCACCTGGCCGATACCGGCATGTGCCCGGGCCGGATCGCCCGGAAGAGGGCGTTATGGTCAATGAAGCGGGAGCGCGCGGACTGCGGGCGGGAGCAGGGCACGAGGCTTATGCCCTGACCCTGGCGCAGACGCTTGCGCAGGAGCTCGCCAGCGGGCGCGTCGAGCTTCCAGGGTTCCCGGAAGTCGCCGCACAAGTGCAGCGGGTTCTTGCCGACGAGGATGTGACGCCGCTGCGCGTGGTGCGCGCCGTCGGTGCCGAACCGGTGCTGGCGGGCCGGATCGTCCAGTGCGCCAACTCGGTGATCTTCAACCCGGGTGGCAAACCGGTGCTCGAGTTGCGTACCGCGATCGCGCGGGTGGGTCTCGATTTCGTACGCACGCTGACGATCTCCTTTGCGGTGAACCAGCTGAGGTCAGTGGAGGCACTGCGCGGCATTGAGCCACAGTTGCACGCGCTGTGGCTGCGCAGCGTCACCGTATCGACACACTGTTTCGTGATTGCACGGCGCCTCGCGCGCATCAACGCCGACACGGCGCTGCTCGCAGGGCTGCTGCACGGGGTCGGCGCGCTCTACATCCAGACACGGGCTGTCACACACCCGGACATGGCCTCAAATCCGCAAGCCTACGCCGCCGTCGAGCGCGAGTGGGAAGGCAGCATCGCGCGCGCACTGCTCGAAGGCTGGCGTGTTACGGCCGTGATCGTCGATGCAGTCGGCCTGCTGCATCGACCCGAGCGCGACACAGGCGGCCCAGCCGGGTTGCCGGATGTGCTGCGCGCGGCTGTGGTCCTCGAGCGGGCGCTGCGAGCGCCGCAGGATCTCGAGGCGGCGATCGCCGCGAGCCCCGCCTGCACCCGGCTCGGGCTCACGCCCATGGCATACGAGACGATCCTGCAGGAATCTGAAGCCGAGATTGCCGCGCTTCGCGGCGTGCTCGGTTGTTGAAAATAGAGGAGAAGGTATTGGCTACGGCGACGAAAACAGAGACAGCAGGCGCCCCCGGGGAGGGTGGGGCATTTGAATTCGTGCAGGCACTGGCCAGGGAATTGTCGGGCGGCAGGATCGAACTGCCAAGTTTTCCGGATGTTGCCGTTCGCGTCCAGCGCGCGCTCGCTGATGAGGATGTGCGTCCGGACACCGTCGTGCGTCTGATCGGCTCGGAGCCTGCGCTCGCTGCGTGGGTGCTGCGCATGTCGAATTCTGCGGCGATGAATGTCTCGGGCCGCCAGATCAACGATCTGCGCACGGCCATCACGCGCCTCGGATTCAACGTGGTGCGCAGTGCCGCGGTGTCCTTCGCGATGTCACAGCTCACTCGCGCTCCGGAGTTGAAAGGCCTCGAGCAGCCGCTGAGGGATCTGTGGAACCGCAGCACGCTCGTTGCCGCAATGTCGAGCGTGGCCGCGAAGAAGTTTGCGCGGGTGAACCCGGATACGGCGCTGCTCGCCGGGCTGCTGCACGGCATCGGTCGGCTCTATCTCCTGACACGCGCCCGGCATTTTCCGGCGCTGTTCTCCGATCCGGCGGCCTATGGACAGATCGTGAACGACTGGCACACGAATGTCGCCAAGGCCATCCTCGAAAACTGGGACATGGCCGACGAGATCGTCGCGGCCGTGCACGAGCACGAGCAGATCGATCGCGAGCACGAGGGTCCCGCTGACCTGACGGACGTGCTGCTCGTCGGTGATCTCCTCGCATCGTTCCATGAATGGCCGGATTCACTGGAACTAAACCTGCAGGGGGTGCACGCGGTCAACCGGCTGGATCTCGACCGGGCGCGTCTCGAGCGGATCATCGAAGATTCAGCGACGGAGATCGCAGCCCTGCGGCAGGCGCTCGGGCAATAAGTCGCGCGACGGGCAATGCGCAACGGGCTGCGGGCCAGAGGCATCGGCTGTGCTGGCTGGCGCGATTGCGTGCGGGGCAAGTTGCACTCCGTATACTGGGGCAGTCATGAACGTACTCTTTGTATGCCTCGGGAACATCTGCCGGTCCCCGACAGCGGAGGGCGTCTTTCGCACACTGGCAGCGCGTGAGGCGCCACAGCTCGTGATTCACGCGGATTCGGCGGGCACCGGTAACTACCACCTCGGTGCGCCGCCGGATCGGCGCACGCAGGAAGCGGCGTTGAGGCGCGGCTACGACCTCTCGGCCCTGCGCGCGCGTCAGGTCGAGAGCGTCGACTTCACGCGTTTCGACCTGCTGCTCGCGATGGATGAGAGCAACCTCGCGGACCTGCGCGCCCGCGCGCCCGGGGAGGTGCAGAAACGCCTGAAGCTCTTCCTGGAATTCGCACCCGAGGCCGGGCGCATCGACGTTCCCGATCCCTACTATGGCACCGCGAGCGACTTCGATCTCGTCGTCGATCTCGCCGAGCGTGGTGCGCGGGGGTTGATCAGGGAGCTTGCGCGCTGAGAGGTACGCGCTACGAGCTATGAGCTACGCGCTGCGGGCAAGAAGTGCACGCGCACGACCGTGCGCGTTGGCCCGTAGCTCATAGCCCGTAGCGCGTAGCGCGTAGTCCGCCGCCCGCTTACTCGTCGCGGCCCGGACCGGGCGCCTGATCGGTCGATGAGGGCGAAAAGCTCGCCGGCTTCGACGACCAGACGACATAGGGCTTCGATTCAGGCGATGCAGGTGCTGACGTGGGTGCCGCAGGCGCGGGTGATGATGGCTGCGGGGGCTCGGACGCAAAATCGAATTCGCGTGTGCGCTCGCGGCCGGGCTGCGACGCATCGTCACTGGCTGACGTACCTTCGCTGCCTGGTGCGCTCGATGCATCCCGCTCGCTCCGGTCACGACCGCCGCGACGACCACGGCGTCCTCGACGGCGGGGTCGGCGCTCGCCGTGTTCCTCGCTCTGCGGACCGGTGCCGCTTGCCGACTGATCGGGGCCCACGCTGCCATTGGCAGCGGGTGCGGCTGGGTCGGTATCTGGCGCAACCGCTGGGCGTTCGCGCTGTGCCTGCCGCTCCCGTTGCGCCTCGCGGTCCCGCTGACGCTGTGCTTCCCGCTGGGGGTCGCGCTGCGGGTCCCGCTGGCCTTCGCGCGGGCCGCGCTGCCGATCACGACTATCGCGGCTGTCACGACTGTCTCGACTGTCACGCCCCTCACGGCGAGCGCTGCTCTCGCCGGCCCCGCGCGCGCGCTGCTGCGAGCCGTCACGCTCACCTTGGCTCTGGCCGTGGCGCGGGCGGTCGCCGCCACGATCAATCCGGTTGCCACGGTCGCCGCGGCGATGCCGGTCGCGGTCGCGACCGCGATCGCGATGATCGCGACGTGACCGATGGCCCTCGCCGCTGCCAGTGCGTGGCTCGGCGCCGGGTGCTGCGCTCGCAGGCGAACCGTTGAGCCACTGTGCGATACGAGCCCAGAATCCCCTTGCGGGTGCTTCGCGCCGCACCACCTCGACCGGCGCCGGGGCGCTCGCTGCAACGACGATCGGCGCGGCCGTCGCCGGCTGGAAGGTCGGCACGGCAGGCGCTTCCTGCGGCTTTTGCTGCCCGGTGGTCGGATCCGGAACGGCTGGAGGCGTCGGCATCCTGTAGGACGCGCGGCGAAACTCCGGCTGCTCCACTTCGTCGTGACGCAGGCGACGGATCGAATACTCGGGCGTCTCGATATTGTTGTTCGGCACGAGCACGAGTTCGACGTCGCTCTTGTCCTCGAGCGTGCGCAGCCAGTCGCGCTTTTCGTTGATCAGGTAGGTCGCGACATCGACCGGCACTTCGGCGATCACGCGTGCCGTACGGTCCTTCCTCATCTCCTCGCCAATGAGGCGCAGGATCGCGAGCGTCATCGACTCGACGCTCCTGATGCTGCCGATGCCGGAGCAGCGCGGGCAGGCAATGTGGCTCGACTCGTCGAGCGACGGGCGCAGGCGCTGGCGCGACATCTCGAGGAGCCCGAAGCGGGACAGGTGGCCGATCTGGATGCGCGCGCGGTCCATGCGCACGGCATCGCGCAGCCGCTGCTCGACGTCGCGCTGGTTCTTCTGCGACTCCATGTCGATGAAGTCGATCACGATGAGGCCGCCCAGATCGCGGATGCGCAGCTGGCGTGCGATCTCGTCGGCCGCCTCGAGATTGGTGTTGAGCGCGGTGGTCTCGATGTCGCTGCCGCGCGTTGCGCGCGCGGAGTTGATGTCGATCGATACGAGCGCCTCGGTGTAGTCGATGACGAGGCTCCCGCCCGAAGGCAGCTGCACCTTGTGCGAATAGGCCGATTCGATCTGGCTCTCGATCTGGAAGCGCGTGAAGAGCGGGATGTCGTCGCTGTAGAGCTTCAGCTTGCGCTGCGCATCCGCCGGCATCGAGCGCTGCATGTACTCCTGCGCGGTGGTGAACGCCGCCCGGTCGTCGACGAGGCACTCGCCGATGTCATCCCCGAGATAGTCGCGCAGCGCGCGCGAAACAGGATCGCTCTCGCGATAGACGAGGAACGGGGCAGGGCGGCCTTCGATCGCGCCGGCGATCTGCC
>WBZY01001296.1_pt1 | contig 13490 bp, 6 predicted proteins | sample 5204191 | NCBI WGS metagenome assembly WBZY01 (sample SAMN12344363, study PRJNA552823) | activated sludge metagenome | biome: Activated sludge suspended growth; feature: Anammox Sidestream; material: Wastewater; isolation source: activated sludge from anammox sidestream of wastewater treatment...
CGATCCCTGGCTCACCGGAGGGTCCCTGTACCGTCCAGTAGTTTGCATCCAGCCAGAAGTCAGGAGCGACCTGGAGCGAGAACCCACCGAACAGCGACGGCTTCGTCCCTTGATCCGAGGCGGAGTGCGAATAAACCCCCGCGCCTACCGTCCAACTGGATTCGTAGCGCCCAAGGGTTCGATCCTTCCCATAAATCCCGAAGAGGGAGTAGTCCTTTTTCCCCGCGTTTCGGGGGTCGGTGCCACCAAGAACGGCAGCCTGAAGGCTGACAGAGTCCCTCCGCGGCATGGCCCAAGTGTGACTCAAGTGCAATTGCCACGCGTTATCAAGTCCCTTGAAAACTATCCAACCTCCGAAGGAAAACGACCTATCGTCCGTAATGCCATGAGTCTGGCTGAACCAAAACAAGGAGCCTTCTGTATCCAGGAAGTCACCCTGCTTGAATCGTACATAAGGCTGGACTCCGGCATCGATTCCCCAATAGTCCTTCTTGAAGGCAGTACTTTCAAACGTTGAGGGCGGTCTGCCTAACTGGGACCAAGCCGATGACGCAACACAAATCGCTATCATCGCTACAAGTGAGCGAGACCATCGTGTCCGATCAAACTGGCCATGACGGATGTGAGACTGCGAGTTCAGCTTCATGGTTTGAACCTAATTGAGTGTCGTGCTGCGAACGCGGAAGTCGTAGCTCCCTCCGCTGACGTCCGCTCCGAAGATTTGGACCGACAGGCTGTCGTTCGCCGCGATCCGATAAGGGATGAATTGTGCCGGGAGGATCAGGTCGGCAACCCTGACGCCGGTCGACCGCCGAAACGCCGTCAGTGTATGAACGCTGTTGACGAACGACAAGGTGAACAGGAAGTCGTCGGTCGCCGCGATGCCTGTGATTTCTCCTGAGACCGTCGGCTGTACGAGGAACGAGACGGCTGCGAGCGGACTGGACCCAGAAAGATCGCCAGCGACCACGGAACTCGTGGACCCAGACGTCGCTTGACCTCCGAAATAGGCCATGCGATCATTGGCGATTGCCATCCAGACCGTATTCGCTGTGTATCCGCTGAGGAGCGTGGACGCATCCCAAGTAGAGGACGTATTGAGGTTGGTGGTATTGAACTGGCGCACTTCGCCCGTCGGCTGGTGAACCCCGTAGAGTTCCTCCGTGCCCGACACCTCGATCAGCGCGATCGGCCCCTCGAACGCGGCCGATGTCGCAACGGAAGTGAAGTTGCCGCTGGCCTCGTTGAACCTCTTGATAAGGGAAGCCGCGTTCACCACGCCACCTCCGCTAATGTCCTTGTCCTGATCGACCACATACGCATCCCCATCTCCCCGGAAAGCAAGCGAGAAAGCCGTCCGCAGGTCGTCGGGTGTCGTGTCGGGCGTGGCCAACAGCCCCAGAGAGCGGCTCGTGTAGAGGAAATCAGGCGGCGGAGCGCCATTCACGTCGGCCCGAGCGCTGGCAATGTAGACGGTGGCGGAGCTATCGGGGTACATCGCTACAGCCCCAGAGAACCCGCCACCCGCTGCCGTGATGAGGTCGAGCGCGCGGTTCACTGGCGAACCTGACAGCGTCTGGGTTCCGAGCGATGCGCTTGGCGCGCCCAAGACTCCGAAGCTATTTGAGGTGACGGTCAGCGTGGTGGTGGTTTCGAAGTGCTCGGTACTCTCGCGGTCCGGCTTGAGTGACACCTCGATATCGCCCCCGGCTGTCGGATCAAGCATGAGAGCCGTCGCTGTCAGACCCGTGGTGGTCGAGCCGACGAGAGCGCCCGATTCCACGAACTGAATGTTCGGCGATAAGGAACGCCACCGGACGCTGGTGTCCCGAACCATCACGAGGCTGCCGCCGGAGTTGCGGGCGTTGAAGGTCAGAGTACGGGTGTCTCCTGCCGCTACCGCGACTCCTCCCCCGACGATCTCAACCGAATCGATCGTGCTGAGAAGCTCGATCTCGAAGTTCGTCGTGTTCCCGCTCGTAATATCGAAGTCGGCGACGACGCCTGCAACGGCGACCGGGTTGGCGCCCGCGTCGGCGGTCGAGAACGCTTCGGCCGTAGCTCGATAGCGCCCAACAGGAAGGTTGTTGAACGTCACGTTCTCCGTAGCGGGCGTACCCGGTGTGGGTCGGTTGACCTGGATCGTGTTATCGTAGACCGGCAAGCCGTTGCCCGTGTTGACGGCGACGGAAGTCACGGTCACGTCGATTCGGTCAGCACCGTCTGGGATGATCCGCCCCAGGTCAGGCCAGGTGATCGAAATCACCGCGCGCCCCTGGGCGCCGCTCCCGAGGTCCGAGAGACCGGCTCCTCCACACCCCCAGACCAGCGCGAGCACGGCGATCAGACCGAGTAGTTGGTTGATTCTCTTCATGGCATTTTGCTCCGTTCTTGCTCCGCTGGAACGCGGCTATTTGATGACCCCTCCGCCTGTTCCTGTGCCGTTCGAGACTGTGATCGTCACCATCGCGAACTTCGTGGGGTCGGCGACGCTGCGAGCGATCAGTACCGCAGAGCCTTGCGAGCCGCCTGAGTCGTACCGGACCAGGTTGCCGATAACCGTGATGGCGCCAACGCCCGATTGCTTGGTCCAGGTCACGCTCGTGTCGCCGAAGCTCGCGGGGACCGCGGCTACGAACGACCGCCTGGAGTTCGTGGGCATCATGATGTTGAGTGCAGGCGTGTACTTCGAGGGATCGAGCTGGTCGATCTCCTCGGCCACCGTTACACCGCCCGGAGCGACGATGTAGACCTGCGAGGTTCCGGTCTTGCCGGGGATCGCTGTGCTTGTGGCGGTAACGGTGAACGGCCCGCCAGGAGTCGTCGGAGCGGTAAACACACCGCCTCCCGTGATCGAGCCCACTGCGCTCGACCACGTAACGGCGTCGGGCGGATCGGGGAGCGCACTGCTCGTAACCGTCGCCGTGAAGGTCAGCTCGCCGCCTATCACAACGGACGCCACGGTCGGCAGAACGTTCACAAAGACCTCGGAAACGGCGACGTTGAACGACCCCACGGTTCCGGGTAGCCCTGCTGGCGTTGCCTGGACGGTGTATTGTCCTGCCGTCGCGGGCGCGGTGTAAGTCTCGGTATTGGAGTTCGGGTTGTCAGTAACCGTTCCGTTCGCCGCGCCGCCCACGACCGACCAAGTCCAGTCGGTGGGCTGAGGAACGACCGGCGAACCGGCCCCATCGAGGAGCGTCGCGGTAAGTTGCAGGGTGCCGCCTGCGGAAATCAGCGAGACGCTACCCGCGGAAGTGATCTGTACGGTCGAATTCTTAACGATGAACCGCAGGGTCTTCGAGACCACAGGCAGGCCCGCGCCACCCGACGTCACGGTCGTGTCGAATGAGCCTTGCGTCGCGGGCGCGGTGTAGGTAACCGGACCCGAGGACGGTGAGCCCGTGTAGGTGCCCTCGCCAGCATTGGCCACGTAAGTGAACGTCACGGTCTCGTTGCTTTCGCTGGTGTTTTCCTTCAGCAGGTCGCCGTTGGAATCCCGCAATTCGGCCTGAACCTGAACGGCCTCGCCTTGTTGCAGCGACACGCCCGCGTCGGCTCCGGCCGGTTGCGTGAACTGAATGGTGACGCCGATTAGCGTAACCCGGAATGTCGAAGACACAACGACTCCGGCGTTGGCGCCTGTTCCCGTGAACGTAGCGGTGATCGTGGCCGTGCGAGTTGCCGGGTTGAACACGTTCGGAGCCACGTAGACACCTGAAAACGGCGGACTGATTCCTGGCTCCATCGAACCGTTCCCACCGGCCACCGTGAAGGACATCGAACCGTCGGCCAGTCCGAGATCCGTTCCCGCAGGGTCGCCGGGGTCGAACCTTTTCACTGTTGCTTTCAAGAGGACTTTACGGGTAATGGGCAACCCGTTGCTCAGATCGACCGGAAGTGCGTCGCTGTAGGGCCGGAAGCTGGCAAGAATCACAGCAATTTCGCTGACGATGACTTCAAATTGACCAGTTACAGATGTGTCTTGAGCCCACTTTGCCACAAATCGGAACTTGCCGAAACGGTCGGTCGGAGCGGTCCAAACGAAGTCCGATTCGGTGTTGGGTACACGCATTGGAGGAGCTACGGTGTACGGCGCACCGCTTGGATCGGTAACGGTGATCTCGTCGAGGACGGCGGTATTGGGCGTATTTGAAACGAAAACGCGGAACCGTAGCTGCTGGCCGGGAAATATCTGCTCAGTCTGACCGGTTACGTCCAGCCTGACGAACGTAATCAGTACCTCCGGGCGAAAAAGCCTCCCCGGTCCCCCCATGAGCCCACAACCCGTCAAGCCCGCCATGAGAGCGGCAAGCACCAGCGCAACAAGGATCTGCAGCGTACGCACGATATCCCCCCGATAAGTCCTCATAAGGCGAGCCTATCCGGCCCACGTGAAGATCAACTGTCGCGATTCTATCATTATTGCAAGGGCGTGTCAAGTGTGTTTTCAAGAAAACTGCCGCAATTGGGGTGAGCGAAACAATGTTCTTGGAAATACATGGTTGAATCGCAACCTTGCGGCTGAAGGCCCTCGCAGCAGCAAACCCCACTTCAACAACAAGTCCATTTGAACCACCGCCTTGGCGATACGATCGTGCTGAGCTAGGACCAACCCTTTTGCAACAGCATCGACTGCGGCTAAGTATGGAGTTTGACTCTTTCCACTTAGCAAAACCTCATCAGGAAGGTGCTTCAGAATCGCTGCTCCAACCAAGACCTTGACATCCCAAAGGGTTGGGCGGCGGGGTGAAGTCCCTCGAACAGGCTCCCTGGCTATTGATTGCCCGTTTCCGGCGATAACTTCGGCCACCAAGTAGGTGAAGACGCCCATTTCCAGGGCTTGACTCTCAAAGGATTCCTCATGCCTTGTGGAGGAGTACAAGGGAAGGACACTGAATTCGCTGACCGGAGTGTCGTCCAGGGCGGCGGCCTTCGTCTCGTCGGCCTTTGCTTCTGCTCCTTCCGATCTGCAAGCATCAGCGAACAACACGCGAGCCCTTCCTCGAATTGAACTCATTCGCCTAAGCACGTCAGCCCAAGATATGGCTGTGCTCAGGCTCTCTGCGCCGCCAATTCCTTCGTTATAGTCGTAAGGAAGAAACAAGAACTCCCTCTGATTGCCCTTCGTCGGGTCAAGGCTTTCAATTGCTCTCCCGTGACCAGACAGGTGGACGATGACCACGTCGTTGTCTGTCGCTTGAGACTGAATGTCGGAAAAGGCCTTGAGAATTCGTTCCCGTGTAGCAACTTCGTTAGTCAGCTTGGTGACGAACACCTTGTCATAGAGGGGGCCGCCCTTCTGGGCCTCGAAAACCTCCGCCATCCTATTTGCGTCGCGATCGGCATACTTCAAAGTGTTCCAGTATGGTTCCTTGTATTCACCGACGCCGACGGTCAGCAGGTAGAGGTTCGGGAGCTTTTCCGGCTCGACCATGGGTGTCTCAGCTTTCAAGTCAACGACCAAGTCCTCGCCTTTGACGTCGGTTCCAGCCGAACCGATGTGGCGCACAACGAACACAATCTTGTTCTTGCCCTCGAAGACCTTGATCGGAACTTCGACCGTACTTGATCGAGGACCTTGGTGTGGGTCACCACGCCAGGTTCGAAGATCTTTGGCACCTTCTTCGGGCACCGAAATGACCCTAGGGATGATCTCCAGCGTATCCAAGTGTGCGCTCTCGACTTTCAGGACGAACTTTACGTCGTGGGTCTTCACAACGGGCAGCTTCGTCTTGGGGTCGATTTCAGGCTGCGGTTCGATCCTCAGCAGTTTGACGGACGGAGGGGGATCTTCTACTTGGACCTTCTCTATCTCCTTGATAGGTTCAGGTTTGGCGGGAGGCGGCGGAGGAGCGCTTACCTCGATCCGGATCGTTGCGATCTTTCCTGAGTATGCGCCGCTCCGAACGACGATTTGCACCTCGCCGGCTTTGTCAGGGGCTTCGAAGTCCGCGCTGTCGCCTCGGGAGCGTAGCGTTCCTCCTCCTTCCATTTTCGTCCAACTCACATCGCGGCTGCGAAAGTCCGCAGGGACGAAGGCCTGAAACGACACCTTGTCCTTCGTGCGCAGGTGCAAAACGAGCGCGTTGGCCCGTTTGTCTTTCTGGTTGGCTTGCGCGCGCTCGGCGACAAGAATGTCTCCCGATGGAACCGGCTCAGGCGATACCGCGATGGTGACGACCGCCTTGCGAGAGGGGTCCGCCACGCTCGTCGCTACGAGGACCGCTTCCCCCGGAGTCGGTCCCGCCTGGAAGACCACTTTGTCGCCCGAAACCGAGATCGTTCCGACTCCCGAAGACTTCGTCCACTTGACCTCACGCGGCTTGTAGGCCTCAGGGATATACGCAACGAACGTCTTGGTGGAGTTTGTGATTGTCTCCGCGTTAATTGCCGTACCGCGTTTGCTCACTTCGCGCGCGTACCGCTCGTCCCCCACAAGAATCGGCGGACGAAGTTGAACGGCTCGCCGACGCTCGAACTCCTCGTCGGCTCGGTTCTTCGCTTCCGAGACGTTGCCTTCGACTCGGGCATCCATCAAGAGGGCCAGGACGTCAGGCCGGCGAAACTCGGCTCGAAAGCTCTCTAGCGCGAAGGCGAACTTGGCGGCCTCGGTCGCTGACCGATTCGTCTGTACTCCAACGAACTCGGCCCCTCGTGGCGAAGCCGCGTGGAAGCCGTTGCGATTCCAAGCGACCCACTCGCTATTGTCGGCGGCAAAGATCGAGAGTGTGGGGTCAGATATCTCCTGGGCAACCTTTGTGGACCAAAGACAAACCGTTTGGTCGACGGACGAAGTGGCGATCCACTTTCCGTCGGGAGAAAATGCAATGTCAGTGACTCGACCAAAATGACCCCTCATTTTCATGAGCAGCTTGCCATTGCGAGCCGAGTACAAATAGGCACCCAACTCGGCAGCCACGGCTACTAACGAACGATCAGGTGAGATATCCCACGTCACCGAGAGATCATTCGCATCGGGTAGCTGGATCGTAGCGACCTTGACGCCGTCCAGGACCAACTCATACTTCACACCTCCAGAGTGTCGCATCGTTCGTCCAGATCGATTCTTCCAAAAGCTGGAGTCGCCGAAGCCAACACCCGGAATTCGTACGAAGGGGTCCCTTTCGGCTCGCAAAAGGACGAGTGGGGAGCGAACTGAGTAGCAAAACTCAAAGGGCTCACTTATGGCCTTGCTGCGAGAAAACCCAACGAACGCCGAGTCGATGGACCAAGCAACGCGCATCACGGCCGATCCTGGGCCACGCAGCTCGATTAAATGCTTGGCAATGTCCGCTCCTGAAGTAAATGCAACACCCGCGTCCAAAACGAACACCTGGCCACCAGAACTCGCAACTGCCAGATAGTTCGATGTGGGCGAAAAGAGGACTTTGCGGACTTCCCCAAACCGCTGCGGGCGAAGGGCCTGACCTAGGACCTCAAGTCTGCCACCGTCCACACGGCATTGGAGTATTGAAGTATATCCGTCCCCGTCGTAGACCGATACCGCCAGGAGAGTGGAATCGTAGTTGAACGATACCGAAGCAACCAAAGACGGTAGGACGAAATCGAAGCTACTTTGACCGGTGTCAGCGGCCCACAAGTGCAACTTCCGTTCGGAAGAACCTGAAGCAATCCATTTACCATCGGGAGACCACGCGACAGGCATCCAATAACTTGCATCTTTGGAACTCGTTTGGAGGGCCTTCCAGAGCACCTTCTTAGACTGAAGCTCCCAACACACCAACGAGCCGTCGCTGCCTCCACTGACGAGCCGAGAACCATCTGGTGAGAACGAAAGGCTCACGATCGCAGAGCCTGGTTTATGGCCACCTTTCAGTTCAAAGGGAGGGGCTCCGTCTTTCGATACTTGCCACACATAGAGACTGCCGTCATGGGCTCCGGAAGCCAGAAGGTGGCCCTGGCCGCTGTATTCCAAGACGTAGACGATCGCGTTTTGATGCCCTTTCAACCAATGCTCGACCTCCCCGGAAAGGGTGTTCACAAGTCGAATGATCGAAACGTCCTCATTCGGTCTACCGGGGCTACCTCTGATCACATGGGGCTGGTTACCTGCAACGGCCAGTAGATGCTCGTTGGGGTGGGACGCGATGGCGTAAACCTCGCCATGGTACATATTGCCGCCCCCGCTTCGACTCCCGATCTGGCCACGAAACACGTGCATGAGTTGACCGGTCCCAATATCCCACGACCGAGCCGTACGGTCACGGCTCCCCGTGTACAGAGTCTGACCGTCTGATGAAAACGCAAGTCCGAACACATCGCCATAGTGAGCCTTGGGTTCTAGAATCAGGTGGGCCTTGCCATCGAGCGACTGCAAGGATTGCACGTCCCCTACGTCGGCGGCAACGACTAAGGCAACGGTCGCAGTCAGCGCCAATCCGAATAACAAGCGGAAGAGACCAGAGAACCTAGGCATGAGCTTACTCGACCGATTTCGAAGTCCCGTACCAACCCCATATGTGGTGCCTACGCAAAGGTGGGTCACAGCCGTTACCTGCCGATTCTGTCGGCGATTTCTTGTCTCTGCTTGTCCGTAAGCTGGGCCTTCTGAAGCGCCTCCGTAAGGACCGCCCTTTCGTCCTCGACCCGCTTCTGGTTCTGGCAAAGGTCGGCGATTCTCAAGTACGGAACTGCATACGTCGGGTCGGCCTTAAGGGCCTTTCGGTACAGTTCCTCCGCCGATTGGGGACTTGTGTCGAACAGGCTGTCGCCTTCCATCCGGAGCCTCACCGCCTCAATGCGAAGGTCTTCGGCGGTCGGAATGTCTCGCGCCCCGATGCCGTCATCCACCTTCGGGTCGATCGCGGTGCGGATGTTCTTCACGAGCATCTTGGCGAGGCCCTGCGGAGTGGTCCCCCATTGCTCGGCCCATGAAGCGTCCGCCGTGACCAGCAGACCGTTCTCGGCCTTCCGAGCGTTGACCGCGTACTCGCCGCGAACCTGATAGACCCCCAGAGTCGACCACCACAGCGGGTCTTTCTTCTGCAATTCGACGAGCCGCTCCGCCACGATCCTCGCACGCTTGTCCACGGGATACCCCGGCAAGGCAGAGTGAATCTCGACGACCCGCTGCTTCTTCCCGGCGATCGACATATCGACCACGCCGACCGGATTCCCGTTGATCTTGACCACTGCCGACGTGAACTTGGCCTGTTCGCTGATTCCCGGGATGAACTTCTTAGGCCTCGGGGCCGGTGCGGGCGTCGTATTGGGTTTCGGCGCAGGGGCGGGTTGCGGCTTGGCGTCTGACCTTAGCTTCCGAAAGCTCGGAAGACCGTTGTTGCCGCGAGAGACGATGTCTCCCTGCCCCAACATCGCCTTCAAATCTTGCATCAAGCTCCCAGCGATCATCCGCTCGCTGGGAGTCAGCGAACCGTTGTCTTCGAAGAATCGAACCAAAATCGTACGCAGGGTAGGCGCGAGCTCCTTTTCTTCGTCGCTCGCCGTCTTGATCGATTCATCGAAGGCCGCAAGATAAGCCTTGGCGTCGGGTTCGCCCTGCTGAAATCCTTCCGTCCAGCCGGCGCAGAGCATCGCGCCCAGCGCACAAAATATCCCAACGGGTCGCATAACGCTCGTCCAAGTCATTGTCAACCTCCTGGCGCCTCGCAGCGTCACTCGATTCATTGTACGACATCCACTTTCTTTGTAGAAGCTCGCCAGCGCGCCTTTCCCGATTCGATGAGCCGCAGGAGTTCCTTCAGGTGCGCAAGGAGCGCCTTCGGATATTCGCTTTCCGCCACGCCGAGCGAAGGCAGCGTCACGCCTTCGGGTAGCTGGACGACGATCGCCCGGAGCTTCCAGGGCCCAACGGCCGTCATGCGCTCCACCCTCCCGCGCAGCGACAGTTCATACCCCGAACTTGCAGGTTTGAGCGAGGTATCGGGAAACACGCGAATCGGAGCGGAGTACTTGACCAAGCCCGCGCCGTCCAAGTCGAGCAAGTAAACGGACGACGGGATCGACGAGCGGACGGTCAGGGTCATCAGATCGTCGTGGCGGACCGTGTCCGCGCTGGTGTCGATCCGGATCGCAGCGCTCAGCGTCGGTTCTGCGGCGTCCGCAAGACGAAACAGCCGATAGATAAGCGCCGATCGCTCGAAGTACTCGGCCAGTCCAGTCGAAAACAGCCCCTCGAACGAGTCCGCGGCAAACCTAGGTTTCTGGTCGGGATCGTCGGTAGGCTCATTGGGTACGACCGCGTGCCACTTGTCCCCTTCCTTCGAGACCTCCACCAATCGATCGGGCGCGAGGCCGCCTCGGCGGACCAGCTTCAGGGTAGCGACGGAACGTTCGAGTTGTGCGCCGAGAGTCCCGAAGACCTTGGCTTCGAGCCCGGCTCTCTCCGATTCGGGGACCGAGTCCATCAGTTGGAAGCCCACGCGGAGTTGTTCGGTTTGTTCGGCGCGCTGTTTGCTCGCAGCCTCGACTCGGGCCTTCGCCGGATCGGTAGGCTGTGCCCCCAGTTGCGAGAAGATCGACCTCCGGCCATAAGGCTCCGCCTTCGCATACAGCACTTCGGCGGGCGGTATGGGGCGGAATCCGGGCATATAACCTTGCCTTTCGCGGTCGAGCACCGACGCCTGAACCTCCATCATCAGCTCCGCCATCGTCGGTGAAGTGTTGTTTTGAATATGTACAGAAGCGATACCCGCAAGTTCGTGCGTAAAGGCCCCGGCCCACGTATCGTCGGTGTCCGAGGTGAGCCACTCATAAGCAGCGCCAGGCGCGCCCGTCGCGCAGAGGAACGTTCCGGGCCCCGAATAAATCGGCTGTTTCACTGAGACCTCTTGATCGGTGTTTCTCAACACGCACTTGGGCACGTCGTTGTAGTGGCGGTATTGCCCAGAACGCGAAGTGAGCGGGCGAAAACACGTATCCAAGATCAGCGTCACTCTCCCGCCCTTGCCTTCGATCGTTTGTGCGAACCTTGCGAGCCTGCGCATCCTCAGGTCGAAGATCGCCGACGCCTCTTGCCCGTCATGCGGAACGAGGGTCGCTTCCATGTCCTTGAACGGATCGAAGCTATCAGGATCGGGTGCGACAGAGCCTCTTCCGGAAAAGTAGAAGAGCACTTCGTCGCCGCGAGCGGCGTTCTGTTCGAGCTTAGTCAGTACCGTTTCGATGGCTGCTCGCGTGGCCTCGTCGTTTTTCAGCGTCGCAACGGTGAACCCGCCGAACTGACAAAGGGCGGTCATGTACTGGAGGTCGAGATCAGCGCCTTTTAGCTTGAACCTGGCGTCCGTGATGAACGGGTAGTCGTCGATTGCGACGAGCAGTGCGCTTCGATTCTGCGCTTGGGCAAGGGACGCTATCCCCAACACCCCCAGCAGAGCCCACCATCCCAGCCTCATTGAACCGCCTCCTGCATCAGAATCCTCGCGACCTCGGCCACCAAGAGGTCTTCGAGCGTCTCGACCGATCCCAGAGAGTCGCGCAACGAGAACCGGTAGTTCTTCCAAAGATGCGAGGTGGGCAGGTTGTCCACGGTCACCCCCCGTGAAGAACTCGCATGGACGACCGCGTTCTTGACGTTCCCGAACTTCGCGTGGTTTCGCAGTTCACCGATATAGACCCCGGTGTGTCGGCTTCCCACCTTCTCGCCCCGTGTGTCTCTCTGGACGATGATCCGGTCGCCGACGGCGAGCTTGCTGAACGAAGGCATCGGTTCTGTAAAAACCTGCGGCTTGCCCTGTCGAAAATACGGCCCCGGCTTCCAATGGACGATCGTTCCCGTGTCTTCTTGGTTGGCCACGGGAGGCGACGGGGCTTTTTGCCGCAACTGAGCGAACACGCCCGAAACGAAGTGGGAGCAGTCGATGCCCGACTCCAGCTTGTTCCCTCCCCACTTGTACGGCGTGCCCAGATACCTTAGGGCGACCTGCGCGACTTGGGGGTTGCCTAGGTAGGCGACAGGCTCCGAGTCGCCGCGAACGAGCACGGCGCCCATCGGCACATAACCGTCGAATTCGTCCACGTTGATGAAGTACAGGCTCAGGTTGGCCAGCTTGTGAATCACGCGGACGTTCGAGGGATCGGCGGTCACGAGCACCTTCGAGTTCGGGTCAACGCCTTCGCGTACGGGCGTCTGGACGGTAAGGCGGCCGACCCTATCGATAACTTCGACATCGTCTGAGCCCTCGGGCCGATCATTCGAACCTTTCTTTCGGACAAGATTCACCATTTCTCCTGGCACGACCTCGCCCCCGATCGGAATCGAGGCATTAGCGCTGAGGAAGGTCTCAGCGTCGACTCGGCAGCGTTGCGCGAGCGATTCGACCGTGTCGCCGAACCGGGCCACGCGCACTCCTGTGACCTCAAAGTTGACGTCCAGTTGTCTCAGAACGGCTTGCTCGTCGATCCCCGCTACGACCACGATGCGCTGCCCCGGCTGCAGCATATCGTCGGCCCGATAGCCGTTGAGGTTCGCGAGCAAGGAGGGATCGAGGCCGTAGGTGGAGGCGATGCTTTCAAGCGTGTCGCCCGCTTTCGCGAGGACCGACTCGAATCGAATCGGGGAGTCGACCACGCGCTGACGGAATCCCACGATCGACCAATCGTCGTCCGCCAGCTTCCCTTCTCGAATGGCTTGCAGTGGGTCGTCATACCCGAAGTCGGTCGTGGTGACCAAGGCAACGTAGGAACCGTAGAGTCCCGGTTCGATTCCGAAAAAGCGGGACGCGGCGCGGACGGCCTTTTCCTTTTGCGCGGCCCGCATCACTGGCTTGTATCCCGGCTGGGCATGATCGACCGTATCCCCAAGGATCGGGTTCTTGTGAAAGATCGGTTCGATTCGGCCGTTTTCGATCTTGTAGATTTGAACGAAGGAGGGTCTAGGAGGCCGAACCCACATCGAAAGCGATGCCGCCGGCGGCGAAATCCCGAAGTCAGGCTGATGCGGAAGGTTTGCGCTTCTGCGCCGGTCCGCGATCTCGTCGCCGATGCCCACTTCACGGGCCCAATATGCTGTCGTGTAAAGGGCGATGCGCGTAGCGTCTATATCGAACGTCGTTCCAAAGATCGAGGCGAGGTCCTCGATGTCGATCATGTTGCGATACTGGCGGCCCGGGTCCTCGATGATGTCGCTTCGCATGGGCACGATCCTGCTGGGTCCCGTACCTTCCGTGCGCGAGGGGCCATACACCTCCGCGTAATCGCCGCCCCCCTTCAGCGGAATCCGTACGAGCGTCCGACCTCCGAATTCGACGGCGATCCACTTGGGGCTCTCTTGCCGGACGATGGCGCCCGGAAGTATCGCGCGAATCCCGGCACCTACGGGGAGTAAGTACTGGTCGTCTGTATACAGCGCAGGCGACATGGACGGCGCGGACTGCCCATCGACCTCGATCGCCAGTTTGGGCAGGTCCCTTTGAGCTACGCTCCAAGATGCGGCACCGAGGAGGAGAGCGGCCCAGAGCGACCTTTGAGCTTGCCCGGCGCAGATCGAACTCATGCGCCTCCTCCTG
>WBZY01001298.1_pt1 | contig 13476 bp, 11 predicted proteins | sample 5204191 | NCBI WGS metagenome assembly WBZY01 (sample SAMN12344363, study PRJNA552823) | activated sludge metagenome | biome: Activated sludge suspended growth; feature: Anammox Sidestream; material: Wastewater; isolation source: activated sludge from anammox sidestream of wastewater treatment...
GTCCGCATCCCGGACTGCCGCTCAGCTACCGGGAGCACACCGCCCTTCCGAACGACCACCCGTTTCGCTGGGGATACGAGGGGATGCTCGTCACCTGGCAGCAGAAGCCGCACGTACTCACAGACGAGCACATGGTCTTCAGCCACCCGTACATCCCCAACCCCAACGGGCATGGCTACCTTCCCGACCCGGACTGGCATCCCCACGACGAGGATGCGATCCGGAGCGAACGCAACCCGTGGCGGGACGACCCCGACGCATGGCAACCCACAAGGAGGTTGATCTAATGGAAGAACTTACTTCCGCGGAAGTACTGCACCGCGCCGCTCTGGCGGTCGTCCGCAGCATCGACCACGAAGCGAGCTTCTATGAGGCGCACTCGTCCGTGGAGGACTGGGCGCTCGACGCGCTCGAAGCCGCGGTCGCCGGCGACCTCGACCGGGCCGAAGCGTTGCTCAATCGCTACGAACGCGCCGACTGGGAGGAGCGCCGTTCCTACGCAATCTCGAAATGGGACGACGCATGTCGGCCTGCTGCCCACGCTGCGAACGCCTTTTGACCGAGGACGGTCACCTGCGCTACTGCGACCGCTGCGGCTACGAACCGCCGGAGAGCGCAGCGCTGCCTGTCACGCCTCCCCTCTTCGAGGACGCGGACGGCAGCAAACCACGACCTGCCACCACAAATGCCGCTCCGGCGACCTCGCCGCGAGGTCAATGATGGACCTCCTGACGATCAGGGCCGGAGGCTTCTCGGCAACCGTCGACGGCTGTGCCCGCAGCGAAAACGAACTCTGGTTCCTTTCGATGCTCGGCCACCAGCAGGCTGTGCGCGCCATCTGGGCGCGGCTCGTCAAAGGCGAAACAGGGTTCCTCAGCGGCACCGACCTGGGCGGCGAACCTACGCCGCTGGCCCGCGAGGCCTGGGGGACCTGGCGCTTCACGGGGATGCGCCTGCCTTCAGGCTCCGCCTACCACGGCATGCTCATCCCCGCGATCGCCGCCTACGTGACCGACCGCCTCTACTTCCTCCTCCTCGTCCGGGAGCAGGACGACGCGGCCCAGCTTCACTTCCGTTTCCTGGCGCGCCGCCTCGACTTGCCACTGCACCCCTCATGGGCGGAGTGGCTCTGGCGGCGCGGGCTGGAGAACGATGAGGTGGAGCAACTCGAATCGATCGGGCTTTCTGCCTACCGCTGCCGGCCCCAGCCGGAAGCGCTAGGAGCTGACATCAGCGACGCCGTCCGCCGACGCGACCTCGTCGTCGAAACGACGGGGGTCGCCGACGTCGACCTGAAAGCTGCCTGAGCGATGGCCGAAGCCCTCAATCCCGACATTTATCAGTCAGCGTTGGCGGCGCTCGTGGCGAGAGCTGCCGCTGCTGGCATCCGCGCTGTGCCCGTGGCCGGGATTAGCGTCGGCGGTTGCGCCGAAGCGATCGGCACACCGCGGCGCGGGGCGTTTCGCCGGCGGGCTCACTCCCACAACCATCCACGCGATCCCCTCTTCGGGTGGATCTGCATCCTCAGCACCAGAGCCGGGCAGGTCGTTACTCCGACAGGACGGCCGTCGGCCCTGCTCGCCCACGAATACGCTCACCTCCTCGCACCGACCAGCGGCCACGGGGACCGGTGGCGCGCGGCCGTCACAGCGCTCGGCCACCCGGCCGAGGCGAAAGCCCGACATGGTCGATAGGCAGCTCGATCTCTTCGGTGAGGTTGCGGCCGGGGCGCCAGCCACCACCTTACCGAACGAGACCTCCGAGGCGCGGGTACCACTGATTGCGCCTCCGATCGTCCGGGTCGTTGCGGACGACGATTCCGTGGCAACCGGGTGCAACGGGCCAGTGGCGGTAGAGCCTTACCGCTTCACGCTCGCCGATCCCCAGGGCCGCTGGATCATCACCGCGGCCCATGAGGACGAAGTGAAGCGCGGAAAGGTCACCCGACGGATGGTCGGGAGGTGTTCGTGCGGATGGATGTCAGGGTTCCGCCCGCACCCCTATGGGAGCACCGGGCCCGACTTGCTCCTGGCACACCTGCGGTCGCACGGGCTGGTAACACGGCCGCCTGCCTGGCATGTCGATGCCGAACGCGCCGGGTGGCGACGGGTACACCTGCTCGCCGGCCGCGTCCACTGCGAGTCCGCCGACTGCAATCGCCTCGGATCGCCTCCGGGAAGGCGGCGCCCCGACACTGGCCAGGAGTACCGGCTCGCGGCTGGTTTCGGCGAGCCGTGTTCCGAGCATGGCGGCGCTCTGTACGACCGCCCATACCACTGGGAGGAGCACGACCCGGAGGACCACTCCGGCGAACCGCGGCAGTCGCACGCGGTCGGGCTTCTCGATCCGGACGGGACGTTCTGGCACTACTGGTGCGCGCCGCGCGAAGGAAGGGGACTATTCGGGTTCGTCCGCGACGATGAAGTCCCGTAGGCGGCCGCAAGACTGACGACACAACGAGATGTGAGGCACCCGCCAGAGGCCCCTCCCTCGTGCGCTCAGGAAGCGAAAGGAGCACTCGATGCATACCAACCCAACCCATGGCGGCCGGCATGGCTCGCCTTGAAGGCATCGCGAAGGCGCAGTTCTACCCGACTCCGCCTTCCGTCGTCGAACGCGTGGCGGCGCTCGTCCGCCCGGCCACGCCATCGCATCGCCGTGTCACACGACTGCTGGATCCCTGCTGCGGCTCAGGCGACGCGCTGCAGCAGTTTGCCGAGGCTATCGGCGGCGGCGAAACCTACGGGATCGAGATCGAGCAGAATCGGGCCGCCGAGGCACGGGAGGTGCTCGACCATCTCATCGTCGGCAGCGCCTTCGCCGTCCGGCTCGGACACGAGGCGTTCTCCTGTCTCTGGCTCAACCCGCCCTACGACGAGGGCGAGGACGGCAAGAGGCTGGAGCACAACTTCCTCACGACACTGAGCCGCACGCTCGCCCCCGGCGGGCTGCTCATCTACATCGTCCCGCAAGGGAGACTTGCGCAGTCGGCCCGCTACCTCGCATCCCGCTATGAGGGGCTCCGCTGCTACCGCTTCCAGGCTCCCGAATACGACGCCTTTCGGCAGTGCGTCGTGCTCGGGAGGAGGCGCGCGACGCAGGCGATCGCCGCTGATCTGCAGGCGCAGGTGGAGTCATGGGCGACGGGTCTGCTGCCGGAGCTCCCATCGCCGGGCGCAAGCCCGCCGGTCTACGAGCTGCCCGCGATGCCGGCCGGACCGGTCCTCTTCGCGTCACAGTTCTTCGAACCCGAGACGGCGGCGGCCGAAGCCCGGCACCGTGGGCTTTGGGCGAACACGACCCTGATCGATAGATTCTGGCCAGCGGGTGAGGGGCCCGTCAGGCCCCTCATGCCGCTTCGACGTGGGCACCTCGCCGTGCTGATCGCCGCCGGGTTCCTCGACAACGTCATCATCGACGACAGTGCCCGTCGCGTGCTCGTGAAAGGCCGCATCACCAAGGTGAGCCGCCCTGTCGAATCGGGCGACCCGGAGGTCGAGGTGGAACGCGAGTTCCTGCGGACCTCAGTTGTCATGCTCGACCTCGAGACGGGCGAGTTCCAGGACATCCAGCAGGGTGGAGAGCTCATGGAGGCCTCCTCCTGAACCTCGTCCAGTTCGTCGCAGCCTTCCAGGGCGCCATCACCGATGCCGTCCTGAAGGCGTATCCACCCATCTACTCGGCAACCAGCCGGGAGGAGCTGGGCTTCGACCTGCGGCGGCTCGGCCGCCGCCCGATGGGCGCCCAGGCCGATGTCATTCGTGCCTGCGCGCTCTCCCTGCAGACCCACCGGGCGACCAACGTGGTCGGCGAGATGGGCACCGGCAAGACCACGATCGGGACGGCGGCCGCCGCGCTCGCGGGCTTCGAGCGTGTGCTCGTCCTCTGCCCGCCCCACCTCGTGCGGAAATGGCAGCGCGAGGTGAAAGCGACGGTGCCGAGCGCCAACGCTGTTATCGTCCGCACGATCAGCGATCTGGAGAGAGTCCGGCACGCCGGCGGCTGGCCGCTCTTCGTCATCCTCTCCCGCGAACAGGCCAAGCTCTCCTACCGCTGGAAGCCGGCGGTCGTGGCACGTCACGTCGTGACGGGAAGCGCGGCTGCTCGAGATGAGCACGGCCTGGCCGTCGCGCTCACTTGTTGCCCGGCGTGCTTCACGCCCATCGTCGACGACGACGGTCTGCCGGTGGAGGAGGCAGACCTTGGCCGGAAGAAGCACACTTGCGAGCGGTGCCACGCACCACTCTGGCAGGCCGACTGCCGCGGTCCCCGCCGCTACCCGCTTGCCGACTACATCGCCCGGCACATGTCCGGGTACTTCGACCTCCTGCTCATCGACGAGCAGCACGAGTACAAGGCGCGCGGCTCGGCCCAGGGGCTGGCGGCGGGCACGCTCGCCGAAGCATGCAAAGCTGTCCTCACACTCACCGGCACCCTGATGGGTGGCTATTCCTCCACCCTCTTCTATCTGCTCTGGCGCTTCTCGCCGGCAGTGAGGGAGGAGTTCGGCTACACCGATGAGTCGAAGTGGGTCGCCCGCTACGGCATCGTCGAGCGAATCAGCCGCAAGTCCGGAGAGGACGACGCCTACGAGGATGGCCGTTCGAGCCGCCGCAAGGGCTACCGTACTCGCGTGGTGGAGAAGCCCGGCGTTTCGCCGGCCGTACTCTTCCATCTCATCGGCAACACAGCCTTCCTCCGGCTCGCCGACGTCGCCTCCGGACTTCCGGAGTACACGGAGGAAGTGCACCTGGTCGGGCTTGCGAACTCAGATTCGCCCGACGAACCGTCGCAGGATGCCTACTACCGGCAGCTCGCATCACAACTCGAAGCGGCCGTCCATGAGGCGCTCGCCAAGGGCTCCAAGCGGCTGCTCGGCACCTACCTCCAATCGCTTCTCGCCTACCCGGACGCCTGCACGAAAGGAGAGCAGGTCATCGACCCCGGCAGTGGGGAGGTCATCGCGGCGGTACCGCCGCTGTCCGAAGGACACCGTTATCCGAAGGAGCAGTCGCTACTCGATCTCGTCGAGGACGAGAAGCGCCAGGGGCGACGCGTGCTGGTCTACGTCACGCACACCGCGAGCCGCGATATCACGCACCGGCTTGAGTCGGTGCTCGAGGACGCGGGGCACCGGGTGGCCAACCTCAAAGCCGACACGGTCCCGCCCGAACGCCGGGAGGACTGGGTTGCACAGCGGGTGAAGGCCGGCCTCGATGTCCTGCTGGTCCATCCTAGGCTCGTCCAGACGGGCCTGGATCTCGTCGACTTCCCGACCATCGTCTGGCAGGAAGTGGAGTACTCGGTCTACACCATGCGCCAGGCCAGCCGTCGCTCCTGGCGCATCGGTCAGCGTCGCCCGGTGCGCGTGGTCTACCTCGCCTACCGGGGGACGCTCCAGGCGCAAGCGCTCACACTCGTGGCGAAGAAGCTGAAGGCTTCTCTCGCGGTCGAAGGCGAGCTAAGCGAAGACGGCCTCGCGACCTTCGGAGACGACGGCGAAGACCTGCTCATGGCGCTCGCCCGCAGCCTCACCGAGCGGGTGGAGGAGAGCGACGAGTCGCTGGAGGGGCTGTTTGGGCCAGCCGCCAGCTCGGCTGAGTTGCCAGATGCTTCGCGGTGGCCCACCGATCGTGGAACTCAAGGCCCGGGTGTAGCGCTGGAAGCGCCGCTCGTCGCCCCGCTGGCTATGGAGGCGTCTCCGGGCCAACCTGCGGCTGCCATAGGCATGGGCCGCGCGCGATACGAGGAGCGCGGCTCGGACTCACGGCAGCTCCGTCTGTTCTGATGGGCGTGGAGAGGAAGGAGCCTTCCTCTCCACGCCCTCTTCGATTCGTCGCAAGAAGAGGGCTTTTTTTCTTGCCCCGCGTGCGGCGCCGCCTTCTCCGCTTAGGACTCAGCGAACGGCGCCGCTGATCAGGCCCAGTCCCCATGGCGCTTCGGGCCGCTATCTGCCAGCAAAGAGCCTGCACCAGATGCAGCGCACCGCGCTACGCTGCTGCTCGCCAGACTTAGGAACTGCACCACGCCTCGAAGTCAGCATTGGCAGTGTCCCTCACGAAGATATCCGCAGCGGCGAGCAGTTGAAGCTGGGGCTCGGTAGCGCGCGCTTGCATCAACCCTGGTTGGGCGACAGTGATGTGGAACGCCGGGCGTAGGCGAGGCGCTTGGTCGAGGATGGCATGGAGGTCGGCAACGCTCCCTTTGAGAAATCCGGTCGGTTCGCCTCGGGCGAGCCTCAGGGTTTCGCGCTTGATGAGCTTATGGACCATGGCAGTGACGTTGCGACGGTAGGTCGTTGACTTATGCGCTTGGCCGCAAACCTCGTAGAGGTCGGCCACCTGCTGGCGTGGAAGGCCACCTGAGACGTACTTGCAGTGCACCAAATGGACAACAAGGTCCTGGCCATCTATGCGCAGGGCCACCAGGTCTGCCACTTCCCCGGTGCCCTCATCGTCGAGGATGACCTGCCAGTCGCCCAGGGTGCGGAGATGCTCGGCCGCCCGCGCCTGAATCGAGTCAGCACGGCGAGTAGGTCCTTGGGACTCCACAGTCAGGTCAATCCCTGTCCAATCCAACACGTTCAACTGCGTCCTGTCGTACGGCGGCAGGTCACGGTCCGGCTTCAGAAGCAGGGCGGGATAGGTGAGCAGCGCTTCAGATTCGAAGTGCACAAGAAGCCCGCGCTCGTTGAGTATGTTGCTCAGGGGGAACGAAGCGTTGCGCGCCACGAACACGGCATCGTCGCCTTCGGGGATAAAGCGCATGGCACCGGCTGCGATTACCAGGCGGTAAGGCAGCGACCAGTCGGGCGTATCTGCCGTGAATCGAATGTCACCATTCGGCGCCGGGTCTACGACGGTAAAGTCGGCGTCGAGAAGAGCGCAGCGACGGCCTTGGTAATCCAAGAACAACGCATCACCGACCGAGACAAGGAGTTCCCATGGCCATTCAAGGGCAAGGGGCACAAGCTCGGGTCGGGCCTCCAGGAGCTTGGGTCGAATAAAGCCACGCATCACGTCGTCGACGCTCAGAGTGGCGTCCGTCACCTTCGTTCCAACCTCGTCGCACCATTGGGTCCACTCCCAGAGGTTGGCAGCGACCCGGTGACTCCAGATGCGACCCTTGAGCGATGCGCCCACGGTGACCTTCACGCCGTCAGCAAACCCCGACGCGAAGATGTTCGTCTTGCTCTTGGTCTGCGTCTCTGCCGGGGTGAAACCCTCGCTCACATCGGCTCCGACGTGGAAAGAGAAGCGGCGATTGCGGTTGCGCGTGTCGAGGACCCCGACGTTCGTTGGCACCAGGCGCGCGAGTCCAGCCATCACCCGGTACACGTCTTCGCCCGTCACCCGTCGAGCACCGGCACCGACGATGGCTTCCGCAAGTTCCTGGTGAACCGAGGACTTGTTCGAGCTGTTGATGTACAAGAGCCCGCGTGTTTCGTCCCAATAGACGACGTAGAGGTCGTACGTGACTTCCTCCACCGTCTGTAACTCGCCCCACTTCACTGGCGTGCGCATCTCGGTAACGAACCAGGCGACATGGTCTCGCTGGTTGATACCAATCGGAAAAGTGAGGAGCTTCTCTTCAGGGAAAAGGTTATAGGCGTTCTCTGGTTCCCAATCGCGTGCCTCGGACTTGAACACCACAGTGCTCATTGCCGGCAAGAGACTACGGAGCGCGACCTGCTCGGGGCCGGTGCCGAACGCCTCCTCGAAGTCCGAGACATCTTCGACCGCGCCGATGGCTTCTTCAGACAGGTACGAAACGAGTCGATTCCAGTCAGCATCCTCGGAATAGAGTCGCCGTAGCCGCATGTCGATTTCGCCCGCCGGTCGGCTCACGACCACAGCGGCGCGTTCGCCGGCGCGGGCGAAGCGTCCGACGAACTGGAGCGTCACGCTCAGACTGCGCTGGGGGTCGTGGAGAGCAGCGATCTTGAGAGCGGGCAGGTCAAAGCCCTCTCCGAGCATGTTGACGCAGACGATCACCCGGCTCGTGCGATCCTTGATGGCCTGTAGCGCCGTGCGCTGGCGCTCCTTTCTCAGGCGACTATGCAGCACCACGGGACTGAACTCTGGTCCGAGCTCTTGATAGAAGTGGATCACGTCCTCGGCTCGGGTGACGTTGTGGACCCGAGCCATCAGCAGGTGGTCATGGCCGGCGGCCAGATCCTCGCGCATCCGGGCCAACGCGCGGGTGGCGATGGCCCGGTCCTTGTCACCCAGCTCCAGCACCGACATGAAATCAATACCCGCGAAGTAGCCGGCTTCCTGAGCGGCGCGCAATGGATAGGCGTAGAGCAGTTTCCCGCCCAGTGCCCGGCCGTCCTCTCGAAAGGGGGTGGCGGTGAACTGGACGACGGGCTTCGTGGCGAACTCGTCTCTGACCTGGGTCCAGGTTCGAGCGGCGACGTGGTGAGCTTCGTCGACAAAGAGGTGGCTGAACGTGGCGAGGAATGCGGCCCGAACTTCCGGCGCGAAGGAGTGCAGTACCGAAGGTGTCGCGACGACGACATTGCAGCTGTTCGCGAACTCTTCGGCGCGAGCGATTGAACTGAAGCGATGGGCGACCTGACCGACGACCGGAAAGGGCGCCTTGGGATCGAGGACCTCAGCAGCTTTGAGAACGCCCCAGGACTCAAACTTGCCGACAGTCTGCGTTCTCAGGGCGTCCGTCGGCACGAGCACGAGCACCTTCGCGATACGACCGGTAGCGAGAAGAGCCAGCATTGTCTCGGTCTTGCCGGTGCCGGTGGGCATGACGACGGTTGCCGGGGTGAGCACCCCTGTCGTCCAGTAGCCGAGGACGGAGTGGACTGCGCCTATCTGCGGTGCCCGAAGCCCCGGGCCGCCGCCCCGCGCTTCGCGGAACGTGAACGCGTCCCCAAGAGCAGCCAAGACATCATTGACCGAGACTGGAGCCGGAGCGTCACCAAACCAGCGGGCTGGGTCTGGGCTGCGGTCCACGAGCGCTGTCTTGCCTCGGGGACGGTTACGCGGTGACGCCACGAGCGGCACTGTCGTCCCGTCCAACAGGGTGACCATGTCGCGGCTACGAACGCGGCAAACGGACGCGACCTGGGCGGCCTGCGCAAGCTGGCGGATTTGGTTTCGGTCGATGGACCGGGATAGGCAGGGCCACGCCGCTACCTGGATGGACTGCGGTTGGTTCGGTTGCATTGTCGGTCCAGCGTGCTGCCCTTCTTCAGCATGGTCTGCGTCGAAAGCTTGCAGGTCGGCGGATGCTGGATGGTCGCGATGATAGCACGCATGTTCTAAGCTAGCTGCGCTGGTGCGGCGTTGAATGTGGAAGAAAGTATACTGGTTATCATTTCGCGGAGGCGAGACTTGGACCGAATTCATCAAGGGCTTCGAACCGAGAGGCTCGGCACCGCCGTGGGCGGCGAGGTTACCTTCACGGAGATGGCGGTCACCCACGGAAAGGACGATGTCGCCCGCGGGCTCCACGCCGTCAAGCGCAGCTTCAATCTTTCTGGCGGCGTGACGGACGAAGACGTCTTGGGTTGGCTGGGATTCAACCAGACGGCGTGCCAGCTCATCGGCGAGCGGGACGCTTTCTGCATGCCCGCGCCCAATGGACTCGACCTCCCCGCCTTTACGTCGGCGTTCGGGACGGCCGTTGCTGAGGCGCTAGCCGCCGACAAGGACCTCCAGACGTGCGGGTTCTTCCTTGAGAGCCGCGACTTCCCTGCTAAGCACTGGGCTGACCTCGGCTCAGATGGTCATACGGGCGAGAGCCACGAGAAGCTGAAGGACACCGAGGATGCTCGCTTTCGCTACCTCCTGACCTGGATGAGGCAGGGTGGCGACGGTGGTTGGACAACGCATTACGTCCCGAAGGAGCCGCTTTCCCCGGACGAGGAACGCGTCTTCGCCAGGCTCGGCATCCGGCGATATGCGCAATGCATCGAGCTGGATTTCGATCCTTGTTACTGGCGCCGATTGCGACGGGTCGCCAATGACCGCGACCGGTTCTTCGGCGCCAACAATGAAACGGTGCACAAGTGGTACGACCAGCATGCAACGCGCTTCGCGGCTGGGGTGGACCATCTCGTGAAGGCGCACACGGCTATGTCTGGCATCGGCCTTGAACTCCTTCCAGCGGCGGAACGATCCCGTGCGACCAGCTCGCTGAGCCGGCTCCAGCCAGGGAGGCGGCGATGAGCGAGAACGTCTCCCTAGAGCGCGAATCAATCGCGACCCGCAGTTCGGAATTCGCCGGCGAGACAGAGGCGGACCTCGCGTTCCTCCGGCAGACTAAGTTCAGCCGGCTTGGGGAGAAGATTGCGATCGCGGCACTCGGCGCTATCCCTTGGGTCGGTGGTGTTGCCGCTGCGCTTGCGACCCTAAAGACGGAGGAGGGCCAGCTCCAGACTAATGAACTGCTGCATGGCTGGCTGTCGGCTCATGAGCAGCGCATGGCCGTGCTCGAACGCGACGTCCGCTGGCTGGTCAACCGGATAGAGATGCTCGGTGAAGAGGCTATGGAGCGCGCTGAGTCAGATGAATTTCTGGCGCTAGTTCACCAGGCATTCCAAGGCTGGGACCGCGCCGGCACGGAGGAGAAGCGGCGCTACTTTGCTGCGCTACTAGCCAACGCAGCGGGCACGAGGATGTGCTCCGATGACTTGGTCCGACTCTTCATTGAATGGATAGACCGCTACCACGAGAGCCACTTCAGCATCATCCGGTTCGTCTATCAGAACCCGGGAGCGACCAAGTACGAGATAGGTGTCGACTTGCTCGGCGAGGACCTGCCGGCTGACAACTCTGCCGAAGCCGACCTCTTCCGCGAGCTCTTTCGCGAACTGAACTTGGGCGGCATCGTCCGGCAGGCGCGCGAGACTGACGAGGATGGTCGTTTCCTTAGGCGGCAGCCAACGCGACGTGCACCGAAAAGGATGGCCTCCCGGGTGATGGAGTCGAGCTTCGAGGACTCCAAACCTCAGGTGCTCACCGAGTTGGGCAAGCAGTTCGTCCATTACGTCTTGGATGACGTGGTACCCCGTCTCGATTTGAGCGGCTAACCCCCAAGGCGAGGAAGCTAGCTGCGGGAACCCGCACTGCCTGGAATGTAAACGCTCGAAGCATGGCGTTCATCGAGACTGCACGGTTGCCGGTCTCGAAGGCGGTCAGCAGACCGTTGACCTGCCGTCCGTCGAAGACGACGCCTCGAGCGCTAGCCGCGGGGCGGCCAAGCGCGCTATCCGTGTTCTTTGGCGGTCCGCACCTGCGAGTGAGTCGACGAGCAGGGTGGTCAGAAAGCGAACGTCGTTTTGGATTCCCTCGGCTTGCGGAGTCACATCCTTCGCGGCCCGGAACTCCTCGGAATGTGCCTCAATACGGCGCGCTATAGCAGCACGTCCGACGTTTGGGCTATGATGTGCCCTGTATGTCGGACAAGGCGCATGACCAGCTCTACTACGTTGCAGAGCAGCAGGCGGGCTACTTTACCGCGGGTCAGGCGGAGTCTGCGGGCATCGACCGGAGCACGCTCCGCCACCACGCGCGTCCGGGAGGACGGTTTGAGCGAGTCCGGCGGGGCCTGTATCGTCTGCGACACTTCCCCTCCAGTCCCCACGAACATGTTGTGGCGGCATGGCTGCCGCTCAAGGCCACCGGCGCAGTCGTCTCCCACGAGAGCGCGCTTGAGCTTTACGGGCTCTCCGATGTAATCCCATCAGCTGTCCATGTCTCCGTCCCAAGAGCCAAGCGTGGCGTGCGCCCGCGTTCGGGCGTGCGGATACACACGATCGAAGGGCAGCTCGGGACGGAAGATCTCCGGACTATTAACGGCGTGCCGGTGACCAGCCCTGAGCGAACGCTCGTCGATGCTCTGGAGGATGGTTCGCCGCCTGAGCAAGTAGAGCTTGCTGTTCGTCAGTCCGTGGACCGCGGCCTGACGACACCTCGTCGACTCCGCCAGGTGGCAGAGGGCCGCTCGACCCGTACACGCCTGTTTATAGAAAGTGCCATCCGGCGGGTTCCCGCGTGAGGTACGAGACTGCCGCCGCGTTTCGTCGGGCGCTTGAGGATCGGCTGAAAGAGCGCAGTCGTCGGGACGGGGCCCTGCTTGCGCGACTGCGCAAGCAGGTTGCATTCGATCGGCTCCTCGCTCGACTCCTACGCGTCGCGCCAGATCAGTGGGCGCTCAAGGGCGGGTTCGCTCTGCAACTGCGCATGGCAGACCGGGCGCGCACGACTCGCGACATCGATCTCGCCTGGCAGGTCCAGGAGGATGAACTGCTCGAAAGGCTGATCGAAGCCACCATCCAGGACTTGGGTGACTTCTTCTCGTTCCAGGTGGAACGGACGACCGCTGACCCCGACCGCATGGGCGGCGCCCACCGGTTCCGAGTTCAAGCCTCGCTCGCTGGTCGGCTGTTCGAGACCTTTCTTATGGACGTTGGGGAGGGGGACGGCGTTACCGTCAGTCACCCCGAGGCACTGACAACTCCAGACCTGCTCGGGTTCGCCGACATTGAACCCGTCACGGTTCCCGTGATTCCGTTGACGCGGCAGGTTGCTGAAAAGCTTCACGCCTTCACGCGCCGCTACGAAGGGGACAGAGTCAGCAGTCGCCCGAAAGACCTCGTCGACCTAGCTCTGATCGCTCAGCTTTTCTCGTTGGACGCGGCGGCACTTCTGCATGATCTCCAGGAGATCTTCGTCGGCCGTGCAACCCACGATCTGCCCTCGACTCTCCCGACGCCACCCACAGAGTGGCGCGTGCCGTACCGCCAGCTGGCTGGCGAGGTGGGGCTCGAAGCCGACCTGAATGCTGGCCATTTGGCTGCGGCCGGGCTGCTCGAATCGGTTCTGGACGGAACCGTGCAGACGGGAACATGGAATCCAGAAGCGCAGCGCTGGGATCCGTGATTCACGCGGGTCGGCGACGAACGGACGGGTGCCGCCAGACAGGATGGGACGGCCGTACCATCCACTACCATTGCGTCCGTTTCCGTTCGTCGTTCAGCCACGACGGCGTCCGCCTCACCGGCCGACACAGATCGTCATACCTGACCACCTCAAATTCACAGTTCCTCCCCGATTATTGGTAACTAGCGTCGGCCACGTGGGCTTACCCCGGGAGCTTTGGCCGCTAGGCGGAGTCGGCTGTCGCTGCTCGCTTTGCGTCGGCGCAGGCAAACCAGGAGCGGGGCTGCTGAGCCTCGCCCGGATCTGGGTAGACCTCGAGGCCTTGCCAACTGGGAGAACCGCTCAACGCTCCAAGGGGTCGCCACGTCCGCCGCGATTTGCAAATCGCTGCAAATCGTCGCCCCGTGACAGGGCCAAAAGCGACGGTATGGCTCACTGGGTTGGTCCGGACGCTAGATTCACTGAGCGACATAACCAGACGTGAGGGACGGCTTGGGATAGCCCGAGATGCCCTCATAACCCGAAGGTCGGGGGTTCGAATCCCTCCCCCGCTACCAACATTTCAATTCTG
>WBZY01001299.1_pt1 | contig 13474 bp, 7 predicted proteins | sample 5204191 | NCBI WGS metagenome assembly WBZY01 (sample SAMN12344363, study PRJNA552823) | activated sludge metagenome | biome: Activated sludge suspended growth; feature: Anammox Sidestream; material: Wastewater; isolation source: activated sludge from anammox sidestream of wastewater treatment...
CTGGCCCGGCTTGAGCGTGGAATCGACGACCCACACGCGGTGCAGCTCGTAGCGCGCGTGATCCTGGTTGATGTGGTTCTTCTTCAGGATGTCGGTGTACTTCAGCTTGTTGCTCGAGATCCGGTAGGAGTTGTACGGGACGTAGATCTCCTTCTTGCCGACGAGCTTCCAGTCGTAGCGCTGCGGGCTGCCGTTGTACATGTCGAGCTGGTCGGAGGTGCGCAGGTTGTCGGAGTTGGTGCCCGGGTTGTCGAACGCGACGTTCGGCGCGCGACGCACACGGCGCTGGCCGGGGTTGTAGACCCACGCCTTGCGATTCTCGATCGACTGGTCGAGCGTCTCGTGCACCAGCAGGATCTCGCCCGCGAGGCGCGCGGGCGCGGTCGTCTCCTGGATGAAGTAGAGGATGATGTTGTTCAGATTCTCCGAGGTCGCGCCCGGCATGCTGTAGGCTGCGAACGTATCGTCGATGAACCTCACCATGGTGTAGTCGCCCGACGCGGTGACCGGCGCCTGGCCGATGTGGCGCACCACGGCGTTCGCGCGATAGCGCAGGATGTGGTTCCAGAAAACCTCGACGCCTTCCTTCGGGATCGGAAACGGAATGCCCTCGCCGGCATGGGTCACACCGTTGCCGCCGGCCGCGAGCTTCGCGGTCGTCGCGATGCGTTTCGTTGCATCGTAGATGCGCTGGGGGACCGCCGCGCTCCGATGGGTCGGATAGACGATCATCTTGTAGGTCGACTTGTACTGCTGCAGGAGCTTCTTCTGCCCCTCGGTGAGCCGCCCGGCGTACTGCCCCATGTTCGCCGCGGTGATCGTGAAGAGCGGCTTGTCGGCCGCATACGGATCCGGGCGATGATCGCCGGTCTTGTAGGCCGGAAAGCCCGCCTTCGCCGGCGTGCCGAGGCCGCCCTCCCACGCGGGGATCGTGCCCTCGGCGTTACCCGCCTTCTCGGCGCCGAGCGGCGTGAGGTCGGCGCCGAGGCGCGCCGCTTCCTGCGCCGTGACGGCCGCGAGCACCGGCACCGACGCGAGCGCCAGCACCACTGTCATCGTCTGGATCAGATGCCGCTTCATGTCGAACCTCCTGCCAGGCACCGCGCGCGGGCGCTCAGAATGAATACTTCACCGTCGCCGAGATGTAGTCGCGATCGTTCAGCTCGTTCCAGCGGCTTGCGCCGGCGAACTGGGTGTAGGCAAAGTCGAGCTCCCAGGTCGCCCGCAGATTGGCGCCCACACCGAGGGTGAAGCTGTAGCGCCCTTCCTGGAAATTGCCGCCCGGGCCGGGTGTGATGCCCTGCACGTCATGCGAGAAGGCAACGCGCGGCAGCACGTTCCACGGACCCACGAGACCCGGATACTCGAGGCGGCCGGCGAGGCGATAGCCCCACGAGGTGTCGTCGGCAAACTTGTCCTGCGGCTCCACTTCGTTGAAGTGGCGACCGGCGAGCACTTCGTTGCCGCTCACGGAGGTCGCCGGGCCGTTGTAGCGCAGGCCGCGGCCGTTCGGCCCGCCGGTAAGCTTGTCTTCCATGCCGAAGATCTGCGTGACACCGAATTCGCCGACCAGCACGAGCTGCGAAGCCCGCAGCACGTTCGCGAAGGCCTTGGTCGCCGTGAACTGGAACTGCGCCATGTCGTGGCGCTCCCAGCCGCGGATTTCGGTATTGAGGCCGTAGGCACCGAGCTGGCCGCAGCGGCTCAGGGTGGAGCCCGCGCCCGGCAGGCAGGTGGTGGGGAACGGCGTGCCGGGCGGCTGGGTGGCCGTGAACGCCGCCCGCTCGAACGGGGTGAGCGCGGCGAAGAGCAGCTCCACGTCGTCGAACTGGTACGGCTGGTCGAAGCGGTAGGTGAACTCGCCCTGCAGCGCGATGCCGGTGCGCTGCAGCTGCGTGTTGAACGACAGACCGATCAGCTTGATGTCCTCGGGGTACTCGGTGAAGTAGCCCGCGGTCTTCGCATACTCGTGCGTGCCGATGTTGGTTGCCTGCGCGGTGACATTGCCGCCCTGCAGGTGCGTGTTCGCGCCGATCGTGGCGTACTGGGTTGCCGTGGCGAGGCTCAGGTTGCCGCCCGCCGCGGCTGCGCGCGCGACTGCGACATTCGCCGCCGTGGCGACGGCGGCATTCAGCGGCAGGCCCGCTGCCAGAGCCTGCGCCGCCGCGCCCACTGCCGTGATGCCACCGATCGAATTGCCGATGCCCGCCTGGGTACCGGTGCGGCCGGAAATGAGGGGCAGCCGGCTGTGGTAATTGAGGAAGTACAGGCCGAACTCGGTGCCGTTCATGAAGTTCGGCAGATAGAGCTTCACGTTCACGCCATACTGGCCCTGGTCGTCCGGATCGCGGGTCGGCAGGCGCGGCACCTGCTGGAAATCGCGGATCAGCGGCCCGCCGAGCCGCGAGAAATCGACCCCCTGGTCAGAGAACGCACCGAAGCCGAGCAGCACGGCCCTGCCGCCCGTGACGGCAAAATCATTGCTGCTGAAGTATGAGCCGGTCGGCTCGGGAATAGTCGGATTCCAGTCGGCGATATAGACCGCCTGGGCGCTCAGGTTGTCGCTGAACTGCATCGACAGCAGCGCCGCTTCCTGCGGCAGGAAACCCTCGCGCAATTCGGCGCCCGGCACACGCAGCGCCGCGACGTCGAAATGGTTGATGACGTTGATGCCGCCCTGGATGAAAGTGCTCTCGCCCCAGCTCACGACCTGGCGGCCGAGCCGCAACTCGCCCTGCGTCGCGCCCTCGCCGAATTTCCAGTAGGCGAAGGCATCGAGCAGGCGCTCGTAGCTGCCGACGAGGTCTTTCGCGTCCTTCGAGAGACGCGTGCGCGCGGTGTTGCCGCCCATCACGTCGAAGTCGTAGAGCGCCGAGCCGCGCACGAAGAGGCCGACGTCCCTGTAATCGAGGCCGAGCTCGCTGACGATCTTCGCGGCGCGGCTGAACAGGCCCTGCGGGTAGTTGATGTCGCCGTCGTCGCCGTTGGCGGACCGGCCGCAACCACCGTTGGCATTGGCGATCAGCCGGCAGTCGCGATCCTCGACGCGCCAGGCCTGCCCGTAGCTGAAGGTGGTGTCCCAGCTGCCGCGCAGGGTTCCCGAATCGTTCTGGAATTCGAAAGCCTGCGCCGAAGGTACGCAGAACGCTCCGATGCCGGCCGCCGCGAGCACCGTGGACAGCAGCTGACGACGAGCCCCTCTCGTGTTCTTCATTACGATCCCCACCGCCGTGAGACCAGCGAGTTGGTTGAGAGCCATCGGCGCCTGAGGGCGCAATTACCGCGCCAACATAGCACTTCGCTCAGGTGTGTACCACTTGCAGGATGCTGTGGCGGATCCGCTCCGACAGCACGAACTCGGCGTCCCGGGCGACACGCTCCAGCACTTCGTCGAACGCGAGTGCGCCGCCACTTTCCACGCGAATGACGCCGCGCTCCCGCAGCCGGTCGAGGAAATCGCCAAAGAGGCTGCGATCGAAGAATTCCGGCGAGTTGAAGCCGTGCAGCATGGTCATGCGCTGTGCCATGAGCTGGCAACGCTCCTCGAGCGCAGTCTGAGAGATGGCCCCGCTGCCGGCGTTGATCAGCACCGCGATCGCGAGATAGTACCGCTCGACGGTCTGGATCGTCGCCTGTGCGAGGTACGAGAGCTGCACGGCCTCGGGTGTGGTCGATGGCGCACGCCGCCATCCGCTGCCATCGGCCGTGGCGGTCACGAGGCCGCGCGTGGCGAGCGCCGCAAGCAGCGAGTCGGTCACCGCGCGGACCTCTTCCTCGGGCCAGCGGATGAAAAGTTCGGCCGCGATGTACGGATAGACGCGCCAGACGAGCCGGTGGATGTCCTCGGTGCGCATGATGGAATTTCCCATGAACGCGCAGGCGATCAGCGAGGGCATGGCGAACAGGTGCAGCACGTTGTTGCGGTACCACGCCGCGAGCACAGCACTCGCGTCGCTCATGCGCACGAGGTCGCCGAGCTTGTGCGGCTGGAGCGCGACCATGTTCATGGCCTCGCCATATGCGAGGATCGACTCGGGCGACTCGGTGGTGACCGTCACGCGCGGCCCGTACGGTGCCAGGGCCAGGAGCGCAATGTACAGCTCGAGCTGACGCAGCAGGTCCGCGCGCAGCATCGCCTGGCGCGGCGTGGCGAGCAGCGTCAGCGCAAGCAGGTTCACGGGCGTGACGGCGGCCGCGGCGTTGATGTTGCGCATGATGCGCCCGGCGAGTTCATCGACCACGTGCGCGAGCCAGGGCGCGCGGGCGTCGTTCTCGAGGCCATGCGCGCGCCAGTCGGGCGCAGCACGGGCCAGCACGTCTTCGAGCCCGATCGGCTCGCCGAGGTTGACGTGCACGCGACCGAACTTCTCGCGCAGCACCCTGAGCGCCTTCAGCATGCCGAACACGCTCTCCTTTTCCTTCGGCTTGCCGGACAGCTCGCTCACGTAGGTCGCAGCCTCGACGACCCGCTCGTATCCGAAATACACCGGCACGAACACGACGGGCCGCTCCGGCTCGCGCAGGAAGCTGCGCACGGTCATCGACAGCATGCCGGTCTTCGGCTGCAGCAGCCGCCCGGTGCGCGACCGGCCGCCTTCGATGAAGAACTCGATCGAATGGCCGCGCGCCATGATCGTCGCGAGGTACTTCATGAACACGATCGTGTAGAGCGCGTTGCCGCGAAAGCTGCGGCGGATGAAGAACGCGCCGCCCTTCCTCAGGAAACGCCCGGCCACGGGCATGTTGAGGTTCAGGCCGGCGGCGATGTGCGGCACCACGTAACCCTGCCCGTAGATCGCGTAGGAGAGCAGCAGGTAGTCCATGTGGCTCCTGTGGCAGGGCACGTAGACGATCTCGTTGCCCTCCGCCACCTGCTGCAGGGTTTCGGCGTGACCGACGATCACGCCGTCGTAGAGGCGGTTCCACAACCGCCGCAGCGCCTTCTCCATGACCGTGACGAAGCGGTGCGAGTAATTCGCCGCGATCTCCTCGGCATACTTGCGCGCGGTCTCGAGCGCCTCGCGCCGCGTGATCTGCCGATCGCGCGCCTCAGCCATGACGGCCGCACGCACCGCGCGGGTGCGCAGCACCGCCGTGACGATCGTGCGCCGGTGCGACAGATCGGGTCCGATGCGCGCCGCGCGCTGGCGGCGAAACTGCGCGCGGGCGACGCGCGCGATGCGGCGTGCCTGCAGGTTCGGAGCGCGGCCGCTTCCATTGAGCAGGCTGCGCAACGACACGGGGTCGCCGAATTCGACCATCGTCGCACGGCCGTTGAAGACCACGGTCAGCGCCTTGCGCAGGCGGCTGCCGAAAGCCCAGTCTTCCGCCAGGAAGAGGCGCAGCCAGGAGTCTTCCTTCTGCGGCGCGCGGCCCCAGTAAACGGCGGCGGGCACGAGATCCACATCGAGGGCGGAATCGCGCTGCAGGGACTCGACGAGCTGGCGCAGTTCGGCGGGCGGGCGGCGGTCGATGCGCGCGCTCCAGAAGTTGAGCGGCCGCGAGAGATAGAACCAGGCGCGAAAGCGCCTGAGCTCGCCGCTGCCGAGCCGCGCGGCCGGTCGCGGGAGCTTGCCCTTCGCGCAGGCATTCTGCAGCACGGCGAGATCCGTCGCGCTCGCCCGCTCGAGCAGATAGCAGACGGGTGCCGGGCGTGTGGCGAGCCGTGCGGCGATGTCGTCGGGGCGGACGGCCACGCGTACCCAGAGCGGGAGCAGGCGACGCAGCAGCCATTCCATGGGGCACTACCCTGCGCAGGTCATTGGTGGTCGCGCGGCAGGTCGAGCCCGATGAGGAAGTGCTCGAAGTAGAAGCGGATCATGCGCAGGTGGGAGTGCAGCAGATGATCGCTGTCGATGATATGCATCGTGGCGTGATACTCGCGCGCGAGCCGCAAGCTGTCCTCGAGCGGCACCACGTCGTCGCGCCAGCCGTGCACGATGGTGAAAGAGCAGTCGATCGAGCGGTCGCGCAGTGGCGGCAGCTCGTCGAAATAGATGGCCGGCGCCATCAGGAACACGCCGTGCGTGTGCAGCGTGGGCGCCGCCGCGAGCGAGATATAGCCGCCGAGGCTCGAGCCGACGAGCACGAGGTCGCCCTTCACGTCCTTGCAGGAATCCACCAGCTTCGTGATGCGCGCCTTCGGCGAATCGATGCCGCGATAGTCGGGCACCAGCACGTCGTAGCCCTCGCGCTGCGCCGTGTCGGTGAGTGCCATGATCTTGCGGCTGTAAGGAGACGAGTCCTTGCCGTGCGAGAAAACGACCGTGCCACGCATTTCGCCCATTTTAGTCCTCATCGCTTCCAGAGCCATTCGTCGAGGTCGCCGGGGCGAGCACCGCGGACAGCGGCGACGACACGGCCCTTCGCAACTGTACGCCCCTCGGCGCGCAGCCGACGTGCCTGTTCGCGGTGCAGGCGCGAACCCGCCGGAAACGCAATACGCCCGTTGGCGCCGATCACGCGATGCCACGGCACGCGCTGCGCCGCAGGCGCCGCCTTGAGCGCAACGGCCACCCAGCGCGCCCGCCGGGGCAGGCCTGCCCGGCGCGCCACTTCCCCATAGCTCGCGGTTGCGCCAGGCGGAATCGCCCGCACGACCTGCCACACGCGCGCCATGGCATTTGCGCGCTCATCCATAATGTCGCTCCCCGGGGCAGTATTGTAGAGACTCGTGAGCGATTGGGAGTTCTGGATCGACCGCGGCGGCACGTTCACCGACGTGATCGGCCGCTCGCCCGAGGGCCGCCTGCACGTGCGCAAGGTGCTCTCGCAGTCGGGCGCCGATCCGGGCCTCGCCGCCGCGCAGGCGATCGTCAGCGCGCATGGCGGTACCGAACCCCGAATCGGCGCCTTCAAGATCGGCACCACGGTGGCGACCAATGCGCTGCTCGAACGCCGCGGCGAGCCGGTGGTGCTCGTGACGACCCGCGGCTTGCGGGACGCGCTGCGCATCGGCTACCAGGACCGGCCCGACGTTTTCGCGCGGCACATCATCCTGCCTGAACCGCTGTATGCCGAGGTAATCGAGGCGGACGAGCGCACCGGCGCCGACGGCACGGTGATCGAACCGCTCGCGACGGCGCCGCTCGCTGCCGCTTTGCGCGAGGCGCGCACGCGTGGCCGACGCGCCATCGCGATCGTCTTCATGCACGGCTACCGCTTCCCCGGACACGAGGCGCTCGCCGCGCGCCTCGCGCGCGACGCAGGCTTCGAGACGGTCGTCGCATCGCATGCCGTCTCGCCGCTCGTGCGCTTCGTCGCGCGTGGCGACACCACCGTGTTCGATGCCTACCTGTCGCCACCGCTCGCGGATTATGTCGATCGGGTTACGGGCGCCGCGGCAGCCATCGATGCGCGCGCGCGCGTCCTTTGCATGCAGAGCGCGGGCGGACTGGTCGAGGCCGGCCGCTTTCGGGCCGCGGCGAGCGTGCTGTCGGGACCTGCGGGCGGCCTCACGGGCATGGCGGGAATCGGCACCCGCCTCGGCCTCGATGCGCTGATCGGTTTTGACATGGGCGGCACGTCGACCGACGTCTCCGTGTATGCCGGGCAGCTCGGGCAGCGCTTCGAGCACGAGCTCGCGGGCACGCGCCTGCAGGCACCCATGCTCGACATCCACACGATCGCCGCCGGTGGCGGCTCGGTGCTCGGCTTTGCGGACGGACGCATGCAGGTCGGCCCGGCATCGGCCGGCTCGCTGCCGGGCCCCGCCTGCTACGGGCGCGGCGGCCCGCTCACGGTGACGGACCTGCAGGTCGCGCTCGGGCGCCTGCAGCCACAGTTCCTGCCGGCCGTGTTCGGGGCGGACGCCAGTGAGCGCATCGATCCGCGCATCGTGCAGGCCGCGCTCGCGCAGCGCCTGGAAGAGATCCGCGCAGCGGGCGCCGGGATCGCGTGCGTGGAAGACCTCGCCGAGGGCTGGCTCGAGGTCGCGATCGAATCGATGGCCAATGCCGTTCGGCAGGTCTGCGCCGCGCACGGCGAGGATCCGGCGCGTTTCGCGCTCTTCTGCTTCGGCGGCGCCGCCCCCCAGCACGCCTGCGCCGTCGCCGCCGCGTGTGACATGCGGCGCGTCGTGATCCATCCGCTCGCGAGCGTGCTGTCCGCGTTCGGCATCGGCATCGCCGACTGGCTCGAGACGCGACGCGAGAGCCTGCGCGCACCGCTCGATGCCGCAGGCGTCACCGCCGCGCGCATGCGCCTCGATGCGCTGGCCACGGAGGCGAGCAACGCCCTGCCGCGCGAATATCCGGCGAGCGTGCGCCGCTGGCTCGAAGTGCGCGCCGGTGACAGCGAGGTCACGCTCGATGTGGATGCCGACGACCCGACGCCGCACGCAGCCTTTCTCGCCGCGCAGCGCGCGCGCTATGGCTTCGCGGACCGGGCGGCTGCGCTCACCATCGAATCGGTGCGCGTCGAGGCGCGCGCGACGCCACCCTTCCCCGACCTGCACGATGTCGCCTCGATGCCGCTCGCATGGCTGCCGGACAAGGTGCGTGTCCGCTTCGACGGGCGCTGGCGCGACACGCCGGTGCAGCCCTTCGCCCGCAGCAGCAGCATTGCCGGCCCCGCGCTCATCGTCGATGCGAATTTCACGGTGGTCGTCGAACCCGGCTGGCGCGCGAGCCACGCGCCCACCGGCGAGTTGATCCTCGAGCGCGATGCGCAGGGCGCAGCGGCCTGCGCGCCCGGAGCGTCCTCCAGCACCACGGCGACTGCCATTTCCACGGCACCCGATCCCGCTCGCATCGAGATCTTCGGCAATCTCTTCATGCATATCGCAACCCGGATGGGCAGCGTGCTGCGGGATACCGCGCAGTCGATCAACATCAAGGAGCGACTCGACTACTCGTGCGCCCTGTTCGACGCCGAAGGGCGTCTGCTCGCCAACGCCCCGCACATGCCCGTGCATCTCGGCTCGATGGGCGCTTCAGTGCGCGAGGTGATCCGCCAGCACGGCGGCACACTGCGAGCAGGCGACGCCTGGCTCCTGAACAGCCCCTATCACGGTGGCACGCACCTGCCGGACATCACGGTAGTCACGCCGGCATTCCTGTCGGGCGGCTCGCAGCCGCAGGCCTTCGTCGCCTCGCGCGCGCATCACGCCGACGTGGGCGGCATCACGCCCGGCTCGATGCCGCCCTTCAGCACGCACATCGACGAGGAGGGCGCGCTGATCGAGGGCCTGCCGATCGTCGCGCAAGGCGTGTTCGACGAGGCGGCGCTGCGCCGTGCGCTCGGCGATGCGCGCTACCCGGCGCGCAACCCGGACCAGAATGTCGCCGACGTGCGCGCCCAGCTCGCCGCCAACGCGCGCGGAGTCGAGGAGCTCGCACGCGCAGCCCGCCGGCACGGGCTCGCCACCCTGCTCGATTATTTCGGCCACGTGCGCGAGAACGCCGAGGCGTGCGTGCGCGCGACGATCTCGCGGCTGCGGGCGGGCGAGTACTGTGTGGAGATGGATGGCGGCCAGCGCATTGTCGTGCGCATCGACCTCGATGCGCAGCTGCGCAGCGCCCGCATCGACTTCACCGGCACGTCCGCACAGGGCCCGCACAATTTCAACGCCCCGCGCGCCGTGTGCACGGCGGCCGTGATCTACGTCTTTCGCACGCTGATCGAGCGCGCGATCCCGCTCAACGAAGGCTGCCTCGCGCCGCTCGAACTCGTGATTCCGGACGGCTCGATGCTCGCGCCGCAATCACCTGCGGCGGTCGTCGCCGGCAATGTCGAGACGTCCCAGGCGCTCGTCGATGCGCTCTACGGCGCGCTCGGCGCGCTCGCGGCCTCCCAAGGCACCATGAACAACCTCACCTTCGGCAATGCGCAGCTGCAGTACTACGAGACGATTGCGGGGGGCGGAGGCGCGGGCCCCGACTTCGACGGCGCGAGCGCCGTGCAGACCCACATGACGAACTCGCGCCTCACCGATCCTGAAATTCTCGAACTGCGCTACCCCGTGCGCCTGCGCGAATTCTCGGTGCGCCGCGGCTCCGGCGGCGCCGGCCACCACCGTGGTGGCGACGGCATCGTGCGCGCGATCGAGTTCCTTGCGCCGATGAGCGGCGCGATCCTCGCCAACCGTCGCCGCACCGTGCCCTTCGGCCTCGATGGCGGCGCGCCAGGCGCCGCCGGAATCACCCGCTTGCGCCGCGCCGGTGGCGAGGTGCTCGTGCTGGCCGCATCCGATCGATTCGACGCGCAGCCAGGCGATGTGATCGAAGTGCTGACACCGGGCGGCGGAGGCTACGGAGCGGCGCGCCCCGGCGCGCATCAGGAATCGAGCGCGAGGCCCTGAAGGATCGCGGTCTCGATCTCCTCCCCGACACGCTCGCCCGAGGTCGCGAGGCGATTGACACTCACGGGGCGCACGCGGCTCGCGCCCGACTGGTGCGTCACGAGGAACGCCTGGAACTCACCCGGACGCATGAGCGCAAAACCAAGGAGCAGGTTCACCTTGCCCGCGGCCACCGTTTCCGGCGGATTCAGCCGTTCATCGCAAATCACGAACCATCGTTCCGCCGTGGTGCGGCCAACGAAGGCGCCCTCGTCCTCGAGTCCTGCGAGGAACGATTCGACCTGCCCGCGCATTCGCGCCCAGGCATCGCGCCGATCGTGCTGGAAGACGATCCAGCGCGTGCCTTCCTCGACCGAGGCGAGGATGAAGAGCGCGAGACGGCGCGCGGCGAGCCAGGTCCAGTCCGCGGGGCCGGAGCCGCCCGCGCCGAGCGTGCGCGGGCTCACGCTGCGGCGCGCGAGCGGGCGCACCGTCGTGAAGGTATTGACGCCAAGTTGCGCGAGTCGCGCGCGTTCGCCGTCTTCGACCGCGACCGCGGTGCGCAGCGCGGGCCGCAGCACCGGCTCGTCACTCTCGCCTGCGCCCCAGACGGGTGAGGCGGCATCGCCGCGCGCGATGAGCCCCGCTGCCGCGCCGCAGGACGCGAAAACTTCGTAGCGGCCGCGCACGCGATCGAGCGCGAGCACGCGCGGGAAGTACATCACCGCCTGCTCGCTGCGAAACGGCCAGGGCCTCAGCGCATCGACCGCCGCCGCGGCGGTCGCCCACGCAGACGGCGGATCGACTACCAGCATCGCGTGATGATCCCGGCAGACGCGCGCTGCAACCATGAGCGTCGCGAGGCCGACATCATCGGTGCGCGTGAGCGGCGGCACGCACAGGAGGTCGAAGCGGGGCGCCCCGCGCAGCGCGAAGAGGCCCGTGCCCCGCTGGCCCGAGCCGATGATGTCGTAGTCGGTGAGCGGCGCGCCATCGTCACCATCCGGATTCGAGGCGACATAGCCCACGAGGAGGCTCGCGTGGCGCGACGGCGTGCGCAGCGGCCGCTCGCGCGGCACCGCGCCCTTGACGCGGACGAGGCGCGAGTCCATCAGCACCGTCGCGACCGGGCGATCGCTGCCCGGGACCACCGAGAGGCGGCGGAAGATCTCCTGGTCTTCGATGCGCTCGGAGTCCGGCGTGCGGATGCGCTGCACGACGAGATTGAAGCGATCTTCTTCGTTCTCGCCGATGCCGTCGAAATCGACCGAAGCGCGCAGATACTCGCGCGAGCCCGGCGCGAGCGCGACGAGCGTGAGGGGCACGCCACCGGTCGGCAGCGTGAGGGTCGGCGGACGCGCGCTGTTGGCGACGCGCACCACGATGGCCGTGCGACCACCGTTCTCGAAATACTGCTCGAGCGCGTAGCTCATCGTCGAGGGCTGCCAGAGGCCGCCGAAGAGCCGCACGTACTCGGCGAAGCTGTGGATGACGACGGGCGTATCGACCGGCCCCTTGAGCGCACGGCCGACGAAGGCCGTCACGCCGGTCGCCGCGCGTGCTATGGCGTGCCCGGGCCCGCTCTGCTCTGAAATGTCGAAGCCAGTGACGGCGTCGGCCACTGATGCCCCCCGTGATCCTTCAGACTGTAGCATATCGACGACAGTCCGAAGCGGGCGGCGCCATGGGCGCACTCGTGCGTCATCCCGACGCGCATCATGCGATCAGCCCTGCGGCTTCTTCGCAGCCGGCGCCTTGCTGCCTGCCGCGCCACCCGTGCCGTTCGTTGCAGGAGCGGGTTCCGCCTCGTTGTCCGAGAACATGTCCTGGAAAGTCTTCTCATCGATCGGCAGGCCCGAGACGCCATCCCAGGTCGCGCCATCCGGCACCCGATTCTCGACAACCGCAGCCGCAGCCACTTCCGTATCGACGCTCGCGCTGCCGCCCGCGATGGGCGCCGGAATACCGCGCGGCTCGTGCGCGATCGACGACACCGCTGCCCAGTCGATCGTCTCGCCGCGGGCCTTCAATTCCTTCTGGATGCGCGCCGCGAGCTGCTTCGACAGCAGCTTCTTCGGCGCCTTCGCGAAATCGCGCGGATCATCCTCGAGCACGTCATAGGCCTGCAGGTAGAGTTTGCCGTCGTGCCAGCCGAAAAGATAAGGCTGATTCACGACGCGCACCGGCGTGCCGATGGGCGCAAGCTCGAACAGCTGCAGGATGTCCTCGGGGTAGAGACGGATGCAGCCGTGGCTCGAGCGGATGCCGACGCCGTAGGGCTTGTTGGTGCCGTGAACGAGATAGCTCGGCCACCCGAGATAGAGCGCGCGATTGCCGAGCGGATTGTCGGGCCCTGGCAGCACGACGGCGGGCACCGGATCGCCGTTCTCCGCGTGCTCCTTGCGCACCGCCGCGCTCGGACGCCAGGTGGGGTCTTTCATCTTGCGCGCCACCTTGGTCACGCCCTCGGGCGTCGCCCAGCCTACGCGGCCGATGCCGATCGGATAGGTGTGCACGACCTGCGGCTCTTTCGCCTTGCGGGGCTCGAAATACCAGAGACGCATCGACGCAAGGTTGATCACGATGCCCTGACGGGGCGCGTTCGGCAGGATGAAACGGGTTGGCACCACGACCTCGCGGTCGATGCCAGGCAGCCACGGATCGACGCCCGGATTGGCGCGCACCATCTCCTCGTAACCGACATTGAAGCGCCGCGCGATGTCGGAGAAGGTGTCGTCCTTGCCGACCACGGTCTTCTGCACGACGCCGACGACGTCCTCGTGGTCCGGATCGATCACGAAGCGCCCTGTCGCCACAGGCGGCGCGTACTGCGGCGGCGGCGGTGCCGCAGGCACTTGCGGCGCGGGCTTGCGGCCGAACGTGGAATCGAGCAGCGAGCATCCGGCGAGCAGAACCAGCGGCAACGCGATCGTGGCAGTCCGGAAAATTGTGCGGGGCATCAAGCGATTATCGCATCGAACGCCGGGCGAGAACAGCAAACGGCCTCTTGCCCGCGGCCCGCCGCCCTTCGCCCGCAGCCCGTCGCGCGTCGCGCGACTACAGAAACGTCGGGGTATTGCGCTGCTCGTTCCGATCGCCGCCGTCGTGCGGGAAATACCGTGCAAGCACTTCCCCCACCGCCCGCACGCCGTCTGCCAGGCCGTCTCCATAGCGCCCGGCACGAAACGCATTCTC
>WBZY01001093.1_pt2 | contig 13472 bp, 10 predicted proteins | sample 5204191 | NCBI WGS metagenome assembly WBZY01 (sample SAMN12344363, study PRJNA552823) | activated sludge metagenome | biome: Activated sludge suspended growth; feature: Anammox Sidestream; material: Wastewater; isolation source: activated sludge from anammox sidestream of wastewater treatment...
GCCGACTCGATCGCCGCCGCCCGCGAAGGCGTGCCCGTTCCCGGGATCACCGTTGCCACGCGCACCGGCGACACTCCCACCCGCGAACGCGAAGACATCAGGCGCAACCCTCCCGACATCCTCATCACAACCCCCGAATCGCTCTACCTGATGCTCACCTCACGCGCCCGCGATGCCCTGCGCACGGTCGGCACGGTGATCGTGGACGAAATCCACACCATGGCCGGTACAAAGCGTGGGGCCCACCTTGCCCTGTCGCTGGAGAGGCTCGAACACCTCACGGGGCAGCCCTTCCAGCGTATCGGCCTCTCTGCCACGCAACGCCCGCTCGAAGAGGTGGCCCGCTACCTGGGCGGCGACCGCCCGGTGCGAATCGTCGATGCCGGCGCCTCACGCGAACTCGACCTCGCCGTGATCGTTCCCGTGGAAGACATGTCCCGCCCTGGGGACAACGAGCTAGTCCACGGTCCCTCCGCCGATGGCCGCGACATCGAGGCCCGCTCATCGGTCTGGCCCGCCATCTACCCGCGGCTCCTGGAACTGGTGCAGGCTCACCGCTCAACGCTCATCTTCGTCAACAATCGCCGCCTCGCTGAAAGGCTTGCCGCTCGCCTCAACGACCTCGCCGGCCAGGAGCTCGTTCTCACCCACCACGGCTCCATGTCGCGCGCCCAGCGCACCCTCGTTGAGGAGCGTCTCAAAGAGGGCACGCTTCCCGGCCTCGTCTGCACGAGTTCCCTTGAGCTCGGTATCGACATGGGCGCCGTGGATCTCGTCATCCAGGTCGAATCGCCCGGGTCTGTCTCCCGTGGTCTCCAGCGGGTGGGTCGCGCCGGGCACCGTGTCGACCTGCCCAGCACGGGCCGCATCTTCCCTAAGTTCCGCGGCGACTTGCTCGAATGCGCCGTGCTCACGAGTCGCATGCGTGACGGGCTCATCGAATCGACCACCGTTCCGCGCAATCCCCTCGATGTGCTCGCCCAGCAGGCCGTTGCCATGTGTGCCATGGACGACTGGCCGCTCGACGATCTCGAGCGCCTGGTGCGCCGCACCCACAGCTTCTCCAGCCTCAGCCGCGAAGCCCTGGAAAGCGTCCTCGGCATGCTGGCCGGCCAGTACCCCTCTGACGAGTTCGCCGACCTCCGGCCCCGTATCACCTGGGACCGCGAGACGAACGTGCTCTCCGGCCGCCGCGATGCCCGGAGCGTGGCTATCGTGAATGCCGGCACCATCCCCGACCGCGGCCTCTTCGGTGTCTTCCTTGGCGAGACAGGCCCCCGCGTCGGCGAGCTCGATGAGGAGATGGTCTACGAATCGCGCCCCGGGGAGGTGTTCATCCTCGGAGCGAGCAGCTGGCGCATAGAGCACATCGGCCGGGACCGCGTCACCGTTTCGCCCGCCCCGGGTGAGCCCGGGAAGCTCCCCTTCTGGAAGGGCGACGGGATAGGCCGCCCCCTCGAGTTCGGCCGTGCCATTGGCGCCTTCACCCGCGAACTGGGCCGCCTCCCCGAGTCCGAAGCCGCCTCCATGCTGGCTGCTGACCATGACCTTGATGACCTCGCAATCCGCAACCTCCTCGCCTACCTGTCCGAGCAGAAGCAGGCCACCGGTGCCCTGCCCACTGACCGCACCATCGTCGTGGAGCGCTTCCTCGACGAGCTTGGAGACTGGCGGATTGTCGTCCTCACCCCCTTCGGCGGGCGTGTCCATGCCCCGTGGGCGCTCGCGATCGAGGCCCTCCTTGCCAGGCGCTCCGGCTTCGATGTCCAGGCCATCTGGAGCGACGACGGCATCGCCGTCCGGTTCGCCGAGGGCGACGAATTGCCCCCGGACTCCCTCCTCTTCCCAGGCCCGGACGAAGTGGAAGACCTGGTCGTGCAGCAACTTGCGAACTCCGCCCTCTTCGCCTCGCACTTCCGCGAAAACGCCGCCCGGGCCCTGCTGCTGCCCCGCCGCCGCCCGGGGAGCCGTACCCCCCTCTGGGCTCAGCGGCTCCGCTCCGCCAACCTCCTCGCCGTGGCCAGCCAGTACGGATCCTTCCCCATCGTGCTCGAAACCTATCGCGAATGCCTGCGCGATGTCTTCGACCTCCCGGGACTTGTCGAGGTGCTCACTGCCATCCGCAGCCGCACCATCCACGTCGCCCACGCCGAGACCGCCCAGGCCTCTCCCTTCGCTCGCTCGCTCCTCTTCGACTGGGTGGCCGCCTACATGTACGAGGGCGACGCTCCGCTTGCTGAGAGGCGCGCCCAGGCCCTTGCCCTCGATCGCGCCCTCCTGAGCGACCTCCTTGGCGATGGCGACCTGCGCGAGCTCCTCGATGCCGATGCCATCGATGACACTGAGGCCGCTCTGCAGTGGCTCTCCGCAGGCCGCCGCGCCCGGAATGCGGATCATCTGCATGACCTCCTGCGCCAGGTCGGAGACCTCGCTCTGCACGAGATCGAAGCGCGCGTGGCCTCCCCGCCGGAAGTCCCGGCCTGGTTGGCCGAGCTGGAGAGCGGCCGCCGCGCCTGCCGTATCCGCGTTGCCGGCGAGGAGCGCTGGATCGCGATCGAGGACGCCGGCCGCTACCGCGATGCCCTCGGAGCCAACCCGCCGCCCGGCGTCCCCGAAGCCTTCCTGAAACCATCGCCGCGCGCCCTTGAGAGCCTGCTCAGCCGCTACGCCCGCACCCACGGTCCGTTCGTCGCCGCCGGGCCGGCCGGGCGCTGGGCCATTCCCGAGCCCCTGGCGCTCGCCAGCCTCCGCGAACTCGAAACCGGGGGGACCATCCTGCACGGCGACTTCCGTCCCGGCCGCGTGGGGCGCGAATGGTGCGACCCCGGGGTTCTGCGGACGTTGAGGAAACGCTCACTCGCCCGCCTGCGCCGCGAAGTCGAGCCCGTCGATGGTGCAGCCTGCGCGCGCTTCCTGCTCTCGTGGCATGGCATCGGCAGCGATGCGGGCGGGCCTGAACGCTTGCGCGAGGTGCTGTCGCAGCTCGAAGGGCTTCCCCTGCCCGCCTCCGTGTACGAACGCGACGTGCTCGCTGCTCGCGTCCCCGGCTACGAGCCCCGGATGCTCGATGAGCTCTGTGCCGCCGGCGAATTCACGTGGGTGGGCCGGGGCGCGCTCGGGCGAGACGATGGCCGCGTGGCCTTCTTCCGGCGAGAGCGGCTGCCCTTGCTCGCGCCCGTAGCCACAGAACCGCCCGTGGGCGAGATCCCTGCCGCCATCCTCGGCGCATTGCGCGGAAAGGGCGCCCTCTTCTTCCGTGACCTCGTGGGCGCGGCGCGCGCCCCCCTGCGCGAGGTGCTCGACGCCCTCTGGGACCTGGCATGGGCCGGCTTCGTTACCAACGACACCTTTGGACCCGTCCGCGCGCTCGCATGGCCGCGCGATGGCAGGGTCCGCCCGTACCGGGGAACGGGCTCACTGATTCCCGCCGAGGCGGCAGGCCGCTGGTCGCTCGTCTCCACGCCCGCGGCCACGCCTACCGAACGGGCGCACGCCCTCGCCGGCTCCCTCCTCGAACGCTACGGCGTGGTGACCCGCGAATGCGCGGCCACCGAGGGCCTGCCCGGCGGGTTCTCCTCGGTCTACCCGGTCCTCAAAGCCATGGAGGAGAGCGGCCGCGTGCGGCGCGGCTACTTCATCGAGGGGCTCGGCGGCGCCCAGTTTGCTCTGCCCGGAGCAGTGGACCGCCTCCGCGCCGGGCGTGAGGCGCCCCGTGACGAGACCGCCGTCGTCCTTGCCGCCATCGACCCGGCCAATCCTTATGGCGCCATGCTCCCCTGGCCGCTGCGAGTCCCCAACGGCCGCAGCACACCCCAGCGGGCCGCCGGCGCCTCCGTGGCCCTTGTCTCCGGCGAACCGGTCCTCTATCTGGAGCGCAGCGGAAGGGGACTCCTCACCTTCCCCGCTGCCGAGGAGTCCGCAAAGCTCGAGCTTGCCCTCTCCGCTCTGTTCCAGTCCGTGGCTCTCTCGCGCCGCCGTTCGCTCACCATTGAGCGGATCGATGGCGAACCTGCGGCCGGGGCCGCCTTCGCTCCGGCACTGCTTGGCGCCGGTTTCGTCCCCGGCTACAAAGGCCTGGTTCTCCGCGCGGGAACAGGAGGGTCCGCTCCCCATGCCCGAAGGAGATAGCGTTTACCGCTTTGCTGCACTCCTGCGGGATACCCTGCAAGGCCGCCCGGTGCTGGCCGCAAGCAGCCACGGCCCGGGCCCCGCGCCCCAGGTTCAGCGCATCGTCGGCGCCACCTGCACGGGCGTTCGCTCCCGCGGCAAGAACCTGCTCATCAGCTTCGATAACGGCCTGGCGCTGCGCGGGCACCTCCATATGTACGGAACCTGGCATGTCTACGCCCCGGGAGAGCCCTGGCGGCTCCCCCAGAGTGCCATGCGCGTGGCCATTGAAGTGCCCGGGGCCGTCGCCGTTAACTTCAACGCCCCCACCATCGAACTCATCGAGGAGCGTGCCCTTGCGGTCCACCGCCCACTCGCAGCGCTTGGCCCGGACCTGCTCGACGACTCATTCGATGCCGAAGCAGCGGTTCGCCGCCTTCGCGACCCCTCCCGGGCCGGGCTGACCATTGGCGACGCCATCATGGACCAGCGCGCACTGGCCGGCGCCGGCAACATCTGGAAGCACGAAACCCTCTTCCGTTGCCGCGTCAATCCCTGGAGACGCGTCGAAGACCTTGACGACACCACCCTCATGGCGATTATCCTCAAGGCACAGGAGCTGCTCCGCGCGAGCGTGATGAAGCCCTCCCCCGGCAGGCCATCGGCGCGACCCACCATGTACGTCTACGGAAGAACGGGCATGCCCTGCCGCCGCTGCAACACCCGCCTGCGGAGCGCTCCCCAGGGCCTCGACACGCGCCGCACTACCTGGTGCCCGCGTTGCCAGCCGGGCGAGTCTCCTTGAGGCGCGCCCCGTCAGGGGCGTCCCGAGAACAGGCGAGCCACCGCCCGCGCCAGTTCCGCGTCACCGCTCGCTCGCAGACTCGCGGTCGGGCCGTGAAGCAGCTGGTTAACGAGGGAGCGCGTGAGCTGCTCTGCCGCGTCGGCCGGGATTTCGGGGTGCAGGCGGCGGATCCTCTCCACCTCGCGCTGACGGATGCGCTCGGCGCCCATGCGCATCTCCGTCACCGCCGCGCCCGTCTCGGCGAAGCGCTCAAGCCGCCGCTCAACGAGCGTCCGCACGTGGGTGCGCAGCTCGCCCCGGCGGCGCGTGGCGTGGGGACGCTCGCACTGCTCATCGGCAAGCAGGTCGGCCAGCATGAGCGAAGCCACTGCTGGCGCGCCCGCGAAATTGCGCGGCGTGCCCAGGTCGAGCAGCAGCCGCCGCACCGGGGGCAGCTGTTCGATGCGGACCTCGGGGGCATTTGACCCGAGACAACCGGCGATCACATCGAAGGGGCCGGCGCTGCCCACCCCGGACAGGGCCGCGAACGTGGCTCCTGGCAGCGGTTGCGCGGGCGCCCTGCGTCCGGCCACCACAACTTCTGCGAAGCCAAGCTCCACCGCTCGCTCTGCCACCAGCCGGCCCATCTGTCCGGTCCCAAGGATGAGGATGTTCCCCGCTGCCGGAACGCCTCCCATCCTGAGAGCGCGGTCGAGCAGGTGCCCCGCGTGGCCCTCGAACCTGGTCTCGCGGCGAAGGTCGCGTGCAGCGCTGATTGCTATCTCGCCCAGCCCGCGAACCGGAGCGGGCGCGCCCACGAGCGCCTGCCGCACCTGGCCCAGGATTTCCCTTTCTCCCAGCACGACTGAGTGCAGACCGGCAGCAACTTCCGCAAGGTGAAAGAGCGCCTCGGCGCCGCCCAGCCGGCCCGGTGCGAGACAGTTGCAGGGTTCAAGGCTGTACGCTTCGAGCCGCTGGCAGCTTTCGACCAGGGCCGAACCCGCGTGCGCCCCGGCCAGGCGGCCAATCTCCACCACACGGGGGCGCGGGAGCGAAACGGTGCTCCAGCAGCACGCCTGCAGTGACTCGACAGGGAGCGCAGAGGAAAAAGCCATAAAGTAGATTTATTTTGTCAGGTTATTTCGGAAAGGGGAACCCCGCCGCCGGCTACCCGCCCGCCGCCTGCCCTGCCGGGATTGGGCGGTCGCTCGTCCGGTACTGCTTCCGGCCCTCTTCCAGCAAGTCCCCACCCCGGCAGTCGTTCACGACAATCGCCGGGAAGCCCTCCACCTCAAGCCGCCTGATCGCTTCCGTGCCAAGGTCTTCGAAAGCTATTACCTCGGCCTTCTTGATGTGACGGTTGAGCAGCGCTCCCGTTCCCCCCACGGCGATGAAGTAAACCGCGTGGTTGCTCGCTATCGCCTGGCGCACCGCGGCGCCGCGCCCGCCCTTGCCGATGATTCCCTTCAACCCCAGCTCCAGCATCCGTGGCGTGTACGGATCGAGCCGCATTGCCGTTGTGGGCCCCGCCGACCCGATGACCATCCCCGGCCGCGGCGGGGTAGGCCCCACGTAGTAGACAATCTGCCCGCTGAGCTCCAGCGGGAGCTGCTCCCCGCGCTCGGCCATTTCGAGCAGCCGCTTGTGGGCCGCGTCACGCGCCGTGTAGATAACTCCGCTAATGCTCACATGATCACCCGGCTTCAATCGGTCGATCACGTCGTCAGTGAGAGGAGTGGTGATGGCGATGGAGTCGCTCACGGGGTGACCTCCCTGTCGTTTGCTTTGGGCGGCGCCAGCTCCTTGCTCAGGACAAGGAAGTGGCAGGGGACCTTCGATGGCGGATCGTACGGCAGCGTCCCGGTCTGCCGGTAACCCAGCCGCCCGTACCAGGCCGGCAGCTCCTCCCGCAGATTCACCACCAGGATATCGACACCGGTGAGTCCGCGCGCCGCAAAGTGCGCCTCGGCCCGGGCTACCAGCTCCTTCCCGAGTCCGCGGGCCTGCGCCACGGGGTGCACCGAAAGCATGCCGAAGTACCCCCGGCCGTTCTTCTCGGTCAGGTGAATGCAACCCAGCATCGTGCCGCTCTCATCTTCGGCCACGAGGAAGCGGTCGCGGGCCAGCAACGCGTCGACTTCGGCCTCGTCGGTGCGGTCGCTGTAGACGAAGAAGTCCTCCACCCTGTAGGCGAGCGTCACCAGGCTGGCGATACTCGCCGCATCGCCGGTGGTCGCTACTCTGATCCTGGCGCCGGTGTCCGTCCCGGCCATGGCAGGCTACAGCACCGCCTGGCGGGTGCGCGCGCTGTGACACTGCATGCTCACCGCCACCGGCAACGACGTGATGTGCGTCGGGTGCGTCTCCACGAAGACGTCCAGTGCCGTGGTCGTTCCGCCTACCGCCTGGGGCCCCACGCCCAGCGCGTTCACTGCCGCGAACAGCTCATCCTCCAGCTCCGCCACCTCCGCGTCGCCATGGCGCGAACCGACCGGGCGAAAGAGCGCGTGCTTGGCGATCGTCATCGCCTTCTCGGCCGTCCCGGCTATCCCCACACCTATGATGAGCGGCGGGCAGGGATTGCCACCCGCAAGGTCGACTGTCTCGCAGACGAAATCGATGACCGCTTTCCTGCCCATGCCCGGCAGGAAGTTCTGGTAGCGCGACATGTTCTCGCAGCCGCCGCCCTTCGGCATGAACATCAGCTTCAGCTCGTCGCCGGGCACAATCTCGAAGTGAATGACCCCCGGCGTGTTGTCACCGGTGTTCGTGCGCGCACTGAAGGGTCGCGCGGCGATGGACTTCCGCAGGTACCCTTCGGCATAGCCCCGCCGGATTCCCTCGTTGATGGCGTCGACCACGTACCCGCCGCTCACGTGCACTTCCTGACCGAGCTCGACATGCACCACCGCCGTGCCCGTGTCCTGGCAGAGCGGCAGCATCCTCTCCCTCGCGATCTCCGCGTTCTCCAGGATCTCGTCGATCACCTGGACCGCGAGCGGCGACTTCTCGGTCGCGCGCGCGGCCCGAATTGCGCCTTCGACGTCGGCGGGAAGGTAGTGTGTGGCCTCAACGGCAAGCTTCGCGATGGCATCGGTGATGGCCGCTGCCGGGATCTCTCTCATTGGCGGTTCCCTGGCCGGTGAGGTGCGGCGCGCACCGCACCCCGGATTCTCAGAGGGTACCGCGAAGCAGGGCCAGCCGCACTCTACGTTGGCCCGTCACTCGTCCGGGGGCAGTCTCAGGCGCGAAAGTCCACGTTGCGTCCTGCGCCGGGGTCGAGCAGTTGTTGCACGATCGCCACCCCTGTCGTCGCCTGGATCTCGATCGCCTTCTTGGCGATGAGGAACCTTGAGGCGGCGAGAGCGCTGGCAAACGGGTCGGCCGGGACTGATCCAACCGCAGGCCTGCTGGTGATGTTCATCGCCACGATCATCGGAATCCCGAGCGCAAAGCCGTAGTGCATCGGAAGTGGCTCTTGCGTGTCCTGGCGGTGGACCGGCGCGTCCCCTCGCCCCCTGCGCGCTGATATCCTGCGCTCCAGGAAATCCAGGAGGCACGCATGGGCAGGCTCGAAGGCAAGGTGGCCATCGTAACCGGGGGCGGCCGTGGCATAGGCCGCGGCATCTCCCTGGTCCTCGCCGGGGAGGGCGCCGACATCGCCATCCTCGACCTCGATCTCGAGAATGCAAACCGCACGGCCGCCGAAATCGCCACGCTTGGCCGGCGCGCCGTCGTCATCCTCACCGATGTATCGGACACCGCTTCCGCCGAAAGCGGCATTGAGGCCGCCATCAACGGCCTGGGGCGCGTTGACATCCTCGTGAACAACGCGGGCGTGGCGGGCGCCAATGTCGCCGCTTCCAGGCTCACGCTTGACGATTGGGACGCCTGCTATCGCGTCAACCTGAGGGCAATATGGACCATGTCCAGCGCCCTTGTTCCCCATTTCAAGGCCAACGGGGGAGGCAAGATCGTCAACATCTCCTCCATCGCCGGGAGGGTTGGCGGCGTGGGACTCGCCCACTACGGCGCCTCCAAGGCCGGCGCCATCAGCGTGACGCAATCCCTCGCCGCCGAGCTGGGCCCTTCGAACATCAACGTCAACGCGGTCTGCCCGGGGCTGCTCTGGACCGACATGTGGCGCGGCCTCGAAGCTGCCGTCGGCGGTGATGCCACCCCGGAGGTAGTCGAGCAGCGCCGCTTCTTCGAATCCTATCTGCGCACCAACTGCCCCCTGCGCAGGGAGCAGTTCCCGGAGGACATCGGCCACGCCGTCGCCTTCCTCGCTTCCGAACAGGCGCGCAACATCACCGGGCAGTCATTGAATGTCGATGGCGGCATTCGCATGAACTGATCGCCGGGCTTCCTGCCGCTAGAACGAAAGCTCCAGGCTGATGTCGAGCGCCGGCGCGCTGTGCGTAAGGGCCCCCACGGAGATGGCGTCGACTCCCGTGGCTGCAATCGCGGCGATGGTCGCGAGCGTGACCCCGCCGCTCGCCTCCAGCTTCGCGCGCCCGGCGGTGAGCCTTGCCGCCTCGCGCATCTCCCCCGGACCCATGTTGTCGAGCAGGACCCACTCCGGCCTCGCCGCAAGCGCGTCCTCGAGCTGGCCCGGCGCGTCGATCTCGATCTCGATCGCCCGGCCCGGGGCCGCCGAGCGGATGGCAGCCGCCGCCTCCGCCAGCGTGCGCCCCTCGCGGGCAAGCGCCTCGCGGTGGTTGTCTTTGATCATCGCCATACTTACCAGGTCGCGACGGTGATTCGTTCCCCCACCGCAGCGGACCGCGTATTTCTCCAGGTCTCGCAGCCCGGGGGTGGTCTTGCGTGTGTCGAGGACCATGACGCCCGTCCCCGAAACCTCGTCCACGAACTGCCGGGTCAGCGTCGCGACGCCCGAAAGCCGCTGAAGGAAGTTCAGGGCCACGCGCTCGCCCTGCAGCAGGGCGCGTACCGGCCCCCGGGCCACGGCAATGGTTTCTCCCGCCGCAATGCGGGCGCCGTCTTCCACGTGTACCGAAAGATGGACGTTTGGGTCCAGTTGCCGGAAGGTCTCTGCCGCCAGTGCCAGCCCCGCCACTACCCCGCTGTCGCGAGCCACGAACACGCCGCGTCCCTGCAGCTCCGCGGGGACGGTGTTCAGGGAGGTGATGTCATCTGCCGCCCGGTCTTCGGCCAGCGCAAGTGAAACTGCCCGGGCAATCTCGGCAGGGGGAGGGGGCTCAATTGCCACGGCGGAACACCTGCCTTCGCGCCCAGTGCCGGTCATCCTGTTCGGGGTAGTCGCTTCGGTAATGGGCCCCGCGGCTCTCGGTACGCAGGAGCGCCGCCTTGAGCATGAGCCGCGCGAGCGTGCCCATCTCGCGGAGCTCATGCCATTCGCGGGTTGGCCGCGCCGGGGAGTTCGCCCATCCGGTGGCTGTCCCGAGCGCGCGTTCCAGCCCTTCGTGGCTTCGCTCAATACCGGCGAAATCCCACATGAGCGCCTGCAGCGTGCCGTGGCCGGGAGCCGGGCCGCCGTCGACGCCATCGACGATTGCGCGAGGGTCGCGCTCGGCGCCCCGAGGGGCTTCTCCCAGGCACTCCACCGTTCGCTTGCCAAACACCACTGTCTCCATGAGAGAGTTGCTGGCCAGCCGATTCGCGCCATGCACCCCGGTACAGGCGGCTTCGCCCACGGCAAAGAGCCCCGGCACCGTGGTGCGCCCGAACGTGTCTGTCCTCACGCCTCCCATCAGGTAGTGGGCTGCAGGCGCCACCGGGATTGGGGCGGAGCGCATGTCGATTCCCTGGCCCTGGCAGAACGCGAAGATCGCCGGGAACCTCGCCGCAAGGTCTACCCCCCGCGCGACGGTGCAGTCGAGGAACACGTTCTCACTGCCTGCTGCCCGCATCTCCGCCACAATCGCCCGCGCCACAATGTCCCGCGGTGCAAGGTCGCCAAGCGGATGGTATCCAGCCATGAAGGCCTCACCGGCCGCGTTTCGCAGCACCGCCCCCTCGCCCCGCACCGCCTCCGAGATCAGGAACGGTGGCGCGCCATCGCCGCGGAACGCCGTGGGATGGAACTGGTAGAACTCCAGGTCTGCGAGTTCGGCCCCGGCTTCATAAGCAAGGGCGATGCCGTCGCCGGTCGCCACGTCCGGGTTCGTGGTGTGCGAGTAGAGCCACCCGGCGCCGCCGGTTGCAATCACCACCGCCGCAGCCTCGAACGAAAGGCCTTCGCCAGAGGCAAGGTCCACTGCTTCCACGCCAGTCACGGCCCCGCCTGCGGTGCTTATCCCCGTGGCAATTGTGTGGTCCAGGATGGTGATCCCCGGGGTCGCGGCCGCGGCCGCGAGCGTCGTCTCGATCGCTGCGCCTGTCTGGTCCCCACCCGCGTGGAGCACCCGCGCCCGGCTGTGCGCGGCTTCGCGGCCGAGCGCGAGTTCGCCCCCCGGCGAATCGAAGGCGACTCCGTACTCCACCAGGTCGCGAATGCGGGAGGGCGCCTCATAGCAAAGGACTCGCGCCGCCGCCACATCCACCAGCCCGGCCCCCGCCGCGATTGTGTCGGCAAGATGCTGCTCCGGGCTGTCGAGCGGCCCCACCGCCGCCGCGATGCCCCCCTGCGCCCATGCCGTGTTGCAGTCCTCAATCGACCCCTTGGTCAGCACCAGCACCGGCCCGAGCTTCCTGCTTTCGAGCGCCACGAAGAGCCCCGAGATGCCGCTGCCGATGACAATCAGCCGGTAGTCCTGTTTCACCGGGAGACTCTGACCGGACACTGCATAGGACTTAGTGTAGGTGCTACACGAAGTGCGCCGCCACCCCCGGAAGCGCCAGCGCGACGCGCGCGCTAAACTGCACCGCGGCGCACTGCCTTCCTCAATTCCACCGTCGGAGCGTATTCGTGGCCATCCTGCCGATCCGCCGTGCTGGCGACCCTGTTCTGCGCGAGAAGGCGAAGCGGGTTCGCCTGCCCGTTGACAGCTCCATCCACCGGCTCATCGAAGACATGTGGGACACGATGTACGACGCTCCCGGCGTCGGACTCGCCGCACCACAAATCGGCATCGGCCTGCGCGTCATCGTCATCGATGTGCCCGACCACGATCGCGTTGCACTCGTTAACCCCGAGATCATCAAGCGGTCGGGAGAGCGCAATGTCGACGAAGGCTGCCTCTCTGTCCCGGGGTTCCGTGGCGAGATCGTTCGCTCCGTGAAGGTGCTTGCCAAAGGCATCGACCCCTATACCGGCAAGGAAGTGCGCATCAGGGCAGAGAATGACCTGATGGCCGAGGCCCTCGAACACGAGATCGACCACATCAATGGCATCCTCTACATCGATTATCTTCCCGGGCCCGAAGCACTGGTCCCGCTCAACGAGGCTCCCGAGGTGCAGAGCTAGGCCGTGATAATCGCCGTCATTGGGGGTGAGACGAGTTCGAGCGACGAGGAAACCGCGGCCTACGAAACCGGCCTGGAGATCGCTCGCCGCGGACACGTGCTCATCTGCGGCGGCCGCCAGGGGGTCATGCGCGAAGCCTGCCGCGGCGCCCGCAACGGCGGTGGCCACACCATCGGCATCCTCCCCGGCGAAGACCGCTCCGACATGAACGAGTTCGTTGAGTTCCCCATCGTCACGGGCATGGGTTTCGCCCGCAACACCATCATCGCCCGCACCGCCGACGCGCTTGTGGCCATAGGCGGGCGCTACGGTACCCTCTCCGAAATCGCCTTCGCGTTCATCTCTGGCAGGCCTGTGGCCGGTATTGGCACCTGGGCCCTGTCTCTCCCGTCCGGCGAACCGGCGCCGATCGCAAGCTGCCGCAATGCCCGCGAAGCCATCGACTACTGCGAGCGCGCCGTCGCCGCCAGGGAATAGCCATGTACATCACCGACGTTCTCGCTCGTGAAGTCCTCGACTCCCGGGGCAATCCTACCCTCAAGGTCACCGTCGTTCTCGATGACGGCACCGTGGGCGCGGCGTGCGTGCCGTCAGGGGCTTCCACCGGCGCCCACGAAGCCGTCGAGCTTCGCGACGGCGACCCACGCCGCTACAACGGCAAGGGCGTTCTCAAGGCCGTCCGCAACGTGAACGAAGAAGTAGCCGGCAGCCTCGGCCACTTCCCGCTCGTCGACCAGCGCACCCTCGATACCACCCTTCGCGAGATCGACGGAACGCCCAACAAGAGCCGCCTCGGCGCCAACGCCATCCTCGGCGTCTCGCTCGCCGCTGCCCGCGCGGCCGCGGCGTCCCGCGAGGAGCCGCTCTTCCGCTACATGGGAGGGCTCAACGTTTCTCGCCTGCCCGTGCCCATGTTCAACATCCTGAACGGAGGCAAGCACGCCCCCGATTCGACGGACTTCCAGGAATTCATGGTCATGCCCGTCGGCGCGGAGAACTACCGGGACGGACTCCGCATGGGCGTCGAAATCTACCACGCCCTCGGCGCTCTGCTGCACGAGCGCGGGTTTGCCACCTCCGTCGGCGATGAGGGCGGCTACGCTCCCTCCCTTGCGGGCAATGAAGAGGCCGTCCAGGTGGTGCTCGATGCAATCCAGCGCGCCGGCTACCGCCCCGGCGAAGACGCCGTTA
>WBZY01000436.1_pt1 | contig 13431 bp, 15 predicted proteins | sample 5204191 | NCBI WGS metagenome assembly WBZY01 (sample SAMN12344363, study PRJNA552823) | activated sludge metagenome | biome: Activated sludge suspended growth; feature: Anammox Sidestream; material: Wastewater; isolation source: activated sludge from anammox sidestream of wastewater treatment...
CACGTGATCGCGCGCGCGACGGTGAAGGCGTTGCGCAAGAACGTGCTCGCGAAGTGCTATGGTGGCGACGTCTCGCGCAAGCGCAAGCTGCTCGAGAAGCAGAAGGAAGGCAAGAAACGCATGAAGCAGCTCGGCCACGTCGAGATCCCGCAGGACGCGTTCCTCGCGGTGCTGAAGGTGGGCAGGAAATAGCCGTGATCGACCAGCTGACACTCATCGCGGCCTGGCTCGTGGTCCCCGTCGGGCTGATCGCGGTGATCGACGACTGGTTCCTGCGCCCGGCGCGCGAAATCGCCGCCGCGCCCGCGCCCGCCCGCGACCCGCCGCTCGCGCGCGTGGCCTACCTTGCGCTGCCGCTGCTGGTGATCGGCGCCGTCGTGCGCATGCTGCGAGCCGAAGCGCTCGATTTCAGCCTCGTACTGGTGCTGATCGCGCTGGTTTCGGGTGTCGTGTGGGCCATCGACGCCGCATGGCTGCGCGCCGCGCGCGCGCGCCGCGCGACGGCGGCGGGCAAGGCGGCGGATGCCGCACGCGAACCGGCCACCGTCGACTATGCGCGCAGTTTCTTTCCGGTCGCGTTGATCGTGCTCGTGCTGCGCTCGTTCCTGTTCGAGCCGTTTCGCATCCCGTCGGATTCGATGATGCCGACACTGCTCGACGGCGATTTCATCGTGGTCAACAAGTTCGCCTATGGCCTGCGGCTGCCGGTGCTGAACACGCGCATCGTCGAGATCGGCGAGCCGCAGCGGGGCGACGTGGTCGTGTTCCGCTACCCGCCGGACCCGCGCATCAACTACATCAAGCGCCTCGTCGGGCTGCCCGGCGACCGCGTGCGGATCGAGGCCGACCGGGTCATCGTGAATGGTTCGCCCGTGCCGTTCGAGCCGCTCGGGCGCTATACCGACGGCTGCTACGTCGACATGCAGCTCGCCGAAGAGACGCTCGGCGCGCACCGGCATCGAGTGCTCTACTGCAACACCACGGGGGATTTTTCCGTGCCGCGCCTGCCGTCCTGCGAGCGGCGCATGGCGCGCAGCTACCTGTGCGACGCGCAGCCGCTCGACGGGCGCGCGGATCACGGCGATGTCCCGGACATCGACGTGCCGCCCGGCAAGTACCTGATGATCGGCGACAATCGGGACAACAGCGCCGACAGTCGCTACTGGGGTTTCGTGCCCGAAGAGAATCTGGTCGGCAAGGCGACCCGAATCTGGTTCAATTGGGACCCGCACCGCGCGGGCGGACCCAAGTGGAACCGCGTGGGCGAGCGGATCGATTGACAGCGCGAGGGAGTAGCGATGCGTGCACGTGAGGCGGGTATCACATTCATCGGCTGGTTGTTCATCCTCGTGCCGATCGCCCTGGTCGGTTATGCGGCGATCCGGCTGACACCGGTGCTGCTGAATTACATGAAGGTCTCGCAGGCGCTCGAGCGCACGGCGACGCAGCTCGCGAGCGACGAGACGCTTTCGGCGCGCACGATCCGGGTGACGCTCGAGAAGCAGTTCGACATCGACAGCATCGACTACCCGAGCATCAGGGACATCGATGTCCACAAGGAAGGTGCCGCCTGGATCATGCGCGCCAATTACGAGGACACCGCGCCGCTGTTCGCGAATGCCTCGATCCTGCTGAAGTTCGACAAGGTGGCGACGATCGATTGACGACGCAGAGCGACTGGCCCGTCGGGTGGGTGCGCGAGCGCCTCGCGTATGCACCGCGCGAGCCGGGACTATTTGCCACGGCGCTGACCCATCGCAGCGCTGCGGGCGAGAACAACGAACGACTCGAATTCCTCGGCGATGCCGTGCTCAACCTGCTGATCGCCGACCGCCTGTATGCGGAGTTTCCGGCAGCCGCCGAGGGCGACCTGTCGCGGCTGCGCGCGCGGATCGTGAGCCAGGAGCCGCTCGCGGCCGTGGCGGCCCAGCTCGGGATCGGCGACGTGCTGCGGCTTGGCCCGGGCGAGTTGAAGAGCGGCGGGTTTCGCCGCGAATCGATTCTCGCCGACGCGTTCGAGGCGCTCACCGGCGCGCTGTGGCTCGATGCCGGTCTCGAGCCGACACGCGCGCGCATCGTGCCGCTGTTCGACGCGCGCATCCGCGAGCTGCCGCATCCGGAAGCCCTGAAGGACGCCAAGACACGGCTGCAGGAACACTTGCAGGGGCGTGGCCTGCCGCTGCCGCGCTATACGCTCGACAGCGTCGCGGGCGAGCCGCACGAACAGGTCTTCCACGTGCGGTGCGAGGCCCCTGGACAGCGCGCGACCGGTGAAGGCAGCGGGTCGAGCCGCCGCAGGGCCGAGCAGCAGGCGGCCGAACGCCTGCTCGAACGCCTGCTCGCGGGCGATGGCGGCCTGCCATGACGGCCACTGAACGCGAATTTCGCGCCGGCTTTGCCGCGCTCGCCGGTCGCCCCAACGTCGGCAAGTCGACCCTGCTCAACGCGCTCGTCGGGGAGAAGCTGTCGATCGTCACGCCGCGGCCCCAGACGACGCGCCACCGCATCGTCGGTCTCGTCAACCTGCCGCATGCGCAGATCGCGTTCGTCGATACCCCGGGGCTGCACCACGGGGCGCGGCGCGCGCTCAACCGGGCGATGAACCGGACCGCGGCGGCCGCGCTTGCCGACGCCGATGTCGTGCTGCTCGTCGTCGAGGCGGGTCGCTGGACCGCGGAGGACCAGCTGGCACTCGAGCGCGTGGCGGGCAGCGGACGTCCGTGCATCGCGGTCGTGAACAAGATGGACCGGGTGCATCCGCGCGAGCGTGCATTGCCGTGGGTGGCGGAACTTGCGACGCGCCACGCATTCGTCGACGTCGTGCCCTGCTCGGCGAAGGAGGCGGACAACCTCGACCGGCTGGTCGAGCGGATCGTCGCGCAGCTGCCGCACTCGCCGCCGCTCTTTCCGCCCGACGAGATCACGGATCGCGATACGGCGTTTCGCATCACCGAGTCGATCCGCGAGAAGCTGACGCTCGAGCTGAACCAGGAGGTGCCGTATGGCATCGCGGTTGCGATCGAGCGCATGGCCGAGGCCGATGGGCGTCTCGAGGTGGCGGCCGTGATCTGGGTGGATCGCGAGGGCCAGAAGCCGATCGTGATCGGCGAGGGGGGCGAGCGGCTGAAGCGCATCGGCCGCGCGGCGCGCATCGAGTTGAACCGGCTGCTCGGCCGTCGCCTGCACCTCGAACTGTGGGTCAAGGTGCGCGAAGACTGGGCCGACAACGCGCAGGCGCTGAAGGCACTGGGCCTCGAATGAGCCGCGCGGTGCGCAAGGCCGACCTGACGCGCGCGTACGTGCTGCATCACCGGCCGTATCGCGACACGAGCCGCATCCTCGAGATCTTCAGCCGGGAGCACGGGCGCCTCACGCTGTTCGCGCGCGGTGCGCGCGGGCCGAAATCCCGCAGCGCCTCGCTGCTGCAGCCCTTCCAGCGGCTGCTCGTCTCGTGGCGGGGGCACGGCGATGCGGCGACGCTGACGGCCGTGGAGCGCGGCGCGGCCGGGGAGGCGGCGGGCTCGCCGGGGCTGCCGGCCGCCACCGTGATGTTCGGGTTCTATCTCAACGAGTTGCTGCTGCGCCTGACGACGCGCGACGACCCGCACCCCGACCTGTTCGACGCGTACGAGGCGACGCTCGGGCGCCTCGCGGCGGGCGAAGCACCCGATGCGGCATTGCGCACGTTCGAGCGCCGCCTGCTCGAGGAACTCGGCTACGGCGTCGAACTGCGGGTCGAGGCGGACACGGGGCGTTCGATCGATCCGCAGGGGCGGTATGTGTATCGGGCCGGGCAGGGTGTCGCGCGGGCGGTGGCCGATGCGCCCGGCGTCGTCGCCGGACGCTCGCTGCTGCTGCTCGCGGAGGACCGGCTGCAGGGCGCGCCCGAGCTCGAGGACGCGCGCCGTGTGCTGCGCGCGGCACTCGATTATTGTCTCGAAGGTCGTGAACTCGCGACGCGCGCGGTGGCCCGCGCCGTTGCCGGCAAGGAGCGTGGATGAGCCCATTGTCGATCGCACTCGGTGTCAATATCGATCACGTGGCGACGCTGCGGCAGGCGCGGCGCGCGCGCTACCCGGATCCGGTCCATGCGGCGCTCGCGGCCGAACAGGCCGGTGCCGACAACATCACGCTGCACCTGCGCGAGGATCGCCGCCACATCCAGGACAGCGACGTGCGCACGCTGCGGCAACTGCTGCAGACGCGCATGAACCTCGAACTCGCGGTCACCGACGAGATGCTCGAGGTGGCGCGCGAGGTGCGCCCCGCAGACTGCTGCTTCGTGCCCGAGCGGCGCGAGGAAGTGACGACCGAAGGCGGGCTCGACGTCGTCGGCAAGGTGCAGCGCATCGCCGAAGGCTGCCGGCTGCTCGCGACGGCGGGCGTGCGGGTCGCGCTCTTCATCGACGCCGAGCCGCGCCAGATCGAAGCAGCGGCCCAGGCCGGCGCGCCGGTCGTCGAGTTGCACACCGGTGCGTATGCCGGCGCGACGGGCCGCGGGGCCGCCCTCGAGCTCGAGAAATTGCGGGCCGGCGCGCGCCTCGCCGCGAGCCTCGGGCTCGAGGTGCATGCCGGCCACGGGCTCCACTATCACAATGTCGCTCCCGTGGCGGCGATTCCCGAGATCGTCGAGCTCAACATCGGCCACGCGATCATCGCGCGCGCCGTGTTCGATGGCCTGCGCGCCGCCGTGCGCGACATGCGCGCCCTGATGTCGGACGCACGACGGTGATCTTCGGCATCGGCATCGACGTGCTCGAGGCCGCGCGCGTCGCACGCGTGTACGCGCGCCACGGCGAGCATTTCGTCGAGCGGCTGCTGATGCCGGCGGAAAGGGCGCAGATGGCCCTGACACAGCGCAAGGAGCGCTTCCTCGCGATGCGTTTCGCCGCGAAGGAGGCGATCGTCAAGGCGCTCGGCACAGGCTTTGCGCACGGAGTGTGGATCCGCGATGTCGGCATCGTGCAGAACGCCTGGGGCCGGCCCGAGGTCGTGTATTCGCCGCGGGGCGATCACGTGCGGCGCGGGCTCGGCGTCGGCGACGGGCACGTGACGCTGACCGACGAGGCGGGCCTCATCGTCGCGGTCGCGGTCCTCGAGCGCGCCATCGCGCCGGCCGCGGAGGCGGGGCGGTGAACGTGCTCGTGTTCGACATCGAGACGGTGCCGGATGTCGAGCTCGGGCGCCGGGCGTTCGGCCTCGAGGGCCTGCCGGACAGCGAAGTCGCCAAGGCGATGTTCGCGCGTCGCCGGCAGGAAACGGGCAGCGACTTCCTGCCGCACGAGCAGCATCGGGTCGTCGCGATCGCCTGCGTGCTGCGGTCGCGCGACGCGCTGCGCGTGTGGAGTCTCGGAGAGCCGGGCGCGAGCGAAGCCGACATCGTCGGGCGCTTCTTCGACGGCATCGAGCGCTACACGCCCGATCTCGTGTCCTGGAACGGCGGCGGCTTCGACCTGCCCGTGCTCCACTACCGGGCGCTCGCCGCCGGCATCCAGGCGCCGACCTACTGGGAAACCGGCGACGGCAACACGGCCTTCCGCTACAACAATTACCTCAGCCGCTACCACTGGCGCCACATCGACCTGATGGATGTGCTGTCGGGCATGCAGCCGCGGGCACGCGCCTCGCTCGAGGACATGGCGCTGCTGCTCGGCTTGCCGGGCAAGCTCGGCTTCTCCGGCGCGAAAGTGTGGGATGCATGGCAGGCGGGCGAAATCGTCGCGATCCGGCGCTACTGCGAAACCGATGTGCTGAACACCTATCTCGTGTACCTGCGCTTCGAGCTGCTGCGAGGCCATCTTTCCCGCGAACAGCACGCGGCGGAGGTCGAGCGGGTGCGGGCACTGCTCGCGGCGTCCACCGAGCCGCATCACGCCGAATTCCTCGCCGCATGGCCGAAGCCGAGTCGGGCGTAGTCCTCGCGCTCAATCACGATGGCGCCGGGCTCGTGAAGACGGGCAAGGCGGCATTCGTGCCGGGCACGCTGCCGGGCGAGACGATCCGGTTCCGGCGGACGCGGCGGCATCGCCAGCACGACGACGCGGAACTCGTCGAGGTGATCGAACCGTCGCCCGATCGCGTCGCACCGCCGTGCCCGCATTTCGGCGTCTGCGGGGGCTGCGCGCTGCAGCACATCGCGCCTGCGGCGCAGCTCGCCGCCAAGCGCGAGGAACTCGAAGCGAGCCTCGCGCGCATCGGGCGCGTCGCGCCCGCGCAATGGCTCGAGCCGATCACGGGGCCGGTGTGGAATTACCGGCGGCGCGCGCGCCTGAGCGCGCGCTTCGTCGCGAAGAAGGGCCGGTCGCTCGTCGGCTTTCGTGAACGCTCGGCGCCGTATGTCGCCGAGATCGACAGTTGCCGGGTACTCGCCGCGCCGTTCGATGCGCTCGTGACGCCGCTGTCGCAACTGCTCACGGGGCTCTCGATCCGCGAGCGCGTGCCGCAGGTCGAGGTGTCGGCCGGCGAACGCGCGAGCGCGGTGATCCTGCGCGTGCTCGCGCCGCCTGCGCCGTCCGACATCGAGGCCATTCGCGCCTTCGGCAAGGCGTACGGCGTGGCGATTTACCTGCAGCCGGGTGGGCTCGACACCGTCGCGCCGCTCGACGATGTGCCCGCCGCGCTCGACTATTCGCTGCCGGAGTTCGACCTGCGCCTCGCGTTCGAGCCCGTCGACTTCATCCAGGTGAATGCGGAGGTGAATCGCGCGCTCGTCTCGCGGGCCGTGCAGTGGCTCGATGCCGGGCCCACCGATCGCGTGCTCGACCTCTTCTGCGGGCTCGGCAATTTCACGCTCGCGCTCGCGCGTCGCGCGGGCACGGTCGTCGGCGTCGAGGGCGACGCCGGCCTGATCGCGCGCGCGCGCGGCAATGCCGGGCGCAACGGCATCGCGAACGCGGCATTCCACGTCGGCAATCTCGCCGCGGAGGACCTCGCGCTGGAGCGATGGTGGGCCGGCGGGTTCACGCACGTGCTGCTCGATCCGCCGCGGGTCGGGGCGCGGGACGTGCTCGCTCCCGTCGCGCAGCTCGCGCCGAAGCGCATCGTGTACGTCTCGTGCCATCCGGGCACGCTGGCGCGCGACCTCGGGATCCTCGTGCACGAGCATGGCTACGGCCTCGTGGCGGCCGGCGTGCTCGACATGTTTCCGCATACGACCCACGTCGAATCGATGGCGGTGCTCGAGCCAATCCACGATACTTGCCGGCCATGACACTCGGCCCGCTGATGGTCGATCTCTCGGGCCCCGAACTCGCGCCGGGGGAGCGCGAGCTGCTCGCGCATCCGCTCGTCGGCAGCGTGATCCTCTTCGCGCGCAACTACGTCGACCCGCAGCAGCTCGCGCGGCTCACCGCGGACATCCACGCGGTGCGCCACCCCGCGCTCGTCGTCGCAGTCGACCAGGAAGGCGGGCGGGTGCAGCGCTTCCGGCCGGGCTTCTCGCGCCTGCCGCCGCTGCGCCGCATCGGCCAGGAGTACGATCTCGATGCACGTCATGGGCTCGAGCTGGCGCGCGAGCTTGGCTGGCTGATGGCGGCGGAGCTGCGGGCCTGCGGCGTCGACCTGTCGTTCGCGCCCTGCGTCGACCTCGATTACGGGGTGAGCGAGGTGATCGGCGACCGGGCGCTGCATGCGCAGGCGACCGCGGTGGCCGAGCTGGCGGTCGCCTACATGCACGGCATGCGCGACGCCGGCATGGCGGCGACGGCCAAGCACTTTCCCGGGCACGGCGCAGTCGTGGCCGATTCGCATATCGCCCTGCCGGTCGACCGGCGGGCACTCGTCGACATGGACGACGATCTCGCACCCTACCGGCGTTTGATCGCCAACCAGTTGCCGGGCGTGATGGTGGCGCACGTCGCATTCCCGGCCGTCGATGCGCTGCCCGCGAGCCTCTCGGCACGCTGGATCCGCGGCGTGCTGCGCGAGGAACTCGGCTTCCAGGGCATCGTGTTCACCGACGACCTGTCGATGCAGGGCGCGGCCGCTCATGGCGACATCGTCGCGCGTGCGCGTGCCGCGCTGGCGGCCGGCTGCGACGTGCTGCCCGTCTGCAACGATCGCGCGGCGGTCGAAACCCTGCTGGCGCGGCTCGAGGTCGATCCCGATCCTGCGATGCACCTGCGGCTCGCGCGCCTGCGCGGCCGGCACGGGTTGTCGCATGCGGAGCTGCTCGCCTCCGATGCGTGGCGACAGAGTCAACGGCTGCTCGCGCGGGTCGCCGAGGCACCTGCGCTGGAACTCTCGGCGGGGCGGGCATGAAGGAATGGTCGGCGGAACTGCTGCGCAGCGTGCTCGACGCAGCGCCCGAGGGCATCGTGATCTGCGAAGCGGAGGGCGACCAGCCGGTCGTCTACGTGAACTCGGCCTTCGAGTACCTGACCGGCCACGCGGCGGCCGACCTGCTCGGCCGCAACCTCCGCCACCTGCAGGGGGATGACCGGGAACAGGATGCACGCTATCGCCTGCAGCAGGCGATCGAGCGCGGCGATTCCTGCCAGGTCCTGCTGCGCAACTATCGCAAGAACGGCGGCGTGTTCTGGGTCGACATCCACCTGCAGCCCGTGCGCGACGGCGCGGGCCGCGTCACCCACTTCATCGGCTATCACCGTGACGCGAGCGACCGGCCGCGCACGGCGATGAAGGCGCTCACGGGCCTGCCCACCTGGATGCGCGAGGACCGGCTGACCACGCTCGCGACACGGCCGTACTTCGAGGAACTGCTGAAGCGCGACTGGGCACTCGCGCAGCGCGAGATGCGCCAGCTCGGACTCGCGATCTTCGACGTGGACAGCCTCGGTGCCTACAACGACACCTACGGCCGTGCCGGCGGCGACGCCTGCATCCGGCGCACCGCGAGCCTCATCGCGGCGTCGTTCCGTCGCGGCAGCGACCTGCTCGGGCGCTGGGACGGTGGTGGCATTGCCGTGCTCGCCCACGGCGCGAGCGACGACAAGCTCGCCGACTACGCGCGCGTCCTCGCGCAACGGGTACAGGACCAGCAGGTCCACCATCCGCGCTCTCGCGCGAAGTTCGTGACGGTCAGCGTCGGGGTCGCAAGCTGCCTGCCGATGCGCGACCAGCCGGTGACGCTGCTCGTGAACGCCGCCGAAGCGGCGTTGCGGCAGGCGAAGTCGCAGGGGCGCAATCGCGTCGCGATCGCGGCGAAGGGCGATTACACGGCGTGAGTGCGGGCCGGCGCCGGCACTGTCAGTGCGGCGCAGGGGAGTCGAGGCGCGTCTGCACGAGGTCCGCGAACAGCTCGAGCGGGCAGCCGCGGCCCGAATCGTCGGTGCAACCCGGAATTGCGATCGGTGCCCAGGACGGCGGGTTCGCTGCATCGAGCGGCGCGAGCGTGCGCAGCTGATCCATGGTCTGCGCGCGAAAGAAGGCGCGCACAAAACGCGCGCCGTCGGGTGCGCGCAGCAATTCGAAACCGATCGCGCCGCCGGGCGGCACGTCGTCGGCGGGATAGCCGACTGCATGCCAGTGCATCTCGAGAAAGCCGCCGACATCCGCGATGTTCGTGTCGTGGCCCGCCAACACCGTGACCGGCGCGCCCGTGAGCAGCGCATCGAGGATGCGCCTCATCAGCGGTGCCGCTGCCCGCTGGGCGATATAGGGTGGGCGGTTCTCGTAAGCGAACTTGAGCGGATGGAAGCGCAGCAGCCGCTCGATCCCGTCGCGATCGAGCCGGCCCCACGCCACGGCGTCCGCCGGCATGGCCTCGAGGTATTCGAGCAGGAAGGTCTGGCTCGCGGTCGACGCGACGCCAAAGGGCCCGCCGAGCCTGGGACGGTCGCCGTCTTCCTCCTCGAGCTTTCCGGGCAGGGCATCGAACGTACAGCCGCTCGCGAGCTGCGCGCGTGCGCAGACCGCGGGTGCACAGCATCCGAGCACGTGCTGCATCAGCTGCAATTCCGGCTCGAGATGCCGGGCCTCTGTCGCGAGCCCGCCTTCGGGCAGCCGCGCCTTCGCGGCGAGCCACGCGAGATGGCTGTCGAACGGCACGGCATGTGCCTCGATCGCGTGGAACACCGGATCGGGCGAGCCGGGCACCGTCGCGATCGGCAGATCGCAACCCGGCAGCAGCGCTTCGGCATAGGCGCGCCCGGTCGCGACGGTGCGCTGGCGCGGGCTCGTGGTGACCGCCACGGTGCCGGCCGCCGGACAACCCGTCGCGGGCAGCAGCCCGAGCCGCGCAAAGACAGTCCTGTCGTAGCGGGCGAGGGCGCGAACGCCATCGGCGCCGTGCGGCGTGAGCTCGCCGGTGGCAACGGGCCACGACGGCCATTGTTCCGTCGTGTACCCGGCCGGAATCACCGGATCCTTGGTCGGCGGGCGTACGCCGTGGCGCATCAGCAGGACCACGCGCTCCACCGTCGGCGCGGCGTCGACGCCTGTCGGCAGCTTGTCTCGCGCCGCCGTACACGCGACGAGCGCGAAGAGCGGAGCGAGCGACAGCAGCCAGCGGGGCCGGCGCATCTCAGCGCGCCGCCGTGACGACGGCGATGACGCCGAAATCGGGGTTGTCGAAATAGTTCTTCTCGCCGAGCCGCACACGCCGGATCTCGTTGATCCTCGCGCGGCCGAGCGTCATCGAGAAGCCGAGATGCAGGTACTGGCCCCGCTCGAGCCAGGTCGTGCCCGACAGCCCGTCGGCGACGACGCCGACGCGCGAAAGCGCAAAACCGCTGCGTGAGCCCCAGGGGCTCGGTGTCTGCGTCCAGCCGGCGTGTGCAATCGCCTGGTAACCACCCGCGGCGCGCAGGCGCTCGACCACACCGCCGAGCGTGAAGCTCGATGCGGGCAGCGACCCGATGAGCCGCGCAACGCCGCCGGCGCCCGCCGTGTCTCCGCCGTCGCTTCCGCCGGGCGCCTGGTCGGCGGCGCTGCCTTCGGCATCGGCTGAACTGCTGCCCGTACGAAAGACGACGATTTCGATATTGTAGCTGTCCGCAGCGGACTGCGGCGTGGCGGGCAGGGCGACGGCACAGAGCGCCGCCGCGAGGCAGAGTGTCGGTATGCGCATGGTCCGTCCACGGCCGGGTCATGCGGCCCGCAGGCGCGCGAGCAGCTGCCCGGCGAACTCGAAGCGCTCGTCCTCTTCGTCGAGGTCCCGCGAAATGCGCAGCTTCAGCGGGCCGTCGAGCCGATACTCGCGCGAGCTGTCCTGGACGAGGCGGATCACGGCGCGCGGGTCGACCGCATTGTCCTCCCCGAACAGCACGTAGCCGCCCTGTGCGCCGAGATCGAGCTTGCGCACGCCGAGCGCACGCGCCGCGAGGCGCAGCCGCGTCAGGCGCAGGAGTGCGGTGGCCGGCGGCGGCAGCGGGCCGAAGCGGTCGACCAGCTCCGCCGTGAGTTCGTCGAGCGCCACCTCGTCGGGCGCCGCCGCGATGCGCTTGTAGAGTCCGAGGCGCACATGCACGTCCCCGACGTACGTGTCGGGCAACAGCGCCGGCAGGCGCAGCTCCACTTCGGTCGGCGCGCCGAGCGGCTGGTCGAGCGCGGGCTCGCGGCCTGCACGCAGTGCCTTGACCGCGCGCTCGAGCAGGTCGAGGAACATCGTGAGGCCGACTTCCGTGAGTTCGCCGCTCTGCGATTCGCCGAGCAGTTCGCCGGCGCCGCGGATCTCGAGGTCGTGGGTCGCGAGCACGAACCCCGCCCCGAGCTCTTCCATCGACTCGATCGCCTCGAGGCGTTTCACGGCATCCTGCGTCAGTGCCTTGCGCGGCGGCGTGAGGAGATAGGCATAGGCCCGGTGGTGCGAGCGGCCGACACGGCCCCGCAGCTGATGCAGCTGTGCGAGCCCCATGCGATCCGCACGATCGATGATGATCGTGTTGGCGGTCGGTACGTCGATGCCGCTCTCGATGATGGTCGTGCAGACGAGCACGTTGAAGCGCCGATGGTAGAAATCGACCATCAGCTGCTCGAGTTCGCGCTCGCGCATCTGGCCGTGGCCGACCCGCACGTCTGCTTCGGGCACGAGCTGGCGGACCGCGGCCGCGATCTTGCCGATGTCGCGGATCTCGTTGTGCACGAAGTAGACCTGCCCGCCGCGGCGCAGCTCGCGCAGGATCGCCTCGCGCAGGCCCGCGTCCTGCCATTCGGTGACGAAGGTCTTGATCGCGAGCCGCTCGGCGGGCGGCGTCGTGATGAGCGACAGCTCGCGCAGGCCGCCGAGCGCCATGTTGAGCGTGCGGGGAATCGGTGTCGCGGTCAGCGTCAGCACGTGCACCTCGGCACGCAGCGTCTTCAGCCGTTCCTTGTCGCGCACGCCGAAGCGGTGTTCCTCGTCGATCACGATCAGGCCGAGGTCCTTGATGCGCACGTTCGCGTGCAGCAGCCGGTGCGTCGCGATCACGATGTCGACGGTGCCCGCGGCGAGGCCGTCGACCACGGCATTCGACTCCTTCGTGCTGCGAAAGCGCGACAGCGACTCGATGCGGACCGGCCAGTCGGCAAAGCGGTCGCGGAAGTTCGCGACATGCTGCTCGGCGAGGAGCGTGGTCGGCACGAGCACGACCACCTGTTTGCCCGCCTGCACCGCGACGAACGCGGCGCGCATCGCGACCTCGGTCTTGCCGAAGCCGACATCGCCGCAGACGATCCGGTCCATCGGGCGCTCGCGGCCGAGATCCTCGATCACCTTCGCGATCGCGTCGGCCTGCTCGGGCGTCTCCTCGAACGGGAAGGCGTTCGCGAAGCTCTGGTACTCGAGCTCGCGCAGCGGCAGCGCGAGGCCCCGGCGGGCCTCGCGGCGCGCGTAGAGATCGAGGAGCTCCGCGGCGACATCGCGTACCTGCGCGGCAGCCTTCTTCCGTGCCCTGGCCCATTGGTCGGTACCGAGCTTGTGCAGCGGCGCACCCTCGGGGGCGGCGCCGGTATAGCGTGCGACGAGATGCAGGGCATGCACCGGCACGTACAGGCGGTCGCCGTCCTGGTATTCGAGCACGAGGAACTCGCCCGGCTGGCCCGCGACGTCCATCACCGTGAGACCGACATAGCGGCCGACGCCATATTCCTCGTGGACGACCGGCGCACCCGGCGAGAGGTCGCGCAGGTCGCGCAGGATCGCCTCGGGATCGACCGCGGCGCGTCGCCGCCGCCGCTCCTGCCGCGCGCGCGCGCCGAACAGCTGCGATTCGCCGAGCACGGTGAGGGCGGGATCGGTGAGCGTGAGCCCTTCGATCTCGGGCGCGACCGTCAGGGCAAAGCGGGCATCGCCCGCCGCGAATGCGCTCCAGCCGTCGACCGGCGTGACCGGATGCGGGTGGGCGCGCAGCATCTCGAGCAGCACCTCACGACGGCCTGCCGAGTCGGCGGCGATCAGTACGCGGCCGTCGTAGCCGGCAAGGAAGGCATCGAGCGGAGCGAGCGGCTCGTCGGCGCGCACGTCGAGGCGCAGTTCGCGGGGCGCGGCCGTCG
>WBZY01001306.1_pt1 | contig 13415 bp, 10 predicted proteins | sample 5204191 | NCBI WGS metagenome assembly WBZY01 (sample SAMN12344363, study PRJNA552823) | activated sludge metagenome | biome: Activated sludge suspended growth; feature: Anammox Sidestream; material: Wastewater; isolation source: activated sludge from anammox sidestream of wastewater treatment...
CCGTGTTTGATCGCGTCGACGAGGCAGGGGAGGGCGGAGTATTCGATGCTGTCCGCGTCGAGCGAACGGTCGAGGGGCCACCACAACTTTTGCAGAATCTCAGGGAAATCTTTCGGCGCGGGTCCGGGGATCGCCATGCCGCGTGAGAATGCGCCGTAAAAATGCGTGTGCGCGCAGATGTTGCCCGGCATCACGTATTGATTTCGCGCGTCGAGTTTTTCTTCGCTCGGATATTTTTTTACGAGGTCGGCGCTTTTGCCGATCTCTTTGATGCGGTCGTTCTCGATTAAGATCGCCTGGTCGTCGAGAATACGATTTTCTTTTTCCCACGTGACGAGTTTTGCGTTTGTGATCAGCATATCATCCGAGACCAAATTGATTGGGATGCGGAAGCCGCATGCCGTTCGCGCCAATTTCCTGCGCGGCAAGATAGGCGGCTTCGCGCACTTCGATGTCTTCGCCATACATGCCGTTGTATAACGCGCCGACAATCCCTTCATTTGCAATCGGCTTGAGATAGGGCAGGGCGGCAAGCCGTTCTTCGGTGCTCCCAAATTTGAAAGCGCTCAATAGCGCGTCGGTGGCGGGTCCGCTTTTTGAAATGCCCATGCCTTGTTTGCCGGCAAATTCGATCAGCCATGGAGTGTCTGATGGGTTGGGCAATTTCTGCGGGACGCGCGGATCAGGCTTGCTCCCTTGTTCGAGATATTGTGTGGCGAGGTTTCGCACGACCCATTGATCGTCTTCCACCTGCATTTTTTGCAAGAGTTCGATCGCCCAGGGTTGTTCGATTCGCGCCAGTCCGTGCACGACCGCTCGCCGCACCATGATGTCTGACAGGGTAACGCCTTCGCGCAGAACGGCGTGCCCCTCTGTCGCGTCGTTCGCCAGCGCTTCCGCCGCGGCTTTGCGGAGTTCTTCGTCGCCTTGCAATAATGCCCGCGCAACCGCCTCCAGCGATTTTTCGGTGCCGATGGCAACCAATGCCAGGCAGGCGGCGCGCCGAACCGCGCCAACCGGCGCTTGTAACGCGTTTTCGAGCGCCTCGATTGCTTTGGTATCGCGGATGCCTCCGCAACCAAGCGCGGCAAGCGGGATCACTTCAAACGAGCGTGAGTTGAGTAACTGCCTAAAGAGCGCGGCGGCGCCGGGGTCACCGCTGGCAACAAACGCCGCCATTGCCTGCCCGCGCAAGCCAAGTGGCTGTCCTTCGCTTTGCAGGATGTTCAACAACGCGGAAAATACCTTGCCGCGCCAAGCCGCTTCGCGGGGCGCATCACGCAACCAGTGAGCCACAGTGAATAACTGCACGTGCAGTGGCAGACTGGAATCTTTCATCATCGAATCTGCCAGGGTGGAAGCGTCGCCGCGCGCCGCAAAGTAATGCATGGTGACAGTCCTGCCATTCCATACCGGCTGGGTGAGTAATGTTTGATACGCTTCGTTGTCGCCGATCGCTTGCCCGGCGAGATAGCCATTCAACACCGAATGCAGGAAACGCATCTTGTTACCGGCGTGTGAGATCAGTAAACCGCTGTCCACCATTTTGCTCAGCAAGCCATGGGTCGGCGCATTGCCCGCTTTCGATTTCTTGATGCGAATTTTTTGCGATTCGGTGAGCGCGGCTTTTTCGTCCTTGTCGCTTTTTGTGACGATTTCCGCGTGTTCCATCGGTTTGTCATCGACGATGTCGTATTGTTTCACCCAGGCGCGCGCCGAATGCGGATCGAACACCGGTTGCGCGGTGAGCGCAACCTGCATGGCGAGCAGTTCGAGCGCAGCCACCGGGGTTCCGGCGGGCGCCACGCGGCGGATGTGTGTGGCGATCGCGTCGAGCACGCCTGGCCCCAAACTGTCACCGGCGTATGCGCCCCACACTTTGAGAGTCAGTTCGAAGGGGGTGAGACTGTGATTGTCGGTGGCTACCCAGGCGTTGAGCAGAAGGGCATCCACTGGCTCGGGTCCCGTTTGCGCGCGCGATTCCAGCGCGATAGTCTGCGACCAGCGTTCGCCCCATTGTTGGATGAATTTCGAAGCGGCTTTTTGATCCCAGGCAATCAGCGCCAGTGGGTTGAAACCCAGGCTGATCAGACCATTCAGTTGATGGGTGGAACCTGTCGTTACGATGCGGACTTTGGGGTAGGCGTGCGTCAGCGCCTTGAACCATGCCGTCACATGTTTTTGGCTCTCCGTATCCAGTTCGTCGAAGCCATCGATCAATAACAAGGCGCGCCCGCCCTGAAATGTTTGCTGGACAAAGGCAGGCAAGCGGCTGAGATCAAAGATCGGGGCAAATTCTGTTACAACATTTATGAGAACGGTAAGCGGATCTTTTGTTGAATCGAACGGGAGCGCCAAATCTGCAACATGATATAGATAAGGAACCGCTTCTTCTTCAGATTTCGGGTCGATTCTAACCCTGAGGTTTGCCGCCAGGGACGCAAGGCGCGCCAGCGCGACTGTTTTGCCCGCTCCCGCCGCGCCTACGATGACAATGTTCGACCCGCCTGCAACGCTTTCGGCTAGTGTGAGTGTTGGCGCGCCGTATACGCCGGCGAGTTGGGTCCAATCTGGCATGTAGGGCAGGGTTTGCGAAATAATATCGTCCTGCAAAGGGATTATGCCCGGCTCCACGCGCGCCGGTGGCGCGACGAGACGAGGCTCCTGGAGAATTTCGTCGAGAGCAAACATCGACGCGGCGAGATGCATCCCTTGGGCGCGGCGCAAGGTGATGCGCCGGTGGTTGTCTTCTAACCCGCTTGTGCGGCGGACTTTGGCGGTTTCGCGGTTTTCTTTAAAGTTGTCTCGAACTTGGTTGAGGAGCGGCTTGGCGCGGCCAGCCAAATTGAAGAGTATGATCCCAATCACCATACCGATAACAAAAGATAGAGGGTCGATGTGCGGAATAGGCATGGGGGCTAAGTGGCGTACAAAATACGCCCGCAGGTAGGGCAGGTAAAAAATTGCGAGGCGGAGCGGGCGCTCTGGCGCTGGGAAGGCGTAAGCGTTGTGCCGCACGCCGCGCACGATGAATCGGTGACGGTGGTAATGGCGACTCCGCGTTTCTGCGCGCGGAGCGAATCATAGGTGAGCATGGCTGGTTGAGGAATTCCGCTCGTGACTGCCTTGCGTTCGGCATCAAGCCGTTCGATCTCTTTTTGGAGCGTTTCGCTTTCTTTTGTCAAGTCGTTGTATTGAATCGACTTGTCAGCCCGCACGCGTTCGAGTTGGGCTTTGCTGGCTTGCATGGCTTGGTCTGCATTCTCCAGGGTGTCCATCGCGTTGAGTTCGAGGTTTTCGAGGGTCGCCAGGTGTTTTTTGAGCGAGGCAACATCCAATTGCAGGTCTTGCAACTCTTTGGGGTTGCGCACCTGCCCGCCATATAAACTGGATTCTGCCTGTTCGATCTTGATGCGCTGTTTTTCAACGTCGGCTTCTGTCGATTGGAAGGCGCGCTCGGCGGTTTTGAATCCGTTTTCGGAGGCGGAAAAGGCGTCCATGGCAGCGCGCAGTTCGCCGTCGTTTTGAAGCGTTTCTTGAATCGCTTTGAGTCGCCCGCGGATCTGATCCATCTGGCTATCCACTTGTTGCAGGCGAAAAAGACCAAGCGCGGCGCTCATGTTTGGATTATATACGAAGTCGCCTACTGGGTGGGCAGGTTGTAAAAGTTGTAAACTGTTTGTGATAATTGAGCGAAGAGCCCGGAGACCGGCTCCCAAATAGTTTGCACCGGATGGTAGGCGTAAATGACGAGGACGTAATTTCCGCCGGGTGTGTACACGATGGCGGCGTCGCTGATGTTTTTAATAACGCCTGTGCTGGGTTCGGTGATCCAGCCGTGTTTGTGCGCCACCTGGGTGCCTTCCGGCACGCCGGCTTCGATGAGCACGCCGATCTTGTCCAAGACGAGAAAATTGATCATCTGCTGGCAGATCTGGCTGTTGATCTTATCGGGGAATGCCGCAACGAGCGCGCCGCCATTTTCTGTGGCGCATTGATAGATGTCGGTGAGTAACATACCCGCGTCTGACGGGGTGGTCTGGTTGAAGGAATCGGGATCCGTGACCACATCGGCGCGTTGGTTCGCGGGTGTGCTGATTCTTTCAAGGAGTGGGCAGGGAAACTGGGCGCTGCAAAAGAACCCGGCGAGGAAGGTGTTTTCCAAGCCAATTTTGCGCATATCGTCGGTGACGATGAGCGGACCGCGGAACTCGTCGAGGCTTTCCATTAGCCGATCGGCAGGCGGGTTTTCGGATTTGCGAATCATGTCGAGAATGAGTTCGGAGGGGGCTGGCTCCAGCGCCGCGCTCCCGTTCTTGATGAAATACGAAACCATGATCGGGATTTTTACAGTACTCGACGCCGTGAAGGGCACATCGGGATTGGTAGAGATGACTTGACCCTTGTCCATGGCAAAGTGGATTTCCTGTCCATTTTGCAGGTCGAAGAGATATAGACCGATCACGCCGTCGAATTCCGCGACGTCGATATTTTGTTGAAGCAGGATTTCGAGGTTTTGAAAGGTGGGCCTGGCGGCAACGCTTTTTTGAAACGAGAGGGATACTTTTCGGTTGGAAGGCGAACGCAGGATATCCTCGATCAGGCGCACAGCGCGGTCGATGTCGAGAATGGTTCCGGGTTCGCCGGGCAGGAATGTTGTAGTTCCAGGAACAGGCTGAGGCGGCGTCGGTGGTTGATCGTAGCGCGCGGAAATTTCATTTTGTAGATACGCAGTGAGTTGAACTTCGTCGATGGTGGCGCTTAAGGGGATATCGACCGGGGCGGGCTGGCGCTGCCACAGGTAGTTCCAAAACCCACCCCAGAAGGAACCGCCCGTGCGCCCCAGGTCGGCGGCGGCGATCATCGAATCCATGTCGAGTTCGAAGCCGACCACCGAGGGCGCAATTTGAATGCTCGAATTATTGTAAGTAACTTCGATGGGCGATGAGTATACTTGCAGTACGCGTTCCGATGCAATTTGCGGCGTCACGCCACCAACGGGCACGCCTGCGATCGTCATACCGGCGGGATAGTTATTCCGCTGGCGACTGTATCCGATCAAGCCAATCACAACCAGGACCAACGCGACGGATAACAATCCGATGGAAACGCCGCGCAAGACTGGTATCGAACTTCTGTTTCTCACATTACCTCCGGTGTGCGAAAAAAAGTATAACACACCCAAAATTATCTTTATGCTAGAATAGCGGCGCATCTTGCGCATCGCTCTATTCACCTCGCGCAGATTTAAATCACTTGCAGGATGGGACGATGCTGCGAAATTTCTTGATCTATCTTTCCAAAGCCGCCTGGGCGCAAAAAATGATCACGAGTTGGGGCTTTGCCTGGAGAGCCGCTTCGCGTTTTGTGGCGGGCGACACAGCCAATGACGCGATTCGCGTGGTGCGCGAATTGAACGCAAGGGGCATCAACGCCACGCTCGACCAGTTGGGCGAACACACCTCCACCGCCGAAGAAGCGAACGCCTCGGCAGACTCCATTGTGCAAGTTTTACAGGAAATAGATAAAGCGGGGGTTAAAGCCAACGTCTCCATTAAATTGACTCAGATCGGCATGGGGCTGGACGAAGAAACTTGCCGCCAGAATCTCGTGAAGATCCTTGAACAGGCAAAGAAAAGCAATAACTTCATCCGCATTGATATGGAAGACACGCCCTATACTGACATTACGCTTGCGATGTATCGGTCCATGTTGGAGCGAGGCTTCACTTCGAATCAAGTTGGGTTGGTTCAACAAGCGTATCTGTTTCGCACAGAAGCCGAAGTCCGCGAACTGCTCAACAGCGGCGCGCGACTCCGTCTCGTCAAGGGCGCGTACAACGAGCCGCCCGAAAAAGCCTTCCCGAAAAAAGCCGACACCGACGCAAACTACGACCTGCTTGCCAAAGTGATGATCGACGCGACGACCGCGAAAGAAAATAATTCCGTCAGCGCCGACGGACGCACGCCGCCGTTCATTGCCATTGCCTCGCACGACGACAAGCGCATTGACTTTGCGAAGAAGCACGCCGAAAAAATGAACTTGCCGAAAAACGCCATCGAGTTTCAAATGTTGTACGGCATCCGCCGCGATCTGCAGGAGCGATTGGTGAAAGACGGTTATCCCGTCCGCGTGTATGTCCCGTTCGGGGCGCAATGGTATCCGTATTTCATGCGCCGTCTCGCTGAACGTCCCGCGAATATTTGGTTCTTCGTCTCGAATTACTTTAAGAAGTAGACAGGTATACAGGTAAACAAGTAGACACGTATCCATGGAAAAACTTGCACTCGTCACCGGCGGCGCGCATCGTTTGGGGAAATCCTTCGCGCTGACTCTCGCCCGCCTCGGATACGACATCGTCCTTCATTATCATTCGGCTGTGGAGGAAGCGATTCAAACGCAGGGGATGCTTGAGTCGCTCAACGTCCGCGTTACCCTAGCCTCAGCCGATCTCACGAATCCCACCGAAACCACTTCTCTACTTTCTACTTTCCACTCTCTCGATGTCTTGGTCAACTCCGCCGCCTTCATGCCCAGCGGAAATGTCGAATCGCTTTCGCTCGAAACCTGGGACTCGACTCTCGACCTCAATCTCCGCGCTCCGTTTTTGCTCGCGCAAGAATGCGCCAAGAAAATGACCGATGGCGGTCTCATCGTCAACATCACGGATGTGGGCGCGCAAAAAGCGTGGAGCCGGTATCCATCGTACACCGTCAGCAAAGCCGCGCTTGAATCGTTGACCAAAATTCTTGCGCGCGCGCTCGCGCCGAAGATTCGCGTCAACGCCATTGCGCCGGGCTTCGTCCTGCAATCGGACATTGTTTCTGCCGACGTGTGGGAAAAGTTGATCAGCCGAGTCCCGCTCAAACGTCCCGCAAGAACCGAAGAAGTTGCATCCGCTCTCGAATTTTTAGTCAAGAACGAGTATATTACCGGTCAGACCATTGTTGTGGATGGTGGTTATTCATTGGTGTGATCCGCGCTGAGCGTCCTTCGACTGCGTTCGACGTGGCGCCGCAGCGCCACTCCTCACTCCGCTCAGGACGGAAACGTTTGTATAGGAGAAATCATCATGTCCGAAATAAACGAACTTGCCGACAAATTAAAATCCGAAGGCGAAAAGTTTTATTCCATCTTCGCGGGCTTGACCGACGAGCAATGGCAGGCGGAGGTCTACACCGAAGGCGCGACGTGGAGCATCCGCAATGTGCTTTCGCACTTCGTCACCTCCGAGCGCGGACTGGTCAAACTTTTCGAGCGCATCCGCACCACAGGCGAGGGCGCCTCGGATGATTTTTCGATTGACCGCTATAACGCAACGCAACAAGAACGGACAAAAGACCTGCCGCCGCGCGAACTGCTGGAACAATATAAAGAAGTCCGCTCGAACTCTGTCGCGTGGGTGGCGGGGTTGAATGTGGAAGAACTTGAGATCGAAGGACGACATCCGTTTTTAGGCATGACCAAGATCCGCGATATGATCAAGATGTTGTACATCCACAACCAGAATCATTATCGTGATATGAAGAAAGTTCTAAAACCTTAAACACAAAGGACACGACGAGCACAAAGGCTTGCCCTGAGTTTATCGAAGGGAAAATCTAAGGAAAGGCGATTCGCTCGCGATTTGCCCAACCTTAGTGACCTTTGTGTCCTTCGTGGTAAAAAATGAATCTTTCCCCTTTCAAACTCGAACGTTATTTCGCCAAGTACGAATTCAATACGGAATTTTTACTTTGTTCATCGGACTGCGAAGCCATGCCAATCGCGGATTTGCTTGCCATGGAAGCAGGCGCGGCGGAAAAATTTCAACAAACATGGTTGGGATACACCGAGTCGCTTGGTCATCCCGCCTTACGAAAAGAGATCGCCAAAATTTACGAGACGATCCAGCCCGAAGAAATTTTGGTTCACACCGGCGCGGGCGAGGCAATCTTCCTGTTCATGCTCGCCGCGTTGAAAGAGAACGACCACATCATCGTCCACGCGCCGCATTATCAATCGTTGAGCGAAGTGGCAAAAGGGATGGGGTGCATGGTCAGCCCATGGCGGGCGCGCGAGGAAAACAACTGGTCGCTGGACTTGGACGAACTGCGCCATCTCGTCCGCTCTTCGACGAAGGCGATCATCATCAACACGCCGCACAACCCGACGGGCTATCTTATGTCGAAGTCGGATTTTGAAGCGGTGAACAAGTTCGCGCAGGAAAAGAATCTGCTGTTGTTCAGCGACGAGGTCTACCGCGAATCGGAATATGACCCGTCGCTTCGACTCCCTGCGGGTGCGGATATGGGCGAACACGCCGTCTCGCTGGGCGTCACATCCAAAACCTACGGCTTGGCTGGCTTGCGGATCGGCTGGATCGCGACGAAGAACAAGTCAATTTACGAAAAAATGGCTGGGCTGAAAGATTACACGACCATCTGCAACTCTGCCTCGAGCGAATTTCTTGCAGAGGTCGCGTTGCGGAATCGCCAAAAACTTGTTGCGCGGAATGTCGGCATCATCAAAAGCAATCTTGAAATCGTTGACGATCTTTTTGCTCGTCATTCAAATCTGTTTGCATGGGTTCGTCCTATGGCTGGTTCGATGGGATTCCCGAAACTGTTGAAAGGCAACACAGAAGATTTTTGCGATACTCTGGTGAAACAAGCTGGCGTTCTCCTCCTCCCTGGCTCAGCCTACGATGACTCAAAAAACCACTTCCGCATCGGGCTGGGACGAAAAAACCTCCCGCAAGCAGTGGAGCGGCTGGATCAATTCTTGAACAACAATTAACCGCCAAGTCCGCAAAGACCGCGAAGTTTTTCTTTTGTTCCATTCACCCTGCGCTCATTGCCATTCACCCTCGTTTCTCCAATTGCCAATCGTAAATCGTAAATCGTAAATCGTAAATCGTAAATCGCTAATCTCCAATCTCTAATTCTCCAATTCTCTAATCCCCACCACTTCCCCCTCATGCCCCTCCACCTCCTCCTCACCGCCCTCACCTACACCTTCGGCGCAAGCATCGCCGACTACCTCGGCAAATCATTCCTCGCCGCTCCGTTCTGGTTAGGACTGCTGATCGTCCTCCTCGCGCAAACGACAATGAGTCTCTTGCCCGAAGTCTTTCGCTTGGACGTTGAACCTCTCCTTGAAAACGAGACTCGCTCCAAGCGACAGATCCTCCGCAACAATTCTCTTTACACGTCGTTAGCATGTATCGTCATCGTTGCCCTAACCGCGTACATCCTCTTCGCCAATAACGCCCTCCCACTTTCCACTTTCTTCTTTCTTCTCCTCTCCCTCGCCATCGTCTTCACACACTCCCTCCCTCCCTTCCGCCTCATCAATCGCGGCGCGGGGGAATTTCTCCTCGCCGTCCATCTCGCCTATGTGATTCCCTCCATCGCCTTCACGCTTCAAGCAGACGAAACGCATCGCTTCCTCGTCCTCGCCATTCCGCTGACCCTCCTCGCCTTTTCCTATTTCATCGCGCGAAACTTTCAATCCTTTGCGCAAGACCAAAAATACAACCGCGTCACCTTTCTCACCCGCCTCGGCTGGGAGCGCGTTGTGCCTCTGCATCATCTCTTCGTCTTGCTCGCGTATTTTCTCTTTACCATGTCGCCGCTCTTCGGCATCTCGCTTTCATTGATCTGGTCGGTGTTCCTCACGTTCCCCTTTGCCCTCTTTCAAATTTTCCTCCTGCGCAACATCAGCCTCGGCGCCAAACCCAACTGGACTCTCCTCCACGCCGCCGCGCTCGCCGTCTTCGGACTCACCACCTACTTTCTGACTCTCACCTTCTGGCTCCGCTGACTTTTGACTTATGACCTGATGTTACGCAGTTGAAGCCAGTCTGGTCTCCGTAACGCGACATTCATGTCGCTTTTGCACAAGAATAACCTGAAAGGCGAGATAAATCTCGCATTACGAGCCCTACTGCGTAACATCACTTATGACCTTCAACTTTTGACCAAGAAAAATGCCCGAATTCCTGACTCTCCTCCCACCCGACGAAGCCCGCGCCTTGCTCCTCTCGCATCTCCCCGCAGGGACAGTTGATTCGGAACCCGTCAACGTTATCGCATCGGTGGGCCGCGTTCTCGCGGAAGACATCCGCGCGCCGCATTCACTGCCGGAGTTTGAACGCTCAACCGTTGACGGCTACGCCGTCCGCGCGCGAGATACCTTCGGCGCATCCGATTCACAGCCCGCATATTTGACGCTCATCGGCGAAGCGCCGATGGGCGACGCGCCCGCCTTTGAGATCGAGCCGGGTCAGTGCGCGTTGATCCACACCGGTGGCATGTTGCCAGGCGGCGCGAAAGCGGTGGTGATGTTGGAATATTCACAAAAGATCAGCCACAGAGGGCACAGAGAAAGCGGAGAAGAACAAACAAGAATCTCAGAGAACTCTGCGCGCTCTGCGGCTACGAATCTTGAAATCGAAATCTTCCGCGCGGTAGCGGAGGGGGAGAACGTCATCCGCGTGGGCGAGGACGTGGTTGCGGGCCAGGCGATCCTGCCGAAAGGGCGGGTGATGCGTCCCGCCGAAATTGGCGGATTGCTCGCGCTGGGGATCACCTCCGCGCGCGTAGGCAGATTAGTACGGGTTGGGTTGATCTCAACAGGAGATGAAATTGTTGATCCGAGTCAACATCCACACGCGGGACAAGTGCGCGACGTCAACTCGTATACATTGTCCGCGCTGATCGAAAAAAGCGGGGGCGTGGCAAAACGCTTCGGGATCATCCGCGACCAGTTCGAGGCGTTGAAAGACGCGGCGGCGCGGGCGTTATCCGAATGCGACATGGTCGTCATCACCGCGGGGTCGTCCGCCTCCACGCGCGACATGACCGCCGACGTCATCCGCTCGCTGGGCGAACCCGGCGTGCTCGTTCATGGGATCAACACGCGCCCCGGCAAACCGACCATTTTAGGCGTGTGCGAGGGCAAAGCCGTGATCGGACTGCCCGGAAACCCCGTCAGCGCGTTGGTGAACGGCTATTTATTCGTCGTGCCGGTGATCGAAAAATTATTGGGCGCGTTGCCAGGACCAAAACCAACCGTGCCTGCGCGCCTCACAGTAAATTTGCCGTCGCAAGCAGGTCGTGAAGATTGGTGGCCCGTGAATTTGATCGTCAATCGTCAATCGTCAATCGTCAATTACGAGGCTGACCCCGTCTTCGGAAAATCGAATTTGATCTTCACGCTGGCAAACGCCGACGGCTTGTTGCGGATCCCGCCGGACGCGACGGGGTTGAGCGCGGGCGAACTGGTCGAGGTGATATTGATATGAACTGCGGAGAGACTCCATGATCGAACTGTTCAACAAACCCGTAGGATTCTTCCTCCTCATCATGACGATCATCCTCGTCACGCCTCTGCTTTCCGAGCGCGTGCGACTGCCGGGCATCGTCGGCATCATCCTCGGCGGGATGCTCATCGGTCCGCACGGACTCGGACTCATCGAAGACGGCGACCGAATGCAATTCCTGTCCACGATCGGGTTGGTGTACTTGATGTTCAGCGCGGGTCTGGAAGTGGACATCAACACCTTCATGCGCGTGCGCGGACGCGCCGTCGTGTTTGGCATCATCACTTTCATATTTCCGCAACTGATGGGCATGGGGCTGGGATATTTGCTCGGCTTGAACTGGCTCGGCATGATCCTGCTCGGCTCGGCGTTTGCCTCGCACACATTGATCGCCTTCCCTCTTCTCACGCGCCTCGGCGTGACGCGCAACGAAGCCGTGGCAGTGACGGCAGGCGCGACCGTCCTCACCGACATCGGCGCGTTCATCGTGCTGGCAATCGTGTTGGGCGCGTCGAACGGCGGCATCACGGTCGGTTACTTCATCGAGTTATTCATCCTGCTTGCCATCTTCGCCGCGCTCATCATCTTCGGCTTGCCGCGCTTGAGCAAATTTTTCCTCCAACGTTTCAGCGAGCGCGCGGTTGAATTTCAATTCATCATCGTCGCGTTGTTCGTCGCCGCGTTCGGCGCGGAACTCATCGGCGTGCATGAAGTCGTCGGCGCGTTTCTCGCGGGGCTGGCGGTCAACGCCACATTGCCGCGCCATAGTTCCGTCACGGGGCATGTGCTGTTCATGGGCGAATCATTTTTCATCCCCGTGTTCCTTTTGTACAGCGGCATGATCACCGATCCGCTTTCGTTCCTCGACGACTCAAAGACCATCGTCGTCGCGCTCGGCGTCACGATCGTCGCATACGTTTCAAAATTTCTCGCGGCATGGCTCACCGCGCGGATCTTCAAATACACCAAAGCCGAATTCTGGACGGCATACGGACTCTCGCACGCGCAAGCCGCCGTCACCATCCCGACTCTCGTCATCGGTCTGCAAACGCAACTCTTCGACTCGACTCTCTTCAACGCCGCCATCTTGATGATTCTCCTCACCTCGATCACCTCGCCGCTCCTCGTGCAACGCTTCGCTCCGGGACTTCAAACTGATTCGGCTGACGACCAGCCTTCACCCCTCTTCGGGCGGATTCTCGTTCCCGTCAGCAATCCCAAAACGGAGGGGCAGTTGGTCGGGTTGGCGACATTGTTGGCAAAAGTCCACGATGGGAAAGTGATCGCCGTCAGTGTGGCGAAAGACCGCGGCGCGCAGGAAAATAGTTTGATGCTTCACCGCGAAATGCTCGGGCGCGTCCACGATGCCCTGCAAGACCCCGAAAGCGAGATCGAGTTGATTCCCCGTCTTGCCGCCACGCACGCGCAGGGAATCCTATACACCGCGTCGGAGCAGAACGCCTCGCTCATCGTCATGGGCTGGCGCGGCAAACGGACTCTGCGCGAATCGCTCCTCGGCTCCGTCTTGGATGAGGTCGTCTGGGGATCGGATGCGCCCGTGATCGTCGGCAAACTACCGATGCCATTGAACGGAACTCAACGCGTCGCGTTCGTCTTGCCTCGCAAATCCATTCCGCACATTGCCCTGCGCCGTATGATCGAAGCGAATCTTTTAATCGCGCAGGCGCTCAATGTCCCTCTGATCGTCCGCGCCGATGCGAGTTACTTGCAATCCATCGAAGCGTTGCGCGTCGCCATGGAGACAGACCACCCCGTCAGTGTGGAACCGTTGAAAGACCAACTCAAACCCGCCGCGCTCGAACAGGAAAGCGTCAGCAGTTTCATCGTCGTGCCGGGATTCGGTTCGCGCAAACGAGTTGCGGACACGCTGGGCAACCTCCCCGAACAACTCGCCGCCTCGTTTGAAGGCAATCTGGCGATTTTGCATTTTGATCGATAGGCGTTGGCGGTAATCAACTCAGACGCCCGACAAATCCGAATTACATGTCTTCGTCGTCCTCGTAAAGGTCTTCCGGTGTGATGATGTCGAGGTTGACGCGCCCTTCGTCGAACGCCGCATCGAGCGTATGCTTGATCTCTTCCTCCATGC
>WBZY01001073.1_pt3 | contig 13412 bp, 15 predicted proteins | sample 5204191 | NCBI WGS metagenome assembly WBZY01 (sample SAMN12344363, study PRJNA552823) | activated sludge metagenome | biome: Activated sludge suspended growth; feature: Anammox Sidestream; material: Wastewater; isolation source: activated sludge from anammox sidestream of wastewater treatment...
GCTTTCGCAGCGAGAGTGGCACGCGATGGAGAAGCACGACGCAAAGGCAGTTCGAAAACAGGTCCTCGACTACTGGTTGGATGTGCTCAGTCTCCTGGAAGAAGAGAAGCAGGCGTGCCGAGACGCGGGTGTCGCGTTGAGTCGCGAGTTCGTGGATAAGAGTCGCATCTGCGCGGATCAGATTCGACGCGACACGAAGATCAAACCGGGTGATCAGGACCTCACTGAGGACGCGGGATCCAGCGGCTCCGGATCCGATACCGAGATCCGCTTGAGCAAACTGAAACTGGTTTCTTAATGAATGCTGACCTTCACGCAACTCCGCGAGCAACTCGGACTCAGCCAACCCGCACTCACGAAGTTGATTCGCGAGGGGATGCCGCACGAGATCGACGGTCGATCGAAGGTGTTCGACGATCCGACGGTAGCGAAATGGCTTGTCGACAACGGACACGCGATTGTCGAAGGGCAGACCGAGGCGCCGAAGATTGCCCGCACCAGGCGGGAATGTGCCGATCACTTCGGCGTGCACATCCGGACCGTGGCCGACTGGCTCGAGGATCCGACGTTTCCAGGCCGGGCTGGTACCAGAGGGCTGCGGGATGGCATGTTTCCGCTGGAGGACATCGCGGACTGGATGGCCAAGCGCGATGCGTGCCGCAACGGCGGTCCGCAGAACGACGGCTCGGAGCTGCGGGACCAGCTGCTGGCGGTGCGGATCCGCCGCGGCAGTGTGCAGGCGCGACGCGAGGAACTGAGCCTCGAAAAGGACGAAGGCCGGCTGACCACGATCGACGCGATGCTCGAACTGGTTACGCGGCAGATTAACACAGCCAAAACATTGCTCGAATCGCTGCCGGACGCGGCCGCGAAGGTGCTCCCGGAGACGATCGAACCGGCCGTGCGATCCGCGGTCGTGCGACGATGGCGGGACTTGGTCTATGAGGCGGAACGAACGCTGAGCGAGACGCTCGCCGGCGATACCGACCCAACGACGGACGACGAATGATTGCCTCTGTATCACCACTGGAACGACTACGGAAATCCGCGGCGGAGGCCTGGGCTCCGATCGTGCCGCAGCCGGTACCGGATTGGTGCGAGCAGCACGTGCGATTGTCGGCGGAATATGAAGGCGGAGGCGGTGCGTACGACACCACCACGCGTCCGTACTGGAAAGAGATCCTGGAGAACTATCGCGATCCCGAGGTGACGTTCGTCGTCGTCGTCGCGGGAACGCAGATCGGTAAGACGCTGGGCCTGCAGGCGGGCATCCTCTGGTGTGCCGAGAATTCTCCGGCTCCCGGCCTGGTCGTGTTGCCGGATCAGGCGAGCGCCACCGAGTTCCGCGATCGGATCTATGCGACCGCCACGGCCTCGCTGGCGATCGGTGGATTCCGTCGGATGCGGGTTCCGCCCGAGCATCAATGGAACACGCGCTGGGTCGATCTGGGATCGATGCGGGTCTATCTGGCCTGGTCTGGCAGTCGTCAGCGGCTCCGTGGTCGGGCGTGCAAACGAGTCTGGGACAGCGAAGTCGACGCTTACAAAGGCGACAAAAAGACGGGCGATCCGGTAGCCGCATCCCATCAACGCACCGGTGCGTTCTACCACTTTTTGCACTATCACGAATCGAGTCCCACGAACCATCCCTCCGAGATCGCAGGCCTCGAGGAATCCTGCACCGATCGTCGTCGCTGGCACGTGCCGTGTCCCCATTGTGGAACGCACCAGGAATTGCGGTTCTTCGTGTACAAGTCGGGCGACCTGGCAGGACGCGGAGGATTCGGTGGGATCCGCAACGAAGCGGGCGAGTACCTGTCGCCTGAAGAGGCGCGCCGCTCGGCCCATTACATCTGCATCAACGGATGCGTGATCCGCAACAGCGAAAAGCAAGCGATGCTGGAGGCAGGCCAGTGGGTGAGCCTCGGCCAGCACGTGGACAAACGCGGCCGCGTCATCGGACCGGAACCGATTTCGCGGCGGAAGCGGGGATATCAGCTCTGGGCTGTGCACAGTGACACGCGATCGTTCGGTGACATCGCTGCCGCCTACTTGGAAGCGGTCGCGTCCGGCAAGGTGCCCGAGTTCTTCGGCAACTGGTTGGGACTGGAGTACCAGCAGACGAGCAAGGTGCCGTCTTGGCACCAACTCGCCCGCAAACTGGCTTGGACACACGAACGTGGCACGGCGCCGCACCAGGTGTGGTTCCTGACGGTCGGGTCCGACGTGCAGGCCGACGAGGTGTTTTACGTGGTGCGCGGCTGGGCTCCGTTCTGTACGTCGTGGCTGGTCGACTGGGGCAGTTTCAAGCGATCGGAAGGCGACGAGACGGAGCTGTGCAAGAGCGACCTGTCGCAGCTGACGGAATTGCTCGAGCGCCGTTATCCGGTCGTGGGACTCGACGGTCCGTCTCAGACTCCACTGGGGCGTTCACACCTCGGTGTCCGCATGGTGTGCATCGACTCGAATCACCGTCCAATGGACGTCCACAACTGGATGCGTTCGTTGCCGGACGCGATCACGAAGGGGGACAACGCCAGGCTACGAGCGGTCCGCGGTGACCACAAGGTGGATCCGGCCGTGCGATACCGCATGCACGTGGTGGAGCAGAACACACGCACCGGCGAGAAGTACGAGGGCGGCCTCGAGCAATGGGGCATCTACGTCTACCACTTCTATCAGGACCTGCATGAGCGTCTGGCGGGACGGCCCAACGTCCCTGGATCGTGGTACGTGACGAAGGACGCGGTGACGGCCGGCAAGAGCTACCTGCAGCAGGTGACCAACTTTCACCGCGTGGTGGAAACGAACGAAAGGACGTTGAAGAAGAAGGGCATTTGGAAGCCTCGCAGCAGCACGATCGATGTCGACTTCTGGGACTGCGAAATCTACGCGATGGTCGCGGCCCACATGGTCGTGGGTGATATGGGGTGGGAGGAAGAGGCCTGGATCAAGTGGTGGCAGGGAAAACGGGATCCCAAGCCGCGGCGCCGCAAGGTGGCCGCTGGGAATCAAGGCAGCCTGGACGATCGATAACGAAAGGAAAGACGATGGCGAAGGAGCCGATGAAACTCGAAGTGGATGACGACGCGGAACGCGTCACGACCAGGCGAAAAGAGCCGGTGGAGTCGGCCGCACCGGCACCACCATCTCCTGAAAGCACACGGCAGGGTGACCAGGTGCGACCGTACTGCCGGCGGCACAACGTGCTGATGCGTGCGGTCGGCACTGGCGGAGGCGTCACCAGGTACAAGTGCCCGGTCCCCAACTGCGACGAGGCCGAGAAGCGAGCGCAGCCGCGGAGCGTGATTCCGCGCGAGCCGCTGGAGTGTCCGAAGTGCCGGCAGCGGAGATTAGCGGACAACCAACCTGCCGAGCCTGTCTACTGCGAAGTGGACGTGCATCGCTCGACATCCGGACAACTTTGCATGGCGTGTCCCGAAATGGATTGCGATTTTCACGCGCTGATCCCTAGGCCTGACATCGCCGTGCGAGCTCGCCGCATGCGGATGGCGGCGGAAGAAATCTGAGACCAAACTGCCAAACATTGGCAGGTTGGCGTTTTGTTCTGACGGTCATTCCCTACGTTGGGGAGCATGGCCGTCACGGATCAGGACATTCTGGACAACGCACGCAGCTCGCTGAACGACATCTTGCTCGGCAAGGTGGAGGAATTCCGCGAGGGAAGTTCGTCCGCGCGAACGCTTCGGATCCGTGAACTAGAGCAATTGATTCAGCGATACGAAGCGAAGATCGCCGCCGCGAGCGGCAACGTGTTCCGTCCGATCGTGGAGGCCAACCTATGAGGCGCTCCCGATCGGTCATGCAGCGACTTTCCGGCATGTTCTGGGGTTCCAACGCGACTCCGCAGGAACGTGCGATTCGTCATCGGCTGGAGCTATCCACGCAGGAAGCCTACCGCTGGGCGCGTCTGGACCGTCGCACCCAGGCCTATCAGCCACCGGCCCGCAGCGGCGACGCGGCGATCTACGAGTCGCATGACTTGATGAATCGCCGAATCCGCGACCAGGTGCGGAACACGGCCCAAGCGAAGAAGATCGTCGAGTCGCTGACCGACCTGGTAATCGGCACCGGCATCCAGACGTTCAGCTCCCCGTTTGATCCGTGGATGGACCTGACGTCGCTCAACATGCAGGAACTGGACGAGGGCCTGCAGTTCGCGCTCGAGTCCGATGACCTGTTCGAAGAGTGGTTTAACGAACCTGGGCAGTTCGACGCGTCCGGGAAATTGTCCGGACCCGACATGCAACGCCTGGCGTTCAGCGAGTGCGTCAATGTGGGTGACGCCATCATTCTACGGTGTCAGCGCAACGAACCGGGCCGCATCACTCCGCTCTGCTACCAGATCATCGAACGCGAGCAACTCGACACGACGCAGGATCGTCCGGCCCGGCCCGGGCAAAACAAGATCGTCAACGGCGTGGAATTGGACGCGACCGGCCGCGAGGTGGCGTTCCACATCTTCGACGCACATCCGGACGACGATTTTAGCCCGTTCGCCAGCACCACCACCTCCACACGCGTGCTGGCCGACCGCGTATTCCACATCTACCTGTTCCGTCGGCCGAGCCAGAGCGTGGGCGCCAGTTGGCTCGATGCCGTCGGGCAATCCTCGTTCGACCGGGACAAGTTCATCGGTGCGGAAATCGCTACCGCCGCCAAAGCGGCCCTGCTGGCGTTGATCGTCAAGCGCGAGAATCCGTACCAGGGAACGCTGGGCCTGGAAACCGACGACGACAGCGCGACCGACGATTACGGCAACGAAGAGGTGCGGCTGGGAAGTTCTCCGATCGCGGCGGAAGTCGGGATCAACGAGGACGTCGCGATGATCGAATCGACCCGGCCCACCAACACGGCCAACAACTTCATCGACATCTTGGACCACGATATCGCCGGAGGCGGCGGGATCAGCTATTACACGCTGACTGGCCGATTCGAGAAATCGAACTACACCGGCTTCCGTGGTGCGATGCTGATGGAGGATGCCCATGTGCGGCCGCTGCAGAACTGGTTTGGAGCCCGCCAGGTGCTGCCGATCCGCCGTGCGTTCAACGTGCAGGCGGCGGGCCGCGGCCTCTATCAGACTGTGACGCCTCGCGAGTTCGCCCGGGACCTGAGGCGGTACCAGCGATTCGACGCCATCGGCGCGGGCCGGCAGCTGCTGGACCCGCTCAAGGAAACGGACGCCGCAACCGCCAAGCTCCGCAGCGGCCTCACCACGCTCAAGATCGAATGTGCCCGCCAGGGCCTGCACTGGATCAAGGTGCTGCGACAGATGGCCGTCGAACGACGGATCGCCGAAGCGCTGGGCGTGATGCTCGATTTCTCCAAGGGGGAAGGCGGCAAGATCTACGCCAGCGACGAACCCGCCGCGAAAGACGAGGAGGCCGCCAATGCCTGACAGTCGCAAAACACGCCGGCATCAACTTCGCCGCATCCGCGGAGCCATGTTCGCCCAACAGGCCTGGTCCGTGCACGAGCCTGCTCTGCAGGAAATGCTGCAGATCCTCGACTCGCCATCCGCGTTGGAATTGGGGTCCGATGCGATCGCGTCACGCCTCGGCGTGCAGCAGCTGTCGGACACCGATTCGCAGATGCAGATTGCCGGTGGCGTGGCCATGATTCCGATCGTCGGAGTCCTGCAGCCGAAAGCCAACTCCGTGTCGCGTTACTACGGCGGGACCGCGACGAGCCAGGTGGAGGCCGATTTCCGGCGCGCCTTATCCGACAGCCAGGTGCGGACCATCGTCCTGCTGATCGACAGCCCAGGCGGATCGGCGATGGGCAACGAGGAAGTGGCCCGCACGATCTACGAGGCCCGCGGCACCAAGCCGGTCATCGCATTCGTGCGAGGCATGGCTGCGTCCGCTGCCTACTATCTCGCGAGTGCCGCGGACAAGATCGTCGCATCGCCCAGCTCGCTGATCGGCAGTATCGGCACGATCCTGCTCCACACCGACGCGACGAAGTTCTACGCGGAGTGGGGTCTCAAGGTTACGCCGATCACCCAGGGCAAGCACAAGGCGGACGGCAATTCGTTCGAGCCGCTCACGGACCAGAGCCGTTCGACGCTGCAGGAATTCGTCGACGCGCATGGCGACATGTTCGTCAACGCGGTTGCCCGCCACCGCAGCGTCACTCCGAAAGAGGTCCGCGATCAGTACGGCCAAGGCAAGGTCTTCCTCGCCGACGAGGCCTTGCGACGCGGCATGATCGACGCGATCGGGACGCTCGAAGATGTGATCCCCAAAGCGGCCACTGCTCCGTACCAGCAGGCTGCACCCGTTCAAACCATTCAAGTCGCTGCCTGTGCCGAACATGTTTCGCCGCAGGCGGCGTTACCGTCTGAGTCGAAAGCCGCACCGTCGGCTAGTCCCACAAACAGGAGCACGATTATGTGGAAGAAGATCAAGGCCGCATTGTTTGCGATGGGCCTGACCGACAGTGCGGAAGCCAGTGACGACGTCTGCAAGGCCGTCCTCTCCGGGTACTTCCGTGGCAACGCTCCGGAGTCCGAGGAGAAAGTCCTCGCGGCCCTGACCGGTGCCAACGCCCAGGCCGCGGCGACGCAGGCTCCCGAGGCGCAGGCCTCGGCTCAGCCCGTCTCCCCCGCCGCCAACGTCCAGGCCGCGCACGATCGCGAGCTGGCCGAAGCGCGGGCCGACGCGATCGCCCAGGACCGCGAACGTCGCGAGCAGATCCAGGCCTCCGGCCGACTGCTCAATGTGTCCGAAGAAGACATCGCGACCGCTTGCAATTCGGACCAGACCTATCACCAGGTGCTGGCCGCGTGGCACAAAAAGCTGGCGGCGCGCGAGCAGCCGGTGAACACCGGCTCGGTGACCGTGCGAGGGGAGGGAGCCGATCGCTTCGCAGTCGACGCGGTCGACGCGTTGCTGATGCGGTACAACTACCGTCCCGCGTCCGCCACGCCGAGTCAGGAATCGCAGCAGATGCGTTCCGCTTCGCTGATGTACATTGCTCAGCAGTGTTTGCAGCTGGCCGGTCGACGTGTCAATCAGTTCGCGGATGCCGAGGATGTGGCTGCCGCCGCGATGCAGATGAGCGGCCTCGAGCGGGTGACCGTGTCCGCCTCGGGAGGCGCCTATTCGCGTCCAGGGGATTTCCCCAACATCCTCAGCAACTTGGCCGGGAAGATCCTCGACCAGGCGATTGAGATCGCGGAACCGACCTACCCGGTGTGGACCGCCCGTCTGCCGGATTTGGCCGATTTCAAGCCGAAGACCATCATCGGCCTGGGCCACTTCGACGAGCTGGACGAATTGCTCGACGATGAGGACCCGAAGGCCTTGGACTTCGACGAAGAAGCGGCCGGCTGGATCCAGGCGGGACGTTATGGCAACAAGGTCGGCCTGACTCCCGTGATGGTCGCAAACGATGACCTGGACGCCTTCGCGCAAGGTCTGCAGTCGTTGGCGATGGCCCATGAGCACACCATCAACCGGCTGTGCATCGCCCTGATTGCCGGCAACGTGACGCTGCTGGACGGCTATTCGCTGTTCGACAGCTCGAACCACGGCAACGTGGTCGCGTCCGGTGGCGGCGGTGCCCCGAGCACCACGCAGGCCAACAAGATGCGGCTGTTGCATCGTCGCCAGACGGGAATCGGCGGCAAGGGTAAGGTTCGCACTCCTCCGCGGATCGCCCTTGTGCCGACGGCCCACGAAGAGGCCGCGTTGCAGACGTTCCTGATGTTCAGCCAGCTGAACGAGTCGAAGCTGCCGGTCACGGACGCGACGATCAACACGTTCCGCGGGTTGATTCAGCCGGTTGTGGAACCGGACCTCGAGGATTACTCGACGGCCTACTGGTACACGTTCGCCGATCCGCGGATTCGCCGCGTCATCGTGCACGCGTTCCAGCGTGGTTACGGTCGTGGCGGCAAGCGAACCACCTGGTTCGATCCGGCCCGCAAGACGACCTACGTCGACCTGGAAGGTCGGTTCGCGGCCGCTGCCTGCGGTCACCGTGGCGCCGTTCGCAACGACGGGGCCTGATAACGTTCACAACTCGTAGGCCGCTCCCTGGTTGGCCACCCGGGAGCGGCCGCCACCATCCATTTGCAGCCAACCTCCAAGGAGTAAAACCATGTCCGTACGAACCGCAATCGACCGGTTCCGTTTCCGCGGTGCCGTTGCCCCGCCCGCTGTCGCGTCTCGCAGCGGCGAGTGGTGCAGCAAGGCGACCGGATCCTGCACCATTGCCGCCGTCAGTGGCGGCGCGATGGCGTTGGAGCTGGTCAACACGAACGAAGTGGAGAACGCCTGTCTCTACATGGGCGACATTCTCCCCTACGACATCGACGACCTGATCCGCGTCGAAATCATGGCGAAGGTGTCCGGGACGCTCGCCTCCGCCACGTCGCTGGCGTTCGGGCTGGCCTCGGCCCGCAACGACGCGATCGATTCGATCGACTACGCGGCCTTGTTCCGCGCGATCGGGAACAACACGATCGTGCTGGAAAGCGACGACGGCGTGAACAACGTCGACGACGCTGCGGCCGATGGGGCCACGATCTCGACCGCCTACAAGCGGTTTGTGATCGACTTCGCGACGGGAATCAAAACCCAGTCGGCGCCGTCTCTGTCGCTCGGTGGTAAGTCGAACCTGTTGTTCTATGTGTCCAATCCGAACGGCTCGCTGCGGCAAGTCGGAAAGAACACGTCGTTCAATATGGCGAACTATGCCGGTAACCTGCAGTTGTTCGCCCAACTGCAGAAAACCTCGTCGACCAACACGCTGACCCTGTCGATCCTCGGCTTCGACGTCGAATACAAGCTGCCGGCGTGATCCGCTGACCGCTGTCATCGCCAGGACCGGGGCTCCCGTCGCAATCCGCCTGCCCAGCTGCGGCGGGAGCCTTTCTGTTGGGCAGTAGAGAGCTTCCATCATGTGCACCGAAGGCGAACGAAATGCCCGGCGAGTGCTCGCCAAGACGTTGTTGCTCCACACGCTGCGGATCGGGGAAGGACCGGCCGCGGAGATGGCCGACAACTTCACCGACGAGCAGCTCGATGCAATTTGTGCGATCAACGCCACACATCCGCGATTCCGCCGTCAGGAAATCAAAGCCCTGCTCAGCCAGATCACCGACGCGTCGCGTGTGACCGCGTCGCTGCCGGCGACGACGCCGGATCCGGATCCACCGGCCGAACCCGCTGAACCGACCACCGAAACGGACGAGGCGGAAGAAGACGACGAAGAAGACGACGAACCGGATCCGGAGACCACACCGGAGCCGCCGCGTAAGCCGAAGCGTCCGAAGCCGAACTGAGGCCAGCCATGTCGTTTCGCACCCTCAAGGCGGATGTGATCCGCCGCAACCTCCTGAGCACGGACTACTTTGCCGAGTCCGTGACGCTCACCGATGGTGAGGGTGAAACGACGACGGCCGTTGCAAAGCCGAGTCCGGAAGTGATGGAGGAACGGCCTGGAACGGACTATGGCGTTGAGTTGGTCACCACGCGTGAATTCCTCATCGAGCTGACCGGCAACGTCCCCCGCACCGTTACGCTTGACACCGTGACTTACGCAGTGGAACACGTCACGACGCAGGGTGAATTCACGATCCTCAAGACCAAACGCATCGGGGCCGGTGAGATTTCCCGCGACTCCTATCGCAAGCGAAAACCATGACCTACAAAGTCCCCACCATCACCGCAGGCACCAACGGCACCGGCACGACAGCCAGTCTGTCGATCGCTCGGCCGACGGGGCTGCGCGTCGGGGACCTGTTGCTCTTGGTGATCGCCACCGAGGGAGCGGCCAGTGGAATCGAGGTCCCGGCCGGGTTTGTACCAGTGGTCGCTGAGCTGTCCCAGGGTGCCGCGATCAACCTGGGAGTGTGGACCAAGTTCGCGGCCCACAACGAGCCCGCCACCTACTCGGTGACGCTCGGGGCGGCGGACGACTCAATCTACAACCTGCTGATCGTGCGGGGCGCCGATCCGTGGGACGTGGTGCACGTGACCGACGTCGCTCAAGGTGCGGCGGGCCTGCCGCTGGCGGAGCCTGGCATCACCACGACCGTCGACAATTGCCTCGCGATCGGCATCCTGGCCATGGACGGTTCGCCGCGCGTGATCGTGGCCCCGACCGGCTGGACGCTGATCGATTCCGAGGACGGCCCAGCCGGATCGATCTCGTGGGGCCTGGCCAAGAAGACGATCGCCACGGCCGGCGTGAGCGGTGGAGCGAATTGGACCGCGACCGACTCCACGTCCGGCGACTACCTCGCACTCACGCTGGCGATCACGCCGGGAGTGATGGGCCGCGACCATTCGATCGTGTACGCCCCGCAGCAGCTGCTGGCCAAGACGCTGGCTGACTGCACCGAGTTCCGCAACCTGGTCGGAGCGGCGGATCACGCGTCGGCGTTCGCTCGCATCTGGCACGAGTCGCTGCCGCCTCCGGCCGGTGGCGGGCAGAAATACGACATCGCCGAGCTGGAAGCCTACCGACCCTACGCGCTCGTGTTTTTGCGGGACCCCGACGGCATGACCGCGTCGGCCCAGTCGTCTCTGCCAGGCGTATGGTCCGATCGCGGCATTGCGTGGATCCGGCTCGTGCTCGATTGCCCGGCCGACCTGGCGGACAACCCCACGCTGCTCGACCATCTGGTGAAGCAGTTGGTCGGCCGCATTATTCGGCGCCCGCCAGATGAAACGTCTGGCTCATTCTACGGCCTGACCGACTTGGCAGGGCGAACCAACGAGACCGACGGGTATTCGTACCTGGCGACGGAAACGTGCGTGTTCAAGACCTGGTCGAAATCGAGCGATGCGGATGAGGCGGAGCAGGGCGCGTTCCTCGTAGCAACGATCCAGGTCACCTGGGGCAGGGAGGGCTGAGCGATGATCGACGCGATTGTCGTCACGGAATTCGGCGCGACGCCTGGTTTGCTCAAGTCGGAGATCAATCGACTGACGAAGGAAGCCCTGGTCGCAGCGGCCGAGAATCACTACCGCGAATACATGCCGATGCACTTCACGATGGCGGCCTTCTCCCGTTACGGGTACAGGCCGCGAGCCGCCAAGTACACGGCGAAGAAGAACAAGATTTACGGCCACGTCCTGCCGCTGGTGTACAGCGGCACGAGCAAAAATCTGGCCCTGAGCGGAGAGCCGCAAATCTCCGCGACGCGGTACCGGGCGACCCTGATCCAACGTGCCAGGGGACTGAACCGCCGCCGCCCCGGATCCCCGATTCACATGAATCGCGAAATCAGTGCCGTCACGCAGTCGGAAATCAATACGGCCAGCCGCGTCGCAGGTCGTGAGTATCTCCGCTTGGCCCGCGAGCTGTCCGTATCCAAAACCACTCGAGTCTAGGAGCACAACATGGCCGGAACAAATACCATCTACAGCGTGCACCTGAACGACACGGCTCCCGTCGTGCTCCCGGGCATCGTGACGCAGAACGTGCGGACCGGAACCGAGTACCTCGCCGAGACGACCAGCGGTGCGGTCTACCCGCAGCACGTGGCCATCACTGGACAGAAACCGATGGCCGATTACTCGACCTACTGTCTGGCTGCACACCTGGCTGAGATCGGACTCACTGGCCTGTCGATCGGCGACCTGGCAACGGGCCTCGAGTTGTTCGCCTACCTGAACCTGGACGGCGGAGGCCGCGCGACCGGAAGCGCACATCGCAAATACTCGATCAAGAAAGGCCTGGTGGTGCCGCGCCGCATCACCTGCGAGCACCGCGGAGATGCGCAGCTGTTCTACGAGGTATACCCGGTCTGGAACGGCTCCGTCGATCCGATCGTGATCACGGACAGCTCGGCCGTGCCGACGTTCGAGGATGATGACCAGCGGTTCACGATCGGCAAGACTGTGATCGGTGGTGTGACGCTCGGCGACATTCGCTCCTGGGAGTTGGACTTCGGAATCACTGTGGAAACGAACGGCGGAGACAGCGATATCTTCGACACGATGGTGTCGATCGTCGAATGCAAGCCGGTCCTGACGCTCAAAGGCGTCGACGTGGAATGGCTCAAGAGCACGAACATCCCGCTGGCCGGGAAGGCGGCAACGCAGGCGAACACGACCACATACCTGCGGAAGCGGCTGCAGTCCTCGGCGGGGTTCGTGGCAGACGGCACGGCCCAGCACATCAAGTTCGGCATGGCGGGGCTGGCCTGGGTGGATGAAGTGTTTTCGGTGGGTGGTCGTGGCGCCGCCGAATGCTCGGTGAAACTAGCTACCGTGTTCGACGGCACCAACGCACCAGTGGTGATCACTCCGACCAGCGCAATTACCTAAGGCGGAACCATGGCGACCGACGGCACGCTGAAGAACGCCGTATCGGTACTGACCCACTACGGCGGACACAACCGCGAGAGTGCCAGGCGGTTCCTAGGCCGCTGCACAGTGAAAGAAATCCGGTCGCTCGCGGCCGCGGCAGACATGAACGAGTTCGAGGAGGCGGTGGGCCACGTGCTCGACCGCCTGGAACGAAACGACACAGGAGACAGACATGGCAGAGGAAACAAAGGCCCACGACGTGCTTCGACGAATGGGCGGAATGTCTGACCGACAGGCTGACCGGTATCTGGAGCAGTGCACGCCGGAAGAAGTTGCCGTGCTCGAGCAGTGCGAGAACGGCAAACAGTTTTCCGCGATTACCAATTACATCGCCGATCGCCTCAATCCACCTCCGCAACCGGAGGAAGACGAACTGGACGAGGTCGAGGACGCGGTTGATGACGAGGACGAGGCCGACGAAGACGACGAACCGGCTGAGGAATAGTCGCCCGCGGCCGCCGTCGCAGAATCACCAGGCAGGACCAGGTCATGCACTTCCAGTACTACTTCCCGAACCGACGATCGATCAAGCTCGAACAGTTGCTTGAGGCGGGACTCGGCTACGTGTTCGAGCCGGAGACGTCGGCCCGAACGAAAACGCCGTTCACGCCGATTTCCGTCACGAACGGCCCCGACGACCAGCACGGGCTGATCGTCTCCCTGTCGGATGAGCACATCGGCTACTACAAGGATAAGCAAACCTGGAAGCAGGAGATCGACACCGATTACTGGGTCGGCATGTGGACCGATCCAGCCAAGCGGCCGACGCCGGAGAGTCTCGCGCGTGAAAACCAGATCAAAGGCCAGTGGCTCCGCCTGGCCGATGGCCACGATTGGCTGCTTCCGATGGCCAGGCACTGGGTGGAGTTCGATGGGGACATCATCTACCGCCGCACGCTCCCTGCCAGGCTGACGCGAGACGAAAACGGCGACTGGAGGCCTGGAGAAGTCAAGGAGCGATACCGAGAACTGTGGCGGCTCGCAACGGAGTGCTGGCAGAAAAGCACGAATGGCGACGGCTACGAGTTTCGCGAGATCGATAACCTGGTGATTGAGTGC
>WBZY01001309.1_pt1 | contig 13382 bp, 10 predicted proteins | sample 5204191 | NCBI WGS metagenome assembly WBZY01 (sample SAMN12344363, study PRJNA552823) | activated sludge metagenome | biome: Activated sludge suspended growth; feature: Anammox Sidestream; material: Wastewater; isolation source: activated sludge from anammox sidestream of wastewater treatment...
CGCCGACTGGGCGGATGTGCCTGCGTGGCTCGAGTCCGGTCGCATCGAATCGTGGGACGCGCTCGCCAGCACAGTCGCTGCGCGCGCCGTCGAGCCGCTCGTCGAGCGAGCACGTTTGCTGGGGCTCGCCGCGTGCGTATCAGCCCCGCCGGCAGCAGTGCCGCGGCCCTGGTTCTCCGCGGCACGGCACGGCCCGACGGCGCCGATCGGGACCCGCGTGCGCCCGCCCCGCATCGTCGACCTGTCGTCGCTGTGGGCGGGCCCTCTGTGCTCGCACCTGCTCCAGCAACTCGGCGGCGAGGTCATCAAGGTTGAAAGTCCCGATCGGCCGGACGGCGCCCGCAGAGGCCCTGCGGATTTCTTCGACCTGCTGAACCACCGCAAGCGCAGCGTGGCGATCCCGTTCGATGGCCGCGGCATGGAGCGCCTGCACGCCCTCCTCGACTGGGCCGACATCGTGATCGAGGGCTCGCGACCGCGCGCGCTGCGCGAGCGGGGAATCGTCGCCGAGCAATGCGTCGCAAGGCGCCCGGGGCTGACCTGGGTCAGCCTCACCGGCTACGGCCGTGACGAACCGGGCAGCGACTGGGTAGCCTTCGGCGACGACGGCGCCGTCGCTGCCGGCCTGTCCTCGCTGATGCAGCAGCTGACCGGTGCGCCGCTCGTCTGTGGCGATGCGCTCGCCGATCCGCTGGCCGGGATGCACGCTGCGCTGGCCGGCCTTGCCAGCCATCGCGGCGGCGGCGGCCATCTCATCGAGATCACGCTGCGCGATGTCGTGGCTCACGGCATCGCCTTCGGCCAACCTCGTACCGAGGCTGCGATGCGCGAGCGCTGGCGCGCCTGGACTGCCGAGGCCCGCGCACTCGGACTCGATGCGGTGCGTCCGGCGGCCCGTGCAGTCACCGGCCGTGCGTGCCCCCTCGGCGCCGACAATGACTCGGTGTTCCGCCGCCCGAGTCGCGCATGCTGATACGCAACGCGGAACTCGGCCGGTGCGGGACCTCGGACATGCGCATCGACGGCGGATTCGTGACGCAGCTGGGCGAGCGCCTGCCTGCCCGGTCCGGCGAAACCGTGCTCGATGCGCGCGGGGGTGCGCTCGTGCGCGGACTGCACGACCATCACCTGCACGTCCTCGCGCTCGCGACCTCGCTCGCATCGCTGCGATGCGGCCCCCCGGGGATCGTGACCGAGGACGCACTCGCGTGCCGCCTGCGCGAACACGCAGCGAGCCTGCCGGCGAACGACGACGCATGGATCCGCGGCATTGCATACCACGAATCGGTGGCCGGAGACATCGATCGAGCCTGGCTCGATCGCATCGTCGCCGATCGGCCGGTGCGCATCCAGCATCGCTCCGGTCGTCTCTGGATCGTGAATTCCCGCGGACTCGAGCGGCTGGCTGCCGGCGCCGATGCCAACGAGCTCGCGCCCCTGCGCGCAAACGACGCACTCGCGACCGGCAGGCTCTACGACCTCGATCCATGGCTGCGACGACGGCTCGGCGGCTCGCCACCGGCATTGCACGCCGCGAGCGCCCTGCTGGCGAGCTTCGGCGTCACCGGCATCACCGACGCGAGCGCGCGCAACTCGCGGCAGGAGTTCCGCCACTTCGTCGACGCGACCGCGCGCGCGGAACTCCTGCAGCGCGTATGCGTGATGGGCGATGCCGGCCTCGACGCCATCGGGGACTCGGAGGCCGTGAAGCGGGGCCCGACCAAGATCTACCTGCGCGAGTCTTCGCTCCCCACACTCGAGGATCTGTGCGCCGCGATCGCGGGCAGCCACGACGCCGGGCGCGCCATCGCCGTGCACTGTGTGACGGAGGCGGAGATCGTGTTCGCGCTCGCGGCGCTCGCCGCGGTCGGCAGCCGGCCCGGTGATCGCATCGAGCATGCCTCCGTCGCGCCGCCTGCAGTGCTCGCGCTCATCGCCGAACAGCGCGTCACGGTCGTGACGCAGCCGAATTTCGTGCGCGAGCGCGGCGACGCCTACCTCGCGGACGTCGCCGCCCGCGACTGTCCGTGGCTCTATCGCGGGCGCGCCTTCCTCGACGCGGGCATTGCACTCGCGGCAGGAACCGATGCGCCGCTCGGCGAACCCGATCCATGGCTCGCCATGCAGGCCGCAGTGGATCGCCGCACCCAGGCGGGCCAAACGCTCGGCTGCGCCGAAGCCCTGACGCCGGAAGAGGCGCTCGGACTCTTCAGCGGTGATCCGCTGGCGCCCGGCACGGCGGCCATGCACATCGCACCGGGGACGCCGGCGGATCTGTGCCTGCTCGACCGCCCATGGTCTGCGGCACGTTGCGATCTTGCGGCCGTACGCGTGATCGCGACACTTCGGGGCGGCCAGCTGATCTGGCAGCGCGGCTGAGCCGCAGCGAGCCCGACTCGCAGAGAGCGGCCGCTGTTGCCGGGCATCAGTCTTCGATCGCGTCGATCAGTCCCCAGGCGAGGGCCGTCGGCGCATCGATGCGCGCGGCCGACAGCGCCATGAGCGCCGTACGCTGCCGTCCGATGCGGCGCGGAATGCTCGCGCAGCCACCCGCGCCCGGAATCAGGCCCATGCGGATCTCGGGAAGCTGGAAGAACGCATCGCGCCGCGCGCGAACGGTCGGCGCGAAGGCCGGCAATTCGATGCCGGCCCCGATGCACGCACCGTGCACGCGGAATTCGACCCGATCCGCGCACCTCTGCAGCGTGGCCGCCGGCAACCGCAGGCTGCGCACGGCGTGGGCTGTCGCAGTGTCCGGTGTGGCCCCGAACTCATCGAGGTCCCCGCCCGAGCAGAACGCGTCACCGTTGCCGGCGATCCGCACCCTCGCAATCGACGGATCCGCGGCGACGAGCTCCAGCGCCTCGCACAATCCATCGCGCATTTCGATCGACAGCGGGTTGCGCCGCGAAGGTCGATTCAAGCGGATCTCGACTTCGTTCCCGGTCCTCTCCACGAGTACGGCAGGGTCGGGGTCGCGCGCGGCCGGCCGATTGCGGGGTGTGCGTGCAGCCAGCCAGCGGCGATGCTCCTCGCCGCCCTGCAGCGTGGCATAAGCGAGCGACTCGACCGTGAGCGCGTGCTCGACCGGCATCTGCTCCGTGACACGCAATACCTGCACGAGCACCATGGCGGCGAGCGGTGAGTGACGGATGTTGTCCATCGCAGCGTCGAGCGCGGCCTCGTCCGCCGACACCAGGTCGCAGGAGCGCTGCAACAGCTCGTGTGCGCCCGCATCCGCGATTCCCAGTACGGGACACGGTTGGGCACGCAGCCAGCGACCGATGTCCGCCACGTCCTGTGCACCGGGCGTGCGACCGGAGTCGCCGATGCGCACCAGCAGGTAAGGCCTGCCCGCGAGAGGCGACGCCGCGTCGGCAACGTGCGCGTGCGCCCATGCGGCGAGCTCGTCGAGGCCGATGGCTCCACGGGTCACCGATGCCGCCTGCATGAAGCCCCACTCCATCGGCACGCGACACGCCCGGCGTGTCGCGAGTCAGACCTTCGCGATCAACTCCGTGGCGACCCGGTCGATTTCCGCCCGTTTCTGCGCGAGCGTCGTGCCGCGGCCGATCGTGAACCGGAACGGCAGGATCGTGAAGCCGGTGGCGCCCGCATCTTCCAGGCGACGGATGTCGGCCGGCGTGACCGGCTTGTCCTCTCCCCGCATGATCGCCACGATCGAGTTGAACGGCTTGCCGTGCGTGCCGTACTCGCGACGCAGCGCATCGAGTTTCTTCAGCGTGGCGATTTCATCCTCGAGCGGCTGTCCCGGCGACACCCAGCCGTCGCCGATGCGTGCCGCGCGACGCAGCGCCACGTCGCTCGTGCCACCGATCAGGATCGGCACCGGTGCCGGCGGCGCCGGCGTCATGATGATGCGCGGGAAATTGAAGAACTGCCCGTGGTGCTCCACGAATTTTCCCGTCTGCACCTTGCGGATGACCTCGATGCATTCGTCGTAGCGCTTGCCGCGGGTGTGGAAGTCGATGCCCAGCATCTCGAACTCTTCCTTCATCCACCCGGCGCCGACACCGAGGTGCACGCGCCCCCCGGAGAAGTAGCCGACGCTGCCCGTGGCCTTCGCGACTTCGAGCGGGTGGCGCAGCGGCAGGATGAAGACGTTCGTGCAGAAGTGCAGCTTCTTCGTCACGGCGGCGAGCGCGCCGATGAACGACCACGCCTCGGGCCACAGGGTGTCCGCCTCGAACTGCGGCGGCTTGTGGTCGGTCGAGTACAGGTACTTCGAATCCTGCTTCTCGGGATGCAGGAGATGATCCGACACGAGAATGCCGTGAAACCCCGCGGACTCGCAGTGCTTCACCATGTCGAACAGGTGTTCACCCTCGCACAGGAACGATGATTGCCAGAATTGCATCTGTACTCCTCAACCCTTCTTCGGCAGCCGGCGCCCGACGCGGGCCAGCGTGTTGACGGTGAGCGTAGGCACCGTCGTGATCGGTTCGACCCGCTCGTAAATGCGCTCGTAGCTCTGGTGGCTGATCACCCAGCGACCATCCACCTTCAGGTAACGGTCCCGATAGATGGCCGTGCCCTCGGTCCGGATCATTTCCCGCAGGTTCAGGAAATCGTCGTGCAGGTACCAGGTTCCGGTCGCTTCCGTTTCGCTCGTCACCTCGATCTCGGGGTGGTGGCCGTTGTGTCGCGCGACGCACTCGGCGTGGAACGAACTGCCGATCATCTCGAGGAACTCTTCCCGGTTCCTGAGCTCGATGCGATAGCTGCCGCCCACGTAGCTGGTCGTGACCTCCGGGTGTGTGAGCTGCGCGAGCTCCGCGAGGTTGGCCGTGTCGATGCAGCGGAAATACGCGTGCTTGAGGCGCTTGATCTCCTCGATGTCGCGCAGCACGCGCACCTGCCGTTCGAGTTCCCCGATCGAAATCGTCATGTTCCCGCCTTCGCGCCGTTGCCGGCTCCAGTGTGCCGTCCTAACCTGCCGCGCACTCGCGTGGCGCGGCCTGCCGTGCCATCGCGCCGGCCTCGACGCGGCCGTACAGTGTGGTGCGCTGCCAGAGCGGCCGGCCGATGCCCGCCACGAGCTCCGCCATGGCGGTCGCATCGAATTCCTGCCCGTTGACGCCACCCGCCGCCCGCGTGATCGATTCGTACATCAGTGTGCCGCCGAGATCGTTCGCGCCCGCCTGCAGGCAGAGCGCGACGCCCTTCGGACCCATCTTGACCCACGACGCCTGGATGCTGCGGATCACCGGGTGCAGAACGAGTCGCGCAATCGCATGCATCAGAACTGCCTCGCGCAGCGTGGGCCCCGAGCGGCTGCGGCCGCGACGCCACATCGGTGACTCCATGTGCACGTAGGGCAGCGGCACGAATTCGGTGAAGCCGCCCGTCTCCTCCTGCAGTCTCCTCACCCTGAGCAGGTGGCGCGCCCAATGCACGGGACGCTCGACGTGACCGAACATGATCGTGGCGGTCGTCCGGAGGCCGATCGTGTGGGCCTCGCGGATCACTTCGAGCCACTCCGCGGTGGTGAGCTTGTCCGGGCAGATCACGGCCCGGATCTCGTCGTCGAGGATCTCGGCGGCCGTGCCGGGCAGCGTCGAGAGGCCGGTCGCCTGCAGCTCGCGCAGGTATTCGTGCAGCGACAGCCCGAGGGACTGTGCGCCATGGCGGACCTCGAGCGGCGAGAACGCATGCACGTGCATCTGCGGCACGGCACGCTTCACCGCCGCCACGATATCGAGGTAGGTGCGGCCGGTGTACTCCGGGTGGATGCCACCCTGCAGGCACACTTCCGTGGCGCCACGCTGCCATGCTTCGACCGCGCGCCTCGCCACGTCGTCCGGCGAGTAGTTGTAGGCCGGCCCGCGCAGGCTCGCGGCGCTGCGGCCTTTCGCGAAGGCGCAGAAACCGCAGCGGTGCTTGCAGATGTTCGTGTAGTTGATGTTGCAATTGACGACGTGCGACACGCCCTCGCCGACGCTTTCGGCGCGCAGCCGGTCGGCGGCGTGCAGCACTGCACGCAGGTCCGGGCCCTGTGCGTCGAAGAGCCGCACGATATCGCCCTCCGCGAGCGGCCTGCCGGACGCGGCCCGGCGCAGCACGTGCCGGATCTCGGGCGCCGCGGCAGGTTGCGTGCGGCCCCGCTTCACCCAGTCGAAGGCGGCTGCAGGCGGGTCGCCGCCGGTCCCTGCATGCCACGCGGCATCGCGCGCCCTGCCGACGGCATCGGCATTGTGGAGCACCGCCGTCTGCAATGCGGGATCGACCCAGCGCTCGAGGGTCTGGACATACGCCGGCGTGAGCGCCAGGCGCTCGACGAGGCGCCGTCCCGCCGCCTCGGTCGCATCCGCGAGTGCGGCGAGGTGTGGCCATGGCGCTTCCGGATTCACGTGATCGGGCGTCACGGGCGACACGCCACCCCAGTCGTTGATGCCCGCGCGAATCAGCGGCTCGAGCTCGCCGGCGCGCAGGTTCGGCGGCGCCTGGATCGACATCGAGGCGCCGAAGATCAGCCGCGCAGCGGCAATCGTCCAGAGATGTTCCTCGAGCGGCGGCTCGGGCGCCTCGGCCATGACCGTACCGGGCTTTGCCCGGAAGTTCTGGATGATGATTTCCTGCAGATGGCCATGGGCGTCGTGCAGGTCGCGCAGCGCGAGCAGCGCATCGATACGTTCTTCGCGGGTCTCCCCGATGCCGATGAGGAGCCCGCTCGTGAAGGCCACGTGTTGCTCGCCGGCCGCCCTGAGCGTCGCCAGCCGCACGGCCGGCGCCTTGTCCGGGCAACCCCAGTGCGGACCGCCGCGCTCACAGAGCCGCTCTGAGGCCGACTCGAGCATCATGCCCATCGAGACGGCGACCGGGCGCAGCCGCGTGATCTCCTCCGCGGACATCACGCCGGGATTCAGGTGCACGAGCAGACCCGTCTCCTTGTGCACCAGCTGCGCCATGCGTTCGACGTACTCGAGCGTCGTTGCGCAGCCGAGCGCCTGCAACGCGTCGCGCGCGGCGCGATAGCGGAGCTCCGGCTTGTCACCGAGTGTGAACAGCGCCTCCTTGCAACCCGCGGCAACGCCCGCGCGTGCAATACCGAGGATCTCCTCGCCCGACAGGTAGGCCGGCTCGGCCTCGTTCGGAACGTGGGCAAACGTGCAGTAGCGGCAGACATTGCGGCACAGCTTGGTGACCGGGATGAACACCTTGCGCGAATAGCTGACGGCATGCCCGAAGCCGCGGATCGTCAGGGCCTCGGCCGCCCCGAGCAGGTCCCCGGCATTCGCGGTCACGAGCGCATACGCATCCTGGCGACTCAACCGATCCGCACCGGCAACCCGCGGGCGCGGCTCGCCCGACACGAAGGCATAGCGCGCCCCGCCGTGCTGCGCGAGTTCAGCAAGGTCCGCCGGCTCATCGACGTCGAAGGCGAGGCCCGGTTGCCGCACCGTCCGGGTTTCCATGCCGTGGCGCGCGGCCTCCTCGCAATGTCGCGAGTAACTTCCCTCGCCGAACTGGAAACGGAAGGGTGTCGGCAAGCCCACGAACAGTGCATTGGTGCCCGTGCCCCGCTGATCGGGCGCAAGGGCGACCGCTGCCCGGCGTCCTTCAGCGATGAATTCGTCGATTTCGCCGCCGGTGAGCAGCGGCAGATCCGCGTGCACGATCAGCAATTGAGTCGCGCCCCGCGCCTGCAGCTCGCCTGCCGCCGACGACAGCGCTTCATTCAGGCCGGAGCCGGGGTCGGGCAGCACGAGTACTTGCGGTTCGGCACGGCGGGTGTCCGTCGTCACGAGCGCAATGCCGTCGACCGAGCGGCTGGCACGCAGCGCGGCGAGAACGCCCTGCAGCATCGTCTCGGCGAGTTGCTCGCGCAGCGGCGCCGACAGGTGCCCCGCCAGCCGCGCCTTGCGGTTCCTGCCGGCCTTGATGGCGACCAGCGCCCAGCAGCTCACGCCGGCGCACCTGGCGTGCCTGCGCACGTCCCGTTCGGGACAGTCAGCCGCACTGCCAACATTTCCGGTCACCTCGCAACATGGGCCATCAGGCTAGGCTATTCGTGAAACTGCCGATCAACCTCGTCCACAAGGACTACGCTCAGCTGATCGACGCGACGCTGTTCAGCAGCAGATGAATCAGCGTCGTCTGGCGCCGCACGCCGGTCTTCGCGAAGATCGACCGCAGGTGCGCGCGAATCGTGTTCTTGCGGATCTTCAGCTCCACCGCCGCCTCATCGAGCGTGTACCCGTTCGCGAGCAGCAGCGCAAGCGCGGCCTCCGCGCCGGTCAGGCCGAACAGGTGACGGACCATCTCGAGCGACAGCTGCGACTTGCGCCCCGGGTCGCGGATGAAGGCGACCGCTGTCGGACGATGGCGATCGTCGGGCCACTCGCCCGGCGGTACCGGACGCACCAGCACCCCGAGACTCGCCCGTCCGGACACCCGCGTCACGGACATGGGCTGCGGCACGACGGGTGCGGCGCCCGGCTGCGCGAGGGCCGCCTTGATGAGGCGCTGCAGTTCCCGGTCCTCGGCCGGAAACTCGGCGTGCAGGCGGCCCTGGCTGATGCGAATGCCGTCCTTCTCGGCGAGGACCTCGTCGGCGATGCGATTCGTGCGCATGATCGCGCCCTTTTCGTCGAAAATCACCGTGCCCACCAGCATGCGATCCATCGTCGTCGAATACATCAGCCGTTCGGTCTCGATGCGCTCGATCCGCGAATGCAGGGTCACCGCCCGCCGCACGTGCGGCAGGAGAATCTGGCACAGCGCCTTGTCCTGCGCCGAGAAATCGACCGCGTCGCGAGGTCGCGTGACGCGCAGGCGGCAATCCGCCCCGCCCTCCGTGACCATGTCGGCACCCATGATGTAGCGGATGTCGTTCGGCGCGAGGAACGTCTCGTAGAACTCGCCCGACATCCACGACGTGTCGATCATCTCGTCGATCGTGACCACGCGATCGACGGGCAGGCCGACGAACGGATCCATCGAGAACATTTCGAACTGGCTGTAGGCGGCGTGATATACCTCCGGGCCCTGGCTGCCGGCGCGCAGGACGAGCGCCGGCTGGTCCGCCGACGCGGGCCGCAGGATCAGCGTCGCCCAGTTCGCGCGCAGGATGTCCCGCAACATGACGAGCGCCCCGCTCCAGGGCACGGTGTCGAGCGGCCCCTGGTAGATCGCACCGATCAACGCGCTCAGCTGATCGAACGAGAGCGGCAGGTCCTCGCGGCGTGCGTCAGGGGCTTGGTGGGACGCGGGTTGCCGGCTCACTCGTATACTTCAACATGCGTCCAGAACAGCTTGAAGATCATAGGCCTGCCGTCACTCGACGTCCAATCGGCATGCCGGAATCAGGATCCGGGGCTGTCGCGGGCGATCTTGGCGAGATCGAGGAACACCGGCTTCTCTCCGCCGCCGTGGACTTCGATCTTGGCGCCGCTCACGTACGCCGCGAGTGGCGAGGCGAGATAGAGGCACCCGTCGGCGACGTCCTTCGGCGTACCCATCCGCAGCAGCGGCAGCATGGCACCGACACGCTCGACCCCCTGCGCGCCGCCGTAATGCTCGAGGGAGTTCTCCGTGGCCACGAGTCCGACGATCAGCGCATTGACGCGGATGCGCTGCGGACCCCATTCCATCGCCAGCGATTCAGTGAGATTGAGCAGTCCCGCCTTCGCGGCGCCGTATGCCGCCGTGCGGGGCGATGAACGCACCGCCGAGACGCTCGAGATGTTGATGATCGAGCCGCCACCCGCCTGTCCCTTCATCACCGCGTGCGCCGCCTGCGACATGAAGAAGGCCGACGTCAGGTTCAGCTGGATCACCTTCTCGATCAGCGTCGGCGAGCAGGTCGCCGAGTCGACTTCGGGACTGCCCCCGGCGTTGTTGACCAGCACGTCGAGGCCGCCGTGGTCGCGCGCGATGCCCTCGACCAGTGCGTGGCACTGCTGCGACTGACGCACGTCGCAGCGGCGAAATTCGAGCTGTCGCAGCCGGCCCGACTGCAGACCGTCAGGCTCGTTGCGCCCGCAGACGATGACCGTGGCCCCGCAATCCCGGAACGCCTCGGCAATCCCGAGGCCGATGCCCGCCGTTCCACCGGTCACGAGGACCCGGCTGCCCGAGAAATCCAGCACTGCATTCGCCACTATCGCTCCCCGCCTCGCACGCGGCCCGTCGTGGCGCCGGCCCGAAGTTGAATCCGGATTCGATTACCATGATGATCGAAGTTTTTATAGACGCATAAGCGACGCGCATGCAAGCCCCTCTTCCTTCGACCGGCCCGGCGGCCCTGCAGCAAGCCGCTCGCAGCTACGGCAACGACCTGGCGCTCGAGGACGCCGGCCGGCACTGGACCTTCCGCGAACTCGAGGCGGACGTGCGCCGCGCGGCGGCCGGTTTCATCGCCTTTGGCCTCAAGCATGGTGACCGCGTCGCAATCTGGGCGCCGAACCAGGCCGGCTGGATCATCGCGGCACTCGGCGCCCAGGCGGTCGGCGGGGTCATCGTGCCGCTCAACACGCGCATGAAGGGGCGCGAGGCAGCGTTCATCCTGAACCGCAGCGGCGCCCGTATCCTCGTGCACGTCGAGGAACTCCTCGGCACCCGTTACGCCGACCTCCTCGCGGGCGAGGCGCTCCCGTCGCTCGAGCGCCGCCTGGTACTCGACGGCGCCGACTGGAACGCCTTCCTTGCCGCCGGCGAAGCCGTCACGGATGCGGAGGTGACCGCCCGGCTCGCGCAGCTGCGCGGCGAGGATGTCGCCGATATCCTGTTCACGTCCGGCACCACCGGCCAGCCGAAGGGCGTCATGAGCTCGCACGCGCAGAATGTGCGCGTGTTCGACGCCTGGTCGACGATCGTCGGCCTCGCACACGGTGACCGGTACCTGATCGTCAACCCGTTCTTCCACGCCTTCGGCTACAAGTCGGGTTGGCTCGCCTGCCTGCTGCGCGGCGCGACGATCCTGCCGCTCGCAGTGTTCGATGCCGAAGTCGTGCTGAAGCGCATCGTCGCCGATCGCATCTCGGTACTGCCGGGCGCACCCACCCTCTTCCAGTCGCTGCTGGTCGGCCGCGAGCGCACGCCCGTCGACGTCTCGTCGCTGCGGATTGCGGTGACCGGAGCCGCCAATGTGCCCGTCACGCTGATCGAGCGCATGCGCTCCGAGCTCGGTTTTCGCACGATCATCACCGGCTACGGCCTCACCGAGTCCACGGGCTGCGTGAGCATGTGCCGGCCGGGCGACAGTCCGGAACGCATCGCGCGCACGTGCGGCGCGCCGATCCCGGGTGTCGAGGTCCGCGTCGCCGACGAGTCGGGCCGCGAAGTGCCGCGGGGGTCCGAGGGTGAATTGCTCGTGCGCGGCTACAACGTGATGCTCGGCTATTTCGACGACGAAGCGGCGACGCGGGCGGCGATCGACGCGGATGGCTGGCTCCACACGGGCGACATCGGCGTGATGGACGAGACGGGGTACCTGCGCATCACCGATCGCAAGAAGGACATGTTCATCGTCGGCGGCTTCAACTGCTACCCCGCCGAGATCGAGAACCTGCTGGGCGCGCACCCCGCGATCGCACAGGTGGCTGTCGTCGGCGCTCCCGACGAGCGCATGGGCGAAGTCGGGCATGCCTACGTCGTGCTGCGCCCCGGCGCGAAGCTCGACGAGCCCACGCTGATCGCGTGGAGCCGCGAGAACATGGCGAACTACAAGGTGCCGCGCCGCGTGCATTTCGTCACGGAACTGCCGACCACTGCGTCCGGCAAGGTGCAGCGTTTCGCGCTGCGCGACGGGCACCGATGAGCAGCCCGTCCTGGCTCTGGAGCCGGCGCGATGGCCGATGAACCTGCAGAGCGCGCGCGCCTCAACAACCGGTTCGGTGGCGGCATCTTCCGCAGGCGGCTGCGGCTCGTCGCGTCGCCCCGGGAAGTGCGAGCCGCGCTCGAGGACACGAATCACGCGATGCGCATCGTCCTCTCGCACGACGGTGAACGGGTCACGGGGATCGAGTCGGTGATGACGCGCATTCCGATCTCGACCTGTCCGGGCGCGGCCATGCCGCTGCGCGCCTTCGTCGGCAGTCCGCTGGCGCCTTACCCGCGCCGCCCGTCCGCCGCGGTCAACCCGCGCGCCAACTGCACCCACCTGCACCATCTCGCACTGCTCGCCATCGCGCACGCCACTCGCGGCGGAACCCGCCAGTACGACGTCGAAGTGCCCGACGAATATCCCGATCCCGTGTGGTCGAGCATCGGGCGCGACGGTCTCGTCGTGCATCGCTGGCGCACGTTCGAGGGCAAGGTCCTTGCGCCCGCGGAGCACGCGGGACAACCGCTGGGACCGGGGTTTGCGCGTTGGGCGTCCGAATGCTTCGACGGCGATGACCTCGAGGCGGCATTCGTCTTCAGCAACGCCTACCTCGTCAGCTTCTCGCGGCGCTTCGACATCGCCGCATGGACCGGCGAGCAGCCGCGCGACCACAGGCCCATGCATGGCAAGTGCTACAGCTACCTGCCGGAAGTGATGCCGCACGGCCGCTACTTCGCCAATACTTCCCGTGACACGACCGCCGCGGACACGCCGCTGCTCATTGATCTCGCTTGATTGGCTCTCACCGCACTTGCTTGCAGATCGTGAGTCCGCAAAGTTCCTTCGGTTCTGCGTGCACCTCAAGCCGCGAAAGGAGTGCCGTTAATGCCGAAGCAAACCACCCATCAGCAGATCCACGTGTCGCCGCGCGACCTCCGCAATTGGTGTGCCGGGCCTGAATCGGGACCACAGTACAGTCGAGCTGATCTGCTCGAGCACCAAATCCGCAGTCAACCGCACATCCAGCCCTTCGCGAAACTCGCCCGCTCTCACGCCGGCTCGAATGACGTCGAGCCAAAGCTGACGCGTCTCGATCCAGCCTCGCACCACGTAGGAGAATTTGCGGCTCCGGGCGACAATATCCCATTGGTGCAACAGGATGGAATGCGTTGCCGGCTCCCGCAGCGACACGACGAGCCCTGCATGCACAAGATGGCGCATCGTCACGGTGGGAGAGTCTCCGCGTCTTGCGATCTCACGATAGACATCGATTGAATGCCGCAGGAAGGGCTTCACGATGTCGTGCAGCATCTCCTCCTTGGACCTGAAATGATGGTAGAGACTGCCCGGCAGTACCCCCACAGCGTCCGCGATCTCTCGAATTGTCGTTCCGTCATAGCCCTTGGCAGCAAATATGGATGCTGCAATTGCCAGAATCTCGGTACGTCGGGACTCCGACGCTCCGGCAGGCGCCCGAGCCCTTGGTCTACGTCGCACCGGACGAGTCCGCCCGCGCCCAACCGCGCTCATGGGCCACTCAACGCGTACTGCGCCTGGCGCGTAACCCGTTCATGGTCATGCATGGCGGCTACTC
>WBZY01000585.1_pt1 | contig 13362 bp, 10 predicted proteins | sample 5204191 | NCBI WGS metagenome assembly WBZY01 (sample SAMN12344363, study PRJNA552823) | activated sludge metagenome | biome: Activated sludge suspended growth; feature: Anammox Sidestream; material: Wastewater; isolation source: activated sludge from anammox sidestream of wastewater treatment...
GCGGCAACCCGATCTACACGCAGATTCCGAACGCGCACTTCATCACCGAGGCGCGCTACAACGGGGCGCGGGTCATCACCATCGCGCCCGATTACTCAGCCTCTTCGATCCATGCCGACCAGTGGGTGCCGGTGAAGGCGGGCAGTGATGCCGCGCTCGGGCTCGCGCTGGCCCAGGTGATGGTGGCCGAGAACCTGCATGACGTGTCCTTCATTCGCGAGCAGACCGACCTGCCGCTGCTGGTGCGCACGGATACGCGCAAGTTCCTGCGCGCGAGCGATCTCGACGAGAAGGGTCGCGACGACGGGTTCTTCTTTTTCGATACTGCGACGCGCCGCCCGGAACCGGTCGATCGCAAGACCCTCGCGCTCGACGGGCGATTGCCTGCACTCGAGGGCGAGTACCAGGTCGAGACGCGCACGGGTCCCGTCACTGTGACGCCGGCTTTCGTACTGCTGCGCAAGCGGCTCGAGGAGTTCACGCCGGAGAAGGCCTCACGCATCACCGGCATCGATGCGGAGGTCACGCGTGACCTCGCACGCCAGATCGCGCGGGCGAAAGCGGCCACCTTCCTGACGCAGTCGACCTTCTCCAAGTACTACCACGGGCTCGAGATGGAACGCTGCCAGATCCTGGTGCTGACACTTTGTGGCCAGATCGGCCGCAAGGGCAGCGGCATCACGGGTTTTCCGACGATGACCGCGAGCGGCATCGATGCTGTCTCCGCCGCACCCGGCTCAATGACGCCGAAACTCGGGTCAATGCTGCTGCAGATCAAGGCAATGCCGCGCGCGCTGCGGGCGAAGTACGACGGGCTCACCGACGAGATGATCGCCTACGAGTTGATGCGGGACTTCTATCGCAGCGGCAATCTCGTCTCGAGCAACCTGTTCTGGAACCAGGGGGGACTCGGCGAACTCTACGGCAGCTCCGCGCGGTGGGATTCCACGATGAAGCGTGAGCTCGGGAGCTTCCTGGAAGACGCCTACCGCGAGGGCTGGCAGATCCGCCCTGCGACGGCAAAGCCGCGGATATTCCTGGAAGTCGGTGGCAACATCCTGCGGCGCACGCGCGGTTACGACCGGCTCTACGGGAACTTCATCGCCGGGCTGGATCTCATGGTCACGCTCGACTGGCGCATGAGCAATACGGCGCTGCACAGCGATTACGTGTTCCCGGCCGCAGGCTGGTACGAGAAGGATGACCTCACCTGGGCGACGCCGCTCGCGCCCTACGCCCATGTCGTCACGCGCGCGGTGGCGCCGCTCGGCGAGTCGAAGTCGGACTGGGCCTTCAATGCCCTGCTGATGAAGACGATCCAGAAGCGCGCGCGCGAGCGGGGCGTCCGGGAATTCACCGATCGGACCGGCAAGCCGCGCCGCCTCGATGATGTCTTCGACGAATTCAGCTTCCGTGGCCGTTTCGACGAGCACAGCGAAGAGAAGATGATGGAAGAGCTGATGTCCATGGTGGACAACCTCGGTGACATCAGCTGGCAGGAAATCAAGCAGAAGGGCTATGCCCGCTACACGGGCCTCGGCACGCAATTCCTCAACCTCGGCAACGCGACAGACATCAAGCCCGACGAGACGATCACGGCCAACACCTGGCACACGAAAAAGAAACAGCCGTGGCCGACGCTCACGCGACGTCTGCAGTTCTACATCGATCACCCGTTCTTCCTGGAGCAGGGCGAGGAACTGCCGCTGCACAAGGACAGCCCCGCCATCGGCGGCGACTATCCGCTGCACATGACCGGTGGGCATGCCCGTTGGTCGATCCACGCCAGCTGGCGCGACGAACTGAACCTGCTGCGCCTGCAGCGCGGAGAACCCGTGATCCTCATGGGCAGGGAGGATGCGGGCCGGCGGGGTGTGGCCGATGGCGATCGCGTGCGCGTCTACAATGACATCGGCTCCTTCGAGATCATGGCGAAGGTCGTGCCGAGCATGCGGCCCGGGCAGGTGCTCATGTATCACGCGTGGGAGCCGTTCCAGTTCAAGGGTGGCAAGTCCTACGCGACGGTGGAGCCGAGCCCCATCAACCCGCTGCAGCTCGCAGGCGAGTATTTCCATCTGCAGCCGCTACCCAATGCAGGCACTCCGGGGCCGTCCGACCGGGATACGAGAGTGGAGATCGAACGGGTACGGGCGGCGTAAGCGATCAGTCGATCGGTCTACAGGCCCACTCTGTTCCGGATCGCCCTGGTGGCCTGCTGAAATCGCACTGACACATCCGCCTCGGGGTTCGAGGCGACGATGATCTCGCCCTCGTCGCAGCTCCTCGCGAGTTGCGCCGACAGCGGCAGTTGCGCGAGGAGTTCCAGGCCCGGGACCTTCGCCAGCAGGTCGTCGGCTACATGGTCCGGGTAGATTGCGGAGACGTGCCCGCAATGCGGGCAGGACATTTCCGCCATGTTCTTGATCAGGCCCAGCAACGGAATATTGCGCTCGACGCAGAATCGGGCCGACTTGATCGCATCCAGCAGTGCGACGGATTCCGGGGTACTGACCAGCAGGGCAAAGGCCGGGTGGCCCTGCAGGATGTCGCAACTCGTGATCAGTTCGTTGCCGGTTCCAGGCGGCATGTCGAGAACCAGGTAGTCCAGCTCGCCCCAATCGAATGAGCCGAAGAGGTGCTGGATGTAGTCGAACTTCCAGGCATCCCGCCATACGACGGGCAGGGTCTCGTCTCTCATGAAGAACGCCAGCGATGCGAGCTTGAGGGCCGGCAGGCCATCACCCAGCGCCACTGCCCGGGGCTCGATGCCCGCGGGCCGGACTTTCACGCGTCCGTCCCGCACACCGGCGATCCTGGCGGCATTGGGCCCGTGGATGTCGACGTCGGCCAACCCGACGGCCAGGCCAGCCATCGCCAGCGCACCGGCGATGTTGGCGGCAACAGTACTCTTGCCCACTCCGCCCTTGTTCGAGAGCACGAGGATGACCGCCCGTATGTGTTGCAGACGTCGACGCGGGAGTGCTTTGTCGTGACTCGCCTTGTCCAGCCGGCACGTCGGTGCGAGTTCACAGAAGGTGCAGGCGTGTCCGCGGTCGCAGGGTTCGGTGGTCATGCCCGTTCAGGTGAAGTCGGCCAGCAGCGGTGTATCCGCCGCGGTCGTGTCTCGCGGCTCCCGTGCCAGATAGACGCCGTCCTTCGCAATCTGTGGCTGGTAGCTGTAGCAGTTGCCGACCATCTCGCCGTGGCCTGTAGGGCTCTTGCCGGTCCAGGCCCGGGTGTCGAAACGCCGGGTGAAACTGACGAAGTAGGCATTGCTGAATACGAACGCGGCCTCGAGCTCATCACCGCTGAAACGCTCCGAGGCCCAGCGGGCAAATCCCTTGCGCATGGGCAGCCCCGCAAATGCGGCGGGCGCGGAAATCTCGCCGTTGAAAGTGCGCCAGCGATGCACTTCGACGCCGTCACGACGGATCACCGACCAGACGGGGTCGGGATGCTCGTCCGGAACTTCGATGTCGTACTGGCGGACTCCGCCGCGCTGCGCGTGTGCGATGGCGAGCAGCGCCAGATGGTGCAGATGCGTGCAGTTGGCGCGTGCATCGACGCTCGCGGAAGGCCGGGATGGATGCGGCCCGAGCGGTGCACCGACGAAGGCACGCAGCGGCCCGGCTGTGCCCGGACAGGTCGAGAGCGGAAAACGCGACATGGCAGGTTCGATGCCCGTGACGCGCTCGCCGTCGTGCTTCAGGGTGAGGCGCATCGCGTGCTTGGTGTCTTCGAGCCCGGCACGAACCTGGCCTGCTTCGGCGATCAGGCGCAGGCGCCGGCGGAAGACGCCGCGACCGAAATCGGCACTCTGCTTCCGCAGGAATTCAGCGGCCATGCGGGGGCATCATGGGTGCCCGGCGCGCAATGCGAATCGCTGGACTTTTCCGGACGCTGTCGTCGGCAGCTCGCTCACGAAATGCACGCGCCGCGGTACCTTGTAGTTCGCCATGTTCTCGCGGGACCAGGCGATGAGCGCAGGCTCGTCGATCGTGGCGCCCGGGCGCAGCACGACCCAGGCGTGCCCGACCTCGCCCATGCGCTCGTCGGGAACGCCGGCGACGGCCACCTGCGCGACGGCCGGGTGGGCGCTCAGCAGGTTCTCGATCTCTGCCGGGTAGCAGTTGAAGCCGCCGACGATGAACATGTCTTTTTTACGGTCTGTGATGCGCAGGTAGCCGGCTTCGTCCATCACGCCCACGTCGCCCGTATGCAGCCAGCCGTCGGCATCGATGGCCGCGCGCGTGGCGGCCTCGTCGCCGAAGTAGCCGAGCATGACGTTGTAACCGCGCACCAGCAGTTCGCCTTCGGTTCCCCTGGGCACTTCCTGGCCCGCCTCATCGACGACGCGGACGGTCACACCCGGAATCGGCGTCCCGCAGGTGCGGGCGATGCGCTCGGGACTGTCATCGGCCCGACACATGCTCACGCAACCGCTTGATTCCGTGAGGCCGTAGCCTGTGATGACCGTACGAAACCCGAGGTCCGAGCGCATGCGCTCGATCAGTGACACGGGCACGCTCGCCGCCCCGGTGACGGCCAGCCGCAGCGAGGAGACGTCGACCCGCGTGCGGTCCTGGTTCGCGAGCAGCGACTGGAACAGGGTCGGAGGGCCGGGCAGGACCGAGATGCGGTCATCGACGATGCGTCGCAACACCACGTCGGCATCGAACACCGCCATGGGCAGGATCGTGGCGCCGCGCAGCAGGCACACGAGCCAGCCCGACTTGTAGCCGAAGGTGTGAAAGAAGGGGTTGACGATCAGATACCGGTCGCCATGCCTGAGCCCGACGACGGTCGCCCAGGCATCGAAGACGCGGATGTTCTGCGTGTGCGAGCACATGACGCCCTTCGGCTGACCGGTCGTGCCCGACGTGAAGATGATGTCGGCGACATCCTCGCCGCGAAGTTGCGAGAGGCGTGCCGTCACATCGGCGTCTGCGACCGCTGCGCCCGCCGCGAGAAATTCATCCCACTCCGGACCGTCGAGCACGACGCGCCGCTCGAGTGCGGGAAGGGTCTCGCCTTCGAGCAGATCGGCGAAGCGTATGCCGAGCAGTTCGCGCGCATGCACGAGGATGCGGGCGCCGCTGCGGTTCAGGATATAACCTGCCTCGCGTCCCTTGAGCCGCGTATTGAGGGGCACGATGATGCCGCCGACCGACTGCGCGCCGAGCGCTGCGACGATCCAGCGACCCATGTTCGGAGCCCAGATCGCCACACGATCGCCATGACGCAGACCGGCCGCGATGAAACCCGCCGCTGCGCGCCGGACCTCGGCCTCGAGTTCGAGGAAAGTCCAGCGCTGGCCGGCTTCTTCGAGTGCGATATCGGTGCTGTATTCGCGGGCGGCGCGTGCCAGGGCGGCCGGGCCCGTGGTGGGGAGTGGGGCTTGCATGCTCAACATCAATCGAATTTAAATTCAACTTTGCGAAATGACCGTAACAGATAATTGCACACGAGGCGAGAGGCGGAAATGGCGAAAGCAGTGCTGGACTTTTCGGGCAGCCGGGTTCTCGTGACCGGCGGCACGGCGGGCATCGGCCGCGGAATTGCCGAAGCGTTCCTCGAGTGCGGGGCAAAGGTGATTGTCTGCGGACGCAAGGATCCCGGTGACATGCCGACGAAGGGCGGGCGCAAGCTCGAGTTCCGGCAGTGCGACGTGCGCCAGGCAAGCGAGTGCAACGCGCTGGTCGCGGGTATTGCGCGCGATCACGGCGGCCTCGATGTACTGGTCAACAACGCCGGAGGCGGCCCGGAGGTGGACTCCGCCACCTGTCCCCCGACGCTGATCGAGAAGGTGATCCAGTTGAACCTGACCTCCGCGTTCTTCATGTCGCAGGCGGCGCATGCGGTCATGAAGGGCCAGCCGGGTGGCGGCTCGATCATCAACATCTCGAGTGTGTCGGCAGTGCGCTCGTCGCCGCGCACCGCCGCCTATGGTGCGGCCAAGGCCGGCCTATTGAACCTCACCGAGTCGCTGGCCATGGAATGGGGCCCGCAGCATATCCGGGTCAATGCGTTGATCGTCGGTCTCGTGGCGACTGAAAACTCGCTGGATCACTATGGCGGGGCAGAGGGGATCGCGCGCGTCGGCGCGATGCTCCCGCTGCAGCGCATGGGCACGCCGCAGGATGTGGCCGATGGCTGCCTGTACCTGGCTTCGCCGCTCGCCGCCTATGTGAGCGGCGCCAAGATCGAGGTGCATGGCGGCGGCGAGAAGCCGGTATTCCTCGACCTCGCAAAGCTCGCCCGCGACGACCGGACATAAGTATCGGCGGTCCCGTCGGCCCGATTGGACGCCAACCCCCGGGCGGCCTACCATCGCCCGAGTCATTCAGGTGAATCGCACAAGTGAGTCGGCAGCCAGCGCCCGATCGGGCACCAGAACCCGCCCGGCCGGAGAGGACGCAGCTCTCGTTCGACCAGTTGAGCGCGCTGGTCGGTGCCATTTACCAGGGGCCCCTGGAGCCCGTGCCGTGGAGCGGGGCGCTCGTCATGTTGCGGGACATCCTGCGCGCGAACTGGGCGACGCTGATCCTGCGGCCGGCCTCGGCAGACCAGCTGGCGCTGATCATCCGGGCGGGAGACCAGGGCCCGGAGGTTTACCACGCCGCCTACAGCCACTATGAAGCATTTTCGATGGACCCCTTCGTCGGGCTGCCCCCCGATCACGTGGTCACCATCGACGAGATGATGAGCACGTCGTGGATGGAGGGTAAATTCTACGAGACGTTCCTCGAGCCCAACGACATCCGTTTCATCATGGGTGTCGATACAGTCACCGAGGGAGGCGCCAACTGCCGCCTGCGCATCACGCGGCCGCCCGGTGAGCGGGATTTCTCGGAGAAGGCCAAGGCGCTGTGCCAGGCGCTGCTGCCACACCTGCGGCGCTCCGTCACCCTGCACTCGCGGATCGAGAGCATCGAGACGGAACGCCAGCTGTACTCGAGCACGATGGATCGCATGCTGGTCGGCACGGTCGTCTTCGACGAGTCCGGTCTCATCCTGCGCACCAACGCGGTCGCCTCCGGTGTCCTTGCGGAAAAGGATGGCATCCGGATCAACCAGAACAGATTGCACGCCGAATTCGCCGCTGAAGACCGGGAACTGCAGCGCCTGATCAAGATGGCCCTCACCGAATCGGGTGCGGTCCCGGCCGTGCCTCAGCCGATGACCGTGACGCGGCCTTCCGGGCGAGCCAGTCTCGGCGTGCTGGTGCGATCCGTGCCGTCGGGTGAATGGTCCGAAGAGCGACATCGTCCGGCCGCCGTCGCGTTCATCCGCGATCCGGAGCGGAAATGGCAGCTTTCCCTCGAGATGGTCCGGCAGCTGTTCGGCTTGACGGGCTCGGAAGCGGCTCTGGCCCTGTTGCTGGCGAATGGCTTCACGCTGGATGAAGCGGCGGTGGAGCTCGGAATCCGCAAGAATACGATTCGCGCCCACCTGCGTTCGATCTTTGCCAAGACGGGCGTGCGGCGGCAGACGACCCTGATCCACCTGCTCTTGAGCAGTGTCGCATCGATCAGCTGACTGCCTTTGCAGTGTAGTCTTTGTGGACGAAGATGATCGGGAACTTCCCGCATAGCCTTGGGGTGAGGTCACGTATGGATGGCTTGAAGTAATGAGCTGCTGGGCGCTGGTTGCGGCCAAGGCAGGGGCTTCGCGCAAGGCGCGACTCGCCGGACGGCTGGCTTCGCCGGAGCGCGACCGGCTGGCCGAGTTGATGTTGCAGGACGTCCTCGCAGCACTGCGCGGCAGCAAGTCGCTGGACGGCATCGCGATCGTGACGGCCGAGCCGGGTCGTTTTGCGCCCGGGATCCTCGTGCTGCCCGATCCGGGCACCGGGCTCAATGATGCGCTGACGGCGGGGGCTCGCGCACTGCAGGATCGCGGTGCCACGCAATTGTTGATCGTGCACGCCGACCTGCCGACTGTCACTGCCGCGGAAATCGACGCATTGGTGGCCGCGGGTCGGGAGACGGGCGTGGCGCTCGCTCCGGATCGACATGGGACGGGTACCAACGCGCTGTTCATTGGGCTGCCCACACCATTCCGGTTCTGCTTCGGCGAGGACAGCTTTGCCCGGCATCGCGCGGAGGCCGCGCGGCATGGCCTCGAGACGCGGACCGTTCGGGCGCCGGGTCTCGAACTCGACATTGATGAGCCTGCCGACCTGTCCGGGCTCGTGCGGCATGGCGGATCGCGCTACGCATTCCTTGGCAGCCGGTTGAACCGCGAAGAAGCTCTTGCGCTCGCATCCGCGAGTGCGAAGGAACTGGTGGGTGCCGCCGAATCGCTGACGCTTCAGGGTCACGGGCGCGCGGTCAGTTACTCCCGCAAGGTTTTCATCCCGATCACGAAGCTGTGCCGCGACGTGTGCCGCTACTGCACGTTCGCGCAGGTTCCGAGGGATGGCAGCCCCGCTTACCTGTCGCCCGAACAGATCCTGGACATCGCGCGCGCCGGAGTCGCTGCAGGCTGCAAGGAGGCGCTGTTCACGCTGGGCGACCAGCCGGAGCTGCGGTATCGCGCGGCTCGCAAGGCGCTCGTGGCGCTCGGCTGCGCAACGACCCTCGAATATGTCGAAAAGATGGCCCGGCTGGTGCATGCAGAAACCGGCCTGCTCGTGCATCTCAATCCCGGGGTCATGTCGGCCGGGGACCTCACGCGACTGCGGCCGGTTGCGGTATCGATGGGGATGATGCTCGAGTCGGCTTCGGAGCGGTTGTGCGAGCGGGGCGGACCCCACTGGGGTTGCCCCGACAAGGCGCCCGGCGTGCGTCTCGCGACACTGCGCGCGGCCGGCGAACAGAATGTGGCCTTTACCAGTGGCCTGCTGATCGGCATCGGCGAGACGCGCGAGGAGCGGATCGACTCGCTCTACGCCTTGCGCGATCTGCACGAGACTTACGGCCATCTGCAGGAAATCATCATCCAGAATTTCCGGGCGAAGCCCGGCACGGCGATGGCCAACGCGCCCGAACCACCGCTCGAGGAGCACCTCTGGACGATTGCCGTCGCCCGCCTCATTTTCGGTCCATCGATGTCGATCCAGGCGCCTCCCAATCTGCGCGCTGACGAACTCGAACCGCTCGTCCGTGCGGGCATCAACGATTGGGGTGGCGTGTCGCCGGTGACCCCGGATCACGTCAATCCGGAGGCGCCATGGCCGCACCTCGCGGCGCTGGCGATTGCCACCGAAGCAGCTGGACGGCGTCTGGTCGAGCGGCTGGCGCTCACACCGGCCTACGTGCAATCGCTGCAACGCTGGGTCGATCCGTCTTTGCAGGCAGCGGTCTTGAACAAGGCCGATGTGTTCGGACGAGCGCACGACGACGACTGGCATGCCGGCATGGGCATGGATCCGCCGGCTGCGGCGTCCGCCTGGGTGCGTCGGGACCGGTTGCCGGATGTGGCGGCACCTGAATTCCGCGATGTCCTGCAGCGGGCAGCCAGCGGGCGCGGGCTGACCGAGGAAGAGATCGTCCTGCTGTTCGACGCGCGGGGCCCGGACCTGCATGCGGTCCTGGCCACGGCCGACCGGCTGCGCGCCGAGGCCGTGGGTGAGGGTGTCTCCCACATCGTCAACTGCAACATCAATTACACGAACATCTGCAAACACCGGTGCGGCTTCTGCGCTTTCGCGAAGGGGCGCAGCGCCGCCAGCCTGCGCGGCCCCGCCTACAACCTGGGCGCCGACGACGTAGCGAGGCGTGCGCTCGAAGCCTGGGAACGCGGCGCCACCGAAGTATGCATGCAGGGTGGCATCCACCCGGAATACACGGGTCACACCTATCTCGGTCTCGTGACAGCCGTGAAGCGCGCGGTTCCGCAGATGCACGTGCACGCGTTCTCGCCGCTGGAAGTGCGCCACGGCGCGCAGTCGCTCGGGATGTCGGTGCGCGACTATCTGCGCGAGCTGCAGGCGGCAGGCCTTTCCACGCTGCCTGGAACTGCCGCGGAAATTCTCGACGACGAGGTCCGCGCAGTGATCTGCCCGGACAAGCTCAACACCGCGGAGTGGCTGGAGGTAATCGGCGAGGCGCACGGGCTCGGCCTCAGGACCACAGCCACGATCATGTTTGGCCACGTGGAACGGCCGGTGCACTGGGCGCGTCACCTGATGAGGGTGCGCCAGTTGCAGGTGCAGACGGGGGGCTTCACCGAGCTCGTGCCGCTGCCTTTCGTGCACGTGGAATCGCCCCTCTGGCGACGCGGGCGCAGCCGGAAGGGGCCCACTCTGCGCGAGGCGGTGCTCATGCACGCGGTCGCGCGGCTCGTGCTGCACCCCGTGATACGCAACATCCAGACGTCCTGGGTCAAGATGGGACCGAAGGGCGCGGCGCTCTGCCTGCAGGCTGGCGCGAACGACTTGGGCGGTACGCTCATGTATGAATCGATCACCAGGGCAGCCGGTGGCGTCAACGGCCAGGAGTTCGATGGCGCTGCGATGGCGGCGCTCGCGGCCGGCATCGGCCGCCCCGCCTGGCAGCGCACGACGCTGTACGACCACATTGCTGCCGGGGCGCCTCGAGTACAGGGCGTGCGATACGAGCACGGCAGATCGACAGTCAATGCACACATCGGACGGGAAACGGAGGCGGTGATACCATGACAATTTCGATCGAAGACCTTGCTAAACAGGTCCGGATACTGCAGGACATCGAGGACATCAAGCGTCTCAAGCACGCCTACTTCCGGTGCATCGATACGGCCAATCTCGAGGAGCTGAAGAAGATCACGCACCCCGAGGTGACGACCTGCTACATCGGCGGCAGCTATCGCTTCGAGCTGAAGAACCAGGCCGCATTCCTCGAGATGATCGCCAGCTCCTTCCACGCCGAATGTTCCTGTCGCCACAATGCCCATCACCCGGAGATCGAGATCCTGAGCGACACGGAAGCGACCGGTATCTGGTATCTGCACGACGATTTCTACAATTTCCGCTCCATGACCCGGACCGAAGGCACGGCCCTGTACGAGGATCGTTACCTGAAGGTGGATGGCCGATGGGTCGTCAAGCATCAGAGCTACGAGCGCATCTACGAACGGGTCGAGCCGGTCCCGGTGAAGCCCAATCTCACCGTCAACAGGTTGTCGGTCGTCGGTCGCAAGCCCCCCAAAGACGCAAAAAATTAAGGAGTGTCGATGCAATTCTGGCAATCATCGTTCCTGTGCGAAGGGGACCAGCTGATCGATGTGGCGAAACACTGCGAGAGCGTGGGGTTTCACGGATTCCTCCTGCCTGACCATCTCGTGCACCCGGAGAAGCAGGACTCGAAGTACCTGTACTCGCCCGACCACAAGCCGCCCCAGTTCAGGGAAGATACATTGTGGCCTGACGTCTGGACCCTGATTGGCGGGCTGGCGGCGATCACGAAGAAGCTGCACTTCTGTCCCAACATCTACATCCTGCCCCTGCGCCACCCGATCGAAGTTGCCAAGTCGACCGGCAGCCTGGGTTACTTCACCGGCGGGCGCGTGCACCTCGGTACCGGCGCCGGCTGGATGAAAGAGGAATTCGACATGATGGGTGTCGATTTCCACACACGCGGCAAGCGCTACGACGAGTGCATAGAAGTCATCCGCAAGCTGCAGACCGGCAAGTATGTCGAGCACCACGGGCAGTTCTTCAATTTTCCGCGCATCATCATGACGCCGGCGCCGCCCACCCCGGTGCCAATCCTGATCGGCGGCACCAGCGAGCCGGCGCTCAAGCGCGCGGCACGGCTGGGCGATGGTTATGTCTCACCGGGACAGACGATCGATGACGAAATCGCCACACTGAAGAAGCTGGACAAGCTGCGTCGCGAATACGGCACGCACGGCAAGCCGTTCTATTCGCTCGTCGCGATCCGGACCGAAGGCAAACCGGTGACTCCGGCCGACATACGCCGTCTCGAAGATGCGGGTGCGTCCGGCTACACGGTCTATCCGTTCCCGTTCACGATCGGGCCGGGCACCACTCTCGCCCAGAAGCGTGCGGAGATGGACCGGGTGGCCGAGGAGCTGATCTCCAAAGTCTGAATGAGCGCGCAGTCGCTTCCCGCCGAAGCGATCGGCCTGCCGGAGCTGGCGGCGCGCGCACGCGCGCCGTTGACCGATGCTGCGTCGCCGCTCGGCGAGTCGCCTTGCCTCCTGCTGCACCTCGCGAAGTCCATGCCGGGACTCGAGGCGCAGGAGGAAGCACACCTCGCGCGCTGGTTGCGGAGACAGCCATGCCCCGTGATCGCGCTGGCGGAGCAGGGCGCGCATGAGCCACTGCAGCAGGCCTGCGATGTGGTGGCGGCCGATGCGGCGACTCTCGGTACGGTGCTCGAGAACATCCGGTGCTCGCCCCTGGCCGCGATGGTGCTCGTGCAGGTGCTGCGCGTGACTGAAAGCATGACCGTCGAGCAGGCGCTCGTGGTCGAGTCGCTCGCCTATGCGACGCTGCAGAGCGGACCTGAAATGCGCCGCTGGCTGCAGGCTCAAGCCCCGCGCGACCGGCCGCGGGCCCGCGATCCGGGCCCGCCAGTCATGGTGGAGCGCGAGGGTGACGAAGTCGGAATCAGGCTGAATCGCCCAGGCCGTCGCAATTCGATGTCGGTCGAGATGCGCGATGCGCTCCACGAGGCGCTGCAGTTCGTCGCGGCCGACCCGTCGATCAGGAAGGTGCGAGTGTCCGGCAACGGCAAGTGCTTCAGTGCCGGAGGTGACCTCGATGACTTTGGCACGGCGCCCGATCCGACGACGGCGCATGCCGTACGCAGCCTGCGCCTGCCGGCTGCGGCCCTGCTTCAGTGCGCCGGGCGCGTCGAGTTTCGTGTGCACGGCGCCTGCGTCGGCGCGGGCGCAGAGCTGCCCGCTTTCGGCCGGCGCGTCGTCGCCACGCGCGACGCGTTCTTCCTGCTGCCCGAAATCCGCATGGGATTGATCCCGGGTGCCGGCGGTTGCGTGAGCATTCCGCGCCGGATCGGCCGCCAGCGCGCGGCGTACATGGCCCTGTCGGCCGCGCGCATCGATGCGTCGACGGCGCTGGCGTGGGGGCTGGTGGATGCCATCGAGGATTGATCGGGACATAAGTGATACTTTAGTATCACTTGCATGCGTACCGAGCTCGTTACGACTCTCAAGCGGAAAGCGACGGAATTGCTCGAAGAGTTGGCTCACAGTCGCGAGCCGATCCTCATCACCCAGCATGGCCTGCCCAGCGCATATCTGGTCGATGTGGAGAGTTTCGAAATGCTCGAGCGGCGCATGGCTCTGCTCGAGGGAATCGCCCGCGGCGAGAAAGCAGTGAAAGACGGTCGGACGACCACGCATGCGCGAGCCCGGCAGCGCATGGAGCGATGGCTGAAATAGTCTGGTCGG
>WBZY01001312.1_pt1 | contig 13354 bp, 12 predicted proteins | sample 5204191 | NCBI WGS metagenome assembly WBZY01 (sample SAMN12344363, study PRJNA552823) | activated sludge metagenome | biome: Activated sludge suspended growth; feature: Anammox Sidestream; material: Wastewater; isolation source: activated sludge from anammox sidestream of wastewater treatment...
CTCAAACTCATCGAGCCGCGCGAAGCGTGGAGGCGGAGTCCGATCTCGGAGGCCGCGGCAATTTCATCGTCGAGGCGCGAACCGTTGGGGAAGAGATAGAGATGGTCGGAGGCGGTGGTACATCCAGAGAGGGCGAGTTCGCTCAGCGCGGTCTGCGTCGAGACGAAGATGTCTTCGGGCGTGAGCCGCGCCCAGATGGGATAGAGCGTCTTCAGCCAGTTGAACAGGTTGGCGTCCTGCGCGGCGGGGACGGCGCGGGTGAGCGTCTGGTAGAAGTGATGGTGCGTGTTGACGAGTCCTGGCAGCAGCACATGCCCGCGCAGGTCGAGGACTTCGTCGGCGGTCTGGTTTCGCAATTCGGAGACGGGCGCGACTTCCTCGATGAACCCGCCGCGAATGAAAAGACCGCCATCGGGAATTTCCCGCTGGCGGTCGTCCATCGTGACAAGATACGCGTTTTTGATGAGAAGTGTGTTCATGGTCAATTTGCCCAGTTGTCTGACAAATTTTCCATAGTGTAGCAAAAAAAGAGACGACTGTCAAATTAAATCTTTCGGCATCCTCCCGTCGGTGATAAGATTGGCTCATTGAATTCCCAACAAAGGAGCATACATGGACATCACGACATTTACGCAATCGCTTCAGACCGCGCAGACCGACGCGGTCCTTGTGGACGTGACGGAGGACGCGTCCGCGCTGACGGGCGCGGCGGGCGCGCTCGACCAGGCGCTTGGCGGCGCCCTCCGCGACCTGCTTCAGACGGGCGACTTCCGCGGCAAGCCGAACGAGACGGCGCTGCTCTACACGCGCGGGGCGATCCCCGCGCCGCGCGTCATCGCCGTTGGACTCGGCAAAGCGGACGAGGTCACGCCCGACCGAATCCGACAGGCGGCCGCGGCGGGGATGAAGAAAGCGCGCGACATGGGATGCAGGACTGTGGCCGCGTCGCTTTTCGGCGCGGAGACGGGGCGCGTCGCCGCGGACCTCGCGGCGCGGTCGCTGACCGAGGGCGCGCTGCTCGGCCTCTACCGCTGGCGCGTCAACCACACCGAACCCGCGGAGCGCGCCGACCCTGAGAGTCTGTCGCTGGCGGCCGATCCCGCCCAGGTTCAGGAGGCGGAAGCGGGCGTCCGCGCGGGCGAGGCCGTCGCCGCGGGAGTCAACCGCGCCCGCGACCTCGTCAACCAGGCGCCGAACGTGATGACGCCCTCCGGCCTGGGCGCGGCCGCCGAAGCGATGTCGAAAGAAGCGGGGGTGAAATGCACCGTCCACGATCTGGAGTGGATCCGCGATCAGAGGATGAACGCGTTCCTGGCGGTGGGGCAGGGATCGGCCAATCCGCCGAGGTTCATCGAGATGGAATATCGCGGCTCTGAGGCCGCGCCGATCGTCTTCGTCGGCAAGGGCGTCACGTTTGACTCGGGCGGAATCAGCATCAAGCCCGGCGAGGGGATGGAAGACATGCGCAGCGACATGGCCGGCGCGGCGGCGGTGATCGGCGCGCTGGAAGCGATCGCCAAAATGAAACTGCCCGTCCATGTGGTGGGGCTGATCGCGGCCACCGAAAACCTGCCCAGCGGGACGGCGTATCGCCCCGCGGACGTGATCGTCTCCCGAAAAGGTACGACCATCGAGGTCGTCAACACCGACGCGGAGGGGCGCATGACCCTCGCCGACGCGCTGGATTACGCCTCCGAATTCAAACCGCAGGCCGTGGTTGACCTCGCCACGTTGACGGGCGCGTGCGTCGTCGCGCTCGGCGAGAACGTGGCCGCGGGCTACTTCTGCAACGACGAGTCGCTGGCGCAAAAAGTGGAGGAGGCGGCCAAATCTTCCGCCGAGAAATTGTGGCGGCTGCCGCTCTATCCCGATTACCACGAGAGAATTAAGACCGACTACGCCGACATCAAGAACACGGGCAACCGCTTCGGCGGCGTGGGGACCAGCGCGGCCTTCCTCGAAGTGTTCACGTCCTATCCGTGGGCGCATTGGGACATTGCGGGCATGGCGCAGGATAAGACCGGCGCGAGCCCGCTCCAGCCGTTTTCGCATCCCGCGTACTCCGCCCGCGGCGCGACGGGATTCGGCGTGAGGGCGCTGGTGAGCCTCGCGCAGAATTGGAAATAGCGCGGAGGATGAATTTGACGGATCACAAACCCGAGGCGTTCATTGCCCATTTCGAATCCCGCCTTCCCGCCGCGCTGCGGAAGACGCTGCGGCGGCTCGATTCTCCCTTTGCCATTCAGCAATACCTGGACTCGATGCCCTATGTCGGCGAGGAGCGCGACCGATCTCCGTTGAACGTGATGCTCGACAATCAAAGTCACTGCCTCGACGGGGGATTCCTGGCCGCGCTCTGCCTGTGGCGGATCGGGTTCAAACCGCTCCTCATTGATATTGTGCCGTATCCCGGCGAGGACGATGACCACGTCCTGGCGCTGTATCAGATCGAGGGACGCTGGGGCGCGCTGGCGAAGTCCAACTACGTCAACCTGGGATTCCGCGAACCCGTCTACAAGTCTCTGCGCGAACTGGCGATGACCTACTTCGAGCATTACGTCAGCGTCACCCAGCGGAAGGTCTTGCGCGGCTACACGCGTCCGCTCGACGCGTCGCGCTATACCCGTCTCAACTGGGCGTGGGACGAGGAGGGCGCGAACGTCTTGTACTACAAACATTTCTACGGACGCCCGGCCGTCCCGCTTGTGACTCGCAGCATGGCCGCCCGGCTCAGCCGCGTTACGGATAGGAACTACGCCTCCGAGACTCTGTTCACCAATCTGGACGAGTCGTTTGGAAATCGTCCCGACAGCAAATAGCGGATCGTTTTTAGGCGTCCCGTTTCTTTTTCGTCTCTTGCCGCTTCCTTTACCAACTCTTTACGTTGACCTGCTATCCTTTGGGCGTAATCAGGAACAAAACCTGAAATTTCACTCGAAGGAGTATCAACATGAAAAAGACGCTTTTGATCGTCATGGTCGCAGTTTTGGCGCTCGGCGCCTTCGGCGTCGGCGCGGTGTCGGCGCAGGGCGGCAACCCGCCCGCGAATCCGTATGGCTACGGACGCGGCCCAGTGATGGGCGGCGGACGCGGCGGCTACGGTCCCATGCGCGATTACGTGGAAAAGGCCCTCGCCTCCAAACTCGGCCTGACCGAGGCGCAAGTGGAGCAGGAACTGACCGTCAAGCCGATGTACCAGGTCGCGCTCGACCACGGCGTGCAGCAGGCGGACCTCGCGGCCTTCATGGCGGACATCCACAAGACGGCCTCCGCGGCCGCCGTCAAGGATGGCGTCATCACGCAGGCGCAGGCCGATGCCATGCTTCAGCGCATGGCGCAGACCGGCTTCAACTTCGGCAATTGCACGATGGGCGGCGGCTACGGACGCGGCGCCGGGATGATGGGTGGACGCTGGCAGAATCAGAATCCGTAAGCGGCCAGCAGCGCGCGCAACGGAGTCGGGTGGACGAGTTTCGTCCGCCCGACTTTTTGTTTTGGCGGCCGCGGCGCGGGATTCAGATTCGCGTTGCAGGCGATTTTCCGACCTGCTTCGCTGGGGTTTGCAACGGAGGTATACTTTATTTCCCGGTCCCCTGGCGCTTTGGGATGGAACGCGATGAACGCGGATCGGCGCGGTCACGTTCTCGAATTGTACGAAGAAATGGCTCCTTGTTCCGCGCAGTCCGCGCCCTGTTTGTCAGGCGGCTGGTTTATTTTCACATTTCTACGTCAGCACAGGAGATTTATCATGGAACAACGTCTCGATTACAAACTTGCCTCGCCGCGCGCCTTTCAGTCCATGCTCCAGATGGAGCATGGAGTTCACAAAAGCGGATTGGAAGCATCGCTGCTGGAACTGGTCAAGTCCCGCGCCTCGCAGATCAACGGCTGCGCCTGGTGCCTGGACATGCACACCAAAGACGCCCGCGCCCGCGGCGAGACCGAACAGCGTCTCTACCTGCTTTCCGTCTGGCGCGAGTCGCCGTGTTACACGGAGCGCGAACGCGCCGCGCTGGCCTGGACGGAGGCGCTCACCCAGCTTTCCGCCACGCACGACGTGCCGGATGAAGTGTACGAGCAGGCGCGCGCCCAATTCAGCGAAAAGGAGCTGGTGGATCTAACGCTGGCGATCATCGCCATCAACGGTTGGAATCGGCTCAACGTCGCCTTCCGCTCTACGGTCGGGGATTACGTCAGTCCGCATGCGGCGGAGTAGCGGCGCGGGATGCGGGCCGGCGCCTTCCGCGCGGCCCGCATCCGCATTGATCGCCGCGGACGTCGGCCAAGTTCAACCGTGTTATAATTTTTTGCATCGAAAACGAAGCAGGGGCCCCTTCCGTCATCCTCGATCCGATCCCGACGGAGGCGACGGCCTCTGCGCTTGCGGAGCAGCTCATGGATAATCGAAAAAGCGATTTTATCGCGGCGCTAAATCTTGTCCGTCGCATTTCGGCGCTTGTGGGAATTGTTCTGATTGCGGCGGGAGAATTTATGATGGTTGCCGCTCCCGTAGTCGACCATAAAACTCCAACCGGCCTCTGGATCTCGATTTTGGGGATTCTGATTTTGCTGGCGGCGTTGTTTCTTAAGACCAGTCCCGCGGCGGAGACGAAACTTTCCCAATTTAAAATGACCCGGAAAGCTTTTGGACTCCTTCTATCGCTACTCCTGTGCGGATTGACGATCTTTGCGTTTGTGCTGTTCCGAAAATACGGCAATCAAAATTTTATCCCCGTTATTTTGACCTGGCTTGCCAGCGGCCTCATGTACCTTCTCGCTTTCGGGGACATGCGCTTATCCGGCTTGGACCTTCGCTCCTGGTTGAAAAAATACAGGATCGAACTTATCCTGCTCGGCCTGGCCGTCGTGATTGGCGCCGTTTTGCGGTTTTACCAATTGGGGGACGTTCCCGGGGTGATCGACGGCGACGAGGGCTTGATCGGGTTGAACGCGCAATTGACCGCGGATGGAGACCTGTCCAGCCCCTTCTCATTATGGGAAAACTTCGGCTCCCTGTATCTTCAGCTGGTCAATTGGATGTTCGGTCTGTTTGGGGCGTCCGCGTTCTCGCTCCGCATTTTGCCCGCGATCAGCGGAACGCTGGCGATCCCGGCGTTGTATTTGCTGGCGCGGCAGATTGCCGGTCCCCGCATCGCGGTCATCGCGGCATTTCTTCTCTCCGCCTCTCACGCGCACATCCACTTTAGCCACATTGGGTCGGTGGGATACATTCACGATACCTGGATCATCCCGCTGGAATTATATTTTCTACTGCGCGGCCTCGAGAAACGCAATTCTTTTCTGATGGCCGCCGGCGGCCTTTTGCTGGCTTTCCACTACAGGCTGTATCTGACCTCTCAATTCGTCACCGGCCTGGTCGCTCTCTACATGTTGTTCCTGTTTCTGTGGCATCGGCCGCGGTTTAAGGCTGCCTGGAAACAGATGTTAACGTTCTGGGGCGGCTTTCTTGTGATGATGGCGCCTCAAATGCGCTATATCATCCGCAACCCCAATGAAATGGTGAACCGTCTCATGCAGGACGGCACCTTCCAATCCGGCTGGCTCCAGCAAAGGATGGCGGACACCGGGCAGTCGGCTTTCCAGATCCTCGCCGACCGCGTGCTGCATTCTTTCCTGTCCCTGATCTACTATCCCGCCATTGATTTTTACGGCGCAAACTTCCCGTTGCTGAGCGTTTTTTCGGCGATCTTCTTTCTGATCGGCCTCGGACTGATCCTCAACCGCGTCAAGTCTCCGTCGTATCTGCTGTTGAACTGGTATTTCTGGGCCGGCACCTTTTCCATCGGACTGTTTTCCATCCCCGCCAGCGCTGATTCCTACCGGATGCTCATCGTCCTGCCCGCCGCGTTCGTGATCGCAGCCATCGGCATAGACAAACTTCTGGAAGTGGCCGGCTTCCAGTGGGAGACGCTGCCGCGGTCCTATGCGGTCGCGGCCGTCGTGATCCTCGCGGGGACGTCCTTCCTGAATGTCCGTATATATTATTCGGATTTTGCCGGCAAATGTCGTTACGGCGGGAACCTCGAAGGAAGATTCGCCTCCTATCTTGGCAGTTACGTCAGGACGGTTGACGAGAATTCCGACGTTTATCTCTTGAGCGACGCCATCTATTTCTATGGCTCGCATGGCTCGACGGATTTTTTGAGCGGCCGAAGGAAAATCGTCAATTACAGCGAGCCAATGGACGCTTATCGCGTGCAATATGGCGAGACCCTCATCGCCAGCCCCAACCGGATAGACGAGTTGCTTGCCTGGGCCTCTATCCATCGCGGCGGCCAGCTGACCACCATCCGGGATTGCCAAAACGTGATCCTGGTCGCATACAAACTGCCCGAGAAACTCTTTGAACCCTGACGAATATGAGCTCATGTACCGGGTGGAAGATGTCCATTGGTGGTATCGGGGGATGCAGGTCCTCACGGAGACCCTGCTGGACCGCTGGCCGACTCGGGCGGCGCGGAACCTCATTCTGGACGCGGGATGCGGCGCTGGCTCCGCGCTGACCGGGTACCTGTCCCGCCGCGGCGACGCGGTCGGCGTGGACCTTTCCCCGCTCGCGACGGGCTTCTCCCGGCGACGCGGCGCGCGGCGCCTGGCGCAGGCCTCGGTCCTCGCCCTTCCGTTTGCGGCCTCCACATTCGACCTGGTCGTCAGTCTTGATGTCTTGTACGAGGCCTCGGTCCCCGACGACCGGCTTGCCGTGCGCGAATTCGTTCGCACGTTGAAGCCGGGCGGCGTCCTGTTGATGCGCCTCCCCGCCTACGACTGGCTGCGAGGCCGTCACGACAGGGTCGTCCACACCGCGCGGCGATACCGCCGAAGCCAGGTCATTGCGATGCTGCGCGAAAGCGGGCTGGCTGTGGACTTCGCTTCTTACGCCAATATGTTCCTGTTTCCCTTTGCGCTGATAAAGCGCTCGTTTGAGAAGATGTCCGCAGGCTCGCGCCCAGCTTCCGATTTGGAATTTTCCCTCGGAGCGTTGAACCATTTGCTTCAATGGATTCTTTCCGCCGAAGCCGCCCTCATTTCCCGATTTCCCCTGCCCTTTGGCTTAAGCGTGTTTGCCGTTGCCCGCAAGCGCCCCTGACGCATGATGGACCCGCCCCGAAAAATATCCAGCGTTAGCGCAGTCTTTCCCGCCTACAACGACGGCGGCACCATCGCCAGCATGGTTTTGACCGCCCTGATCGCCCTGCCGCAAGTCACGGACGATTTCGAAGTTATCGTGACCGACGACGGCAGCAGCGATTACACGCTTGACGTTTTGCGGAAAATGGAAGGTTTCATCCCGCAGTTGCGCGTCTTCCGCCATCCGCGGAACATCGGCTACGGCGCCGCGCTCCAGACCGGCTTCAACGCCGCCGTCAAAGACTGGGTCTTCTACACCGACGGCGACGCGCAATACAACCCGCTGGAATTGACGAATCTTATCGCGGCCCTCACGGACGACGTGGACATCGTCAACGGCTACAAGATCTCCCGCAACGATCCGCTCCATCGAAAGGTGATCGGGCGCATTTATCATCACCTGGTCAGTTTCATTTTCGGCATTCGCCTGCGCGACGTGGATTGCGACTTCCGCCTCATCCGCCGCCGCGTTCTCATGGAGGCGAACCTGGAAAGCCGTAACGGCGCGATCTGTCTGGAACTGGTCAAAAAGTTGCAGGATCGGGGCTGCGGTTTTGTCGAGGTACCCGTGCGCCATTTCCATCGTCAATACGGGCGCTCGCAATTTTTCAACTTCAGAAGAATCTTCCGGGTGATTCGCCAGTTATTCATCCTCTACTGGAGGCTGGCGATCAAAAAAGAACACTTGAAAGAAAATGATACGTCGTGAAATTCAGGAAGCGTTTAACGGAAAACGGGCGCTGGTCACCGGCGGCTGCGGGTTTGTCGGCAGCGCTTTGACGCGCGCCCTCCTGGACGCGCAGGCCGACGTGCATGTGGCGGACGCCATGCTGCCGGGGACGGGCGCGAATCCGTTCAACCTCGCGGACGTGGGCGCGCGCATTGCCTTCACCCAGGCCGACATGCGCGACGACGCGGCGATGAAACGCCTGCTTCACGACAAAGACTTTGTGTTCAACCTGGCCGGGCTGTCCAGTCACGTCGGCGGGATGCGCGACCCGGCTGGCGATCTCGAAGTGAACGCCCTCGCCCAGCTACGGCTCCTCGAAGCCTGCCGCGCCGTCAACCCCGGCGCCAGGATCGTCTTTGCCGGCACGCGCCAGGTCTACGGACGCGCGGCGCGTCTGCCGGTCGCGGAAACGGCCCCCGTCTCCCCGGTGGACTACAACGGCGTAAGCAAACTGGCCGGCGAACTCTACCATTTTCTCGCCCATCGCATTTACGGCCTCTGGACAACCACGCTGCGGATGACCAACACCTACGGGCCGCGCATGCGGGCGCGGGACGCCCGCCAGACGTTCCTTGGTCACTGGCTGCGCCTCCTCCTGACTGGCAGGCGCATCCCCATTTTTGGACGCGGCGACCAGCTCCGCGATTTTAATTACGTGGAGGATGTGGCGGACGCGTTTCTGCTTTGCGCTTCCAACCCCGTCGCAAAAGGAAAAACCTACAACCTCGGCGCGGCTCCGATCCGCCTGACGGAACTGGCCGAATTGCTGATAGCCCTGAATGGAGGCGGCTCCTACTCTCTGATCCCCTTTCCCCCGGAGCGGGCGGCCATCGAAATCGGGAATTACGCCGGGGACTACTCCCTCATCCAAAAGGAACTAGGCTGGGAACCCTCGGTCTCCCTCGCAGATGGGCTGAGCCGCAGCCTTGAATTCTACCGCGCCAACCAGGCGCATTATTGGTGACATGCAGGAAATTCCCCTCATCGACCTGGCTGCTCAATACCGCTCCATCGGGACCGAAATCGGCGCGGCGGTGGAGGGCGTCCTCGCGCGCGGCAACTTCATCCTGGGCGAGGAGACTTCGGCCTTCGAGGAGGAATTCTCCGCGTATTGCGGCGTCGCGCATGGGGTCGGCGCGGCGAGCGGGACGGACGCCATCTTCCTGGCTTTGCGCGCCTGCGGCATCGGGGCTGGCGACGAAGTCATCACCTCCGCGCACACCGCGGTCGCGACCGTCGCCGCGATCGAATTGGCCGGCGCGCGCCCGGTTCTGGCGGATGTGGACCCGCGGACCTTCACCCTCGATCCGCGGCAGATCGAAGACAAGGTCACGGCCCGGACGCGCGCCGTCATCCCCGTCCACCTCTACGGCTGCCCCGCCGACCTGACGCCCATCCTCGAGATCGCCGACCGGCGCGGCCTCGTCGTCATCGAGGATTGCGCCCAGGCGCACGGCGCGGCCTACCGCGGCCGAAAAGTCGGCGGCTGGGGACGGACCGCGGCCTTCAGCTTTTATCCCACTAAGAACCTCGGCGCGGGCGGCGACGCGGGGATGCTCCTCACCGACGACGCGGCCTTGGCGGAAAAGACGCGGCTGCTCCGTCAATATGGATGGAGGCAAAGATACATCAGCGAAATCAAAGGCGTCAACAGCCGCCTGGACGAGATTCAAGCGGCCATCTTGCGGGTAAAACTCAAATATCTGGACCGATGGAATCAAAGACGGCGGGCGATTGCCGCGCGCTATCGCGCGCTCCTCGCCGAAAACGGCCTCGGCCTGCCGATCGTCCCTGAGACGGCGCGGCACGTTTTCCACCAATTTGTGATCCGCGGCCGCCAGCGGGACGAACTGCGCCGCTACCTGGCCGAAAGACGCGTCCACACCGCCATCCACTATCCCGTCCCGATTCATCTTCAACCCGCCTTTGGCGGACTCGGCTGCCGCGCGGGAGATTTCCCGATCGCCGAGGAACTTGCAGGTCAAATCCTTTCCCTGCCGATCTATCCAGAACTGACCGACGAAGCGGTGGAGAGAGTCTGTGAATTGATTCGGGAATTTCAATCGAAAATGTAGATTGGATTGCCATCCTGATTTACGCGTATGTTTTGCAGCAGTTATAATTCCTTCGTTTCACCATGCGGAGTCGTTGAATGTCATCCGAAACCAAATCCATCCTCCTGTTTCTACTTTCCGCCATCCTTCTCTTCCTCGGCTTCGACCGCAACTTCCTGCGCCTCGTCCCGGCAAAGGCTTTTGCCGACTTCGACAAGGGAAGCGAGAGCCTCGTCATCGGCCGCCTCGTCTGGACGCGCCAGCATGGCTTCTTCGTCGACGGCGCGTTGCTCGGCACGGGCGACGCGCCCACGCCTTTCCTCGGCGACGCGGGACGCGACCGTCAGTATGAAACTTATCTCGCTGACGGCGAATTTCAAACCTATGCGGTCTATAAATCCCAAAGCGGCGGACAAGCCTGGCTCTTCAGCGCGCTCGATTCGCTCAGCCCGTTTTCCGCGTCCACAAACCTCCGTCTCTTCCGCGCCCTGACCGCGGCTCTCTTCGCGCTCACGCTTGCCGCGCTCATTCTTTGGTTCCATGGTCAATTCGGATTCGTCCCTGCGCTCTTTGTCCTCTTCACCAGCCTCATTTCCTATTGGTTGACGATCTATGGTCGTAACCTTTTCTACTTTGTTTGGGACTGTTTCCTCCCGATGGTCGCCGCTCTCTTTCTGCTCGACTCTGAATCCCGCCGCGCTTCGTGGAGCGGCCCCCGCTTCTATCTGACCGTCGGCCTGCTCCTCTTTCTCAAAGGCTTCCTCAGCGGGTACGACTTCCTCCTCCCCCCTATGGGGATGGTCGCCGTCGCGCTCGTTTACTACGCCCTCAAAGATAAATGGGGATTCTGGAAATTTACGCGTCGCCTCTTGCTGACGGGACTCGCCTGCGCGGTCGGGATTACCGCCTCGTTTGGGCTTCTCGCCGCGCAGATCGGCTCGGTGACCGGCCGATTCTCGGACGGCATCCTCCACATCGTCAACACCATGGGACGGCGGACATTCGGCACGCCGCTCGATCCGTCTCAATCCGATTTATACGCGCAGGGACAACATGCCAATCTGCTTCAAGTCATCTCCCTCCAATTGAACAAGACCGCTCTCTTTGCCGGCATCAGCTTTCTCCGCATATTCATTGTTTTCGCGGTCGCCACAGTCATCGTGGCGCTTATCCTTTACTTCCGCCGCGCTAAACTGGGGGATGTCTCTGCCATCCACGCTTTGCTTATTACCGCCTGGGTTTCGTTCGCCTCGCCGTTTGCCTGGCTGGTCATCTTCAAAGCGCACGCCTACTATCATCCCTTCACCACGCCCATCATCTGGCACATGCCGACTATGTTCTTCGGCTATGCTGTGTGCGGACTTCTCCTTGTTCTCCCGTTCCGCAATAAAAAAGAATCAGGAAGTTCAGCTTCCTGATTCCCTGCTTCTACGGTTGCTCTTTTGCACAGGTTATGCCGACGTTGAGAGCGTCCCTTATGCAAAGGGAGAGATACGTTCTCTAACGCGCTTTTGCAAGATGTCCGTATTGCTTTTCTCTATCCCGTCTTCACCTTCATGTTCGCCATGCCGCTAAACGTCGCCGCGCACCACTTGTCCTTGTCAATCTGGACCCACGCGCCCTCGGAATACAAAAGCGCCGACGTCACCACGGTTCCCTTCTTCAATCTATCCACGATGCTGTAGTGGATACCGGGACCGCTTCGCACGTTCAACTCCTCGGCTGTCACCTCGAACTTCATGGAGGGCAGCGCCACCGAACCGGGCATACCTGGGTCCGGCGCGGTCTGTCCTGCGAGATAAGGCAGGGGATCCATGTAGCCCTTATAAGCGTCGGTCTGATTCGAGCCGCGCAGCCCAAAGTGCAGGTGCGGACCGGTACTCGCTCCCGTGTTGTTGCTAAATCCGATCACCGCGCCCGCCTCCACGGTCTGTCCCGCCGACACGCTGGTTTGCATCAGGTGGGCGTAATACGTGTAGTAGACCGTCGCGCCGTCCGTGTGCTTCAATTTCACGTAATTTCCATAGCCCCCATTTTCAAAAGAGACCTTGTCCACCGTGCCTTTGGCCGCCGCCTTTACCGGCGTGCCGTTCGAGACCCCGATATCCAGGCCGTTGTGCCCAGGAAAACCCCATTGAGCGTAGAGCGACGGATTCTCGCCGAACTTCTGTGTGATCGGCCCGCTGACCGGGTAGATAAGTGTGATTGCCATGGAAGACTCCTCTCTGGGTTGAATGACGCAACTATAGCACAATGTATAATGACGGACAATGCCGAGACGACTCGTCTGCCTGCTCTTCCTCTGGACTTTGACCGCCTGCGCCTCCACCCCTGACCTCGCGCCGGCCGCGCCGGCCCGGCCTGTTTCCACGCCCCGGCCGCGTACTGCCGCGCCCGTCCCTTCGTCCGTCCCCACGCCGACTTTGACCTATCGTCAGGCGATCTTTCCCTACACCGTCGAAGGACTCCGCCAGCGCGGCTACCAAAGCGGCAGCGTGACCGTCGTCGGCCTCATCGAAGAGACGAAAGACTTCGCCAGTTACCTCATCGAATACCCCTCCGACGGGCTGAACATCCGCGGCGTGATGCAGATCCCTACGCGCGGCGAACCGCCCTGGCCCGTCATCGTGATGAATCATGGATGGTTTTCGCGTTCCGTCTTCCGCTCTGGAGACGGAACCGCCCGCGCCGCCGAATACCTGAACACGCGCGGCTACCTCACCATTGCCCCCGACTATCGGAGTTGGGGAACGTCCGATGTCGGCCCCAGCCTCTTCTACTCCGGCCTCGCCATTGACGTGGTCAACCTGCTTCTCGCCATCCCCTCCATCCCGCAGGCGGACGCGGCCCGCGTCGGGTTGTGGGGACACAGCATGGGCGGCGCGGTGACGATGAAGGCGTTGACAATCGTCGGGGAGAATCCCTCGATGGGGGCGGACCCGGCTCATCCGCTGGTCCGCGCCGCGGTCCTGTATTCCACCGTCAGCGCGGACCAGGCCGACGCGTTGACGCGGTGGGGCCCGGGCTGTTTCGGCGACATCCTCGCGGGCGAATCCCGCATGGATTGCAATTCCTCCGACGCGCTTCTCCCCGATCTGCCCGCCGAGGTTTTGGCGGCTTATTCCCGCGCGGCCGGCGATCCTGACATGCTGAAACTCGTCTCACCGATCAACTATCTCGAATACGTGACCGTCCCCGTGCAGATCAACTACGGCACATGGGATGGCGAGGAACTTTCAGGCACGCCGCCTGAGTGGTCTGTTAAATTGGCCCGGGCGTTCCTCGACGCGGGAAAGCCCGTGAAACTGATCGCGTACGAAGAACAGCGTCATTCCTTCGTCAACGAGGCCTGGTACCGCTTCATGGAAAACGCGGCGAAGTTCTTCGACCAATACGTGAAAAATTAAGTAGGTCTCTTGCA
>WBZY01001313.1_pt1 | contig 13351 bp, 15 predicted proteins | sample 5204191 | NCBI WGS metagenome assembly WBZY01 (sample SAMN12344363, study PRJNA552823) | activated sludge metagenome | biome: Activated sludge suspended growth; feature: Anammox Sidestream; material: Wastewater; isolation source: activated sludge from anammox sidestream of wastewater treatment...
CGGACCGCAACCGGAGCGGTGCCAGCAACTCCCTGACTCTCGACGTGCCGCTGCGCGTCTTCACCGCGGAAGAGAACGTGCATTATGTCGTCGGCACACCGACCGACTGTGTGCACCTTGCGATCTCGGGCCTCTTCGACTTCGAGTTCGACATGGTGGTCGCGGGCGTGAACGACGGCGCGAATCTCGGTGACGACGTGCTTTACTCGGGTACCGTGGCGGCGGCGATCGAAGGCCGCTTTCTCGGCCTCACGACCGTGGCGGTATCGCTCTGCACGGAACAGGGTGGGCCGCGCCACTTCGCCACTGCCGCGCGTGTCGCGCGGGAAATCGTCGATCGCCTGATCAGCGAGCGGCTCGACCGCGGCATGATCCTGAACGTGAACGTGCCCGACCTGCCTTACGATCAGCTGCGTGGCTTTCGAGCGACCCGGCTCGGCTATCGCCACCGCTCCGAACCGGTCATCCGCGCGAGTGATCCGCGCGGTCGGCCGGTCTACTGGATCGGTCCCTCGGGACCCGGGCAGGAAGCGGGTCCGGGCACGGACTTCCATGCGGTCGCGGAAGGTTTTGTATCCGTCACGCCGCTGCAGATCGATCTCACGCGTCACGCCGCGCTCGGGACGGTCGCCCAGTGGCTCGATGGGCGGCCCCGTGGCTGACGTGCGTCTGGCCGGCATCGGCATGACGTCGGCGCGCACGCGCGATCGCCTCGTGCAGCGCTTGCGTGAGCAGGGCATCCGGAGCCCCGAAGTGCTCGACCGGATCCGCAACGTGCCGCGTCACATCTTCGTCGATGAGGCGCTCTCGAGCCGTGCCTATGAAGACACCGCGCTGCCGATTGGTCATGGGCAGACGATCTCGCAGCCCTACATCGTCGCGCGCATGACGGAGGCGCTGCTCGAGGGCGGGCCGCTTTTCAACGTGCTCGAGGTCGGCACCGGTTGCGGCTACCAGACCGCGGTGCTGGCCCCGCTCGTCGACAAGCTCTACAGCATCGAGCGCATCGAGCCGCTGCTGAAGCGTGCGAAAGAGCGCATCCGCGAACTCGGCATCAAGAACGTGCGCTTCCGGCATGGCGACGGCTACCGCGGCTGGCCGACGCACGCGCCTTACGATGGCATGCTGGTCGCCGCAGCTCCGCTGCGCGTACCCGACGCACTGCTCGAGCAACTGAAGGTCGGGGGGCGCCTCATCGTACCGGTCGGTCCGGAGGGCGCGCAGGAACTCGTGCGTTTCACCCGGCGCGAGCAGAAGGTCGAGCGCCAGAATCTCGGCCCCGTGGCTTTTGTCCCGCTGCTCGAAGGGACGACATGAGGATAGCGTTACAACTTATTGATTGTACGCTATTTGCTGCGCCGCTTGCCTGAAATGCCGTGACCTGACTAACATGGCGCCCCCGGGCGTACCGCGAGAAGACACAGGGGTTTCGGGGGAGTCGGCGAGTAGAAGAAGAAGACGGAAGAAGAATCAGAACAAGCGACGACAATCGCCCGGGTCTGTCAGCTACGGGTGGTTGATTTCAGATAACGAGCTTTCCACTCTGTGTCTTCTCGCGGTGCGTCCGGTTGCAGCGGGCGCGGGCGGGTCACGGCAACAGCGCCAGCACCACGCGGCGATCTTCCTGTGCCAGCACGTTGTAGGTGCGGCACGCTGCGCCGAACTCCATCACCTCGAGCCCGATACGCCGCGCGCCGAAGTGCGCACGCACCGCGGCAGGCGGCCACACAACCGGCGCCGGCATGCCGACGATCACCACTTCGGGGTCGAGCGCGAAGACCGGTTCGAGCAGCGCCGTGTCGAGTGCGCTCGCGCTTCGCGCCCCCCAGTCCGGCACCAGTGATGTCGCGCTGACGATCAGCGGCGCGCCGAGCGACGCTTCACCGATGCGCACGTCGCGCGTGCCGTGGCTGGCGATCAGGTTGATGTCGTTACGGGAGCTGAGTGTCAGTCTCATTTCGGTACGATACGCGATCGTGTCCGAACTCGTCCTCATCCTGCCTGTCGTCCCCGGCGAGGCCCGCGCCGCGCTCGCGTTGCCACTGGCGCGCGCGCGCGCGTCGCGGATAGCAGGCGGCGACTGGCGCGCCTGGCTCGCGCAGCGACTCGGTGCGACGGACCTTGCCCGGGAGCCTCCCGCACACGTGGCTGCGGCGGCCGTCGGGGTGCCCGCCGATGGCGCCTGGTTTGCGACGCCCGTAGCGCTCATCGCCGCGCTCGATCATGTGCGGATGCCCGCGACGGGCTGGCTCACCCTCGCGGAGGATGAGACTCACGAACTCGCCACCCGGTTTGCCGATCTGTTCGGTGACTCGGGTCTTGGGCTTGCACCTGCGGGCGCCGAAGGTTTCCTGCTGTCGGGTCTGATCGCGGATCCCGTCCGTACCCACGATCCCGCGCGCTTGCTCGCCGCAGATGTCGGGCCATGGCTTGCGGCTGGCCGGGGTGCAGGGACCCTGCGGCGTCTCGGGACCGAGATCGAAATGTGGCTGCATGAGCACGCGGTCAACCGTGCGCGTGTACGTCGTGGTGCCGTGCCCGTATCGACGCTCTGGCTCTGGGGCGGTGGTGAACCGCTGCGCGCAGCGGCGCAGACGGCGGCGCCAGGGTATGCCGTCCGCGCCGCCCTGCCGCGAGGCTACGGTGGCGACAGCTGGTTGCGCGGGCTGTGGCAAGCTGGCGGACGCCCGATCGAGGGCGATGCTGCGACATTGACGCAAGTCGAGGTGGCGCCTCGCACCGATACCGTTGTCGTGGTGCGTCGGGGTGTCGATGCAGATGTCGTCGGGCATTGGTGCGAGCCGGCGCTTGCGCTGCTCGCGGCGCGCCGCATCAAGACCCTGCAATTCGTGATCGACGATCGCCTCTTCCGGTTTACACGCTTCGATCTCCTGAAGCCCTGGCGTCGCAGGGTGAGTTGGGAAGTCCCGGCATGACGCTGCGTATCGAGCGTCGCGCGGATATCGACTCCCCGGGATGGGGCAGTACCCTGCACCCCGTCGTGCGGCGTGCCTACGCGGCGCGCGGCGTACGCAGCGACGCGGAGTTGTCACTCACGTTGTCGCGTCTGCTGCCCGTGGGCACGCTGGAAGGAATCGACGCGGCGGTCGAGCTGCTGCTCGCGCATCGCGCGGCGGGACGCAAGGTGCTGGTGGTCGGTGACTTCGATGCAGACGGGGCAACCAGCTCCGTGCTGATCGTGCGTGCGCTGCGTGCGTGGGGATTCGCGGACGTCGACTTCCTCGTGCCAAACCGCTTCGAGTTCGGCTATGGGCTCACGCCGGAAATCGTGGCATTGGGCGCTACCCGCGCGCCGACACTCATTGTCACGGTCGACAACGGCGTTGCGAGCGTGGCTGGCGTGGCCGCGGCGCGGGCACGGGGCATCGATGTGCTCGTGACGGATCATCACCTGCCGGGCGCCGAGTTGCCCGCGGCCAACGTCATGGTCAATCCCAATCTTGCGGGCAGCCGCTTTGGCAGCCGTGCGCTTGCGGGCGTCGGTGTCGCGTTCTACGTGATGGTTGCGCTCAAGCGCGCGCTCGACTCGGCAGGACTCGTCGATCGGGAGGCGCCGGGCCCCGCCGAGTGGCTCGATCTTGTCGCACTTGGCACCGTGGCCGACGTCGTGCCGCTCGACTTCAACAACCGCGTGCTCGTCACGCAGGGGCTGGCGCGTATTCGCGCAGGGCGCTGCGTGCCCGGCATCCGCGCGCTGCTCGAGGTCGCGCGGCGCGATCGCGCGGACCTCACGGCTGCAGATCTCGGCTTTGCAATCGCGCCACGCCTCAATGCCGCGGGCCGCCTCGACGACATGTCGATCGGGATCCGCTGCCTGCTGGCCGATCGCGAGGTGGAGGCGCGCTCACTCGCAGCGCGGCTCGACCAGCTGAACACGGAGCGGCGGGCGATCGAGGGGCAGATGCAGGCGCAGGCCCTCGCCGCCGTCCGCCATCTCGGGCCCATTGCGGTGCCGGGCGCACGGCAGCGGGCGGGGGTTTGCCTGTACGACGCCGACTGGCATCAGGGCGTGGTGGGACTGGTCGCGAGCCGGATCAAGGAACGGTTGCGCCGTCCGGTCGTGGCGTTCGCCAATGGTGGTGACGGGTTGCTGCGTGGTTCGGCGCGCTCGGTGACGGGCGTGCACGTGCGCGATGTGTTCGAGAACATCGCGGCACGCCATCCGGGGCTCATCGTGCGCTTCGGCGGTCACGCGATGGCCGCCGGCCTCTCGCTCGCGCACGAACGACTCGATGCATTCGCGGACGCTTTCGATGCCGAAGTCGCGGGCTGGCTGGGTGCGCACGCGGATCCCGACCGGCTCGATACGGATGGCGAACTCGCCGTCGATGACATCTGCCTCACGACGGCCGAGGCCCTGCGCGCCGGCGGGCCATGGGGTGCAGCCTTTCCCGAGCCGGTGTTCGATGGCAGCTTCCAGATCGAGCGCGCCCGGGTCGTCGGCGGCAAGCACGTGAAGATGTGGGTCGAACTCACCGGTACCGGGCGTCGCTTCGACGCGATCGCCTTCAACTTTCTCACGGACGAGACCGCGCGACCGCCCGGCGGCGCAGTCCGGCTCGTGTACCGGCTCGACGTGAACGCCTACCAGGGCGAGCGTCGCCTGCAGCTGCTGGTCGACCACGTACTGCCCGCCTGATAAAATTTCGCCGATGGAAGTCAGCCAGCTGAAGCGCGCGCTCAAAGACCTCGAAGAGCGCACCCGTTCGCTACGGGGGTTTCTTTGAGTACGATGTCAAGGTCGAGCGGCTCGAAGAAGTAAACCGCGAGCTCGAGGACCCGGCTGTCTGGTCGAACCAGGAGCGCGCGCAGCAACTCGGCAAGGAGCGGGCGCGGCTCAGCGCCGACATCGCGGAGCTCGATCACACTTCGAACGCCATCGCGGATGCCGCCGAGCTGCTCGAGCTCGCCGAGGCGGAAAACGACGAGCCTGCGGCGCGCGAAATCGGGCGCGAAACGGGCGACCTCGAATCCGCGGTGCGCCGGCTCGAGTTCAAGCGCATGTTCCGTGGCGAGATGGATTCGCACAACGCCTATCTCGACATCCAGGCGGGCGCAGGCGGTACCGAAGCACAGGACTGGGCACAAATGCTGATGCGCATGTACATCCGCTGGGCGGCCGCGCGCGGTTTCCAGTGCGAAGTCATCGACTCGAGCCCCGGCGAAGTGGCGGGCGTGAAGAGCGCTTCGCTCGAAGTCCGGGGTGAATATGCCTACGGGTGGCTGCGCACCGAGACCGGCGTGCACCGTCTCGTGCGCAAGTCGCCGTTCGATTCGGGTAACCGCCGGCATACCTCGTTCGCGTCCGTGTTCATCTCCCCGGAGGTCGACGACGATATCGACATCGAGGTGAGCCCGGCCGACATCGAGATGGATGTGTTCCGCTCGAGCGGCGCGGGCGGCCAGCACGTCAACAAGACCGAGTCGGCGGTGCGCCTGCGTCACCTGCCGACGGGCATCGTGGTCGCCTGCCAGAATGAACGCAGTCAGCACAAGAACCGCTCGACCGCGATGAAGATGCTGAAGGCGAAGCTGTACGAACTCGAGGTCAACAAGCGCAACGCTGCGGCGAAGGTGCTCGAAGATGCCAAGTCGGACGTGGGCTGGGGCAGCCAGATCCGTTCCTACGTGCTCGACCAGTCGCGCATCAAGGATCTGCGCACGAATGTCGAAGTCGGCAATACCCAGGCCGTGCTCGATGGCGATCTCGACCCGTTCATGGAAGCGTCACTGAAGGCGGGGTTATAGCAGCGTGGTACTCGATGAGACCTCGGGCGAGGAGAACCGGCTGATCGCCGAGCGGCGGGCCAAGCTCGCGGCACTGCGCGGTGGCGCGCCAGCCTTTCCCAACGACTTCCGGCGCGACGCGCTCGCGGCGCAGATCGAGGCCACGTGGGGCGACAAGGACGCCGCATGGCTCGAAGCGAACCCCGTGACGGTGCGCGTGGGTGGGCGGCTGATGGCCAAGCGCGTCATGGGCAAGGCGAGCTTCGCGAAGCTCGCCGACCGGAGCGGCCGCATCCAGGTGTTCCTGCAGCAGGCGGCCCTCGGCGAGACATACGAGGCCTGGAAAGGCTGGGATGTCGGCGACATCCTCGGCGCCGAAGGCCCGCTCTTTCGCACGAAGACCGGCGAGCTGTCGGTGCGGGCGACGACCGTGCGCCTGCTCGCGAAATCGCTGCGACCGCTGCCCGACAAGTGGCATGGCCTCGCAGATACCGAGACGCGCTACCGGCAGCGCTACGTCGATCTCATCGTCAACGACGCGAGCCGCGCCGTCTTCGCCCGACGCGTGGCGATCATCCGCTACCTGCGCGCCTTCCTCGACGCGATGGACTTCATGGAAGTCGAGACGCCGATGATGCAGCCGATCCCCGGCGGCGCCGCGGCGCGGCCCTTCGTCACGCACCACAACGCGCTCGACCTCGACATGTACCTGCGCATCGCGCCGGAACTGTATCTCAAGCGGCTCGTGGTCGGTGGGCTCGAGCGCGTCTACGAGGTGAACCGCAATTTCCGCAACGAGGGGCTCTCCACCCAGCACAACCCCGAGTTCACGATGCTCGAACTGTACTGGGCCTACGCCGACTACCGCGACCTGATGGACCTCGTCGAGCGCCTGATGCGCGGTGTCGCCGACACGGTGCTCGGCAAGCGGCAGCTCGAGTACCAGGGCCGGGCATTTGATCTCGATGCGCCGTTTCACCGCGTCACCGTCGAGGAGGCGATCCTCGCGCACAACCCGGGCATCGACCCGCTGTCCCTGCGCGACGTGCCCTACCTGCGCCGCTGGTGCGAAGGTCTCGGCATCGCGGCCGGCAAGCATGACGGCGCGGGCAAGTTGCAGATCGAAATCTTCGAGAAGACGGCCGAGCACACGTACCTCGATCCAACCTTCGTGTATGCCTATCCGGCCGAAGTGTCGCCGCTGTCACGCGCCAACGATGCGGATCCGTTCATCACTGACCGCTTCGAGTTCTTCGTCGCGGGCCGCGAACTCGCCAACGGTTTTTCCGAGCTGAACGACCCGGAGGACCAGGCCGCGCGCTTTCGCGCGCAGGTGGCGCGCAAGGAAGCGGGTGACGAGGAGGCGATGTTCTACGACGCGGACTACATCCGCGCGCTCGAGTACGCGATGCCGCCGACCGCGGGCCTCGGCATCGGGATCGATCGGCTCGTGATGTTCTTCACGGACTCGCCTTCGATCCGCGACGTGCTGCTGTTTCCGCACCTGCGGCCGGAAACATGAGCTCAATCCGGCAGTGCGTAGGGCAGCGGCAGTGTTTCCGCCTCGATGCAGGTCAGGGCCGCTTCCGGCGTCGTGCCGTCCGATGCGACGTCGGTCACTGAGTCGCCCCGGGCCACGAGCGGCGCGACCGCGAGGAACTCCGTGCGGCCATCCGCGAGGGGCACGGCATCGACCACCTGGAATGCGCGTCCATCGGTGAGCCGCCCCGACACTCCCGGAACGAGTGGCCTCGCGAGTGGTTCGAGCGTGCGAAAGCGCTGCATGCGCCGCTTCACCCGGCCGCGATAGTGGGCGCGTGCGATGATCTCCTGGCCCGTGTAGCAACCCTTGTCGAAGGCGATGCCACCGACGCAGTCGAGGTTCAGCATCTGCGCGACGAAGGCTTCGCTCGTCGCCTGATAGACCTGGGGCAGTCCCGCCGCGATATCGAGTGCGCGCCAGGCATCGCGCGTGATTACGTCGCTGCCCGCCGGTGCGGCGAGACTCAGCGTACGGATGCCGTCCTGCGCAATGCCGACCACGTGCAGCCGGCCGCGACCGTCTTCGAGCGTGACTTTCGAGCGCAGGATGTACCTGCGCAGCCTCTCTGCCAGCGTACCGACCAGTTCCTGCGGCAGCACACAGTGGATCGCGTCATCGCCTGCCAGCAGGCGCACGACGGCAACGACACGCCCCTGCGGTGTGTGGCAGCCGCCGAAGCGCGCGTGGCCCGCTTCGAGTTTCATCACATCCTGCGACATCTGGCCCTGCAGGAATGCGGCCGCATCGCGGCCGCTCGCCGTGAGTACGCCCAGGTCATCGAGTTCGCAATATCCTGACAGCATTTGCGCTTTGTCCTGGCCGGAGCGGGATGCCATGTGGAGAGGAGGGGGGAATTCTGGCAGAATTCCACCGTTATGCAGCTGCCGGTCGATCCCCCGAACGAGTCCACGTCGACCGACAACGCCCCAGTACCAGCTCCCGCCCCGCGGGAGATCGGCGGCCCCACCGGGCCCGAGCCCACTCGCTACGGCGACTGGGAACGGAACGGCCGCTGCGTCGATTTTTGAAATCGGGAGATCTCATGCACCCACGGCCGCTGTCGCCGCACGCAACCATCTATCGGTTCCAGTACACCATGATCGGATCATTCTTGCACCGGATGACCGGCGTGGGGATGTCCGTCGGGCTCTTCGTGCTCGCGGCGTGGCTGGCCGCGGCCGCCAGTGGCGCGGAGGCCTACGCAGGCACGACGGCGGTGCTGTCGAGCCTCGTCTTCAAGGTGCTGCTTGCCCTCTGGCTGCTCGCTTTCTGCTATCACCTGTTCAACGGCATCCGTCATCTTGCGTGGGATCTGATCTACGGCTTCGAGCGACCCGAAGCGCGCCGCAGCTACCGCATGGTGATGGCGGCGGCGCTCATCGTGTTCGCCGCACTCGCCTGGCTCTTCTTCCTGCGTGGTGGAGTGGCGTCGTGAGCCTGCGCACACCGCTCGGCCGCCAGCTCGGCCTCGGCTCGGCGCATGAAGGCGTGCATCACTGGATCCTGCAGCGCGCAACGGCCGTCGCGCTCGTCCTGCTCACGATCTGGTTCGTCCTCTCGATCGTGCGGCTGCCGCTCGCCGATCACGCGGCCGTCACGGCGTGGATCGCGCACGGCGTGAATCCGGTGCTGCTGATACTGCTGCTTGTGGCGGCCACCTGGCATTCGAAGCTTGGCGTGCAGGTCGTGATCGAAGACTACGTGCACGGCAAGCACGCCAAGATTGCGCTGCTGCTCGCGAGCAGCTTCATTCACGTGCTGGTTGCCGCGACGGCTGTGCTCGCGGTGCTGCGGATTGCGATGCGGAGCGTCGGATGAGTGACTACACTTTCATTGATCACACTTACGACGTCGTGGTCGTGGGCGCCGGCGGAGCAGGGCTGCGTGCAACCCTCGGCCTCGCGGAGGCGGGCCTCAGCACGGTGTGCATCACCAAGGTCTTTCCCACACGCAGCCACACCGTCGCCGCGCAAGGCGGCATCAGCGCGGCGCTCGGCAACATGGGCGAAGACGACTGGCGTTTCCATTTCTACGACACGATCAAGGGCTCCGACTGGCTCGGCGACCAGGACGCGATCGAGTTCATGTGCAAGGAAGCGCCCGCCGCGGTGATCGAACTCGAGCATTACGGTGTGCCGTTTTCGCGCACTGAAGACGGTCGCATCTACCAGCGGCCCTTCGGCGGCATGACGACCCACTTCGGCAAGGGCATTGCGCAACGCACGGCCGCGGCAGCCGACCGTACCGGTCACGCGATGCTGCACGCCCTTTACCAGCAGTCGATCCGGCACAACGCCGAGTTCCATGTCGAGTATTTCGCGATCGATCTCATCATGGAGAACGGCGAATGCCGTGGCGTCGTCGCGCTCGATCTTGCGACCGGGCGGCTGCACCGCTATCGCGCCCATGCCGTGATTCTCGCTACCGGCGGTTACGGTCGCGCCTATTTCACCTGCACGTCGGCCCACACCTGCACGGGCGACGGTGGCGGCATGGCGCTGCGTGCCGGCCTGCCGCTTCAGGACATGGAATTCGTGCAGTTCCACCCGACCGGCATTTACGGTGCGGGCTGCCTGATCACCGAGGGCGTGCGCGGCGAGGGTGGTTTCCTCACCAACTCGAAGGGCGAGCGGTTCATGGAGCGCTACGCGCCGAACGCCAAAGATCTCGCCTCGCGCGATGTCGTCAGCCGTTCGATGACGATCGAAGTGCGCGAAGGGCGCGGGGTCGGTGAGCATCGTGACCAGATCCACCTGCACCTCGAGCATCTGGGCCCCGAGGTGATCCACGAGCGCCTGCCGGGTATCGCAGACACCGCGCGGATCTTTGCGGGCGTCGATGTGACGAAAGAGCCCATTCCGGTGCAGCCCACGGTGCATTACAACATGGGCGGCATCCCCTGCAATTACCACGGCGAAGTCGTCACCGTGCAGAACGGCAATCCCGACACGATCGTGCCAGGGCTGTTCGCGGCCGGCGAGGCAGCGTGCGTGTCGGTGCACGGGGCCAACCGGCTTGGCTCCAATTCGCTGCTCGACATCGTGATCTTCGGGCGGGAAGCGGCGCGCCACATCGCAACGCTCGTCAAACCCGGCGAGCGTCATCGGCCGCTGCCGAAGGACGCGGGAGATTTCGCGGTGGCACGCCTCGATCGGCTGCGCAATGCGCAGGGGTCGCGCCCGACGGCGGAAATCCGCCGCGAGATGCAGCGGATCATGCAGGCGGACGCTGCGGTCTTTCGCACCGAGGCCTCGCTGCGCGAAGGTTGCGGAAAGCTCGCGAAGACTTTTGCCTCCTTCGCCGACGTGCGCATCTCCGACCGCTCGCTCGTGTGGAATACCGATCTCATCGAGACACTCGAGCTGGAAAATCTCCTCGGCCAGGCCGTTGCCACGATCAACGCGGCCGAGAATCGCAAGGAGAGCCGCGGCGCCCACGCGCGCGAGGACTTCCCGGAACGCAATGACGCCGAGTGGATGAAGCACACGCTGATCCGCGTCGATTCCGCAGGCCGCACGACCATCGATTACCGGAAAGTCCACCTGGATACGCTGACGCGCGATGTGGAGACGGTCCCGCCGAAGGCGAGGGTGTACTGATGGCGCGGCGCGCGGGGCGCGGGGCGCGGGGCTACGAGCTCAGGGCAGCGGGCTACGGGCCAGAAGCGCCGCTGCGCGGCGCGCGCCGGTCTTGCCCGTCGCCCGTCGCCCGTTGCGCGCCGCCCGTTGCCCGTTGCGCGAAGCGCGTTGCGCGAAGCCCGCAGCCCCTCACCCCGGAGAACCGCTGATGTCGACATTCCGACTCCCGCCCAATTCGCGCGTGCGCCGCGACGGCAAGGTCTACAAGGCCGCCTCCGGCGCACAGAAGGTCCGGACCTTCCGCATCTACCGCTTCGATCCGGATACCGGCGAGAACCCGCGTCTCGACACCTATGAGGTGGACATGGGCGCTTGCGGGCCGATGGTTCTCGATGCACTCATCAAGATCAAGAACGAAGTCGACAGCACGCTCACTTTCCGCCGCTCCTGCCGCGAGGGCATCTGCGGCAGCTGCGCGATGAATATCGATGGCCTGAACACGCTCGCGTGCACGAAGGCGTGTGACGACATCAAGGGCGACGTCGCGATCTACCCGCTGCCGCACATGCCGGTCGTGAAGGACCTGGTGCCGGACCTGACGCAGTTCTACGCACAGTATGCGGCGGTGAAGCCCTGGCTGCAGACCCGCACTCCCGCGCCGCCGGACCGCGAGCGGCTGCAGAGCAAAGCGGAGCAGGAGAAGATCGACCGGCCCTCGGCGTGCATCCTGTGCGCCTGCTGTTCGACGTCCTGCCCGAGCTACTGGTGGAATTCCGATCGCTATCTCGGCCCCGCAGCGCTGCTCTCCGCCTACCGCTGGATTGTGGACAGTCGCGACGAGGCAACGGGTGAGCGCCTCGATGAGCTCGAGGACACCTTCAGGCTCTATCGCTGCCATACGATCATGAACTGCACCGAGGCCTGCCCGAAGGATCTGAACCCGGCCAAGACGATCGCCGAGATCAAGAAGCTGCTCGCCGAGCGCCAGCACTGACATGGTCGAGGACCCGGAGGTGCCGCGCCTGCGGTGGCGCTGCCGCCGGGGGATGAAGGAGCTCGATCTGCTTCTCGAGCGATACCTGTCCCTGGATTTCCCTGCCGCGTCCAGCTGCGATCGGGAGGCCTTTGCCCGCTTTCTCGAGTTGCCGGACCCCGAGCTGGCCGCGTATCTGCTGGGTGGTGTTGTACCCGCAGATTCCGCCTTCGCCCGTCTCGCAGGCCAGCTCGTCCGGCCGCGCCCGTAGGCCCGCGCGGCGCGCCCGCGGTCGAGGGTGTTCTGCGCAGAGTTTCACGCTGGAAGCCTCCCGCGGCCTGCTGATGGCGATTCTCGGGTGGCTTGCTGTCGCGAGCATGGGTCTGCTTGCGTCCCGCGCCCTGCCCATCGCAGGGCGCGTCGTGCTGTTTCTTGGCCTCTGGGCATGCGCGCTGCCGGTCGTCCGGCGCGACCTCTGGCTGCGGGCCCGGGGGGCGCTCCGGCGCATCGAGATATCGGACGAAAACGACTGGAGTATCGCGCAAGCGGTGCGCGGCCCTGCCGTTGCGGCGACGCCGGGCCCGCAATGCGCGGTCCTCGGTGCCGTAATCTGGTTGAAGCTCGCGACTGCGACCGGTTCGCATCATGCCTGCATCGTCAATCGGGCGTTGGCGGCGCGGCTGCGTCTCGCGGGACGCGCGGCAGGGGCGCGTCCGTCCGGGCAGGTGCCAAACTGCTAGAATCCGTCTCGTTCGTGACACAGGTCGCAGCTCCCGCTTCGCACGCCGCCGGGACAGAACTTTTCATTTTGTCAGTGGTCTATGTGGTCGCGGTGCCACAGCCCGGATGGTCAGCAGATTGTGACAGGCCCTGGTGCCGACGAGAGCGACCTCTCCCTGGTCCGGCGCGTGCAGCGCGGCGACAAGGGCGCGTTCGACCTGCTGGTGCTCAAGTACCAGCACAAAGTCATCAAGCTGGTGATGCGTTACGTTCGCAGTCCTGCCGAAGCCGAAGACATCGCCCAGGAGGCCTTCATCAAGGCCTATCGTGCGCTGCCGCAGTTTCGCGGCGACAGCGCCTTCTACACCTGGCTGTACCGTATTTCCATCAACACGGCGAAGAATGCCCTGGCGTCGCGCGAGCGCAGTCCCATCGCGTATGACCTCGACTTGCAGGACAGCGAGTCCTCCTGGGATGCCCAGTCGAAGCTGCGGGACCCGGACACCCCCGAAGGGCTCGTGCTCACCGAGGAGATCCGCCAGATAGTGAACTCCGCGATCGATCAGCTGCCTGAAGACTTGCGCATGGCGATTGTGCTGCGCGAGCTCGAGGGGCTGTCGTACGAGGAAATCGCGGCGGCGATGGAGTGTCCGGTGGGAACCGTGAGGTCGAGGATTTTCCGGGCGCGCGAGGCGATCGACCGTCGCCTGCGCGAGGTGTTCGAGGGCGGACTCGGTCGGGCGGAGGAGATCGGATGAACGAGGAGCAGCGGGCGAGCCAGCTGTCGGC
>WBZY01001322.1_pt1 | contig 13280 bp, 14 predicted proteins | sample 5204191 | NCBI WGS metagenome assembly WBZY01 (sample SAMN12344363, study PRJNA552823) | activated sludge metagenome | biome: Activated sludge suspended growth; feature: Anammox Sidestream; material: Wastewater; isolation source: activated sludge from anammox sidestream of wastewater treatment...
CGAGTTGCTCGAACAGCTCCCCGAGAAGCTGCAGCGCCTGTTCGGTACGCAGCAATCCTTCGAGTTTCGCATGGTCGAGCCTGTCGACTACCTGCACCCGCAGAAGCTGCCGCCCTGGCAGCACATTTGGATGCGTGCCGTCGGTCCGCTGCCCGATGACGAGCGCCTGCACCGTTGCCTGCTCGCCTATGTGTCGGACTACAACCTGCTCAGCACATCGCTGCGGCCGCACGGGGCCACTTTCCTCGCGGGGGGGCTGGCCACGGCGAGCATCGATCACGCGATGTGGTTCCATCGACCGCCGCGCGTCGATCAATGGCTGCTCTATTCGGTGGACAGCCCGAACGCTTCGGGGGCGCGCGGGTTCACGCGCGGTACGCTGCACACGCGCGACGGCACGTTGATCGCAAGCACCGCCCAGGAAGGGCTGATCCGGATCTCAAAGCCGCCAGGATGAACGTGTGGCGGCCCCTCGCTCTCGTAGCGATTGCGGTCGGTATGTTCGGGATCGCCAGTGCTGCCGCGGCCGATGATGTCGCCACACTCGCTGCCTGGTGGCCGGGCATCTACGACACGTCGGAACAGCTCGTGTTCTCGAACCGGGGCGAGGCGGGGCGGGCCGCAGGCTCCGAGTTGCGGGTGCGCACGCTCGTTTCGCGCATCGCACTGCCCTGGCTCGGCGACAACGTGCTCTACGCCGAGGAGTTTCTGCAGGACGACCCGGAGGACCTGCGCCGCCAGGTGCTGCTGCGGCTCGAGCCGCGCACCGGGGGCGGCGTGCGCGTGCGCCAGTACACGTTGCGGGATCCCGGGCGTTTCCGCCACCTGCACCGCTCACCCCGCCTCATCGCGAGTCTGCGCGTCGATGATATCGAAACGATCTCCGGTTGCGATCTGGTGCTGCGGCGGGAAGTCACGCAGTTCGTCGGTGGCACCGAAGGGAACGGCTGCCGCAGCGATGCACCGGATGCAGCCCTCTATATCGACTACCGGATCCTGATCGGTCAGGACCTGTACTGGTACCGCAAGCGGCATGTGCGTGTCGCCGACAACGCGGTCGTGGACGAGACGGCGGGCTACACCTGGTTTCAGCTCTACGAGGCGCGCCTTTTCGCCTGCCAGGTGCGCTGGTCGCCGACCGGGCGCCGTGCGGACCTGCGCGACTCTTTTGCCGTCGACGTGCACGACCAGGGCGGCCGCGCGCGCTTCCAGACACCGGACGGGCGCAAGCTCGAGATCGAACTGCACGCCGGGGACTGGCCATTCGCGGGCGGCCGGGATGCGCTGATCCTGATGCTCGACGAACCCGGCCGGAACGAACCGCTCGGGACCTCGTGGGCGCCCGCAGCTGCGGATGTGATCGCGCTTGACCTCGGCTGGCTGGATGTCCGCTGTGTGGCGGTGGTTCCTCAGCCGCGCGGCGCGGTAGTTTCCCTTAACCTCCCGTTCAGGCAGGGTCGGTAGAATCCTCTGCAGTCCCGCCTGCCCGAGGAACGCTGATGTTGCGCATGCTGCTGTCCGTCACGACCTTGTCCTTCGTCCTCGCATCCCACGCGCTGGCCGCGGGCACAGCCCCGACCGAGGCGCAGCTGAAGCGCGGCAAACTGTTGTTTACGCAGTGCCAGGCCTGCCACCAGCTGAAACCCGGGGCACCCTCGGTGCTCGGCCCGAATCTCGCGGGCCTGATGGGCCGCAAGGCTGCTACCGTGTCGGGCTTCAGATATTCGCCTGCGCTCAGCAAGGCGAACCTCACCTGGGATGCAACGACGCTCGACAAATGGCTGCAGCGTCCTTCCGCGCTCGTGCCGGGCAATACGATGGCATTTGCGGGCCTGCCGAAGGCCGATGATCGCGCCTCGCTCATTGCGTGGCTCGCGGCCGAGACGGCAGCTCCAAAGAAATAGCGCGGGGTGCTGCGGGGGCCCGGCGCGCCCTGTGGTATCAGGCAAGCCAGCGGGTGAGGGCGACCAGCCCCGCTATCGCGAGGACGAGCGTCACGACAGCCATCAGCACGATCGCGACCGGCACGAGCACCAGCATGATGCGGGTTCGTCGCACCGTGCGCGCGGGGTCGGCTCGCCAACGATCGAGCAGTGCCAGATTGCGCAGGTGCGGCTTGAACGCGAAGTCGAACAGGTCCCCCGCAAGCGGAATGGCCCCGACCGCAGCATCGAGGCCGACATTTGCGAGCATGCGTGCCTGCAGCGCGAGGGGTGCGCCCATCTGGCGCGCGACCAGTACCCCGTAGGCGCCGAATATCGCGCCGACAAAGTCCCCGAAACCCGGAATGAGGCCCATCAGCGCATCGAAGCCGAAGCGAAAACGCGTGCCCGGCACCCGAAAGGCGTTGTCGAGCATCCCGCTGAGACGCGCGTAGCGCGCGTAGTGCGTTTCGCCGCCCACCAGCGGGCCGTTCAACGCCCGCCCTTCGCGAAGGCGGCGATGTCTTCGCGCACCAGCGCATTGAATCCCGCGGGATCCTCCATCATCAGAAAGTGGCCGCGGCCCGCCATGACCTGCACCCGAAACGCGGGAGCGAGTCGGCGAATCCGCTCGAGATCGGCCGGCCCGTACAGGTCGGCTTCGATGTCGACGATGGGGACATGGAGATCTGCCAGCACCGGGCCGTAGTCGTAGTCGAACAATGCACGCAGCGAGGGTATGGCAACTTCAGGCGGTGCGAGCGCCATGTCATCGGCGACCCGGCGTGCCAGCGCGGGGTCGGCATCCTTTGCGAAGAGCTGCGTCGTGACGAACTCGCGCGTTGCGCCGATATAGTCCGCCCGCAGTCGCGCCATCAACTGGTCGGCGAACTCGCGGTTGGCTGCGCTGCGGGTGGCGCCGATATCCTGAAATGCATCGGCGCCGACGATGCCGATGACGCGATCAGGCATGAGCCGCGCCGCCTCGAGCGCCACTGCGCCTCCCATCGAGTGGCCGACCAGCACCACCTTGCCTTGCGGCAGGGCGGCCAGCACCGCTGCAACGTCGGCGCCGAAAGCCGCGATCGTCCAGTTCCTGCGATTGCGTTCCGATGCACCGTGACCCGCGAGGTTCACGGCGACGACCGTATAGGATTTCTTCAGGTCGTCGATCTGCGCGCGCCAGTAGTTTGCGTCGCAGGACCAGCCGTGGACCAGTACGACGAGCGGATCACCCTGGCCGTAGACGCGATAGTCGATATGCACGCCGTCCGGTGCGAGTGCGATGCGCGGCGCACCTTCGGCGATGCGGTCTGTGGATTGCGTGACCGACGGTGGCGTCGCAGAGGGCGACGGCGCCTCGGTATGGCGACTGCAGGCCGCGACAGAGAGCAGGGCTGCACAGGCGAAGGGAATACGCAGTGCGTGCCGCTGGCGGGTACTCACGGGGCCACCTTGAGTACCTTGCCGGGGTTCATGATGCCGTTCGGGTCAAGCGCGCGCTTGATGACCTGCATCAGCTCGATCTCCACGGGTGGCGCGTAGCGCACGAGTTCATCGACCTTCAGGCGCCCGATGCCGTGCTCGGCGCTCACGCTCCCGCCGAAGGAGGCCACGAGGTCGTGCACGACCCGCTGCACCTCGTCGGCGTGCGCCACGAAGCGCAGCGGATCGGTGCCGGCGCGGGCGTTCACGTTGAAGTGCAGGTTGCCGTCGCCGAGGTGGCCGTAGGCCACCAGCACGGCATCCGGCAGGTTGGCTGCAATCCACGTGGAGGCCTCCTCCACGAATCGTGCCAGTTTGCCGATCGGCAGCGCGACATCATGCTTCAGGCTCGGGCCTTCGATGCGCTGCGCCTCCGGAATCGACTCGCGCAGGCGCCAGAACGCGGCGCGCTGGCGTTCGTTCTGGGCGAGTGCGGCATCGTCCAGCAGTCCGCCGTCCATCGCGTCGCGCAGCGCGCTCTCGAGCATCGAATCGAGCGTGTCCGCGGCGCGCGAGGAGCTGAGCTCGCACAGCACATACCACGGAAATTCGCCGGCCAGTGGTTCGGCGATGCCGGGAATGTGCCGCGTCGTGAGTTCCACTGCGACATGCGGAATGAGCTCGAACGAGCTCACCCGATCGCCGCTCGTCTCGCGCAGCAGGTTCAGAAGATCGACGGCCGCGGCGATGCCACGTACGGCGACGAAGGCCGTGGCGATGGCGCGCGGCCGTGGCAGGAGCTTCAGGCTGGCGGCCGTGATCACTCCGAGCGTGCCCTCGGCACCGACGAACAGCGACTTCAGGTCGTAGCCGGTGTTGTCCTTGCGCAGCTCGCTGAGCGTGGACAGCACCCGACCGTCCGCCAGTACCACTTCGAGACCGAGCACGAGGTCGCGTGTCATGCCGTAGCGCAGGACATTGAGGCCGCCGGCGTTGGTCGAGAGGTTGCCGCCGATCTGGCAGCTGCCTTCGGAGCCCAGACTCAAGGGAAAAAAGCGGTCGACGGCCTCGGCCTCGCGCTGCAGGTTCGCGAGGATGCAGCCCGCTTCGGCGATCAGCGAATAGTTGGCCGGATCGATCCGGCGTACCTGCGCGAGCCGCGCGAGCGACAGCACCACCTGCCGGCCCGATTCGTCGGGGGTGGCGCCACCGCAGTAACCCGTGTTGCCTCCCTGTGGCACGACGCCGATGCGCGTGCCATTGCAGAAGGCCAGCAGCTGCGAGACTTCCTCGACCGACCCGGGGCGCAGCACGGCAAGCGCCGTGCCCTCATAAAGCCGGCGGTGATCGGTGAGACTCGGCGCCATCGCCTCGTGATCCGTGAGCACGGCGTCCGCGCCCAGGATGCGCCGGAAGCCGGCGAGGGCAACTTTGGGCGTGACTTCAGCTGTCATGGGGCGCGCTCGCACCGCCCGTGGCGTGCGTGGCGGAATCGGCCATTCCCTCAGAGGCGCGCGTTGCGCAGCGCCGCGATCCGTTCATCGAGGGGTGGGTGGCTCATGAACAGCCGCTTCAGACCCGCGCCCGGCCCGCCCGCAATGCCGAAGGCCGCCATCTGCGAAGGCAGCGGCTGCGGGTGCGCGGCCTTCAGGCGCTCGAGCGCGCCGATCATGTTGGCCGTGCCTGCGAGGTGTGCGCCACCCGCATCGGCACGGAATTCGCGCTGCCGCGAAAACCACATGACGATCATGCTTGCGAGGATGCCGAGCACCAGTTCGGCGACCATCACGGTAGCGAAGTAGGCCATGCCACGTCCGTCCTCGCGGCGGTCGACGAGTCCGCCGATCACGCGCGCCAGGAAGATCACGAAGGTGTTCACGACGCCCTGGATCAAGGTGAGCGTGACCATGTCGCCGTTCGCCACGTGGCTCACCTCGTGGGCGAGCACGGCTTCCGCTTCCTTCTGGCTCATCGAGCGCAGCAATCCCGAGCTGACGGCCACGAGCGCGGCGTCGCGCCGCGCGCCGGTTGCAAAGGCGTTCGGTTGCGGCGAGTCGAAGATTCCGACTTCCGGCATGCCGATGCCGGCCTGCTCGGCCTGGGCGCGCACCGTGTTCACGAGCCATTGTTCGGTCGGGTTCGCAGGCTGGGTGATGACACGCACGCCCATCGAGCGCTTGGCCATCCACTTCGAGATCGCAAGTGAAATGAGCGCACCGCCGAAGCCGAAAAGGGCAGCGAAGACGAGCAGGCCGCCGAGGTCGCCGCCGCGTGCCGTCATGTACTGGTCGATGCCCAGCAGCCGGGCAACGACCGACAGCACCAGCACGACGGCAAGGTTCGTGACCAGAAAAAGGAAGATTCGCTTCATTTCGTGCCTTCAGGCAGGGAGTGGAGAGGGGAGAATCGGGGCGCGGAACCGGCTTTCAAGCCCCGCGTGCACCTGACCGCGATGCTCCAGGGGATCAGCGGTCTTCGTCCTCGTCGTCCTCGTCGTCCTCGTCGTCATCATCGTCCCAATCGTCGTCATCATCGTCATCTTCATCGAAATCTTCGTCGTCGTCGTCATCATCGTCATCGTCCCGGTCGGCCCAGCCCTCGGGTTCGTCGGTTTTCTCGAGGTCCATCTCGTGCCAGGTTTCGAGATCGACTTCCTCGATCTCGCCGTCGAGATACTCGATCTCGACCAGTTCGGAGTCTTCGTCGACCGTGAGCACCCGAAAGGTCTCCTCTTCCTCGACGTTCTCATACCACTGGCCGGGGGTGGGTTCGTAGTCTCTGCTCATGCGTCTAGTATGCGGTCCCTCCCGGGCCGAGGCAACGCGGTCATACCGTATACTCGGCCCGTTTATGCAAACCAGACGAACGGTCGCGCCGGCCTCGCCGCTCACCCAATCCCGTCGCATCGTCGTCAAGGTGGGCTCGGCCCTGCTCGTTGACGACGCCACTGGCCGCCTGAACCGTGCCTGGCTCGAAACACTCACGGAGGACCTCGTCAGGCTGCGCAAGCGTGGCCAGGAGATCATTCTCGTCTCCTCCGGCGCGATTGCGCTTGGGCGCCGCCATCTCGGTCTGGCGCCGGGGGCTCTGCGGCTCGAAGAGAGTCAGGCCGCGGCGGCGGTAGGGCAAATCCGCCTTGCTCACGCCTACAAGGAATTGTTCGAGGCGCACGGCGTCACCGTGGCCCAGGTGCTGCTCACGCTCGAGGACAGCGAGCGCCGGCGACGCTACCTCAACGCCCGGGCAACTCTGCGCGGGCTGCTCGCCCTGGGCGCACTGCCCGTCATCAACGAGAACGATACGGTGGCGACTGCGGAAATCCGCTATGGGGACAATGACCGTCTGGCGGCGCGCGTCGCGCAGATGGCCTCCGCCGATTGTGTGCTGCTGCTGTCAGACGTCGACGGTCTCTACACCGCCGACCCCAGGAAGAATGCAGACGCGACATTCATCGATCGCGTGCCGCGCGTGACGGCCGCGATCGAGGCCATGGCCGGCGCCGCCGTGTCCGACGTCGGATCGGGAGGCATGGCGACGAAGATTGCGGCCGCAAAAATCGCGCTCTCGGCGGGCGCGCATCTGTGTATCGCCGCCGGTGCGCACAAGAACCCCGTGCGCCGGATCGAAGACGGGGCTCGTTGCACCTGGTTCGTGCCGCAGGGCAACCCCGTGACGGCACGCAAGCAATGGATCGCGGGCACCCTGAAGCCGGGCGGCGCGCTGGTGGTCGACGAGGGCGCGTGGCGCGCGCTGCGTACGGGCAAGAGCCTGTTGCCTGCAGGCGTGGTGCGCGCACAGGGTCGCTTCGATCGTGGCGATACCGTCAGCGTGCTCGCGCCGGACGGCCGCGAGTTCGCGCGCGGCATTGCGGCCTATTCGGACAGCGATGTGGTCCGCATCATGGGCAGGAAGACTCGCGAGATTGCGGCGTTGCTCGGTTTTCGTGGTCGCGATGAAATGATTCACCGCGACGATCTGGTGATGCTGGGCAACGAGGTGGGCGAATGACGGGCGCCGCGTCCGACATCCCCGCGCTGATGACGCAGCTCGGCCGCGCGGCGCGCGCGGCGCGACCGGTGCTTGCGGCAGCGAGCGCCGCGCAGAAGAACGCGGCGCTCGCTGCCGCGTCGCATTCGATCCGCGCAGACGTTGCCGCCATTCTTGCGGCGAACGACGAGGACATGGCGCGTGCCCGCGCGCGGGGCCTCTCCGCCGCGCTGCTCGATCGCCTGCGCCTCGATGCGGCGCGCATCGAGGCGATGGCGCGCGGACTCGATGAAATCGCTGCGTTGCCTGATCCGGTGGGCGGCGTGGCCGCCGAGTGGCAGCGGCCGAATGGGCTCCTCATCCAGCGCGTGCGTGTGCCGCTGGGTGTCGTCGGCATCATCTACGAGAGCCGGCCGAACGTCACTGCCGACGCGGGCGCGCTGTGCCTGAAGTCCGGCAATCCCGTGATCCTGCGCGGTGGTTCGGAGAGCGTCGCCTCGAACCGCGCCATCCATGCCGCGCTCGTTGCGGGGCTCGATGCGGCGGGGTTGCCGCGCGAGTCGATACAGCTCGTGCCCACTACCGATCGCGATGCGGTTGGCTACATGCTCACTTCGATGCGGGGGCTGCTCGACGTGCTGGTGCCGCGTGGTGGCAAGGCGCTTGTCGCGCGGGTGCAGGCCGAAGCGCGCGTGCCGGTCATCGGGCATCTTGAAGGTGTGTGTCATGTGTACGTCGACCGCGATGCCGACCCCGGCATGGCGCGCAGTATCGTGCACAACGCCAAGCTGCGCCGCACGGGGGTGTGCGGAGCGGCCGAAACGCTGCTGGTCGATCGCGCGGGCCTGGCGCTGCTCGGTCCGATCGTGCGCGACCTGCTCGACGCGGGCTGCGAGGTGCGCGGTGATGCTGCGACGCAGGCGATGGATGCGCGTGTCCGTCCGGCGGTCGAGGAGGACTGGTCTACAGAGTATCTCGATGCGGTGATCGCCGTGCGGGTGGTCGAGGGTGTCGACGGCGCGATTGCGCATATCGCGCAGTATGGCTCGTCGCATACCGAGGCGATCGTCACGGCGAATTCATGCACCGCCGAGCGTTTTCTTGCGCGGGTGGACAGTGCAATCGTGCTGCACAACGCATCGACACAGTTCGCGGACGGCGGTGAGTTCGGGATGGGCGCCGAGATCGGGATCTCGACCGACCGGTTCCATGCCCGTGGACCGGTCGGCGTGGAACAGCTGACGAGCTACAAGTACGTGGTACGCGGCGCGGGTCAGACGCGCGCCTGAGTGGCGGCCGCCCGGTCGAGTGCTGCGGTGCCGCCGCGCAGCGAGAACACCTTGCCGACGCCACGTGCACGCAGCGCCTCCGCCGCCGCATGGCTGCGCACGCCGCGTGAGCAGACGAGCAGGAGCCGTTCGCCCGGATCGAGCGGGGCGGTCAGCAGCTCGCCCATCGGTACCCGTCGCGCGCGGCGGGCCACGAGTGGCGACGCGGCGCTTTCCGCCGGCTCGCGGATATCGACGACAGCGTAGCCCGCCTCCTCGGCGAGAGTGATCGAGTCGTAACTCACGTCTATGTCGATGTCCACCTCTGCGACGGTGCGACCGTGCGCCTCGTGATCTGCCGCCGGCCGCGCCTGCACGCGCCGGGTCGACAGCGACAGCAGGTCGAGCATCATCACTTCGCTCCCGAGACGGCCGGGCAGATCGAGCAGGATCTTCAGCACCTCGAGCGCCTGCAGGGAGCCGAGGGTGCCGGGCACGGGTCCCAGGACACCTGCTTCGGCGCAGTTGCCGACGAGGCCGTCGCGTGTGGCGGCAGGCCACACGCAGCGCAGGCACGCGGTGCCGCGGCGCGGGTCGACGACCTGCAGCTGCCCCTCGTACTGGTACACGCTCGCAAATACGGCGATGCGCCCAAGCGCAAGAGCGGTGTCGTTGAGCAGGAATTTCGTGGTGAAGTTGTCGGTGCAGTCGACGACGATGTCATGAGGCTCGAGCAGGGCTGCGATGTTCTGCGCGTCGACACGGGTGACGTGCACATCGACACGCACGTCCGGGTTGAGCGCGACGAGCCGTGCGGCTGCGAGTTCGGCCTTGAACTTGCCGCAGTCGGCCAGCGAGTACATCGTCTGGCGGTGCAGATTCGAGGGCTCGAGCCGGTCGTGATCGACGATGCCGAGCCGGCCAATACCCGCGGCCGCGAGAAACTGCAGTACCGGCACGCCGAGGCCGCCTGCACCGACCACCAGCACCGACGCCGCGCGCAACTTCGCCTGGCCGGCGGCTCCCACCTCGCGCAGTGCCATCTGACGGGAGTAGTCGGGCGCCGGCGCCGGCGGCGCCGCCGGCGGGCTGCGCGCGCCGGAGCTGCGGGCTGCGGGCTGCGGGCTGCGGGCAAGAGCGTTTGCCGGGTCGTGCGGGTGTGCGTGATCGTGTGCGTGGGGTGCGGCGGCGCAGCGCTCGCAGTTCACCCAGCCCGAATCACCATCGACGTAGTGTTCCTTCTTCCAGATCGGCACCCGATGCTTCACTTCGTCGATGATGTAGCGGCAGGCGCGAAAGGCCTCGTCACGATGCGGGGCGCTGACACCGACCCAGACTGCAACGTCCCCGATGTCCAGTTCGCCGAGCCGGTGTACACAGATCGCCTTCGTTGCGCCGAAACGCTCGCCGGCTTCGGCGAGAATGCGCTCACCTTCGCGCAGCGCGAGCGACTCGAACGCTTCATACTCGAGGCGCCTGACCTCCCGACCCTCGTTGCAATTCCGGACCCAGCCCTCGAAGGCGACGTAGCCACCAAATGCCGGGTCGGACAGGGCTGCAGCCGCGGCAGCAGTGTCGATCGGTTCCGGCGTAAAGCAGAAGCGGGACACGTTGTACTCGTCAGCCGCCGGCCACCGGCGGAATGAATACCACAGCATCACCATCCGCGAGCGGCTGCGCCCAATCGCCGAACTCCGTGTTGATGGCGACACGCAGCAACTCGGGCGGCAACGTGAACGGGTGGCGCGCGCGCAGCTCGTCGTACAGATCGCGCGGCGTGCGGGCTTGCGTCTCGAGCGCTTCTTCGCCGCGCCCGGCCTGCTCACGCAGGAGTGCAAAATACTGCACGCGGATGTGCAGCGTTCCGGAGCCGGGTGCGAGCCTGTCCATGGTTGACCAATATTCCTGCGTCGCGTTCACATTGTCGAGGGCCGCGGGGTCGAGCGGTTCGAGCATCGCGGGACTGGCGCCGATCAGGTACTTGCGGGGGCAGTGGCGACCAGCGGCCACTTCCGCGGCGAACGGCTCCCGGCTCGCCGGCTCCCAGATCGCGCAGAGCGGCTCGGGCAGGCCATCGTGCGTGCTGCGAAACGCAGTCGCAACACGCGTGGGGTCGCGCCCTGCAACCAGATGCGCGAGAGTGTCGCGACCGAGAAAGGGCAAATCGCAGGCGAGTACGAGCCAGGCCGCCTCAGGACGCGTTTCGAGCGCGGCGAGGATGCCGGCCGCGGGGCCGGCGTCAGGCAGCGCATCACGAATCTGCGGGTAGCGCGCGCGCAATGCGTCGGCCGACTGGTCCGCGCGCACCGACACGAATCGCTCCGCAGTCCAGGGTGTGAGCAGCTCCCACGCACGCTCGAGCTGCGTGGCGCCGTGATAGGCGAGGGCCGCCTTGTCGCGCTTCATGCGGGTGCTGCGGCCACCCGCGAGTACGAGACCGAAGAGTGGTGCCACGCTCATCGCCTGGTCCGCCTGAAGTCGCGCTTGCCACCGGACTTCGCGAGCAGGCGCACTGCGCTGATCCCGATGTCATGCGACAGCGCCTTCGTCATGTCGTAAATCGTGAGCGCCGCGACGGTGACGCCCGTGAGAGCCTCCATCTCGACGCCAGTGCGGCCATGAATCGCCACTTCACAACGGAGCACGATGCGTCCGACGCGCGTTTCGTCGATGCTGATCTTGCAGCGCTCGATCGCGAGTGGATGACAGAAGGGAATCAGCTCGTGCGTGCGCTTGGCTGCCATGACGCCCGCGATGATCGCCGTGTCGAAGACCGGGCCCTTCTTGGTCCGCTGGCCCGCGCGGCGCAACGCGAGCGCCGCAGCTCGCGGCAGGGTCACTATGGCTTCCGCGCTCGCCTCGCGCAGCGTGACGGCCTTCGCTCCGACATCGACCATGGTGGGGCGGCGAGCGGCGTCGACGTGCGTGAGGGCCGGTGCGCGCCTGCTGCGAGTAGGCACCGCTAACCGCCTATGTAGTTCATTTCGATCTTCGGTTCCCGCTCAGCACTCGCGCGCAATGTGGCGCGCAGCTCGCTGTAGCGATCGGCGCGTGCTGTCCAGCGGCCACGGATCATCGCGAGCAGTTCCTCGTCGTCGGCGCCGGCACGCAACGGAGCGCGCAGGTCGAGGCCGTGGGTCGCGAAGAGGCAGGTGTAGAGCACACCGTCCGATGACAGACGCGCCCGCGAGCAATCACCACAGAAGGGTTGCGAGATCGACGAGATGAAACCGATCTCGCCCTGGCCGTCGGTGTAAGCGTAGCGTTGCGCGACTTCGCCAACATAGTTGCGGTCGAGCGGCGCGAGCGGCCAGCGGGCATGAATGCGTGCATGGAGTTCCGCGGAGGGCACCACGAGACCGGGCTGCCATTGATTGCGGTTGCCGACATCCATGTACTCGATGAAGCGCACGACGATGCCGGTGCCGCGAAAGCGTGCGGCCAGGTCGAGAGCGCCGGCGTCGTTCACGCCCCGCTGGATCACCGTGTTGATCTTGAGCGGTGTGAGGCCGGCACGTTGCGCGTGCCCGATGCCATCGAGCACCGTTGCAAGCTCATCGAAGCCGCCGCACAAATGACGGAAGATTTCCGGATCGAGGCTGTCGAGGCTCACGGTCACGCGCGCGAGACCCGATGCCTTGAGTTCGCTGGCGTATTTGGCGAGCAGCACGCCGTTGGTCGTCAGCGCAATGTCGGGTTCGCCCGGCAGCGCCGTGAGATCGCCCACGAGATCGGCGAGATTCGCGCGCAGCAGCGGCTCGCCACCCGTGATGCGGATCTTCTGCACACCGAGCGACACGAACAGGCGTGCAAGCCGCACGATCTCCTCGTGCGAGAGCCGCTCGGCACTCTTCATGAACCGGTAGCTGTCGTGGAAGGTGTCCCGCGGCATGCAATAAGGGCAACGGAAGTTGCACCGGTCCATCACCGAGATGCGCAGATCGTGCAACGGACGCCCGAGCGTATCGCGCGGCCCGCGCGCGCGTGCAATCGGTACTATCTGCTGTTCAGTTGAGCTCATGTGCGCGAGGTCGTGTGCGCATCGCCGCGCCGGTCCGCCTACTTCGGGTGCGCCTTGTTGAAGGCCCGTATCTGCTCATTGAAGCGGCTGGCGACCGCTTCGAGCTCGTCGATCGCGGCGTTGTGCTTCTGTGTCTGACGCTTGTCGAGCTCCGCCTTCTGCTCGGGCGTGAGTGTGGCGGCGTCGCTCGCCAGTTGCGTGTCGTACTCGAGCTTGATGCAGGCAAGGTAGGCATTCATGTCGCTGTTGTACTGCTCCACGAGCTTCTTGCCGGCGATCATCTCGTCCTTGGAAGCGACTGTGCCGTCCGGCAGCTTGTCGGGAGACTGGGGGTAGGTGCAGGCCGCGTAAGCGGGGCCGACGGCAACGGCAAATGCCACAGTCGCGGCAAGTATCGACACCTTCATGGATCGCAACCTCGGATGGAGTGGGGAAGCCGAAGCTTACAGCGAACAGCCCGCGGTTCACAGCCGCGAGGCGCAGGGCTTGCCTGCCGGCCGTGAACCGCGGCGCGCCCGGCGCTTTCCCGTCAATCCCGGTCCGTTGGCGCGCCGAGCGGAAAAAGGTGGCGGTAGGGGCGGGCTTCGTCGAGGGCGCGCGCGTAGCTCGGCCGAGCCAAAAGGCGGTCGCGATAGGCCCAGACGCTCTGGAAGCGCC
>WBZY01001323.1_pt1 | contig 13270 bp, 11 predicted proteins | sample 5204191 | NCBI WGS metagenome assembly WBZY01 (sample SAMN12344363, study PRJNA552823) | activated sludge metagenome | biome: Activated sludge suspended growth; feature: Anammox Sidestream; material: Wastewater; isolation source: activated sludge from anammox sidestream of wastewater treatment...
CAGCCAACTGAGTCCGGATCCGACTCCAATAAAGAGCTCAGCCCCGTGTAAGTATGAGATCGTATTTGCTAGGCTTCGAGGTCCGTCAGGACGAACTATTCCGACTGGGTGCTTATTTCCCATGTATCCGTCTTCTTCTAAGCTCAATAACACTACTTTGTAGCCTGCATTGATGAAGTGGTCTGTCACTTCTTGCCAGCCTACCGGATTGTTCCAATACTTTGCTTGAGCCGTCGAATGAATGCCAATGCACACGTATTTTTCTCGTATCTTTCTTTCTTTGTCTATTACCGATATTCTCGGTTTCTTTGTGGAGAAACTCAATCCCAAGATGTCAGTCGACGTCTCCTGTAGCGGCAATTTCCTAACGTTTCTTGGATTCTTGAATCGGTTGAACTCTTCGCCGTCTTCATAAAACCAACCCAATTCATATGATGCATATAGATTAGGTAAACTTCTTCCAGGCTCAACAAACTCAAAGCTTGGATACTCGGATCTAAACAGATCGTTCTTAAAGGTGCAAGCGATTATCTTGCATCCATGTGCTCTTTCAAACTCTTCTAAGTATGGGAACCATGCGATAGTGTCACCTAGGGAACTCGACCCAAAATTGATCAGAACTCTCTTATCTCTTGCATCAAATACGTGCTCTTCCTTTTCTCCTGTTGAGAGATTGATGATCTCAATCTTCCAATCAGTATAGTACTTTCGTGAGCATCTACACCAGTTGTTGTTTTCGATCTTTACTTCATATACTATTGTCCCAGTTGAAAGATCAATGAACCTGACTTGATATTTGTTCTTTTGTCTTCCTTTGATCTCAACAAAAGGCCCATCAACGAAATGAATGATTCTTTCATTGTGATCTTTTTGGGTTTGATCCAAGTCCTCAATAATCTCTCTATTTTTGATTTCACAGCTTGCTCTCTTTGTTGAGCTGTCGTATTTCTTAGTGACTTCGTGACTTGGAAAAAATACCTCGAATCCTTCTTCGACCATTTCTTTTGGGATCCTAATGAATGGCGAATGGCTTTGAGTCGACCCTTTTTTCACCATTCCCTTTTCAGAATAGATCTCAAAATCAACTTTTTGTCCTTTCAAAGAATCTACAAAGAAATAGTCAACTCCGTCCTTGTCTTGGGCTAGATAGACGCTTATTCCTACTTCAGCGTTGTTTCCAATCATCGGTTTGACCGGACAAACCATTGAGTTTATTAGGTTCTTTTCGTGAAGGTGTAAAAAATTGACACTCTTTATTGAAAATCCAAGACTGGTGATCTCAGCATATAAAACGTCTTCTAAAAAGATCTTTCCCGGATGTTTGAAGTAATCCTTTTTTGATTTGATGTGGCTAAACGCTTCGAATGCGCTGTCTGTCTTTGCTGAGAATAGACCAGTATTGATCGATTCTTTTATGTCTGACCAAGTACACCCTACAAAGTCGGCTCTAGATAATTCGATAGAGTGATCTTTGAGAACTCTCGGGTCAGTAATCACATAATCATAGTTGACAAAATGACAAATTTCATGATCGTTTGTTTTGGCTATTGCTAGGCCGTTCTTGATGAGTTTTAAGGCAGCGTATCCATGGTTAAAATCAAAGCCATAGGTCAAATCAAAATTTGGATACTTCATGTAATGTATCGGCACCGTATTTGATAGCTCATGATACTCTTGATCCATCACAACCGGATTCTCCTTGTCGATCACAACATAGTCGGCCGCCTCTTCCACTCTTTTCGACACAGGTATGTGAGAAGAAACGATCACACAGTGTCCTTGGTTCTTGAGTGAGTTGACACACATCTCAAGCAATTGTCGCTTTTCATCGGTGTCGGCGTGAGACATCACAACAGCCGCTTCTCGGCCTCCAGGCAAGCAGCCGCTCGCGCTAGCCGTCTTAAGAGCCCTCATGCCTTGATCGGCAACCGCCGACCAGCTGAATTCTTCTCGGATCTCTACAGACTCGAGTAGAGCCTTCTCTTTCTTTTCAGAGTAGCGCTCAAAGCACTCTCTCATCTTTCTCCTAAGATCTTCAAAATCAGGCTCAGCATAGAGACCCGGACAGTCCCCAGCAAACCCGAGCTTTGCCCCGATCCCGGCAGGCAGCTCGCACTTGATCCCTACTGGGGTCCCTCGACCCTTGGCAAATTCAAGTTGGGCTCCCCAATCCGAGTAGATCGCCGGCGTGCCCGCTGCCATCGCCTCGATCAGTGGGATGTTCCAGCCCTCGCTTCTCGCGCAGCTGACCAGCACATGACCCCTTCGAATGTAGTTGACGTATTGATCCCTCGTAAGGAAGTGCTTGACCTTCACCCGTGGATCATTGAGACCGTAGTGCGCGAGCCGCTCTTCGGTCGAGTTCATCCCGTCGACCGAGAACGGGTTGTCTGCCGAGATCACTAGATCAACTGGCTCGGAAGGATCAAACTCCTTTAGGAACGAGCCGATGATCTCAGGCACCGACTTTCTGTAATCCCATCGGCCAAAGAAGAGGAACTTGAATCGTTGGTCATCGTATTCTCTTTCGGCAAGAGGTGCCCTGTCTGGATCGAATTCTGAGTCGACTCCCTCGTTGACGACAAATACCCGATGCTTGGGATAGCCTTGGGCAACGACGACCTCCTTGTGCCACTCCGACACCACCCACAAGTAATCGAACCTGTCGCGAAGGCACTTAAAGAAGTTCTCGGGTAGTTCAGTGCTCTCCCACACGGTGTAGGCGATCTTGACCGACGCCTTGAGGTCCTCATAAAAGTAATGGTGATCAGTATCGACGAGCACGAGGTCGACGTCGGCCTCAAATTCTCCCTGTGCGGTCCACTTCTTGTCCGGGAATGAGTAAGAGATCGGGTAGTCTGAATACTTTCCGTCCGCGTCCTTTAGCGTGATGGAGTCGACCACCGCAAGATCAGTCTCATTGAGATAGTTGGGGTCTGAGTCCCAAGTAAAGTTACGGACTCTGAGCTCGACCCTTTTAGATAGTTCCCTAAAGAACGATCGGGCATGATGGGCATAACCAGTCCTTCCTAGGTAGCATGTGTGCGCTCTGACTTTCATTGGATCTCGTCTAAGACGAGATCTTATATCGAGTAAACCATGTCGGTTTTACTAAGTCTCTCATCCGAACCACGTATGGCTTGCTTCTCCTCCACCAAGAGATATGTCAAATCCAGAACCGGAGACATCTCTCTTCGATCTGCCCTTTTTTGTAGTCGACTCGTATGCAGAAACAAATAAGTCTTCAGTATCGTCATACCAATCAAAGGAGAAAGAACCATTTCCAATTTGAGAAGTCGATAGAACTATTTCTCCAGTAGATGCTCTGTGCAAGTAAATGTCAACAGTCCCACCAGCACTTCCGGTTATGCTTCCGCTCACGGTTCGAACGCTGGAGTGATATGTTATCATTCCAGTCAGGCTTTCATGAATTGCAGGATCTGCAACGTTGCTTGCGATCCAAGTTCGGTATCTTCTAGCTGTTGCTAGGTCAAGACGATTGCTATTATAGTCTCCGTTCCATCTCTTAAAGATGCTTCGGCTCTGTGAGTATTTAGTATTGACCCCGACTTCTATGTCATGACCTCCAGCGTCTGCATACGCGGGCTCCCAAATAATTCCACCCTCGGAAGCTAGACGCTCGACTCCAATTGTAACGCCTTGTGATACGAAGCTTCCATTGTTTATGTACTTGAATTCATATCCGAGTCCAACAATAAAGTGATTGGTTTCTGGAATTGAAAATGGTGGAGGGTTGGTAATCAGCTGCTGCGCGTTTCCTCCAGATATTGTATACACCCACAGGATTGTTTTATTATTGGCTGAGATTCCGTTAGGAGAAACGTCTGATGTGTAATTGACGATCCACAGACATCCAACATTTAATCCTCTAATTGAGTTTGACGTGTTGTAAATATCGACAGTTAGTTGATTTCTTCCTTTTTGAAAAGTTAAACCGCTAGGCGCATCATTTCTGATCATCATTGTCTTGTCCCCGGCAACAACCCCGCTTCCGGTATTAGTATATCCTAGAAAAGAGCCAGTGCCGACTCTTGCTGCGAGGCCAACTTCACTTGCTATCGCGTTCCAATTGACCAAGCAAGCAATTTTTTGTATGACTGGATTGTCCTCTGGCATCCAGAATTCTCTTGAAGAGCGTTGATAGTCGGCAGCAGTTAGACCTCCCATAGGTGAATCGAATTCTGCAGGAAGAAGAAGTGAATTCATTACTGACGTCGTGGCAGCCGGATCAAATTCATATGTGACGACCATCCAGGCTTGCATGCATGAATATCTTCCTGCAACCGATGCCCACACATTGAAGGTGTGAGTAGTGTTGGTTGTGATATATGCCGTGATATCCCAAACATATCTAGTGTAAACATCAGTAGAAAGTGCAGCCTCATACGATTGAGTTGTATGGACTCCTAATGAAGAAAGTTCATAACTAACTGTATAATCAGTCGTGTTTGCATGCACTCGATTTGCTCTGGTTACTACATAAACACTTCTATATGTCTTGGAGGTTTCTGGTAAATATGTATCAAGGGCAGGTATTGTGTCGTGAGATGTCTTAACTGCTGGGAGAGAAGTGCGAGGTGCATTTAGTGGAATCCAAACAGTTTTGATGTGAGTCGATGAGGTATCATCGTACTCGTAAGTGATATAGAGAATGGCACAGATATTTACCATTCCTAAAGTGGTTCCAGTAGATTGATTAGTAAGAACTTGTAAATCACAAGTCATTGATGGTCCTGCCCAATTTGTCTGAAAATATGTTGTGAAGTCTCGAGTGCTGATTATCGCTGTGTTCTCTGAGCTTGTAGATAAAATGTTTCCGTTAGTTGTTGTCGAGTATCCAAGAACATTCAGTTGCAGATCAACTGTCCTTGCATTTATGGTTGCTCCAGCTGTTGCGATATCGTCCATAGAGACGTCCACCCAAGCTCTCGTGATGCTGACTCCTGATTCAGGAATGTATACCGTGATTGGAGATATCGGAGTCAGCGTGTTATTCGCAGCGCTCGTCAATACAGGAAAGGCATAGCATATTGTTTTAGTACTTGTTGCCATTTTATCTCTCCTTTATGATCAATTGAAATTTGTCATTCTCCATTATTTGATAGATCACTTTATATTCGGCTTCCCCTATTTCAACTCTCACAGTATTGGGTTCGCCGGCATCAATCAGCTCTTTGGCTATTTGTAACAATTCATCCATTAGCTTCCATATATTGAAAGTGTCACTCGAGTGACGGTCGATGCGGAATCTACGTTGAATCTGATCACGTCGCCGACCGCGAGTAAAGTTGTCCAAGTAGTCAGTGTGTTGTCCTGGTTCTTGTCTTGAGAACTGAGAGTCGGCAGTTCAGTTCCAGCAATCGAGTCAGCTGCGATTGGAGGAAAGTTAGCGTATGAATCTTTCCATACATCTATCTGGATGCTCCCTACTTGATCAGCAACTATTGTCCAGCCGGTGATTGTCATGCTGACCGGCACGATAACGTCTCCCTTTATTCCGGTAGTAATCGCTGATCCGCCTCCATCAATCGTGATTCCAAAACTTCTGGTCGATACTCCAGATGTTCCGCTCGTGCCTGAGCTACCTGATGTTCCGCTCGTTCCATCCAGTCCATTGAATACCCAAGATATTGTGTATTCTATTTTCGCCCATCTATATCCCGCAGTGTAGACTATTTGGGAAATATCAAAATCAAAATACGTTGAATTGTTTACTGCGCTTGTGATCTCCCAAATCCCAATGTTTGAATTGCTTCCTACTTCTGTTATTTGTAAGTATGCTATGCGGCCTGCATTAACACGATCGTGTACTGCGATTAACCAAGCATAATAGTCTACTGAATTGGTGTCTTTTATCGAGATCGAGATCTTTGTCGTGTTATCGATTATCGCATCATTTGTCGCAAAGGATGATGGCCCAGGATCTATGAAAGCCACCTTTCCAGTATCACACGCCCATCTGCCGCTATTTGATCCGTCATTTCCATTCACTCCATTTGTGCCATTTGCCCCATCTGCCCCATTGATTCCACTAGTTCCGGATGTTCCTGAAGTCCCGCTCGTACCTGAGCTACCTGAGGTTCCTTGGAACCCAGAGACGAGTATCAATAACTCGTGATCGTTCGCGAATCCAGTCGTTCCAGTTCCAGCCGAATTGACTAGGAAAACCGGATACGTCCAATAATTGTTTGGCACGGTCGTTGGAGTCCCGTTGACCTGCCATGTCTGATAGTTTGTTGAGTCGTTCCTGTCCTGAATGATTATTCTCTGACCTACCTGTATCAGACTTAGGATGACGTCAATGTCTTCTCCTAGCCCATCCAGGTGATCGATAGAGATGCTGGTCGAGCTCGTTTGAGCTGCACTATTCCAGATGACGTAGCCGTCCCCAGGATCCCCGGATTGTGTGGTGGTTTTTGCCTTGTATTGGAACACGCTAGACGAGGCTCCGCTCACTCCACTAGTGCCTGAAGACCCGGATGTGCCGCTTGTTCCTGAAGATCCATCCGTTCCTGAGGATCCAGAAGTGCTGCTAGTTCCGCTTGTTCCCGATGTGCCGGCAGTTCCGCTTGTTCCCGAGGTACCTGTCGTTCCAGAAGTTCCACTAGTTCCAGAAGACCCGGAAGTGCCCAACAGAGTAGTCGATTTCCAGGAAGAACCTGTCCACTGCCAGGACTCCCCATTTGGGCCAGTGTATATCTGCCCGACTACCGGTGAAGATGGAAAATTGAGAGGCATCTCTTCTCTTTATTTATGCTGAACCTCGATCAAATCGCATGGTTCGTAGTTTGAAAAACCACTATTTCTGCGGGCATAGTCAACCTTACCGAGATTACACCTAGATTATACGTTCCACTGTTGTAATTAAAAATATGATAGAGAAATTGGTTATTGGCTAGAGTGTAAGAGTTTGTGTTGTTCTCGAACCAGCCGGTTGTGCTTGCCGGCACTGGTGTGCTAAAGCAAGTTACTATTGTAAATAGAACTACATTATTCGAGGAAGTCCCGACCGACACGTTAAACGGTGCGGTTTGCGTATTTGTAACCATGTTGAACTTGTGCAGATCTACCACCATTGGCTTGGTGACATGGACTACAAATGATCGGTTAGAGGCCACATTCGATATACCAGGAGTGACTGCCACGTATCGAGTACTAGTTTGAGTGGCGAATCGACCACCAAACACGGTTAGTTCTCGCGGATTTGCCGATTCCAGAGTCGCCTGAATCATGAAAAAACGAATGGAACCAGTTCCGGCACTCAAATTGATATTTGTGTTGATGAGGTCATCAAATTCAAGATCGACTGTGGTGTCAAGATTGAAGCGTCCGGTCGTCGAGGCCGGAATCGTAATGGTAGCTGCGTCGGTTCCGTTTTGTCGAAAGACCGTGGTTGTGGCAGAATTTCGCGTGTTGAGCTCTACGTTGGCGTGCCAATTTAGTAATCGACATTTGTGTCGAAGTGCACCTTGTACGACGGATTCAGCCGGAAGTCCAAAATTGTCAATGTCGCCGAGCGGCTCAATTCTGGTACTCGCGGCAAGAGACTGAGTCTGTCTTCGCATGTTTGCGATGTACTGGATTGACCTATCGCCGTCAGCCTCAAAATCAAAAGTGAACGATATGAAACGATTGTTCAAGGTTGTGATAGACTGAAGTCTAAAGTTTACAAGGTCACCCACCTGAACGTAGACTTCGTCTGTGATGTTTTGATTGATTGCAACGGCATTAGACGTGGTCAGAGAAAGGGCGGTATCAGCTCCGTTGACTCTGAGCATCAAAGTCGCTCCGCCAAAGCCGGAGTTATTGACCCATAATTTTAGATTAGAAATCTTGCCGGCATGCGTCATTCTCACTTGAGCGTGGCTTTCCGTCGTGATGCTGGTAAAGCCCATTGTCGTATTGGCCGCAGGAAAAAACGAGGTTCCGACCGGCACGGTCGTACCAATCATCATTAGATGAGGAATCTTATAGCCCATCTGTGTGGTTTATGATGTCGTCAATTTCGGCCGCTATTTCGTCCACATTTGGAAATTCCTCTCGAATCTCTTCGATGGTGATCTCACCTTTTTCCAGAGCTTCCTTTTTTTCTTGCATCGCTATCTCATCTTGATATGCTCGATTAAGAAACATGTTTTCTCTCAATACCTCTTGATAGAGTTCGTTTACTTCTCTCTCTAAGTATTTCGGATCATCTGTCCTAAATCCGATAGGGTCTCCGTCTGAATTGAAGATGAATGTGATCTGATGAGTGTCCGGCTTCCAATTTATCATGTTCGATTGTAGAGAATTTTGACCGTCACGTTGTTGAGTGATGCGGTTGCAGTAAAAGAGAGACTGATGCTGTCGGTTGCGACAAACGTGTTGCTGGTGGAGTGATTTTGAGTCGATTGAACAGATGAAACTGAGTTCGCTGTCCCACCCAATGGGGTCGAATTTATCAATACCGTTAGAGTGCCTGTTCCTGATGTGCTGATTGCTGACACTTGCGTGATCGTTCCACCGAACGATAAGTTCGTTGCTATTCTATATTGGGTGTTGCTGAGCGTGCCGTATAATAGAACCTGCCACTCAAACGTAGTTGGTGCTGACGTCCCACTGGATCCGCTAGTTCCTGAAGTGCCGTCTGTTCCGCTAGTTCCTGAAGTGCCGTCTGTTCCGCTAGTTCCTGAAGTGCCGTTAATACCAGATGTTCCAGCTAGGCCAGAAGTTCCGCTTGTTCCTGAGGTTCCTTGGAATCCTGGAATGAATATCAATAACTCGTGATCGTTCGCGAACCCAGTCGTTCCCGTCCCAGCCGAATTTACTAGGGTCACTGGATACGTCCAGTAATTGTTCGGCACGGTCGTTGGAGTTCCATTGACTTGCCAGGTCTGGTAACTCGTCGAATCATTCCGATCTTGAAAGATTATCCTCTGACCTACCTGTATAAGACCTAAGATGACGTCAATGTCTTCTCCTAGGCCATCTAGGTGATCGATAGAGACGCTAGTTGAGCTGGTTTGTGTTGCGTTGTTCCAAATGAGGTAGCCGTCTCCTGGATCGCCTGTTTGGATCGTGGTCTTCGCTCGGTATTGGAATACGCTAGATGAGGCTCCGCTCAATCCACTGGTTCCGGACGTCCCGGTTGTTCCGGACGTGCCGCTAGTGCCAGCTGTCCCGTTAATTCCACTAGTGCCTGAAGTTCCAGCTGTCCCACTTGTTCCAGAAGTTCCACTAGTGCCGGATGTCCCGTTAATTCCACTGGTGCCTGAAGTTCCAGCTCCTCCGCTGGTTCCTGAGGTTCCGTCCGTACCACTTGTGCCAGATGTTCCTCCTCCTCCGCCTCCACCAGTTCCGCTGGTTCCCGACGTTCCACTGGTTCCTCCGCCTCCACCAATGACGTCTATTGTACCTGTGTTGTCCATCCTACAGAGAGGATAGTCTGGTGGATAATCTAAGTTGAAACCGATAAAATACGCGCCATTTGCGATCTTCGTGTAATCCAGAAGAGAAAAACTGACGATCGGATAGACGAAGCCTGTCGACATGGCTCAACTTTATCTTATTTATCCGAACTCTAAACCTAGGCCTCTTTGTCTCGTATAAGGCTAAAAAGAAATAGGAGATGATCCACTACCGGGCGCAAGACTTCTCACAGCTCTACTCTAAATGCCTACGAGATCTTCTCAGATCTCCTGAGTTTGTGACTTCTCCTCGAGGAATGAAGATCCTAGAGAACACAAATGTCGCCCTTGTCCTCGAAAATCCTCTTTCTTGCCTCTATTCGAACCAACGCCGTTCTTCTCAAAAGAAATATATCTCAGCCGAGCTACTTTGGTATTTCATGGGTCGTAAGGACGTCGAGTTCATCAAAGATTATGCAAAGTTTTGGACTTCGATTCAGAACGAGGACGGTACCGTTAATTCGGCATATGGCAACCTTGTCTTCACCAAGAAGAACAGGTTCGGCTACTCTCAATACGACTGGGCTCTCAAGTCTCTCATCAAGGACCGCGATTCTCGACAGGCGGTCCTTCATTTCAACATGCCAGAGCACCAATACCTCACCAACAAGGACTTTGTGTGCACGATGTACGCGATCTTTCAGCTGAGAGATGACCGACTCAATCTCACAGTCTCAATGAGAAGCAACGATGTGATCCTCGGACTACCGACCGACGCCGTGTTCTTTGCCACTTTACAGGGCCAGATGCTCTCTCACTTGAAGTCTAAGTATCCTGACATTCGTTTGGGAACCTACACTCATATTGCCAATTCTCTTCACCTCTATGAGCACCACTTTAAGTTGGTTGAAGAGATGTTCGATCACGACTTTACTAGAGAGGAGATCCCGTCGGTCGGTCGAGACCTCGTCTATGCAGACGGCACGCCCTCGATCGACTTTAAGGTGATGTTTGATCATGTTAAGGACCCAAGCTCTTCTTATCCCGATCCTCTTTACTCTTGGATCCATCAAAATCTCAACTCTTGATGAAAGCTCGACTCATTGCTGTGATTAGCCGACTGTTCGCAATCGTCATCGTCACTCTGATCATCCATTCAATGTATTATATCGGTCACTTGGGCGACCTCTTTGGGGCCTCTCCGACCTACATCCAATGGCTGGCAATAGTTTGTATCGTGACGCTGATCTCGAACCCTCTAGTGCCCAAAGAGAATGACTGAGAAGGAAGTAAAGTACCACTTGGCATACCTAAGGATGGCCAAGGAGTGGTCTAGTCTCTCGTGTTGCCGTCGACGTAAGGTCGGCGCTCTGATCGTCAAGGACGGGGCGATCATCTCGGATGGCTTCAACGGCACCCCAAAGGGTTTTCCAAACGATTGTGAAGATCACAACGGCGATACCTATTGGTATGTTCTCCATGCCGAGGCCAATGCGATCCTAAAAGTGGCCAGGTCATCCCAGAGCACCGACGGCGCGACTCTCTACATCACCACATCTCCGTGTAGAGACTGTTCAAAGCTCATCATCCAGTCTGGGATCAAGCGACTCGTCTATTCGGATGAGTATCGTGACATTGCGGGTCTTGCCATACTTCGAGAGGCTGAAATTGAAGTGATCAAATTAGACGTCTGATGTATGGAAGATCATAGCATCTCAATCGTCTTTGTGAGAGAGTACAAGCATTTCATCTCTTCTTTTCAGAGGAAGAGCAAGGACGATTATGTGCTGAATGTCAACAAGATCATCAAAGATAAGTTCAAGACGAAGTTCATCGTCCCAAATCGAGTCCAATCATTTCTTCTCAACTATGAGATCAAGAAGCTCCTAGATAAGGCGATAAACATCAAGAACAAGAAGTACCGTCGGGTCATCTATCTCAATTCTAACATCTCGACCCCAATCATCATTAACACGATGACCTTCATTGAGGGAGAATACGAGAACCTAAGCTTTACCTATCATTTGATAGAGTCGAAGTCACTGGACGAAGAGATCTCGACCATCGAGAATCTCAACCGAATAAAAATATGAAGCAACATGCTAAAGAACTTTAAGAGCTGGATCGATTCGGTCCTCAATGAGGAATCAAATAGCACATTCAAGTACGGCTGTGCCATGGTCTACTATGACTTTCCTCAAATGCTTGAGCTCCATTCCAGCATTGACCCTGGAGACGTCTATACTGAAGAAGGAGATCGAACATATGGGTTAGAGGACGAACCTCACACCACTCTTCTTTATGGATTCCATCATGACGTGGATCCCAATGAGGTCTTGAGAATTTGTTCAGGTCACAAGTACCCTCAATTGACCCTGAAGAATTCCTCGATCTTTGACAATCCAAAGTATGACGTTTTGAAGTTCGATGTTGACTCCTCAGTCTTGCACCAAGTCAACTCTCAGCTAGCCAAGCTACCTCACACCACAGATTTTCCAGACTATCATCCTCACTCAACGATCGGCTACCTGAAAAAGGGAAAAGGCCAGCATTATGCTAGCCTTTTCAATGATCGAGAGTTTAAGGTGACTCCCAAGAAGATCGTCTACTCGATGCCGACTGGGGAGAAGCGAGAGATCCAGCTTTAATCCTCCTCTTCGCCTTCATAGCCTCTTTCAAAGGCCTTTAGTCGGCGCTCGATCTCTTCAATGTCCTCTTCTTCGCTCTTAGCTAGAGTAGAAGGTCTTTCTTCTGGAGCTTCTTCCATCTCCTCAGTAGATGGCTTTTCCCAAGCGTCTTCCTCCTCAGCCTCAGTTTCTTCGGGCTCCATTTCAAGCTCCTCTTCTTCCTCTTGACCGTACTTCTCAGCATACTTTCGAGGCTCCATCATCACGTCGCTCGGGGTCATGTAATAGTCGATCTTTTCCTTCGACAGGGTACCCATTGCCTCAGGCATGATGTGAAGAGTGCGGTGATCCATGTATGCGACAAGGTCACCGTCAGCGTCTAAGAAATCGACTCGGAGTCGACCCGTTTGACGATCTTGCTTTGTTTGTACCAGATCATCCCAGTCGACGCCAGCAGCCATTAGTTTTTCTTCGGCGTCGCCGATCGCCTCATTGTCCTCCTTTCCTCTGATCGGAAGAACCGTCGCCTTTGCCTTCGGAGGCATCGGCATCTCCTGCATCATCTCTCCCTCCTCAGCCTCATTGATGAACTGTTCAAAAGATTCGTATGACCTCCCTTCATTAGCAAATCCATAATCGACCGTCGGAACTGCCGTGAGATATGGATCACGATAGGTGAAAGGCTTCTTGCCCTCTTGCTTGTAAACGAGATCGTGAGTCATTGCCTTGTAGGTCGAATTGTAGTGAGGGTGAGAAAAGGCAGGATCACGCTCAACGACTTTCTGGTACTCTTTTAGCTTTGGATTTGGATTGACTCGGCGACCCCGTGCATCCTTTAATGGACGCGCAGAGGCTGGGCCTCCAAACCCCGGCTTTTTGAGGTCCATATAGTTGTCAAAGTTGAGAATATCTCGACGGTGGACGTTGAACATTTCCATCTTTACCTTGATCTTTTTTAGACGCGGATCTCTCCAATACGTGTTTCTCTCCAGGCATCTGCTCTGAACTTTGCAGTCACCTCATATAGGGTAGTTGACATGTAATCCAGAGAGATCGGGGTCAGTCCTCCTTGCGGAATGACTGAGATGAATCTGAATTCGCGGAAAATGTCACCGGCCTTATTGAACATTGCCAGGTACATCTCACCATAATAGTCGCGCTTAAGCCCTTGACGACCAGTCAGCGGATCGTACGTGAGATCTGCCCATCCGCGAAGGATGTTGTAGATGTACATGT
>WBZY01000418.1_pt2 | contig 13256 bp, 10 predicted proteins | sample 5204191 | NCBI WGS metagenome assembly WBZY01 (sample SAMN12344363, study PRJNA552823) | activated sludge metagenome | biome: Activated sludge suspended growth; feature: Anammox Sidestream; material: Wastewater; isolation source: activated sludge from anammox sidestream of wastewater treatment...
GGCGGCTCCCGGGCCGGGTCAAGATTGACTGGCTCGGGGCATTCCTGCTCTCGGCCGCATCGGTGCTCTTCCTCCTCGCACTCGTTTGGGCGGGCGACAGGTATGCCTGGAGCTCGAAGGAGATAGTCAGCCTCATCTCTGTCTCCGCCCTGTTGCTGCTGGCCTTCGTCTTTCAGGAGATGCGGCACGAATCGCCGATGGTGCCGCTCCACCTGTTCCGCAACCGCGTCTTCCTCATGTCCAACCTCACCGTATTCATGATTGGTATGGGCATGTTCGGCTCGATTGCCTACCTGCCGACCTTCGTCCAGACGGCTCTTGGAGCGTCGGCCACAGCCTCCGGCGTGGTCACCACACCGCAATCGCTCGGCCTCCTCGTGGCAAGCGTGGTCGGCGGCCAGGTCATCTCACGAACCGGGCGCTATCGCTGGCAGACCATCCTGGGGGCGGCCCTCTTCCTCATTGCCATGGGATTTCTCACCACCCTCGAAGTCGGGATGCCCCGTTGGCATGTGAGCGCCTTCATGGTCTTCCTCGGAGCCGGTATTGGCCTCGTAATGCCCACGCAGTCGCTGGTCATCCAGAATGCTGTGCCTTACCAGTACCTGGGGGTCTCCTCCAGCGCCGGGCAGTTCTTCCGGCAGATTGGCGGCGTCTTCGGCACGGCCATCTTCGGCACCATCCTCGCCAACTCCTACCACGCCTCCTTTGATGACCACGTCCCCGCAGCCGTTCAGCAGGCCATGCCGGCGCCCATCCTCGAGAGGTTCGATGATCCGACGCTCCAGCTCGACCCGCGCACCTTCGCCGTTGTCCGCCAGCAGGTCCTTGCCCTGCCCAACGGAGAGGCGACCTTCGCCGCCGCCGCGGAAGGGCAGAAGCTGGCTGTCGCCGATGCGGTGACGCACATCTTCGTTTTCTCCACGGTGGTGGCCGGCGTCTGCCTGCTGGTTACATTCTTCATCCCCGAGCTCCCTCTCCGCCGTCAGATCGGCGCCGGCGGGCCCCCTTCCGCGGCCGGGCCGCCGGGGCCCCAGGGACCTTTCGAAGGCTAGCCGCTACCCGGTCGGCAACGTCCGCCCTCTCTCAGGCCTCGACCGATGCAATGAAGGTGTACAGGGGCTGTCCCCCGCTGACTCGTTCAATCTCAGGTTCGGCGAAGGCACGCCGGGCTGCCGTGGTCGCGAGCGCCAGCCTCTCCTCACCAACCCCTTCTCCCGCGTAGATAGTCACCAGCGCTGCCCTGTCCGCCCCCGCCGCCTCGAGCCCGGCCAGCAGGGCATCGGTATCGCTCTGCGCTGCCTTCACAAGTTTGCCGTCGACCAGCGCTATGGCCTGGCCGGCGGAAACCGCCACCCCGTCGCTGACCCTGTTCGCAGCCGCCCACGTCACCTCCACCGTGCATACGGAAGAGCGTGCTGCCGCCATTGCGGGCATGTTCCCCGCAACGCCTTCGTCCCGGTTGAAGGCAATTGCCGCGGCGATCCCCTGTGGCAACGTCGCCGTCTCCACCACGTGCAGCGTGCAGCGTGTTAGCCCTGCGGCCTGGTGAGCGGCAAGCACGACGTTCCTGTGGTTGGGCAGCACAATCACGTCGGGCACCCCCATCGCGTCCGCGGCCGCCGCAATCTCGCCGGCGGGGGGTTTCACCACTTCGCCGAGGTCGGTGACGCTCGCCCCCAGGCTGCGGAAGATCTCGTCGAAGCCACGGCCGCGGCTCAGCGCCAGCAGGCCTGTGCGCGCGCCGGCGCCCGTTCCCGTTCTCTCCCAGCGCGCTCTCTGGGCGCCCATGTCCTCTATCTTGGGGCGAACCACGCGGCCAAATGTCACCGCGCGTTCGAGCATTCCGTGTGGATCGCCCGTGTGGACGTGAACGCGCACGAACCGCTCGTCTCCAACCACCACCACCGAACGGGCATCGCCCGCCGAAACCGCACCTCGCACCTCTTCCAGCTCGATTGGCCGCGATTCCTGCTCGATGAGGAATTCGGTGCAGTAGCCGTACTGCTCGGATTCGTGCCCGGGCAGCATCGCAATTGGGCGCTCGGGGATGGCGGGTGCGGGAGGGACTGTGCCCGTGATCGCTGCATGGAGTCCCCGCAGGATGACGCACACGCCCTCGCCACCGGCGTCCGGAACCCCTGCCTCGCGCAACTCCTCCAGCTGCTCGATGGTCCGCGCTTCCGCCTCTTCGGCGGCCTTGATTGCCTCCGCAAGGATCCCCGCGCAAGGGTGCCCTGCTCCCCCTTCCCGCAGGCCGGATGCTGCGGCTGCTGCTGCCCCGGCCGCCGCGCGCATCACCGTAAGCATCGTCCCCTCCTGGGGCTTGCTTACGGCCGCGTACGCCTCAGTTGCGGCCTCCTCCAGGCCCCTTGCGAGCGCCGCCGCATCGAACCGCTCGGCCTCCCCGGCTCCCACGCCAAACCCCCTCAGTGCCTGCGAGAGGATCACGCCCGAGTTGCCGCGAGCCCCGTAGAGGGCCCCGCGTGCTATCGCTTCCAGCACCGCCGCCACAGCCGGACTCGCTCCCACCAGCAGCGCGCTGTCGATCGCTTCCCGCATCGTCGCCGCCATGTTCGAGCCCGTATCGCCGTCGGGGACCGGGTACACGTTGATCCCGTCGATGGCCCTGGCCACGTCGCGCAGGTGTTGCGCCGCGAGCACGAAGGCATCGCGCAGTTGCTGTCCGTCGATGAGGCCCGGCGCCCCGGAGGGCGGCTTCACAGGGGAGCCCGGCCCCTCGTTTGGCCGTTGAGAAAAGGGCGTGCTAGCATGGAGGTTCCGATTCTCCCATGAGAGGAACCAACACGCATGGCTAGTGGCGCCTGCGACGTCTGCGGCAAGACCACCATGTTCGGGCGGCACATCCGCCACACCCATGGCGGCCGCTGGGAACGCAAAGCAACAAAGAAGAGCCGGTTCTTCCGGCCCAACGTGAGCAAGCAGCGGGTCTTCGTGGCCGGCGCCTTCTACCGGCTCAACATCTGCACCCGCTGCCTGCGGACGGTTTCGAAGAGCGCCTCGTAGCGTCTCCCTCGCCTGCCCTCTTCCCGTGCGGCCCGCGCTTTACAGCCGGGCCGTTTCGCATTTCCTGCAGGCCGGTGTCAGGACACGGCCGCGGCTTCGGCTGTCAGCAGCGCGTCCGCGGCTTCGGAAGTGGCCACCCCGCGTGTCAGGTACAGGAAGAGCGCCACCCCTACTCCGAGGGCGCATCCGCCGAAGACGAACGCCGCCCACAGGTCGAACTGGTCCACCAGCAGGCCGCCAGCCACCGACCCCAGCACAATCCCGATTCCACCGGCCGCCGAGCCCAGTCCGAGCACGGTGCCCATTCCCACGCGCCGGCCTGCCACCACCTGCATGGCGCTCGCGGCCACGCTTGCGATCGACCCCGTCGCTCCCATTGCCATCAGCAAAGCCACCGCCGCGAAGTAGCTGCCCGCGAAGCCCAGCGCCATGAGCAGCGCGCCGTTCGCGAGCAGCCCCACGGCCACCAGCTGACGGCGGTCGCGCCGGTCGGCCACCCGCCCCAGCAACGGCTGCGCAAGCCCACCCGTGATGTCCTGGGTGGCGAAGGCCACGCCAATCAGCACCGGGCTCGCGCCGAGGCCGTTCTCCAGCCGCAACGCCAGGAAGCTGAACGAGGCCCCGAACGAAAGTGAAAGCAGGGCCTGCTGAAGCGTCACGGCGATCACCAACCGGTGCCGCAACGCCGCCGCGAAACCAGCCGAAGGGGTTGGCGCCGGGGCCGCCTCCCCCGGCCCCCGGGAGTGGCCGCTCCACGGCAACCAGAGGACTACCACAAGCATCGATGCGGCCATCAGCGAAGCCATCGCTACAAACACCGCATCAAAGCCCACGCCCTGGCGGAGAACACCCGCCACCAGGGGGCCCGTCCCAAAGCCGATGATGTCGGCCGTCGCAAAGACTCCGAACCAGCGCCCTTCGTGCCCCGGCGGGGTCAGGTCGCCCACGTATGCCCGCGCTACCGAGAAGATCAGGCTCGTTCCCAGGCCGCTGAATGCCCGGAAGGCGATCACCTGCATGAAGCTCTCGGCCGTCAGGTATCCGAGAGCCGCAATAAGGTAGACCAGCAGTCCCGCGACGATGAAGGGCTTGCGCCCGTACCGGTCCGAGAGCTTCCCGGCAAACGGTCCAAAGATGGCCTGCACAATGGCGAACACCGAGAACGTGAGCCCCAGCCACACCCCGCTCGCGCCCAGGTCCTTCGCATACACGGGCAGCAGCGGGCTCACCATGGAGATCCCCATCGTGGCCACGAAAACAGCAATATAGAGCGACATGAAAGCGCGAGAGCGCATCAATCGAGCCTACACCGGCCCGTTCGAACGGTCCGATGGCCCCGCCTGCTGGCCGGAACCGCGTCGGGTGATACACTCCAACGGACCCCGGCCATCCCCATGAAGATCTTCGACGTCCACGTCCACTACCCGCGCAACTGGGAGAACCTGGAAGATGACCAGGCCCCCCAGGTCGACCGTCTCGCCGAAGTCGCTTCCTCCGCCGGCGTCACGAAGGCCTGTTTGCTCATCGGTGGACGCTTCGGCCCCAGCCACGAACGCGGGATCGAAGTCGCCACACGCTATTCCGAACTCTTCATCCCCGTCGGCGTGATCGACCCCGAAGTCGCCGGTGGGGCCGAAGTCCAGCAGCTGCACAGCATGGGCTACCGCGGACTCAAGCTCATTGGCACGGCCCGCAACTACGATGACCCCGACTACCTGCCGGCCTATGCAAAGGCCGAAGAGCTGGGCATGCCCATCCTCTTCCACATGGGAGTCATCGGCGGCGGCCTCGACTACTCCATAACCCACCCTCGCCGTGATGCAGCAGCAGCACAGGCCTACCAGCGCTGGTTTGCCATGATGGGGCGCATGCCGCCGCGGAACGTCTCCGCCTCGCGGATGAGCCCGCTCCACCTCGATACGATCGCGAACCGCTTTCCGCAGCTCCGCATCATAGGCGCGCACCTGGGCAACCAGGGCAACTACGAGTACGCAGCCTCCGTGGCCCGCTGGCGCCACAACGTCTGGTTCGACATGAGCGGCGGTGAGACCATCGAACGCCACGCCCTCGAACGAAGGCTCATCGGCACCGAGATCGGTATCGAGAAGCTCGTGTTTGGTTCCGACTGCGGCATGGACGATATCCGCTCCCACATCGACCGCTTCGAAGCCATGTACGACATCCTTGAGCTGGATGAGGACCAGCGCGAGCGGCTCTGGTGGCGCAACGCCGCCGAGATCTACGGCCTCGAACAGCCCACCTTCGCAGGAGAGTAACGGCTGGCCGCCGACGCAATTCGCCAGCCCTCGGCCACCGGCGGCCCGCTCGCCCGGTGCGTCCTGCTTGGTCTCGTCGCCGGCATCGGCCTCGCGGCCTTCCTTGGGATGCGCCCCTCACAGCCGTGGATTCTGTACCTGACCGCGGGCCTGGCCGCCCTTGGCGTCGATGGGATCATCCGTGGACATCCGCGCTGGCACTACGGCGGTCCGCTCGCCTCGCTTGTGTACCTCTTCCTGCCCGCCATAGCAGTGGTGGCCGCGGGCCTGTTCATCGATGAGGCCGTGGACGGTTATGCCCGCCCCGCCGCGGCGGCTGGCGGCGGCGTAGCACTTGCCGTCGTTGCCTTTGGCGAATTCCACACCGTCAACTTCCAGTCGCGGCTCTATGGCCCCATGCGCCTTGTCCTGGCGGTCGCAACCTACCTGGCGGCCTTCGCCATCTACACCGTCGTCTACACGCGCGACCTTGACCTGCCGGTGGCGGCCGCCGTCGTGGGTGTGACTACGCTGGCCCTGGCGATGGAGTTATTGCGGGAAAGCCGCCTGCTCGGGCCCAGCTCCCTCCTGGTCGGCATCGGGATCGGCGTTTCTATCGCCGAACTGAGACTCGCTCTCTACTTCTTCCCGCTCGATGGGCTGCTCGCGGTCGCCCTCCTCGTCATTGGCTTCTACCTGGCTACCGGGCTCGTTCACCACCTGCTCGACCACGACCTGGAGTGGAGCACCACCGCCGAGTACCTGCTGGTCGCGGGCGTCAGCACCGCTGCCGTCGTCGTCACCCGCGTTTTCGTCTGATTGCCCTGTCCGGTTGTGTAAGGGGCCCCCCGGTTCCCGGGAGGCCCCTGGGTGCCATCAGGCGCGGGCGCCGAAGACACGGTGAGGTGCACGCACGGCGCGAATGACGCGCCCCATCGCCGAATCCCTCTCGTTTGAGCCGGTGGCGGGGTCGCTTGCCAGCAGGCGCAGGAGCGCGACCTGGCGGGCGTCGCTGGCGCAGGAGTCAATACGAGCCTGCGCGAGCCATTCGAGTTCGTAGTCTGACGGGTACATTTTGGGCCTCCGTTTTGGATTGGCCTGGCTGTTTCGCCATGGCCTGTCCTCACGGTAGCCCGGCCCGCATGGCCTGCCATCGTGGAAACCACTGGACCTGTGTAAAGAAGAAAACTGCGGGAATTACGTAGAGAGGCCCCTCATGACGGTCTCCCGCTTCCCCGGGTGGTGGCCAGCCCCGTCCGCACGGCGAAGGCGGCCGCGTCGGCCCGGCCCCGCGCGCCGATCTTCCCATAGACGTTTCCCAGGTGCGTCTCCACCGTCCGCACGCTGACCACGAGCCGCTCCGCAATCTCCTGATTGGTCAGCCCAAGAGCTACCAGTCCCAGGATCTCCGCTTCGCGCGCCGTGATCCCCGTGGGCACGGCGCCAGCCTTCCGGGTGGCTGCAACGTCTTCTCCGCTCCGGGGAGAGGCCTGCAACTCGGAGATCAGCGCGCTGAGGTTCCCCCTCGCGGATGCTCGCGCCCGGGCCGCAGCCACCCGCGCTTCGCCCATCTCTCGCAGCATTCTTGCAATGCGCGGCGCTGTGAGTTCCTGGTCGGCAGGCGTGGGTGGCGCCCCGATTGTGCGCCGTTCTTCCTGGGCAGTTCCCCAGAGCTCCGCTGCAATCTCCCATTGGCCCGCTTCGACGGCAACCACCGTCAGCCCCTCAATGGCCTGTGCCCTGCGCACGCGGTCGCTCGTCTCTGTTGTCAGATCCAGCGCCTCGCCATAGGCGCGTACCGCCTCACCCGGGCGCCCCAGCGAAAGCGAGATCCCCCCAACCTCCAGCCACGCCGAGATCATCGCCCGCTTGTCGCCCAGCCTGCGACCCGCCTGGGCGATGTCCATCTGGATGTCGAGCGCCCTCTGGTAGTCCCCCTCGTGTGACGCCACGATTCCCAGGTTGTGCAATGTGGAGAGCGCCCCAAGCTCGTCCCCGAGCCGCTGCTTCATGGCAAGGCTCTCCTCATAGAGGCCGCGTGCCGTCGCGTAGTCTCCGGAGTCGACCAGCACCAGTCCGAGGTTGTTGAGTGCCGCGGCCACGCGCCGATCATCGTTTGCCTCCCGGTAGACAGCGAGGCTGCGGCCGTGGAGCTGCGCCGCTCTTCGCAGGTTGCCCTGGCGCCACGCCACGTTCGCCAGCGCGGTGATCGCGTCGGCGCGGCCCAGCGTGTCGCCCACCGACTCGTAGAGGCCCAGCGCCCTGTTGAGCCTCTCCACTGCCGCCGCGTAGTCCGCCTGCGCATGAGCAAGGATCCCCGCTCCGTAGAGGGCAAGCGCCTGCGCCGCTTCGGGGCCGGCGCTGCCGGCAGCTACCGCCTCATCGAGCCAGCGCCGTCCTTCCGAAAGAAACCCCCGCAGCCACCAGAATCGCATCAGCGTTCCCGCCAGTTGCAGGGCGACGTCAGGGTCCGTCTCCAGGCTCGACGATAACGCACCCCGAAGATTGGGCATCTCCGCATCGAGCCGGGACAGCCACACCTTCTGCTGGGGACCTCGCAGATTGCTTTCCCCTTCCACTGCGAGCAGCAGGCACCAGCCCCGGTGTCGCGACCCCATGGCGCCGGCTTCCCCGCTCTCGTCGAGCTTCTCGCGGGCGTACGCCCGGATCGTCTCCAGGTAACGGTAGCGGCCCGCCCCGTCCCGCTCTTCGAACACCACAAGCGAACGATCGACGAGGTCCGCCAGCCGGTCCACCACTTCATCATCGCCGTCTCCCGGGTCGCCGCAGACCCGGACGGCGGCGCCGGCCTCCCAGCTCCCCGAGAAGACGCTCAGTCGCCGGAAGAGCTGCTGCTGGGCGGGATCCAGGAGCCGGTAGCTCCAGTCCACCAGCGACCGGATGTCGTGCTGCCTTGCGTCGCGCGTGCCATCTCTGCCTCGCAGGTCGCCAACGCGGCCCGCAATGCGCGCCAGGATCTGTTCGGCGGTCATTGCCGAAAGCCGCGACGCGGCCAGCTCGATCGCCAGCGGCAGGCCGTCCAGGTGGCGGCAGATCTCAATTGCCATGGGTGCGTTCGCCGCCGTGAACGCGAAGCCGGGCCGCACGAGCACCGCGCGCTCGCGCCAGAGTCGCAGCGCCGGGTACCTCTCCACCGCTTCGATCGGCACCTCCTCGTCCGCTGCGGGCGTCGCCAGCGGGCCAATGACTCGCACCACTTCGCCATCGATGGCCAGCGGCTCACGGCTCGTCGCCAGGATTCGCAGCGATGGCACGCGCTCCAGCAGTGCCCGCACAAGGCGGGCGCTGGCATCGCGCATGTGCTCGCAGTTGTCGAGCACGATCAGGAGGCGTTTTCCTTCGAGCTGCCGGGCAATGGCTTCGGTGATCGACTCAGGCTGCGGCTCCCGGATCGAAAGAACGGCCGCCACCGCCGCCGGAACGAGGTCGGCCGCTGCCAGCGGCGCAATGTCGATCAGCCATGCCCCGTCCTCGAACTCGCTGAGCAGGCGGCGGGCAGCCTCGATGGCCGTCCTGGTCTTCCCCACACCTCCCGGGCCCGTGAGCGTCACCAGCCGGGTCTCTCCCGTGAGCGAAGAAGTAATGCCAGAAAGCTCTTCTTCGCGGCCCACGAAGCTGGTCAGCGGTGACGTGAGGTTGGTGGGTGGAGCTGCTCCCATCCCGGGCCCTGAGAGCTCTCTGTTCCCTTCCTCTTCGCGCGCGGGCGAGCCGCCCCCTCCGCCCGGGGAAGGCGAGGCTATGGGACCTGCCGGGATAGTGGCCATCGGCAAACCACCAGCGAACCCGATTCGGGGCCCGCGGGTGCAGTTTACCGGCTTGCCGGTCGCCTGTGTCGCCTACGGCGATATCTGCTTGAAGAGCGACACATAGTTGGCAGCCATTTGTTGTGGCTTCGGACTGGTCGAAGTCAGGCAATTGGCTGCGGCGGTGAACACCGGGAGCGGGCCGATGTGCTTGGCCTGCGCATCGGCGCCCTCCTGCGGCTTCCCATTTGCACAAAGGAACTTGCGCACTGCCTCGGGTCCTTTGGCCTTGATGCCCGGCCCCAATGAGGACTGGAACGCTGCCGCCATGCCCGCCACCATGGCTGCCGCCCCGGACGTCCCGCCGAACGCCCCCGTGTACCAGCGGGCCGGATCGACGCCGCCCTGCAGGTCCCCGTACCCGGCGGTAACCATGCCCCGTCCCCAGCCCTGCACGTTCACCCTCGATCCGTAGTTGGACCAGCGCAGCCGCGAGCGATAGACCCCCCAATCGCGGCCACCAAAGCCGCGCGGGGGTGCTCCCGCGCCCACGAGAATCGCTCCCGAATCATGCCCCGAACCGGCCCGGAAAGGGTTCTCCCATGTCCCGGGAGCAGCAATCCAGCCGCCGTTCGGGTACCACTGCTGAGGCGGCACCTGGTCGTAGACCTCGTCATCCAGGTTCTCCCCTCCGTTGCCGGCCGCTTCAACGACGATGATGCCCTTCACCGCTGTCGCTACCTTGATCGCCGTCCAGTCCTCGGGCAGGTGCTCCACCGGGATGTAGCGGTGCAACCGTCCTGTCGGGATGTCCTCCATCGAAGGGATGTCCTCCATTGACGGCACATCCTCCATCGAGGGGATGTCCTCCATCGAAGGCCCTCCGAGGGTGTATTTGATGTGCGTACCGAGGTCGTAGGGCGCCGGCGGCCCTCGCCGCTCGACCTCGATGAGGAGGATGTCCCCCGCCGAGAGCTTCAGGGCCGCCTCCCAGATGGCGTCGCAGATGGTGGCCGGCTCCACCGCGCTCACAGGCCCGAATGCTGCCCGCGAAACAAAGAGCGTATCGATCTTCGGTGCGAGCCCGCAGATCGCTCCCTTGCCCGCGATCACACCGGCTACCGCGGTCGCATGGCAGCGGGCGTATATGTCATTGAGGAGACTGCCCACGGGGATCTTGCCCGAAAGAATCGGCTGCACATGCACCCCGGACAGCGACTCGTGGCCGGGAAGGGGCATGTCGGCCTCGACATCCGCCACCTTGATTCCCTTCCCGGTCGCGTCCTGGGGATCGCCCAGCCACACGTTGTTCCAGGCGACCCTCGACTTCAGGGACCAGCCCTGCAACCCCCGGTAGTCCGGCGTGGCCGCGTACGTGTCCTGCTTTCCCCCGGGCTGTGCCGTCAGAAGCGCCGGCCCGGGCGCGCCCGCCAGCGAGCGGCGGCTGCCGGGAAGGTCCTCCATCGATGACAGGGCAAGGTTCGCACCCGCCATCCGCGCTGGCGTTGGCACGTACGCCTGCACTATGCCGAGTTCGTCCATCTGCTCGTGGAGACTTGCGAGAACCCGTTTCACCTCCTCGGCCGGTACGGTGGCCGAATAGAAGCTCGACGGCGGCGGCGACGTGATCTCCAGTTGTGCCCACCGGGCGTTCATGGCCTCCGCTCCGGGGAACAGGGCCTCCAGGCGCGCGCCCACTACCTCCACGGCCTTCCCCAGGCTGGCCTCGGGCACGCCCTGTCGGGCGCTGAATACAATGGTGATTCTCACGCTGGCCATCGCTCGTCCTCCTTGAGCCGGCTCTCACGAGACCGAAGTGGCCGACATTCTAGCGGGTCATGTCAAGTCCGCGGGGGCCCTCCGATGCAGCGCCAGTCGCGGGCCCGGGCATGCCTCACGCGTCAGTGAAGTGCCCGAGCTGCCGGCAGCTGGCTCCAGACCCGCTGCCGGCAGCTTCTTCCGAACCAGCCGGGCCTACGGTTCGATGACGAACCTCCCGCTGTCGCTCCGGCCAAACACCTCGGGGAAGAAGCTCTCCTCGGCGTGCGCCGGGGCGACAAAGTAGTCGCCCACACTCGTCGCCCGCACGTAATAGACGTACTCGTGCACGCCTTTTGGCAGCCGCGTGGCACTCAGCGTCACCCGGTCATCGTGCATCTGTGACTGCTCCCACGGGCTGTAGTACCAACGAAACCAGGGTGCCCAGTAGTCGATGCCCTCGGGCCGGTTGAGCTTCGCCCGTTCCGCTTCAAGCTGCGCCTTCAGTTTCGGGTCGACGATCTTCAACGAAGTGTCGATCGGCTCGAAGCCGGCCGGGAGCAAGTCCTCCACAACCACGTACTTCAGATCCGATGGCGCCATCACCGTCACCCTGACGCGGATCACCGTGCCCAGCTTCGCCCTGTCGATGCGTGTCCCGGGCGATTCGAGCGTGCTGTACTCGTGGGTGACCGCAATCCCGCGGTTCACCGCCTCCACCCCCTGCGCCGGGGTTACGTAGCGGAGGTTCATCGTGTAGTACATCCGTCCCGGGCTTGCGATGTCCTTCATAAGGCCCACAATGCTCACCTTGCCCGCACCAAGGTCCGTCAGCGGAACTGTCTTCGAGTCGGTCTCCCGGCCGTCACCCGGCTTGAAGCGCCCGGAAAAGAGCTCGCGGTCGTTCACACGGGCCGAATAGCTGTAGTCCCCGGCGAGCTCGCCGGTGGCCACGGCGAATTCCGAAAGCGCCATCACCGCCTGGGCACGCTCCACGTGCGTTGTCCAGGCGGCTGCTCCTCGCGCAACCATCAGCCAGCGCACCGTCTCCTCTATCAGGGGATGGCCGCGGTCGACCCGCACCAGCGCATCGAGCACCGCTGCGGTGGCACGGGTGTTGGTGTGGGTGGTACCGGGGTACTTATCGTCCTCCCAGTGGTTCCCGTTCGCGCTTGGAATCACCTTCGTGGCCAGGTCGTTTAGAAGCTGGCTCATGTGGCTGTCCTGCTTCGCCTGGCCCGCCGCTGCCATGCCCAGGAGCAGGTACGCCCGGCCAAAGCTGGCGAGCTTCTCCCGGTACTGTTCAACCATCGCGCGCATCTGGGGAAGGAAGAGCTCCCCCTGTCCGGCCGCGGCCATTGCATAGAGCAGGTGCGCCTTGAGATTCACGTCCGCCGGGTGGGCGACGTCGGTGAGACGATTCAGATAGCCCGAAACCCAGCTGTTCGCCCCGCCCAGGGTCGTCCCGTCAATCGAGAATCCCTCCGTTCGGGCCTCACCCAGGGCCACGAGCACCACCGCCGTCACCTCGGGGTCGCTGTCGCAGCGCCATGGCCAGCACCACGACCAGCCACCGTCAGGGTTCTGGCGGCTGATGAGCGATGCCAGGTCGTCCTTCACCGAACTGTCCAGCGTCTCCACGTTGCCGCCCGCGCTCTTGTCGGCGCGGCGAACGCCGATGGTGGCGATGACCCGGCTCGCGATCTTTACCGTCCCCTCCACGACCTCCTCTGGCCAGCGCCTGAATTCGGCGAGTTCCCCACCCATGGAACCGGTGAGCGAAGGTTGCACCGAAACCTCGAGAGAGCCGTTCTTCAGGATCGCCCACTTGGGCAGGAACACGGCTTCATACATCGGCTCGGAAAGGACAATTCCGCCTGTCGCAGTCGTTTCGGGCGTGACGTCGAGCGCCACGGGCAGCTCCTGCGCCATCGCGTCCGAGAGCCCGCCCCCCGCCGAAGCCCGGAACGTGAGCTTGGCCGTCCCCTCAGCGCTCACCGTGGCCGGCCACTCGAAGAGGGTCGAGGCCCCCGCCTTCACCTTCCCGCTCCGGCCCGTATCGCCGCTCACGTCGATCCCTTCAACGTCGAGCGAGACCTTCACATCCGTCTCCTTCTCGGTCGCATTCCGCACCAGCAGGCGAATCGTCGTCTTGTCGCCGACGCGCAGGAAGCGCGGCAGCGCCGGCCGCAGCAACAGCGGCTTCGTCGAGACTAGCTCGTTGGTGCCTTCGCCAACCATGGTGTCACCGCTCACGGCGCGGACCTGCATCCGCCAGGTCGTCAGGTTGTCGGGCATCGGCACCTCCACGGTCGCCGTCCCGTCCTCCTTCGTCACCACCTGGGCCTCCCAGAAGGCGGTATTGCGGAAGTCCTTGCGAACCTGCTCCTCGTCGAAACCTCCACCCCCCTTGCCGCCCAGTCGCGGCTCCGAGATCACGTCGTTCGACCGG